>Ga0207664_10003507_pt1 | contig 10475 bp, 5 predicted proteins | sample LARL83metaG_FD_184349 | JGI IMG/M metagenome (GOLD analysis project Ga0207664, IMG submission 184349) | Corn, switchgrass and miscanthus rhizosphere microbial communities from Kellogg Biological Station, Michigan, USA - LAR L8-3 metaG... | ecosystem: Host-associated > Plants > Roots >...
CGGACTCGAGCGGCTGCAGGGCGGACATCTGGGCTGGGACGCCCGGCTGGTAGACGCCCCAGGGGATGTGCGCCCTGGTGCTGCTCGACGGCGCGGAGCTCGGCGAGGACGCCGGGGACTGGCGGGCCGGCGCGGCGGACGTGGTGTGCGCCGCCGTGGCCGTCGTGGCGGCGGTGGTGGCCGTGGTCGCGGCGGCAGGAGTCGCCGCCGCGGCCGCGCTCAGCGTCGCGGAGGCGGAGGCGGAGGCGACGGCGCTCGCCGTGGCGCTCGCGGTCGGCGACGCAGGCGGTGCGACGGCGACGGCGCGGCTGGAGGCGGCGTGCGCAGCCACGGGCACGGTGGCCGGCGCGGACCGACCCGCGGCGGGCAGGCAGCCGAGCGCCAGCAGCGGCAGGGCGAGCAGGCGGCGTGAGAGGCGGCGGTGCATGTGGGGGAAGCCGACGCTACCCCACCGGCGCCCGGCGCCGCGGCCGATTTCACCACCCCGTGGCAGGCGCGCCCCGCCCTGGTGGCAGGGAGCGCCACGAACGCGTCGAACCGCGCTAGGCGGGGGTCCCCGGACGCAGCCGCGGCTGGTCCAGCTTCGGCGTCGGCGTCCAGCTCGCCCGGCGCAACCCGAACATCCAGCGGATCACCGCCAGGAACGGCCCCACCGTCTCGCACAGCCCGGCTATGGGGGTGAGCAGGATCATCACCACCGCGTGCAGCACGTGCTGCCGCCGGGGCAGGTCCTGGTAGCGCAGGTTGCGGGCGATGCCGATCTGGTAGGAGAGGAACCAGGACACGCCGGACACGATGATCAGGACGTGCCACAGCCCAAAGGCCGACTGCCACTCCGTCGCCACCTGGGCGGGATGGAGGACGAAGTAGAGCCCAGCAAAGCCCACCGGGAAGCCCATCGCGTAGGTGGCGATGCGGAAGGAGATCGCCCAGAAGAGGCGGCGCTTCTGCTCGCGCGGCACCGCCGCGTACTCCTCGTCGGTGGACATGGCGCGCAGTCCCTGCAGGGCGCCGAGCACCCAGCGCAGGCGCTGCTGCACGGCCCAGTAGAGCGAGAACGGCGGCTGCTCCAGCATGGTGGCGCCGTGCCAGCCGAAGGCGTTCTCGCCCAGGGCTGCGTAGGCGCGCAATCCGAAGAGCAGGTCCTCGGCGACGTAGGGCTGGCCGTCGACGGTGCCGAAGTCCCAGCCCAGCCGGTTCTCGACAGCTTCGTCCACAACCAGGTTGCTGCCGTGCAGGTGCGGCGGCGGCGGGTTCTCCATCACCCGGGCGCATTCCGAGCACCCGAACGGCCGCGTCGACTCCAGGGCGCGGCAGATCCAGGGCGTGCGGTGCCACTCCAGCGGGTAGAGGATGGGACCCTGGCTGACCGGGCGCGGGTCGCGGCTCAGGTAGTCGGCGAGGACCAGGAGGTTGGCCTCGTCACAGAGGGTCTCCTCGTCGAAGTGCACGATGAAGGTGCGTCCCGGCCTCCGCAGGAAGCCGCCGCGGCGCAGCTCGCACATGTAGTGCAGGGCGCGCGCCTTGAGCCTGGTGCCGTTGGGCGTGCGGTAGTCGGCGGGCAGGGTGACGCCGGTGACCTGCAGCACCGAGCCGGCGAAGTGCTCCTCCAGGGTGCGCGCCTCCTCCTCCACCTCGGTGATCACCTCGGCGGAAAGCAGCGGCTGCAGCCACTCCTGGCGCTCGAGGATGCCGCAGAGCTCGTCGAGGCTGCGCTGCACCACCGGCAGGGCGCCGCCCTTGGTGGTGACCTGCACCTTCATGTAGGGCACGCCGCGCGCCCGCAGCGCCGCCACGTCGACGGGTGCGGGCTTCTTGAACCAATGCCGGCTCACCGCCCAGCAGCGGTAGTAGTAGATGTAGCGGATGGCGATGCCGGTGAGGGCGAAGGAGACGAAGACGCCGGCGACCAGGTAGAGGCCACCCTCCGGCCCCGGCGTGCTGGCGCTGAGCCCGACGTACACCGCCAGCGCGGTCAGCGTCGACACCGCGGCGATCAGGTAGACGTTGACCATCAGCGCGCCGGAGATCACCGACAGCGCGCGCATCAGCCGGGGCTTGAGCCGCGCCCACCCGGTGCGCACGCTCTGCTGCCGCCAGATCTCCGCCCAGATGCGCAGCACCACCGCGGCCATGAACCGCCACACCGGGCCGGAGAAGGGACTGCGCCGCTCCACCGCGGGCGTCGCGGCACCGCCCCCCGCCGCGGCGGCCAGTGTGCGGCGGCGCCAGACGACCAGCGCGGCCGCGACCAGCACGGCGAGCAGGCCGAGGGCGCCGAAGAGCGGCGAACGGAGCACGTCGGGCAGGGACAGCGAGCCGAGGAAGGCCAGCGGCTCGGGCTTCGCGGCGGGCTTGGGCTGCGGCGGCGCGGGCGGCGGCGGCGCCTGTCCGACGGGTCCGCTGAGCTTGGCGGGGACGATGCCCGCGGGCACCCGCGTCCCCGGCAGCCCGCCGAAGACCGACCCGATGCCGGGGAGCGCCACCAGCGAGGGCACGAGCTGGAAGCCGCCGGTGGCGATGCTGCGCCCGTCGGCGCCGCGCACCAGGGCGACGCTGCCGTCGGCGGCCGCCTGGGGCACGACCAGGACCACGTCGCGGTCCTGCCACTGCGCCACCTGGGCCGCGGCCCCGCCGGCGGTGGCCGTGCCCGAGGTGCCGAAGCCCGACCCGTAGACGACCACGGCCTCGCCGCGCACCGCCCGCCGCGGCTCGACGCCGATGACCACGGGGGTGACGTCGGCGGTGCCCGCCACCGCCCACGCCGTGCTCTCCCCCGCCGCGGGGTCGGCGGTGTCGCGCGGGGCGTGGAGCTGCACCAGCATGGCGCCGCTGCAGAAGGTGCTGGCCGTGTAGCCGGCCAGCGCGGTGTCGGAGCTGACCGGGTCGGCGGCGGCCAGGCTGCAGGGCGGGCTCGCCGGGTCGGTGCCGTCGAGGTAGGCGAGCAGCGGGGCCGAGGCCTTGCCGGCCAGGCCGCCGAGGCTGAAGCCGGCGCCGCTGAAGCTGATCCGTGAGCCCTCGGGGGCCTCGGACTGCTGCTGGGTGACGGCGGGAGGCTCGACGAAGGTGAGGTTGGCGTTGCTGGTCACCGAGCCGGGCGCGGGGCCGGTGGGCACCACGCCGCCGGGCAGCGTGGGCGCGGGCTGGGCGACGCCCCCGGTGGGTGGGCCGCCGGGCGAGAGCACGACGCTGACCGGTCCGCTCTGCGGGGCGGCGGCGCTGCCGCCCGCGGCGACGGTGATGCTGGTGGCGCTGGGCTGCGGCGGCACGGCGCCCCCCGCGGTCGGGGTGGGCAGGGCCTGCTGCGCGGCGCCGACGAAGACGTAGGTCCAGCACCCGGGGGCGACGAGGTTGGTGCCGTTGAGCTGCACCCAGGTGCCCGCCGGGCCGGACTGCGGGCCCTGCGGGGTCGGCGCGCCGCTGGCGGCGACGGTCTGCACCCCGCTGGTGGAGGGGTCGGCGCTGATCGGGTTGAGCTGCGGCGTCGGGCAGGTGGCGCTTCCCGGCGCCGGTGGGCCGACCGGCAGGGTGGGCACCGGCACGGGCAGCGTCGGCGACGCCAGCGCGGCGGGCAGCCCGGCGCCGAGGGTGCTCAGCGGTGCGGGGGCGCTCCCCGCCTGGGCCAGGAGGGCGCCGGGGATGACGGCGAGCGCCGCGCCGCCCGCCAGCAGCGCCGGCACCAGCCGGCGCGCCGCGGGCCGGGCGCGGTGGAGGCGGCTCATGCGGATGACGCGTGGACCGCCCGTGCGACGAGGAGGTTGGCCTGCGCCTGCAGCACCTGGTCGGCGTTGCGGTACGCGGCGGTCGCCTTGGCGTCGTTCTTGCCGCCCTCGACCATGTTGACCAGGCTGAGGAAGAAGTCGTGCAGGCCGCCCGACGGCGAGATGTCGGCGTCGGGCCCGCGCGCGTCGAGGTTCGAGGTCAGCACGATGCGCTCGTAGTAGGTCTGGCCGTTGCGGTTGACCGGCCAGGCCCACGACACCGTCGCCCAGCGCGCATTGAGCTTGGGGTCGGAGTAGTTGAGCATCAGGCCGGTGACGCCGTTGCCGAGGTCGACGTGGTCGGTGGTGACGATGCTGTAGTTGTGGAACAGGTAGCAGTTCTGCAGGTTGTAGGCGTCGAGCGAGCCGCGGTCGTCGGTGACCACCACGTCGGCGTAGGTGAGCTGCGCGCTGCCGCCGAGCAGGTAGTAGCGGGTGAAGGTCGAGTTGGGGCCGAAGTACTGCCGCGCCCACGGGTACTCCTGGCTCTGCTCGATGCGGTAGCCGCTCGGCGCCGAGGACAGCGGCGCGAAGGGCTGCACCGTCGGCGCGCCCAGGCCGTCGTCGAAGGCGGCGTAGGTGGCCAGGCTGTGGTCGGCGACGGCGAGCAGCACGGTGGCCGCGGCGATGCCGCCGAACAGGGCGCGCCGCGTGCGCAGGCTGCGCCGGCGCGGCGGCTGGGCGGCGACGCCGTTGGCCGGCACGTCGTCGCGCAGGCGCAGGCCGAAGCGGCGCAGCAGCGAGACCATCACCAGCATCACCGTGGCGAAGAGGAGCAGGCCGGCCCAGGTGTGGAAGGTGTTGATGGCGAAGTCGGCGTGGCCGGCGCCGGCCAGGGCGACGATGGCGGTGATGCGCACGATGTTGGCGACGAAGGTCAGCGCCAGGCCGGCGACCATCCAGAGCAGCTTGCGTCCGGCCCCGCCGCGCATCGCGGTGAGCACCGCGCCGCCGAGGAGCAGGAAGCCGAGCACGCTGTCGGCGCCGCTACAGGCGCTGCCCACCGAGATGGTGATCGGCGCGGCGTGCGCCGGGTGGACGACGAGCTGCGGCGAGTCGTTGGCGACAGGGATGACCGTAACGCCGAGGAGGCGGTGGACGAACAGGGCCAGGGTGTTGTTGGTGGCGTCGGTGAAGCTCTGCATCAGCCCGGCCATGACGTGCAGGTAGAGCGCGGGCCACATGAGCACCAGGAAGACCAGCGACGAGCGCAGCCGCCAGGCCCAGCCCACCCCGTAGCAGAGCACCACCAGGCCGACCACGAAGAAGCCCATGGAGAGCACGTCGGGACGGTTGGTCCAGTAGTAGGTGGAGGCGATCGCCGGGACCACGGTGATCAGCGCCGTCGCCACCAGCAGGAGCGGGCCGCCGACCAGGATGTCGATGTGCCGGTCGCGGTGCACCGGGGCGTTGCGGTGCCGCCGCGCGGTGAGCAGGGCGAGGCCCACGGTGAACAGGGGCAGCAGCGGCAGGTAGGCGAGCGGCGTCTCCAGGCGCAGGTAGTCGGCGAAGCTGCCCAGGGTGAGGTGGTAGACGACCAGGGTGGCGACGAGGATGCCGGCCGCCGGCCAGAGGACGCGGTGGTCGCGGCCGAACTGCCAGCCGCGCTCGACCATGGCGCGGAGCCGCTCGCGGCGGGCCATCGGGAGGGTTGCGGTGGTCATGCAGTCCCCGTGTGGAGCCCCACGCTCACCGGGCTGAGGTCGGCTGGGGCGCTCTACGTGGTAACGGGAGATTCCGCGGGGTTCTTGCTGCGGCGGCGCCAGGCGAACAGCGCCGCCGCCACGCCCGCCGGGAGGAGCAGGAGCGCCACGGGCGCCTCGGGCACGTCGGCCCCCGGCGCGATGAAGGCGGGGTCGCCCGCGGTCTGGTTGGCGACGTCGATGCCGTAGAGGCCGTTGGCCTTGTCCGCGGTGTTGTCGTCCGTGTAGGCGATGTGGGCCATGCCGGACCGGTCGAGGTCGATGGAGATGAAGTCGAGCAGGTCGCGGTTGGTGCCCAGCAGGGGCAGGCCGGTGGTGTCGTCGACGCAGAAGATGCCCAGGTTGCAGATGTCGCCGATGTGCATGGGGTCGGCCGTCGGGGTGACCTGGGTGCGGTTCCACACCGGCACCGGCGGGTTGAGGTCGCCGTGGGCGGCCCAGAGGTACCAGGAGTCGCCCTTGCCGCCGCCCGGCGAGAACTTGCCGTAGGGAAGGGTGGGCACGATCGACGGGGTGGCCAGGTAGGCGATGACCACGTGGCCGGGGTCGCCGGCGGCGATGGCGGGATAGATGTGGGTGCCGCGGTCGCCGTTGACCTTGGTCGGCGAGCCCGCCGAGGTGATGGCGCCGAGGTCGCTCTGGCCGGCCCAGGTGGTGCCGCCGTCCTTCGACCAGACCACCCACATGTCGTACTCGTCGACCAGGTTCATGGCGAAGGCGTAGTAGGGGTTGCCCTGGTTGTCGAGGGTGAACGCGGCGAAGGGCGTCGAGGCGTCGTGGCCGACGCCGCCGTCGAAGGCGAGCTCGGGCGTCCAGGTGGCGCCGTGGTCGTCGGAGTACGCCGTCCAGAGCGAGTGGAAGGTGGCGAGCTGGGTGATGTTGCAGCCCGTCGTGGCGCTGGTGGCCGCGTCGGCGGCGATCCAGGCCACCCAGATGCGGCCCGCGTACGCCCCGCTCTTGACGATCTTCACCGCGGTGGGCACGGTGCTGCAGGCGCTGTAGGCCTGGGCCGCGGCGGCGTTCTGCTTGGCGGCCACCGAGTTGGCCGGGCTGGCCAGCACGTCGATGGGCGAGCCGAAGGTCTTGCCGCCGTCCTCGGACATGTTCACCCAGATCTGGCTGGGGCCGTAGAAGTCGTGGTAGTTGAGGACCACCTCGGCCTGGTCGGTGCCGCTGCGGCCGGGCGGGATCCAGGCGTCCACCCACTGGCGGTCGACGCCGAAGGGGTTGCTGCTGGCGCCGGCGTTGCTCGGCGTGCCCAGGGCGCTGGGCGCCTGGTCGGCGGTGCCCTTGGCCAGGGTCCAGTGGTCGCCCTTGTCGGTCGACTTCCAGACGTCGGCCTGGAGCGGGGCGCCGTCGGCGGAGCCGGCGAGGTTGCAGTGGTAGAGGCCGCCCGCGCCGTCGCCGGCGATGCAGGTGTCACCGCTGTTGCCGTCGGCGATGGCCCCGGCCGTCCAGGTGGCGCCGTTGTCGGTCGAGCGGTAGATGGGCATGCCCCGGCCGCTGGGGTAGCTGATGTAGAGGGTGCCGTCCGTGTCGGCGTACGACGAGGGCTCGCCGCCGTCCTTGGGGCCGGCGTTGACCATGCTGTAGGCGGGTCCCGACGCGGCGTGCGCCGGGGTGGCGAGCAGCGCGGCGGCGAGCGCGGCGATGCTGACGGTGACTCGCGTCGTGGCTGCTTTCATGACGGCTCGGCGGCTCCGGATGCTGATTGCGCGTGGGCCGCAGAGGCCCCCGTCCCCGATCCGTAATGACCGCGCGCGCGGGGGTTTGTTGCAGCCACCGACCGCAAGAACTGGGCCGCAGCCGCTGTCTACGGGAGCGGGGACACCACACCTGACGTGTGCGAGCGCGCCGGTCTCCAGGCGCGCCGAGAGGAAGCAGCATGGGCGCGGGTACGGCAGCGAGGCGCTGTGCGCCTCTCGTGGTGATGGCGGCGCTGGGCGCCGCGTCGCTGGGCGTGACCCCGGTGCAGGCGAGCGCGGCGGACCCCTTCCTCAGCCTGGCCGGGCAGACGCAGCTCCGCGACGACGTCCTCAACCACCTCGACCAGCTCACCCCCACGGGCGTCTACAGCCCCACCGCGCCGCTCACCATCGGGGTCAGCCTGAGCCGCCCCGACGCCGCCGGCGAGAACGCCTACCTGGCCCAGGTCTACAGCCCGGGCAGCCCGCAGTTCCGCCAGTTCCTCTCCGTGCCGGCGTGGCAGCAGCGCTTCGGCGTCTCCGCGGCGCGCTACCAGGCGACCCTCGACTGGCTGCACTCCCACGGCCTGCGCACGACGGCGATCGGCGGCAGCACCGAGTACGTCGTCGCCACCGGTCCCGCGGCGTCGGTGGAGAGCATGCTCGGCGTCACCGTCGACACCTTCACCGCGCTGGGCCGCAGCTTCTACGCCAACACGCAGGCGCCGACGGTGCCCGCCCGGCTCGGCGTCCTCGGCGTCGCCGGGCTGGAGAGCTGGTCGCAGATGCGCACCATGCAGCAGTGGCAGAAGGGCCTGCCCGAGCAGCCGCTCCGGCCCGCGGCGGCGGGGGGCAGCGTCGGCTCCACGACGCCGTCGGACCTGTGGTCGATCTACGACCAGCCCGCCGGCAACACCGGCCAGGGCGAGAGCATCGCCATCTTCGGCTGGGGCGCCATCGAGGAGCAGAACCAGGGCGTGGTCGAGAACCTGCGCAGCTTCGAGACCACCTACCACCTGCCCCAGGTTCCGGTCAACATCGACCATTACGGCGACCCCGCCGAGCCGATCACCGACACCGGCAGCACCGGCGAGTGGGACCTCGACCTGCCCGCCTCGACGGGCATGGCGCCGGGCATCGACTCGCTGCACATGTACTTCGGCAGGAGCGGCGCCGACCCCGACATCCTCGGCGCCTACGCCGGCTGGGTCAGCGACGCCAGCGGCCCGCGCCAGGGCAGCTCGTCCTTCGCCGGCTGCGAGGCGACGCCGGCCACCGGCAGCCAGCCCGGCGGCCCGGGCAACCCGCCCACCGGCCCCGGCGCCACCGCCATCGGCAATCCCAACCAGGACGCCTACGAGGCGCTGCTCAAGGAGGCGGTCGAGCTGGGCCGGACCATGTTCGTGTCCGCCGGTGACCTCGGCGCCCAGGGCTGCCCGTACAGCTTCGACACCGCGCTCAACGGCGCCACCCCGGTGCCCACCGGCATCAACAACTACCCCACCGACTCGCAGTGGACCACCGGCGTCGGCGGCACCGTCCTCTACTGGAACACCGCCAGCCGTGCCGGGGCCGCCTCGCGCTTCCTCGAGTACTCGTGGACGCACACCGGCGGCGGCACCAGCCTCTACGTGTCGGAGCCGGACTTCCAGAAGCTGCTGCCCGCGCCGGGACTCCTCTACCCCTGCACCACCGACTGGCACAACCCGCCCAACCCGTACGCGCCCGGCACGCTGTGCCGCGGCATCCCCGACGTCGCCGCGCAGTCGGGCGACATCCTCACCAACGGCTACGTCGCCGGCGGTGGCACCTCGCTGAGCTCGCCGCTCTGGGTGGGCATGTGGACGCGCATCCAGGCGGCGGCGTCGAACCCCGGCCGCCTCGGCTTCGCCAGCGTCGCGCTGTACCAGAACAACGCGGACTCGACGAAGTGGTCGCGTGACTTCTTCGACGTCGGCGGCACCAGCGGCCAGACCACCGCGTCGTGCGCCGTCTACCCGTCGCCGTACTCCTGCTCGCACCCGGGTTGGGACTACCTCTCCGGCTGGGGCGTCCCCGACGTCACCAACCTCATGAAGGACCTCGACGGCGGCAACACCGCCCCGGTCGCCTTCACCCCCGCGGTCAGCGTTCCCGAGGCGCCGGTGGCGCCGCTGCTGCTCGTCGTCGGGCTCGGTGTGGTGGCCTTCGTCGTGGTGCGACGACGGAGGGCGAGCGCTTAGGCGTTGACGTCGATCGCACCCAGCGGCGACGTCAGGGAGACCGCGGCGAAGCTGACGTAGTCGTAGGTCGCCGCGGTGAGCGTGTGAACCTCGGGGAACAGCGAGCCCGCGCACGGCTCCCCCGACTTGTCGACCGGGCCGAGCAGGGTGTAGCGCAGTGGCCGCAGGCCGTGATACGCGACGTCGACGCGCCCCGCGGCCGTTCCTGGGCGGCTGCCGGTGGACCTGAGGACGATGGCCTTCTGGCCGCGCACCTCCTCGGTGCCCGCGGCGGTGAGGCGATCGCCGTCGATGGCGCCGCCGACGCACTCGGCCAGGGCGTGGCCCTCCAGCTCGATGTGCAGGTCGTAGAACTCGCCGCGGTCCTGGGTGAGGTGCAGCCAGCGGTCGCCCAGGGGGGCCGACACCCCGCTGCCACGGCCTGCGGTGAGCAGCGACGCCGACATCTTGAGGTAGAGCTGCCCGCGGACGTAGAGGCTCTCGGCGGTCCCCTGCGCCACCTTCATGACCTCGTGGTAGTCGGCTCCCGAGCGTTCTTCGACGAAGGTGCCGGTGTAGGTCGGTGAGGCGAAGCTGCCCTCGATGCGCCAGCTCGTGACGTGCACCATGACCACGGCGGAGTCCTCGCTGATCGTCTGCCCGTCCTTGGTGGCCTCGTCGGGCGTGGCGCGAGCGGTCGACGTGGGCGCGGAGCCGCCCCCACCGCCGCTGCAGGCGACGAGCGTCAGCGCAACGAGCAACAGCGCCCACCCCTTCCCGATCCGCATGGTGGGCGGATTCTACGCCGAAGCGCCCTGCCGCTTGCGCTCCTTGATCCGCGCGTCGGCGCTGAGGATGCGCTTGCGCAGGCGCAGCGCCGCGGGCGTCACCTCGACCAGCTCGTCGTCCTCGATGAAGTCGAGCGACTCCTCCAGCGACATGTGCCGCGGCGGCACCAGCTTGACCGTCTGGTCCTCGGTGGAGGAGCGGATGTTGGTCTTCTGCTTCTGCTTGGTGACGTTGACGGCGAGGTCGCCGGGGCGGCGGTTGAGGCCGACCACCATGCCCTCGTAGACCGCCGTGCCGGGGCCGATGAAGGGCTGGCCGCGCTCCTGCAGACCGAGC
>Ga0207664_10003508_pt1 | contig 10474 bp, 10 predicted proteins | sample LARL83metaG_FD_184349 | JGI IMG/M metagenome (GOLD analysis project Ga0207664, IMG submission 184349) | Corn, switchgrass and miscanthus rhizosphere microbial communities from Kellogg Biological Station, Michigan, USA - LAR L8-3 metaG... | ecosystem: Host-associated > Plants > Roots >...
GGTTTGCCGGAACGACGGCTCGCCGTGTGTGAAGAGCTCGGCGATCGTCGAGCCGGTCCGCCGCTCGATCTCGTCGTCGAGGTCGAGGAACGGCCGCCCGATCCGCAGCGCCACCGCCGCAGCGAGCGTCGACTTGCCCGCCCCCATGAAGCCGACGAGCGCGACGTGCCGCTCGAGCGGGCTCAGGGACGACATGGCCATGTCCTGGTGTCAGACACGAACAAGTCGTGACACTTTCGTGACACTTTCGTGACACCTTCGGCAGCGAAAACGCACGTTTCGGCGTCGCCCTCTCCCGTCCCGTCACGCCTGGAGCCGACACGTCCCGGTGTCAGACACCGGTTCTGGGCTACGCCGGTCGCCAGTCGATCCGCCCCAGGTACGCGCGCCAGGCTCCGACGAAGTCGCCGAGCGCGTCGCCGCCGAACTTTTCCCGCGCGGCCCGTGCCAGCTCCCACGCGACCGCTGCCTCCGCCACCACCGCCAGCGCCTCCACGGCCGACACGTCGCTCCGCTCGACGAGCGCCTGCGCCGGCTCGCCGCTCTCGAGGTCGACCGACGCGAGCGGCTTCATCAGCGTCGGCAGCGGCTTCATCGCCGCGCGCACGACGATCTCCTCACCGTTCGACATCCCTCCCTCGATGCCGCCCGCGCGATTCGTCTCGCGGTGCAGGCCGCCCTTGCCGCCGACGATCTCGTCGTGCGCCTGCGATCCGCGCAGACGCGCGAGCCCGAAGCCATCGCCGATCTCGACGCCCTTGACCGCCTGGATGCCCATCAACGCCGCCGCGAGGCGCGCATCGAGCCGGTCCTCCTTGCGCGCATACGAGCCCAGCCCCGGCGGAACGCCGCCCGCACGGACTTCGACGGTCCCGCCGAGCGTGTCGCGATCGGCGCGCGCGGCATCGACCGCCGCCGGATCCGCGCCGAACTCGGCCAGCGCCGCCCCCGTGACGGCGACGCCGATCTCCGCGAGCAGCGCCTTCGCGACGGCGCCCGCCGCAACATGCACAGCCGTGTGTCGCGCCGAGGCGCGCTCGAGCGCGTCCCGCACATCCGCATGTCCGTACTTCTGCACGCCCGCAAGATCCGCATGACCCGGGCGCGGCAGCGTCACCGCCTTCGTCCCCTTCCCCTCGGGCTCGCCCTCGGGCGCGAACGGGCTCATCCCCCACGTCCAGTTCTTGTGATCGCGGTTCCGCACGACGAGCGCGAGCGGCGTCCCGAGCGTGCGCCCGTGCCGCAGGCCCGCGAGCACCTCGACCTCGTCCGTCTCGATCTGCTGGCGCGGAGAGCGGCCGTACCCCTGCTGGCGCCGGCGGAGATCGGCGTCGATCGCCGCCTGGTCGAGCACGAGGCCCGCGGGCAGCCCGGACAGGATCGCGACGAGCGCCGGGCCGTGCGACTCTCCGGCTGAGGCCAGCTCCAGGGTCACGCGGGCAAGCCTAGTGCCCTGCGCATCACGGGCACGGGCGCCGGCACGCCCGTCCAGAGCTCGAACGACGCCGCGCCCTGCGCCACGAGCACCTCGAGCCCGTCGAGGACGCGCGCGCCGGCCGCGGCCGCCGCCTCTGCCGTGGCCGACCGCGGATACGGAAGGTCGACGAGCGTCTGGCCCGGCCCGAGCTCGACGAGCACCTCGTCGCGCACCGGCGTAGCGTTCACGACGAGGTCGGCGCCGTTCACGTCGGGCGGCCACTCGGTTCGCCGCGAGAACACGCGCGCGTGCGGCAACGCGTGGACGAACGCCGCCGAGGCGCCGCCGGCGCCCATCACGACCGGCCGCTCCGCGGTCAGTCCTTCGAGGACGGCCGTGTCCGTCGAGTAGCCGACGAGCCCGACGAGCGTGTTCACCGACGGCAGGTCGCTGCCGACGATGCGCGCGACCTCGCTCTTGTGCGGCGCGGTGACGTTCGCGCCGGCGAAGCCGAGCGCCGCGAGACCGCGCACCGCCTCCTCGAGCCGCTCCGGCGGCACGTCGATCGCGACATACGTCCATTCGAGCCCGCGCGCGGCGAACGCGGCGTTCTGCATCCGCGGCGACAGCGAGTGCGCGACCGGATGGCCGAGCAGCGCGACGAGCCTAGTACCCGTAGAGCCGCTCGTGCGCGAGGAAGTCGTTGTAGTTGTCGGTGAAATAGTGGTGGATCTTGTCGCGCTTGCGAACGAAGTACAACCAGTCGCCCGCCGCGGGATGCGCCGCCGCCTGCATCGAGGCGAGACCCGGGTTCGCAATCGGCGTGGGCGGCAGCCCGAGGATGTTCGGGTTGCGCGTGTTGTAGGGATTCGAGCTCGCGAGCTCCGACTCGGTCAGCGACTTCGTCCCCGGCACGTGGAGCCCGTACCTCGTCGTCGCGTCGATGCCGAGATTCATGTGCGCGTGCAGCCGGTTGTAGATGACGCGCGCGATCTTCGGCCGCTCGTCGGGCGCGAGCGCCTCCTTCTCGACGAGCGACGCGATGATCAGCACGTCGTACGGCGTCAGGTTCTTCGAGCGCGCGTAGCCCAGGTTCACCTTCGACCAGTTCTCGTGGAACGCCTGGAGCTGGTCCTGGACGAGCTGCCGCGACGTCGTGTTCTTCAGGAAGTCGTAGGTCGCGGGGAAGAGAAAGCCCTCGAGGTTGCGCGGCTTCGCTCCGAAGCCGTCCACCGCCTGCGGGCCGGACACGTGCAGGTAGCTCGACTGCGAGAGACGCACGTGCTTGTGGCTCTTGCCCTCGGCGATCTTCGCGACGACGGCGACGCGGTGCGACATCTCCGCACGCGTGAAGCCTTCGGGGAAGACGATCCGGAACGGCTTCGGCTGCACGAGCGCAGCGGTCGTCGTCGGCGCCGCCGAGCCGCCGTTGCCGACGGTCTGGACGAGCAGCCAGACGATCAGCGCAACGAGTAGGACGCCTACGACGACGGCCCAGCGCCGCGCCCGGATCCGGCGCCGCGACACCTGCCGGGGCGGCGGCCCCGGCCTCGGCGGCATTACGCCGGGGCGGCGCTCGACCACGCGAGGTAGCTGGAGAGGAGATGCGCGGCGGCGCGCGCGTCTTCGGCGGAGTCCGAGGGCGTCTGCTGCGCGAGATCGGTCGTGAAGCGCTCGTCGAAGAGCAGCACCGGCACCTCGAGACGCTCGCGCAGGGCGGCCGCGAACTGCTCGGTCGCGCGTGCCTGCTCGCCGCGCACGCCGCGCAGAGTCAACGGATGACCGACCACGACCTGCTCGGCCTCCTCCTCGGCGACGAGCCGCGCGAGCTCGGCCAGACCGTCGTCGGACGCCGCGCGCGCGACGACGCAGAGCGGCCGCGCGATCAGGCCGGTCGGATCGGAGACGGCGACGCCGGTGCGGGCGCTGCCGAAGTCGAGCGCCATCACCTTCATGCCAGCGCCGAGGCGACTGCCTGCTTGCCCGCTTCGAGCGCGTCGCGCACGCCCGCCGGATTCTTGCCGCCCGCCTCCGCGAGCGTCGGCTTGCCCCCGCCGCCGCCGCCGATGTGCTTGCCGAGCTCGCGCACGACCTGCGTGGCGTCGAGCCCGCGCCGCACAAGCGACTCGTCGAAGTTGACGACGAGAAACGCGCGGCCGTCCTCGACCGAGCCGACGATCGCGCCGTCCGCCTTCTCCTGCTGGCGCAGGCGGTCGGAGAGGTCGCGCAGCGGCCCCCCTTTCACGTCTTTCGCCTCGACGAACAGCACGTTCGACTCCTTGTCGACGACGGTGAAGTCGATCTCGTCCTTCGCCGCCGGCTTACGCGCCTGCCGGCGCAGCTCCTCGAGCTCGCCGCGCAACGCATCGGCCTCGCGCGCCTGCTCGTGCAGGTACGCGAACGCCTCGCCCGCGGTCACCGCCTCGATCCGTCGCGAGCCCGAGCCGACCGACGCCTCGCTGAGCATCGCGAACGGCCCGATCTCCGCCGTCGAGCGCACGTGTGTGCCTCCGCACAACTCGATCGACCAGCCGTCGATGTCGACCACGCGCACGACCTCTCCGTATTTCTCCGTGAAGAGCATCTGGGCTCCGAGCTTGCGCGCCTCGTCGATCGGCGTCTCGAAGATGCGCACCGGCAGGTTCGCGAACACGCGCTCGTTCACGCGCCGCTCGATCTCCATTCGCTCCTCGGCGCTCAACGCCTGCGGATGCGTGAAGTCGAAGCGAAGCTTGTCGGGCCGAACCGCCGAGCCGGCCTGCTTGACGTGGTCGCCGAGCACCTCCCGGAGGCATTCGTGGAGGACGTGCGTCGCCGTATGGTTCGCCATCGTCGGATAGCGGACGCTCCACGGCACCACCGCCTTCACGCGGTCGCCCTGCACAAAGCCTTCGCCGCTGAAGACGAGCTCCTGGTCGGCGTCGAGCCGCAGGGCCTCGACGAGCTCGGCGCGCGCGCCGTCCTCGCGCTCGATGTAGCCCGTGTCGGCCACCTGGCCGCCGCCCGCGGGATAGAACGGCGACTGCTCGAGCTTCGCCTGGAAGAGGCCGCCGCCGAGGTCGGCAAACGCAGTGATCGCCGTCAGCACCTCGGTGCGCTCGTAGCCGACGAACTCCGTGCGCGGCGCATCGGGGAACCGCACCTCGATCTGCACCTTGCTCGTCTGCCGCGAGATCTCGCGGTGCTCCTCCATCAGGCGGGTGTACTCCTCGTCGTTGACGCCGAGGCCGCGCTCGCGCGCGAGCTCCTGCGTCAGCTCGATCGGGAAGCCGAAGGTGGCCTGGAGCGTGAACGCGTCGTCGCCCGTGATCTCACCGCGGGCCGCCGCCTCCTCGAAGACCTTCATCCCGCGCTCGAGCGTCTCGGCGAAGCGCTCCTCCTCTGCGGCCAGGACCTGCGTGATCTCGGCGCGGTGCTGCACGAGCTCGGGATACGCGGCGCCCATCTGCTCGATCACCGTCTCCGCGAGGCCGGGCAGGAACGGCGCAGTCATGCCGATGCGCAGGCCGTGCTGTGCAGCGCGGCGGATGATGCGGCGCAAGACGTAACCGCGACCTTCGTTCGATGGCGTGATCCCCTCCGAGACGAGGAACGTCATGCCGCGGCCGTGATCGGCGAGCACCCGATGCGCCTTGGTGCCGTCCGCGCTTTCGCCGTACGCGACCCCCGACTGCTCCGCGATCCAGCTCATGATCAGCTGGTAGCCGTCGGTGTCGTACACCGAGCCGACGTTCTGGACGATCTGCGCGGTGCGCTCGAGCCCGAGGCCGGTGTCGATGTTCTGCTTCGGCAGGTCGGTGAGCGTGCCGTCGGCGTGCTGCTCGTAGGACATGAAGACGAGGTTCCAGAACTCGAGAAAACGGTCGCAGCGCGTGCAGCCGGGCTTGCAGTCGGGCTCGCCGCAGCCGCGCTCGGGGCCCCAGTCGTAGTAGATCTCGGAGTCGGGGCCGCACGGGCCGGGCCCGCCGACCGACCAGAAGTTCTCGGACGACGGGAGCGGGACGATGCGCTCGGGCGGCATCCCGATCGCCTCCCAGAGCCGGATCGCGTCCTCGTCCGGACCGAGCTTCAGCTCGGGATCGCCGGCGTGCACGCTGACCCAGATCCGGTCCCAGTCGAGGCCGAGCCGTTCCTGGACGAACTGCGTCGCGAACGCGATCGCGCCCTCCTTGAAGTAGTCGCCGAACGAGAAGTTGCCGAGCATCTCGAAGAACGTCAGGTGGAACGTGTCGAGGCCGACGTCGTCGATGTCGACGGTGCGGAAGCATTTCTGGGAGAGCGTCGTCCGCTGCGCCGGCGGCTGCTCGCGGCCGAGGAAGAAGGGCATCTGCGGCTGCATGCCGGCGGTGACGAGGAGCGTCGACCGGTCGTCGGCGCGCGGCACGAGCGACGCCGACGGCCGGCGCAGGTGTCCCTGCTCTTCGAAGTACGAGAGGTAGCCCTCGCGGATCTCGTTCGAGGTGCGCACGAGCGGCCATTGTACGGAGGGGGATTCCGCCGCCCTGCGGCGTAGGATCGTCCTGTGGCTCCCCGTCGTCGGAAGCGCTACCGGTATCGCCTCCGGCGCCTCACGCCTGTCGGAGCCGCCGTCATCGCGGCCGGGCTCGGCGGCGCATGGGTGGGGTCGCATCAATCGGCGACGCCCCTTGCGTCGGCGGCGGGGCCGCCGCCCCTGCGGATCGCGGCTCCAGCTGCTGCCATGCCGGCGGTCGTGGCTGCGCCCGAGCACCTGCTCACCGGCGGTTCCCTGCTGCCGCACAGGTTCTCGCCGGCGCTACTCGCGTCGTCGGCCGTGCTGATCGACGCGGACACCGGGCGGGTGCTGTGGAAGCTGCACGCGCACGAACGGCGGCACGTCGCCTCGACGACGAAGATCATGACCGCGCTGCTGGCAATGCGAAAGCTGAAGCCGCACGACATCGTCACCGTCGACAAGTCCGTTCCACGCGTGCCGCTCGTGCGCGAGGGGCTCCGTGCGGGCGAGCGCGTGCAGGCCTGGAAGCTCTTCTACTCGCTCCTGCTCTACTCCGGCAACGACGACGCGCTCGCGCTTGCCATCGCCGCCGGCGGGGGCGACAAGTGGACGTTCATCCGGTCGATGAACGCCGAGGCGAAGCTGCTCGGGCTGGAGGACACGCACTTCTCGTCCCCGAGCGGGGTCGTGGATGCGGACAACTACTCGAGCGCGTGGGATCTCGCCGCCCTGACGCGGGTCGCGATGCGCAACTCCCGCTTCCGGCACATCGTGCGCACGAGGGTCGAGCACGTGAGCTGGTCGGCGCCGACGTACGCGAAGGTGTACGTCAACAACAACCGCCTGCTCACGACGTATCAGGGCGCGACCGGCGTGAAGACCGGCTACACGCACAAGGCGGGGCCGTGCCTCGTCGCCTCGGCGACGCGTAACGGCGTCTCGCTCATCGCCGTGGTGCTGAACTCCCCGAACATGTACGCGGATACGACGCGGCTGCTGGACTTCGGCTTCGCGTCGCTCAGCTAGCGACGAAGACTGCGGTCGACGCGGTCACGGTTCGCGTGCCCTCGAAGGCGGGGATGCGATCGATCGCGTGTTTGTGCGCGACGGAGTGAGCGACGTAGTAGCGCATGTCCTCTGCGCTCAGCTCGACCGTGGCCGGGAGGTCGATCATCTGCACGTCCGAGAAATGCCGCCCGAGAAAGTCGGCGCCGGTCTCGCGCATGAAGAGCCGCCGCCGGTCGGAGACGTCGCGGCCGACGAGCTCCCACAGCTCCTTCAGCTGGTCGACCCCGTTCGTGGCCGCGACCAGCCGGCCGCCGCTGCGGAGAACCCGCAGCAGCTCGGCGAGCGCGCGATCGACGTCGGGCACGTGGTAGAGCATGAAATTCGCCACTGCGGCATCGAACGTCCCGTCCGCAAAGGGAAGATCCTGCACGTCCGCGACGCGCGCGTCGACGCCACGCGCACGCGTCAGCTCGACCATCCGCTCCGACTGGTCGCACGCGACGACCTCGAGCCCTGCCTGGAGAAGACGTTCCGCCAGCTCACCGCGGCCGCAGCCCACTTCGAGCACGCGGCGCGGCCCGCCGGCGAGCACCGCCTCGAGCGCGACGTCCTGCGCGCGCGGACCGGACCGCCTCGCCCAGATCGAGGTGCGCGCCGCAAGCCCGGCTTCGTCCGCGTATTCACGGCGGACGACGTTCGGGTCGTCCTGCGCGCGCGGGGGCTCAGCCACTCGCGCGGGCGCTCGGCTCCTCGTCCGCGGCGATCTCCTCGCGGATCTTCTCGAGCGAGCGGCGAATCAGGCGCGAGACATGCATCTGCGAGATCCCGATCTGCTGCGCGATCTGCGATTGCGTCAGGCCGTCGAAGAACCGGAGCTGGAGAATCATCCGCTCGCGGTCGTCGAGCGCACGGAAGCCGGGCGCGAGCACGGCACGGTCCTCGGAGACCTCGTACTGGTGCTCCTCGCTGCCGATCGACTCGAGCGGATCGAGCACGTCGTCCCCTTCGCCGCCGCCGCCGGTCGACAGCGAGAGAGACGAGTACGCACGACCCGATTCGAGCGCCTCGAGCACCTCTTCCTCGGTCGAGCCGGACGCCTTCGCGAGCTCCTGGATCGTCGGCGAGCGGCCTAGCTGCACGGTCAATTGCTCCATCAAGCGCGAGAGCTGAACGTTCAGCTCCTGCAGCCCGCGCGGCACGCGCACGGCCCAGCCCTTGTCGCGGAAATGACGCTTGATCTCGCCGATGATGTTCGGCGTGGCGTACGTCGTCAGCTCGACGCCGCGCTCGAGATCGAACCGGTCGATCGCCTTGATCAGCCCGATCGCGCCGATCTGCACGAGATCCTCGAGCTGTTCGCCGCGGTACGAGTAGCGCCGCGCGAGCGACCGCACGAGCGACATGTACTGCTCGATCAACTTCTCGCGCGCATGCAGGTCGCCCTCTTCGTGGTACTTGCGCAGGAGGATCTTGTCGTCGATGCGCGGCATTACCCCACCCGCGCTTTCGTCATGGCGACCCAGACCGCGCCGTCGCGTTCGTCAACGCGGAGCGTGTCGGTCACCGTCTCGAGGACACGGCGCAGCCCCAGCCCGCTGCCGTCGCCGTCGAGCTCGGCAAGCTGCTGGCGCACAAACGGCCCGACCGTCGCGTGAATCGCGTCCGGCTCGACAGTGACGGTCACGGAGACATCGCGGTCGTCGTCGCGGCAGTCGAGGAGCGCCTCGACGGCGACCTGCAGGTCTTCGAGCTGCTCGAAGGTCAGCTCGAGGCGCGCACCGAGCCCGCCGACCACGAGGTGCGCGATCGGGTGAAAGTCCTCCTGCGCCGGGAGGACAAGCCGGATCTCGTCGCTCAAGGCACCGTGCCTGCGTCGTGCAGGTCCTCGACCAGTTCCTGCTCGCGCCGGACCGCAGCCTCCTTGCCGGCCTGCACCGCGTGTCGCCAGTCGTGCTTCGTCTTGAAGTCGGCCGCGCCGTAGCTGAGTGCGGCGGCGAGCCCGGAGAGCTTCTGCACCGGACGCGCCACCGCCCGGGTCACCGTGCGCACGGCCGTGTCGACGCTGTCGGCCGCGTCGACCGCGCTGTCGGTGATCTTGTCCACCTTGTCGAGCTGGCTGTTCACCCGATCCACACTGCCTCCGACCTTGTTTATCACGGGCAAAATCTCACGCTCCGCTCCCGAGATGAACGCGGAAAGGCGCCCAACGGTTCCGCCCAGACGGACGAGCAGATAGGCGAGGGAGAGGCCGACGGCCAGCAAAAAGACTGCCAGCGCGAGTCGCCAGACGTCCCCCCACGTGAATGCGGCGACGAGCATTCTGCTCCCGATCCTACTGGGCGGACGCGGAGGCGATCAGGCCGCAACCGACCACGGCGTCGCCTTCATAGAGAACAGCGGCCTGGCCGGGCGCGACGCCGTAGACCGGCTCGTCGAGCTCGAGCGTGAAGCCGCCGGTGCGCTCTGCCACGTTCGACTCGACCGCGGGCGACCGGTAGCGGAGCTTCACAGCCGCCCGGGCAACGTCGACGTAAAGCCGGCCGGACGCGTCGACACGCCGGCGGGCGAGTGACTCGCGCGGCCCGACGAGGACTGCGTTCGACGCGACATCGGCGTCGAGCACGTACAGCGGGATCGGGGCCGAGACACCGATGCCCTTGCGCTGCCCCGGAGTGAAGCGCCATGCGCCGTCGTGCGAGCCGAGCGTCGCACCGTGCTCGTCCACGATCTCGCCTGTCCGCGACTCGACCCCGTGACGCTGCAGGAACGAGCGATAGTCGTCGCCGGCGAGAAAGCACGCCTCCTGGCTCTCGGCGCGGTGTGCAGCCGCGAGACCCGCATCCGCCGCTTCCGCGCGCGTCGCGTCCTTGTCCTGCTCACCGAGGGGGAACCAGACTCGGTCGAGCAGCGCGGGATCGAGGCGCGCAAGCATGTACGACTGATCCTTCCTCTCGTCGGCGCCGCGATGGAGAAGGATCCGGCCGCGATGCGGCGCGATCCGTGCGTAGTGGCCGGTCGCGAGCCGGTCGCAACCCGCGCGCCGCGCGAATGCGAGCAGCTCGGCGAAACGGAAGCTCCCGTTGCAGCGGATGCACGGATTCGGCGTCTCCCCGCGCGCGTAGCCGCGCACGAACGGCGTCACGATCGCGCGGCGGAACTCCTCGCGCAGGTCGAGCGTCACGTGCGGCAGCCCGAGCCGGTGGCACGTCTCGCGCGCCGCGATCACAGCCTCAGGTGAGCAGCAGGCGCGCTCGGCGTCGGGGCCGTCGGGATCGAGCCAGAGGCGGAGCGTGACGCCGATCGCGTCACGGCCGGCGCGAAGCAGCGCGACCGCGCTGTCCACGCCGCCGCTCATCGCAACCGCCGTCCGGCCGGGCGCCGGCTCTGCGCTGAAGATCGGGCCGATCGCATTCGCGAGTGCGTCGACCGCAAGCGTCTCGCCACCGACGGCGGCAGCCTCGACGAGCGTCAGTCCGGCAAGCGGACGCTCGAGCCCCGGTGCGTCCGCTTCGACGATGCGATCCCCGTCCACGCGCACACGCACGGCGGCCCATTCGCCGTCGCGCGTCGAATCT
>Ga0207664_10003509_pt1 | contig 10473 bp, 8 predicted proteins | sample LARL83metaG_FD_184349 | JGI IMG/M metagenome (GOLD analysis project Ga0207664, IMG submission 184349) | Corn, switchgrass and miscanthus rhizosphere microbial communities from Kellogg Biological Station, Michigan, USA - LAR L8-3 metaG... | ecosystem: Host-associated > Plants > Roots >...
TTCGGGCTTGTATGTCATGAACTCAGCGGACAGGCAGATCGTGATTGACTCTGGTCCGCTCGGAGCAGGCAGCGGAGGACACGGTCACGCCGACGCCCTCAGCATATGCGTAAGCGACAAGAACGGCCCCGTGCTCATCGACAGCGGCACGTTCGAATACGTTGGCGACGGGCCAGAGCGGAATCAGTTTCGTAGGACCGCCGCCCACAATACTCTGACCATCGGCGTGAGCCAACCGGAGCCACGCGGACCCTTCGCGTGGTCGCATCATCCCACGAGCCGGGCAGAAAGGTGGATCAACGGCGAGCATTTTGACCTCTTCGTTGCAAGCCATGACGCATACTCGCCCATAACGCATCGACGTTTTGTATTCAGCCGAAAATCGGACTTCTGGTTCGTACGTGATGTGGTGGAAGGAACTGGCGAGCATAAGGTCGTAAGTTACTGGCATCTCGCTCCTGCGTTCGCTGGCTCGGATGGTTCTCGCTTTTTTCAATCCGGCGGCGGTGCGCTCGACATCGTGGGTAGCCAAGAGAGTGGGTGGACTCAGAAAATCGAAAACGGGACATGGTCTCCCGCCTACGGCGAAGCGCAACCTGCGCCCGTTCTGCACTTCAGTACCGTTGCCAGCCTCCCCACGGAATTCGCTACTCTGTTCAAGCTACGGGAGAACGCGAGCGTTCGACCGGGCACCTTGAAGACTATGGGCGAGAGTTCGAGCGTCCGCGCTTACGAGTACGCAGACGGCGACGAGGAGCATAGATTCTTCTTTACGAGCGCGAAGAAAGATTGGACGGCAGTCGGCTGGTCGAGTGACGCGGAATTCGTTTATTGGGGATTTGACCGCAAGAGCGATCGGGGTCTTTTGGTCCTCTGCGGGGGAACGAAGGTGGCTGCAACAGGGTATGTCCTTGCGGAATGCTCAACACCAGCTTCCTTCTGCGAAGTTCTTTGGGAGAATGGACGTGCTCGAGTTTTGGGGGTTGCTGACAATCGAGTTACCATTCACGAATCAGCGCTTCGCAGCTTGATGGCGGACCCCGTGCTCTCATCGGCGCGAAGGCAGGCGAGCGAGTAATTATGTGCGGAATTTGCGGAATGTTCGTGGCGGATCGCGACGCGCGGGTTGAGCGCGAGCGCCTGGCCGCTATGAACGACCAGATCATTCATCGTGGTCCGGACGACGGCGGTCTTTTCGTGGAAGGGCGCGTCGGTCTGGCCATGCGTCGCCTCAGCATTATCGATGTGAAGACCGGACATCAGCCGCTTTCCAATGAAGACGAGAACATCTGGATCGTCTTCAATGGCGAGATCTATAACCACCAGCAACTGCGGGCTGATCTGGAAGCGGCCGGCCACCGCTACCGCACAAAAAGTGATACCGAGACAATTGTCCATCTGTACGAGCAGTATGGCCGCGATTGCGTCAATCACCTGCGCGGGATGTTCGCATTCGCCATCTGGGATCGTCCCAAGCGGAAGCTCTTCATCGCACGCGATCGGTTGGGTATCAAACCGCTCTACTACCGGTATTCCAACGGCCTGTTGTTGTTTGGCTCTGAAATCAAGACCATCCTCGCATATCCGGGAGTAGACCCCGAGTTTAATCAGGCGGGACTGGCAGAATATCTTGCCTTCGGATATCTCACTGGTGAAGACACGTTCTATGCGGGAATCAAGAAGCTGCTCCCGGGGCACACGCTCGAACTCGACGAAGCCGGCAACCTCTCAATTCAACCTTATTGGGATCTCTCCGTTGCGGCCGACACAGACAATAAGCCTCGCAGTCATTACGTCAAGGGATACCGTGATCAGTTGGAGCAGTGTGTCGAAAGCCACCTGATGAGCGACGTTCCGCTGGGAGTCTTCCTCAGCGGAGGGCTAGATTCCAGCGTCATCGCCGCGCTCACCGCGAAGCGCCGCCAGGATCCCATTCAGACGTTTGCTGTTGGTTATGGAGAAGAAGCATTCAGCGAGTTGCCGTTCGCGCGGCAAGTCGCGAAGCACATTGGATCGGAGCATCACGAAGTCCGCCTCAGCCGGCAGGAGTTCTTCGATTATCTGCCCAAGCTGATCTGGCACGAGGACGAGCCAATTGTCTGGCCCTCGAGCATTTCGCTTTATGCCGTCGCGAAGTTGGCACGCGAGCGCGTGACGGTAGTCCTCACCGGAGAGGGAAGTGACGAAACCCTCGCCGGATACACCCGCTACGCTTGGACGGTGAAAAATGCCGGTCTCGACAAGTTCTATCGCTCGGTGACACCGGATGCGTTCCGGCGTGTGGTTCGCGCGGTGATCAATGGCAGCGGGCTTCCCGCCAACCTGCGGCGCAAGCTGGAGCACACATTCCTGGTGCGCGACGGCGCGTCCTGGCCTTCGTTCTACTTCGATAACTTCTATTCAGCATTTTCCGCGCAGGACCAGGACGAGTTGCTCAGCCCAAGTGCGAAGGTTATTGCGCGAGATGCGTACGCAGGCTCCATGCAGCATTGGCAGCATTCCTCTGGCGATCTGTTGCACCGGTTGCTGTATACCGACATCAAGACCTATCTCGTCGAACTGTTGATGAAGCAGGACCAGATGAGCATGGCAGCTTCAATCGAGAGTCGTGTGCCTTTCCTGGATCATGTGCTGGTTGAGTACACTGCGAGCATCCCAGCGAAGTACGCCATCAAGGGACTTTCAGGGAAGCATATTCTGAAGGAAGCGGTCGAAGATCTCCTCCCGCACGACATCATCTACCGCAAGAAGATGGGGTTCCCGACTCCGTGGGCTTATTGGCTGGCAGGACCCCAGTTAAACGATCTAGAGAAGATGTTGCTCAGCCCGCGCACGCTGGAACGCGGATTCTTCCAACCTGAAGCGGTGAAGCAGATGTTTGCCGAACACCGCGCCAATCGCCGCGATCATGGAAATCGCATCTGGCGATTGCTGAATCTTGAAACCTGGCTGCGCGTCTGCATCGACCGCGATACATCTGTGCTCTCTCAAGCCCAGCACAAGGCAGCGGTGACCACGTAAGACCCAATGAAACTTACCCGACCTGCAATTGGTTTCGGCTGCCAAGGAATTCTGTCAGCGGCTTCCGCAATCCTGCTCCGCAAGCAATTAATCCCGGCAGCAACGGCGAACGCCGGTTGAACACGAATTGGTCCTGATGCAGGGGACGGGCGAATCCACCGGCACTGAGCACAAGTGCAATTCCCGCCGCGATGTCCCATTCATTCTTGGGTGTCAACGTGAAAGTCGCGTCGTCGACGCCTGCGGCAACTCGAGCGAGCTTGTATGCCACCGAACCCATGGGTGTCACCTTGAATGGCGCATCTTCAAACTGCTTCCACTCGCCACGCGTCACTTCACTGCGGCTGGCAAGTACCGTGGCGCCTTGCAATCCCTCGCGCGAACTAGCGTGCCTCCGATCTCCGTTGTATATCAGACCACCTTCAATAGAGCCCAGAAAGAATTCACCGGTTGCGGGATTGCAGATCCCTCCTGCGATCGGTTGCCCATCCTTCACCAGCCCGACGGATGCGCAAAACTCGGGAATGCCAGTGACAAATTCACGCGTCCCGTCCAACGGATCGACAATCCAGACATATTGCTTGTCGAGCCGCGAAGGGTCGTCCACGCTCTCTTCCGAGAGCCAGCCTTCTCCGTCTCGCAACAGGGCCTTGCGCAGGGCCGCGTCGAGTTGGCGATCGGCTTCGGTTACGGGATCGCTGCCGGTCTTGTATTCCGTGGCCACTTTGCCGGGAGTGAAGCGATCAAAAATGGCTCTCGCTTCGTGCAGCGCGGTTTCGATGCGGCGCAAAAAATCCTGAATTTGTGGGGTCAGAACGTGTACTCCTGCGGGAATTTTAACTGTCGCTTCAGTACGGCTAGTGGGGATTCGTTATTTTAGCAAAGCGTAATTTGGTTTGTGCCCCCGCGAATTCGCCCATCCCTATGCGACTTTTGTGCACCTTCCTGCACATTGTTCTTTGCTGCTCAATACGGTAAGTTGGTTGGCGTAGTTTTCGTGCGAGCTGCCGGATCTGTGACCGTGGCGCCCGGCCGCCAGGATCGTCTCTCACGCGTGCAGGGGGCAGAGACGTAAATCCAGCAGATTGGAGGAGTAGTGTAACTAAGAACGAACCCATGGGAATAAAACTGGCTTCAGGGGCCAAGCGCGCTCTAGGATTGCACTGTCCTGGACGTGACTTGGAAGTTTTTCCAGATGATGTTTTTCTGGTGTCTTATCCGAAATCGGGCAACACTTGGACCCGATTCTTGATTGCGAATCTGCTTTATCCGGAGCGCAATCCCGACTTTGTCAATATCAATGAGCTGATTCCTGACCCAGAAGCGCTTTCGAAGCGCTACCTGGCCCGGCTGCGGCGGCCGAGGGTAATCAAGACTCACCAGTATTACCATCCGAACTACAAAAGCGTCATTTGCATTGTCCGCGATCCGCGCGACGTCGCAGTTTCCGAGTATCACTTCCTTCGCAAACGGCGCGTGTATGCCGACAACTTCCCGATCACCGAGCACGTGAATCGTTTTGTGGCCGGTGAATCCACGCTCTACGGTTCCTGGGGCGAGAACACCTCCAGTTGGCTGGCCACGCGCGCTGGCAGCACGCGTTTCCTGCTGTTGCGCTATGAGGACATGATCGAGAACGCCGCTCGTGAGTTGCGCAAAATCGCGTCCTTCATGGGAGTTGACGCCTCCCCAGAGCGCCTAGCCAGCGCGGTCGAACGCAGCGCAGCCGATAATATGCGCAAGCTGGAGAAACAGCAGGCGCTCGCATGGTCCTCGACGAAAGAGACACGGCAAGATATCCCGTTCGTCCGTGCTGCTCAGGCAGGTGGCTGGACAAAGGAGTTGCCGCCGGCTTCGGTTGCGCAGATCGAGGATGCATGGGGAGACGTTATGCAATTCCTCGGGTATGAAGTGGCCAACGGGAGTCGAGCATCCCGGCGGCGTACACTCGGGGCTCTTTTGGCGTGCACTGGCATCTAGCAAGCTTGCGGTGGAAAGCCGGTGGCGGTTTTTCATCGCAAGATTGGGCATCTTTTGCTAAACTTTAGCGTGCTCACTTTTCACGACTACTGTTGTTGTTGTCGCTAGTCGCCGGGGATCCCTCTCCCGCCCCCTTCGCTGTAGCCCGAGCTCACTTATCCAGGCAATAAAAATTTAACCTACGGAGGTAATGTATTTTGGCTTCGACAAGTCACCTTATCCCTGCCCACGGGGGCGAATTGGTACAACTTCTCGCGTCTGCCGAGCGCAGCGCAGAACTGAAAGCGCACTCGCGCGAGTGGCTCTCCTGGGACCTTTCTGGCCGCCAGTTGTGCGATGTGGAATTGCTGTTGAGCGGCGGCTTCTCGCCCCTGCGCGGATTCATGAATCGCGCCGACCACGAAGGCGTGTGTCACAACCTGCGGCTGAGCAACGGAGTGATCTGGCCGATGCCGATCACCCTCGACGTAACCGAAGAGTTCGCTAAGAAGTTGCAGCCGGGGAGCAGCAAGGTGGCTCTACGCGATCCGGAAGGCGTGATGGTCGCGGTTTTGCACGTCGAAGACGTTTGGCAGCCCGATCGGCAGGCGGAAGCGAAGGCCGTGTTCGGCACGACAAGCACTGTGCACCCGGGCGTCGATTATTTGCTCAATCGCGGTAACGCCTGGTATGTGGGTGGAAAGCTCGAAGGACTGCAGGCGCCCACGCATTATGACTTCAAGGCGCTTCGCCTGACTCCGGCAGAACTTCGCACCGAATTTGCGCGTCTCGGCTGGCGGCGTGTGGTGGCCTTCCAGACTCGCAATCCCATGCACCGCGCGCACGTTGAATTGACTTTCCGTGCTGCCAAGACAGTCGAAGCGAATCTCCTCATCCATCCTTCGGTTGGTATGACCAAGCCTGGCGACGTGGACTACTTCACGCGCGTCCGCTGCTATCAACTGCTGCTGGCGAAGTATCCTTCGGGAACCGTAAAGCTCTCGCTGCTTCCGCTGGCGATGCGCATGGGCGGGCCGCGCGAAGCCATTTGGCATGCACTCATCCGCAAGAACCACGGCGTTACGCATTTCATCGTTGGCCGCGATCACGCCGGCCCGGGCAAGGACAAAGACGGCAAGCCGTTCTACGGTCCTTACGACGCGCAGGAACTCTTCAAAAAGCACGAGAAGGACATCGGAGTCACCATGGTGCCGTTCAGCATGATGGTCTACCTCGAAAATGAGGACCGATATGTACCCGACAACGAAGTCCCTCAGGGTGCCCGGGTGCTGAACATCTCTGGTACCGAACTCCGCGACCGCTTGAACGAGGGCCGCGACATCCCGGGATGGTTCACCTATCCCGAGGTTGTTCGCGAGTTGCGCCGCAGCTTCCCGCCGCGACACAAACAAGGTTTCACGATCTTTTTCACCGGGCTTTCGGGTTCCGGAAAATCAACCATCGCCAACGTGCTGCTCACCAAGTTCCTGGAGACGGGCGGTCGACCGGTCACCATTCTCGACGGCGACCTGGTCCGCAAGCATCTGTCCTCGGAGCTTGGCTTTTCGAAGGAGCACCGCGACATCAACATTCGACGGATTGGCTATGTCGCGTCGGAGATCACCAAGAACGGTGGCATCGCAATCTGCGCTCCTATCGCTCCGTACGATGTGACCCGCAAGCACGTCCGGCAAATGATCGAACCTTACGGAGGCTTCATCCTGGTGCATGTTGCGACTCCGATCGAAACCTGCGAAGAGCGCGACCGCAAAGGGCTATATGCAAAGGCTCGTGCAGGGATCGTGAAGGAGTTCACGGGAATTTCCGATCCGTACGAGGCCCCGGCCGACGCGGAGGTAGTGATCAATACCGCCGATCTCACCGCGGAAGAGGCGGCGCAGGAAATCATCCTGCACCTGGAGCGCGAGGGGTTCATTGGCGTGAGTCCTGAACCGGCATTGTCCGCCGGGGCGTAAGCAGGCATGCACTAACGGTTCGCCAGCGCCACTGGAACGACAGGCAGTCACGATTCTGGCCGGAGTAGAATGTATTTCTGCTTGAGGAGGGATCATGAAGAAACTGCTGTTTGTTCTGGTGGCGCTGCTTTCTTCGCAATTGAGTTTCGCCGCGGGCGATATCAAAGAAGTCGATCGCATCAAGGACTCCGGAACCGTACTCAAAGAAATTCTCAACATCCCTGACGATATTCCCAAGGATCTGCTCGATCGCGCCGAGTGCGTCATCGTTCTGCCATCCGTGAAAAAGTTGGCGATCGGTATCGGTGGCAGCTTCGGTCGCGGCGTGATGGTTTGCCGCAGTGGGCAGCACTACACGGGCTCGTGGGGTGCGCCAGCAATGTACGCGCTGGAAGGCGGGAACATTGGCTTCCAGTTAGGCGGACAGGCGACCGATTTCGTTTTGCTGGTGATGAACCCACGCGGAGCCGAATCGCTCATGGGCAGCAAAGTCAAGCTGGGCGCTGACGCCGCCGCCGCCGCCGGACCCAAGGGTCGTACTGCGACTGCCGCAACTGATGTGGTCATGCGTGCCGAGATTCTTTCCTACTCGCGTTCGCGTGGATTGTTTGCAGGTGTCTCGCTGGAAGGATCGACGCTGCGCCCCGACAACGGCGCGAACGAGAAGGTTTACGGCAAGAAGCTGACCGCGAAAGAGATTCTCCGCGAGGGTAAAGTCGGAAATCCAGCCGCAGGTCACGAATTGGACGCTGTTCTGCAGAAAGCCTCGCCGAAGAATCGGTCCGATCCGAAATCGCTGGAGTAATTAGTCTGAAGTCGAGTCTCCGAAGTCCCCAGCAAGTGCTGGGGATTTTTTATTTTGCGTCAGACACCAGTTGTAATGCGCACAACTCGGTTGCAGTCTTCCTAGAGCTAGAACTAGAGCCTAGAGCCGGAAGCTGTTCTTGTGTACGGCGGACGGCCGACGACGTACGACGGGTTGACGAACGACCAACGACGAACGACCAACGACCATTGCTATACTTCCCCCATGTCCCTTGTAGATCAAATCCAGAAAGACATCGTGACCGCCATGAAGGCGCGCGACGAAGCGCGTCTCTCCACGCTGCGCATGGTCAAGAGCGCACTCATGAACCGCAAGATCGAGAAGATGGCGGACCTCGATGACAAAGAATCACAGCAGGTCTTGAGCACGCTGATCAAGCAGCGCAAAGACTCAATCGAGCAGTTCACCAAGGGCGGCCGCCAGGAAATGGCCGATAAGGAAGCCGCTGAAATTTCTGTGATCGAAGCCTATTTGCCCAAAGCCGCAGGACAGGCCGAGATCGAGGCAGGCGTGAAGGTCGTCATCGCGGAGATGGGATCTCCCACCATGAAGGACATGGGCACGGTGATGAAGAACGCTATGGCAAAATTCGCCGCCCAAGGCATGCGCGTGGATGGGAAAGTAGTGAGCGACGCAGTAAAGAAGGAATTGTCCAAATAAATCGCATCCTTAGAGCTGCCACTCATCTCACTTTGGCACTGCAAAAGACTTATGTCGATTACTCAGGCAGAGAAGGCCAATCGTTTTAAAGCTTTGCACGAAGCTCCCGGAACCTTTGTCATTCCCAATCCCTGGGACGTTGGCTCGGCGCGTATTCTCGCCGGACTAGGCTTTGAAGCATTGGCCACGTCAAGCGCTGCTGCGGCCAATGTGGTTGGGCGCAAGGACCATGCACTTACTCGGGCGGAAGCCCTCAGCCACGGCAAAGCAATTGTCGAGGCCACCGATGTGCCCGTTTCCGCGGATTTAGGGAATGGATTCGGAGACCCGCCCGAGGTCGTTGCGGAAACCGTTCGCCTCGCCGCCGAGGCGGGACTGGTCGGGTGCACGATTGAGGATGCGAGCGGAAACCCCAGCCAGCCGCTCTATGACTTCGAGCTTGCGGTAGAGCGAATCGCCGCCGGAGCGGAAGCCGCTCGTGCCCTGTCGTTTCCTTTTATGCTGACCGCCCGAGCGCACAATTTTCTTTTCTCCGAACCCAGCTTGGAGGAGACCACCCGCCGACTGCAGGCGTTTGAGAAAGCCGGAGCCGATGTGCTATTTGCTCCCGGTCTGCCCGACTTGGACTCTGTTCGTGTTGTGTGCTCCTCCATCTCCAAGCCTTTCAACTTCATGGCCGGAATTAAGGGGAAATCCTTTTCGGTCGCTGAACTCGCAGCGGCAGGTGTGAAGCGCGTCAGTCTGGCTACATCGCTCTATCGGGCGGCGATGACGGGATTTCTCGATGCTGTGCAAGAGATCAAGACGACAGGGACTTTCAACTTCCTCGATAAGTGCCTTTCGACGCCGGAATTCAACAAACTCATGGGAATCTAACAGCGCGTAGGGACAGCCGCCCTCGGCTGTCCCGGCACATTCATTTTTTCTGCTGGAGTTCGCGGTAGGCTTCGCTCTTCGAGATGCCGCGCTCTTTGGCGATTTTTTTCAGCGCGGCTTTCTCATCCAGGTTCTCATCGCGCATCAGCTGCGCAACCCGATCGGGAATGGAGGTCGCGGCGGGAAAGGTTTCGCCCTCGGTGACCGGTCCGATCAGCAGCACGATCTCTCCCTTTAGTTCACCGCGACCGTTTACCGTCGCTAGAACTTCGGCCGCGGTGCCCCGCAAAAACTCTTCGTGGATTTTTGTTAATTCACGAGCGATGACCACAGGCCGATTGGGTCCGAGCGTCGCCACGACATCCTCCAGCGTTTCGCGAATTCGATGCGGGGCCTCGTAGAAAACCTGCGTCTGCAACGATTCTTTCACTCGCTCCAGCACACGACGGCGCGCACCGCTCTTCGGTGGAAGGAAACCGCGAAAGGCAAACGACTCAACCGGCAGTCCGCTGGCGACGAGCGCGGTAACGAATGCTGCCGGACCGGGAACCGGGACGACCGGAAGACCTCTTTCGATCGCCAGAGACACGAGTCGAAATCCAGGATCAGAGATGCCCGGCATGCCAGCGTCGGTGACCACCGCAATGCGCCCCCCGCCTGCAAGCTTCTCGACCAATTCAGCCGCGCGCGACGCCTCGTTGTGCTCGTGATAGCTGATTGTCGGCTTCTCGATGCCGAAATGATTCAGCAGCTTTTGCGTCTGACGGGTATCCTCGCAGGCGATCAGGTCGGCCTGCTTCAGCACGCGAAGTGCGCGCAGAGTGATGTCTTCGAGATTGCCAATGGGCGTGGCAACCAAGTACAGCCCCGGCGCGAGCTCGCGTTCTGCGGTCACACCGGGGAGTGTAGCAGGAGCAAGGTTTCGAAGGTTTCAAAGTTTCACGCTAAATTGCAGACGAAGACCTGAAACCTGAAACCTGAAACCTACGCTGCCTGCCCCGCGGCTTTCCCCTGCACCTTTTTGATTTTAGTCAGGTCTGCTTTCAGCAGTTTGCCTTTCATTCTCGTCTCGCTGCGATGGCCACGGCGGTCTTCCTTCTGGAAGCGTTTCTTTTTCGCTTCCGAGCCAAAAACCTGGGTCCACTTTCCGTTTTT
>Ga0207664_10003510_pt1 | contig 10473 bp, 8 predicted proteins | sample LARL83metaG_FD_184349 | JGI IMG/M metagenome (GOLD analysis project Ga0207664, IMG submission 184349) | Corn, switchgrass and miscanthus rhizosphere microbial communities from Kellogg Biological Station, Michigan, USA - LAR L8-3 metaG... | ecosystem: Host-associated > Plants > Roots >...
GGGCATTCCTCCCAAGATCGCGGTGGGCTACCCGTAGCTTGCGCTCGCGTTCAACCGTGTCAAGACAGCTGCAAGCAAAAGTTTACGTTTATCAGGTAATTTGGAATTATAATTCCGACATTATGGTCCTATAGTCCACAATTCGACCGTGGCGTGGGGTCTGCGCGCCTAGGCGCCTGCCTTGTCCAAGGCGCTTTGCAGGGACTTGATGTAGCCGGAACTGGTGTAGGTTGCGCCGCTTACGGCGTCGATGTGCGCGCTCTGCGCGGCGAGGGCCTCGCTGGTCAGCTTGGGGATGGCGTTGCCGTCGATCTGGTTGCTTTCCGCGCCGTCGTTCGTCTGCTGCAGGACGGTGACCTTGGTGATCTTCATTCCGGTGAGGGTGACCTGCACCTGCATGGGACCGTACGGGGTGGTCGCCGCGGTGCCGGTGACGGTGCGGGCCGCCGCCTGGCCGCCGGTGCCCGGCATGTGGCCAGCGGCGGAACTTGCTGCGCTCGACCCGGTTCCGCCCGCCATCGAAGTCGACGGGCTGGCGGACGCGGCCGGCGGGCTGGGGGCCGGGTCCGCCGCCGCGAGCGAGTGGGTCTTGAACGAGAGCACGGCGGCGAGCCCGGCGGCAGTGCCGCCGAGGGTCAGCAGTGCGCGGCGCATGGCAGAACCTCCTGGCAACGGGGTAGCGGGTCAGAAGTCGAAGGACTCACGGTGGATGCGCCGCCGCGGTACGCCGGCCGCGACCAGCGACTTGACCGCAGTCTCGGTCATCCCGGCCGGCCCGCACACGTACACCTCGCAGCGGTGCAGCCCGGGCACGGTCCACTGCAGGCGCTCCGCGTCGAGCGGGTCGAAGCCCAGTTCCTCGCGGGAGCCGATCAGGTAGCGCAGGGTGGCGTTCCGGTCGGCGGCGATCGCGTCGAGTTCCCGGCTGAACACCACGTCGCGCTCGTGGCTGGCCCGGTACAGCAGGGTGATCCCGTCGGCTTGCATGCGCCTGGGCAGGGCGGCGAACATCGCCCGGATCGGGGTGATGCCAACACCGCCCGCGATCAGCAGCGCCCGCCGCCCGGTCAGCGCGGGCGTGAATGCACCGTAGGGGCCTTCGGCGATGATCCGGGTACCTGGCTGGACCCTGGCCAGTGAGCCGCTGTGGTCGCCGCTGGCCTTGACGGTGATGCGCATCAGGTCCGGCCGCGGCATCGCTGACAGCGAGTAGGGATGGGACTGCCACCACAGCTCACGGGTGAGGAACCGCCAGCGGAAGAACTGGCCTGGCTCGGCCCGCAGCAGGTCGAAGTCCCGGCCGGTGATGAACACCGAGACGATGCCTTCCGCCTCGGGCCGGACGCTCTGCACGGTGAAGCGGTGGCGCGCGGCGTTCCGCAGCGGGGTCAGGATCCGGTACCAGAGGATCAGCGCGGCCACGGCGATGTACAGAGTGGACCAGGCCACCCGGGCCGCGGTGTTCGCATCGAACGCCGGGCCGTTGGCGAACTGGTGGCTGAACGCCAGCGCGATCGCCATGTAGGTGTACAGGTGCGCGTAGTACCAGGTCTCGTAGGACAGGCGGCGGCGCGCGGCGCGGGCGGAGAACGCGGCCACCCCGAGCAGCAAGAACCAGGCGACGGTGGCCATGAGCACGTCCGGGTAAGAGACCAGCATCGTAACGGCCTCGCTGGTGACCTTCTCGTGCGCGGCGACCGAGTAGCCCCAGACAACGAGCAGGACGTGGCCGGTCACCAGCGTGATGACGTACCGGCCGCCCATCGCATGCCAGCGGGCTAGCCGGTCGGCGCCGATGCCGCGCTCCAGCGGAGGCAACCGGGCCATCAGCGCGACCAGCATCACGAACCCGTACCCGGCCAGCAGGCCGAGTAGGTCGCCCACTCCGGTGAGCAGGTCGCCGGTGCTGCCCATGTCCGGCTGGCTGCGCCACCACAGGTCCACTACCGCGACGGCGCCGAGCCCGATGAGCGCCAGGATCAGGCCGGGCAGGATCGCCCGGTCGGTACGGCGGGTCGGCCGGATCCGTAGCCGCGGTGCCGGGCGGGGGGCAGAGGCCTGAGGTAGTGGCCCGGACGGATGCTCTGGCCGGGACCCTGGCCATGACGAGGCCGGCGGCGGTGTCGTCACCGCGCGGAAGGGTGCCGATGGATGGCCTGGCCACAGCCCTTGCCGGGGGGCCTCCGGCCACCGGGTCGGCGGCGCCGCAGGCCAGGGCGGCGGTGTCGCGACGGATGGCCGTCGCCGGGGTGACGCCGGGTAGCTTGAGTCCGGATAGCGGGCCGGGTATGACACGCGATGCCCCTCTCTAGTTACGCCAGGTGAACCACCGATACCTTTCTGTGATACGGAAACCGGATGGCGGCGGTTCACTCTCTGGGGGGCACGTAAGCGGCCGGTAAGAACTCGCGGAACCCGCCTCATTGGACGCCCGGCAGCCAGAACCAGATACCTGCCTGAGAGGTACGGCCCCGGGGCGACTGTGTTTTCGCGACTCGCTGACCTGGGCATCTGCCAGCCGGCTGACGAGCGCAAGGCAATACAAGACTTTTTTTCCGCGGCTTCACCAGGCAATCTTGCGACTGGGGTCCAGGGAAGGCGGAGCGGGTGCCGGTCAGCGAGATCAGCCGTGAGCAGGAGTACGTTGCGGGCCTGTACGAGCGGGTCGATGCGCTGCGCGAGCAGGCGTCGGCGCGGCTTGCGGTGGCGCTGCGGGAAGATGGCGGCACCGCGCAGTCCCGGCTCGACCGGGACGCCGCGATCGAGCGGTACGCCGGGCAACTGGCCCGGCTGGACGCGGCGGAGAACGGGGTGTGCTTCGGCCGCCTCGACCTGAGGTCTGGTGAATGCCTGCACATCGGGCGGATCGGCCTGCGCGACGAGCCCGGTAAGGACGAGCCGCTCTTGCTCGACTGGCGCGCCCCGGCGGCTCGCGCCTTCTACGTGGCTACCGCGAGCGCGCCGCACGGTGTCCGGCGCCGCCGTCACATCGTCATGCGCGGCCGCCGGGTAGCCGGCCTGGATGATGAGGTGCTTGACCGCGCGGAACTCGCCGGCGCCTCGGGCCTGACCGGGGAGGCGGCGCTGCTGGCCGCGGTGGAGGCCACGCGAACCGGCCGGATGCGCGACATCGTCGCCACGCTGCAGGCCGAGCAGGACGCGATCATCCGGTCGGCACCGTCCGGGATCCTGGTCGTCCAGGGCGGCCCCGGCACCGGGAAGACCGCCGTCGCGCTGCACCGAGCGGCCTACCTGCTCTACACGCACCGCCATCTCGCCAACCGCGGCGTGCTCGTGGTGGGTCCGAGCGCGACGTTCCTCGGCTACATCAGCCAGGTGCTGCCCGGCCTCGGGGAGACGAACGTGCTGCTGCGCACGGTGGGGGAACTGTTCCCTGGCGTCATGGCGGACCGTGGCGAGAGCCGGCTCACCGAGGAGGTCAAGGGACGGGCCATGATGGCCGGCGTGCTCGCGGCGGCCGTGCGTGACCGGCAGGCCACCAGCTCGGCCGAGTTTGAGTTCGCTGGCGAGACGCTCCAGCTGGGCGCCGCGGTGGTACGTGAGGCCACCAGGCGGGCGCGGGCAACCCGGCTCCCGCACAACAAAGGCCAGGCCGCTGTTCCAGCGGCAGATCGTGGCCGCGCTGGCCGAGCGGTACGCCGAGCTCGGCCGCGAGCTCGCCGACCGGCTGGAGGCCGACGTCAGCGACGTCCTCGCCGCGGCCAGCGAGGCGATCGAGGCGGACCTGGCGGCGATACCAGTGATCCCGGGAAGCGGCGAGGACGAGCAGGTGAACCTCGCGGCCGTGCGCCGCGAGCTGTGGGAGGACCTGGGCGTGCGGGCCCGGCTCGATGACCTCTGGCCCGCCCTAACGCCGCAACGGCTGCTTGAGGAGCTGTTCGCCGACCCGGCGCGGCTCGCCGCCGCGGCGCCCGCCCTGACGGCGGCCGAGCGCGCCGCGCTGCTGCGCGAGCCGGGCGGCTGGAGCGCCGCCGACGTGCCGCTGCTCGATGAGGCCGCCGAGCTTCTCGGGCAAGACGAGCGGGCCGGCCACGCGCGCTCGGCCCGTGAGCGCGCGCAGCGGATCGCCTACGCCCAGGGCGTGCTTGACATCGCCGCCGGGTCCGGCGGCGAAGAGATAACCGCCGCGGACATCCTGGATGCCGCCGCCCTGGCCGAGCGCCAGGAGGCACCCGATTACCGCACCCTGGCCGAGCGGGCGGCGGCCGATCGCACCTGGACGTTCGGTCACGTGATCGTGGACGAGGCGCAGGAGCTGTCGGAGATGTCCTGGCGGCTGCTGGCCCGGCGCTGCCCCGCCAGGTCGATGACCATCGTGGGCGACGTCGCGCAAACCGGCAGCGCGGTCGGCACCACATCCTGGGAACGTGTCCTCCAGCCCCTGGCCGGCGACCGCTGGCGGCTGGCTCGGCTGACCGTCAACTACCGCACCCCGGCCGAGATCATGGCGGCCACCGCGGGCCTCCTGGCCGCGATCGACCCGGAACAGCCGCCGCCGCAGTCCGTGCGCCAGTCCGGCGTTCCGCCCTGGCGGATGGCCACCACCCGCGACGCGTTCCCGGTCGCGCTGGCCGAGATCACTGGCGAGGAAGCCAAGAGCGAGGGACAGCTCGCGGTCATCGTGCCGGACCCCCGGGTTGATGAGCTGGGCGATGCCGTCGCCCGCGCCGTGCCCGGCGCGTCGTTCGGCGAGAGCCTGGACCTGACGAACCCGGTCGTGGTCCTTGGCGCCAGCCAGGCCAAGGGCCTTGAGTTCGACTCGGTGCTCATCGCCGACCCCGCCGCGATCCTCGCCGGATCGCCACGCGGCCGCAATGACCTCTACGTGGCGATGACGAGGAGCACCCAGCGGCTGGGCGTCCTGCACCCAGGCCGTCCGCCCGCGGTCCTGGCCGGCCTGGCGGCAAGGTCACGGCCGGCATTTCCGTGAAATGTGCTGAAACTGGTTAATCACCCCCCCGGCCGGGTGTTATATCTGTGCGTGGCATGGACTCGATGACTGGCCCGGCTGCGGTGCGCGATTCACCCGCGGCCAGCTGGCGGCGCCTGGACTCCGGCGACCGCGCCGCGCTCGGCCTGTGGGCGGCCGCGCACCTGGCCCTCTTCGTCCTCGCCTGGGCGGCCGCCTGGGTCTACCGGGGTGACCCCAGCCACGCGCCGCTGGCCGGGGTGTTCGAGCAGTGGGACGCTGTCCGCCTGCGGAACATCGCCCAGTACGGCTATTTCTCGCCGGATACGATGCCGAACAACGTCATCATGTTTCCCGGGTTCCCGCTGACGCTGGCCGCGGCGCACCTGGTCGTGCGCAACTGGACGCTCTCGGAACTGGTCGTCTCCCTTGTCGCGGGCTGCTTCGCGGTGGTCTCGCTGTCCCGGCTCGCGGGCAACCGCCGGGCGGTGCTCTACCTGCTTGCCATGCCCGCGGCGGTCTTCCTGATGGTCGGGTACGCCGAGTGCCTGTTCCTGGCCTTCGCGATCCCCGCCTGGCACGCCGCCGCCAAAGGACGCTGGTGGCGGGCCGCGGCCCTGGCCGGGCTGTCCGGGCTGGTCCGCGTCGACGCGGTCTTCCTCATCCTGGCCCTGGCCGTGATGGCCCTGGCCGGCCCGCCCCCGCAGGTCGTCCCGGCGCAGGACCTGCGCGAGCATGACCAGCGGGACCCCGTCTGGGAGCACCCCGCCTGGCAGCGGCTGGCCAACGCGGTCAAGTGCTGCTGCGCCTTCGCCGGCCCCGTTGCCTACGAGGCCTACCTGCGCGCGCACACCGGCACGTGGAGCGCCTGGGCCAGCGCGAACCAGGTCGGCTGGGGCCTGCACACCGTCACTCCGGTCCAGGCGCTGAAGGACACCTACTGGGTGGCGTTCCAGCACGTGTTCGCCGGCGGCGTCGCCTTCGAGTACCAGCTGGAGATCGCCGTCGAGGCCGTGATGATCCTGGCGGCGCTCGCGTTCTTGTGCTGCCGCCGCTGGCCCGAGGCCGTCTACTGCGGCCTGCCCGCGCTGGTGATCGGCACGCAGACGTTTTACCAGACAGGACCGCGAACTCTCCTGCTCCTGTTCCCGGTCTATGTCGCCCTCGCCGGCCTCGAAGGGCGCCGCCCTTGGTTCAGGTACCTGTACTTCGGCATTAGCACGCCGCTGGCGGTCGTGCTGGGGCTGCTGTTCCTGGCCGGCCAGTGGACCGGCTAACCCGCAGGTCACGGTCCGAACTGAGCTGACGTGAGTGCGTCAAGGCCGTGTCCGGCGAGGCATCGCACGGTGCGGACGCCGGTGTCGTACGCCGCCTCGTCGGGCGGCATGACCTCGATGCTCCACGCGCTTTGCGGTACCGGCAACGCCGCGCCGGTCCGGGAAGCCAGGAGCACCTTGGTGGAGCAGAGCGCTTGCACGGTCGGGTTGGCCTGCACGACGTTCACGTTGAAGGTCGCGGACTCGCTGGGCATGATGGCGATCGCGAATGTCTGCCAGGAGTGCGGCTGGTTGCACGGCAGCGGGCCGGCCGTGACGACGCCACTGATCTCGACCAGCCCCGCCCAGCACTCCGGCGTCGTCACGCAGGCCCCGCCTGCTCCCGCCACCAGCGCCGCCGGGCAGTGCTTAGTCGTCGTCGCGACCCCGAACACGCCGACCGGCCCGGGCACGGGCGCCGCGGGCGTGCTCGCGGCGCGCGTGCTCGTGCCGGGTGCACTGGTACCGTGCGTGCTCGGGCCGGCCGGGCCGTTGCCGGCCGGGCCCCCGCCTGGCGAGAGCAGGCGGGGCACGGCGATCAGCGCGGCGGCCACGACGACGGCCACGCCGACGATCACTGCGGCCAGCGTCAGCGAAGGACGCTGGCGGCTCGGCTGGGTCATAGCGGCGCTTCGTGCGCCCGAGTGCGTGGTCCCGGTCCCGTCAGCGGAGCCGGCGAGCGACTCCGGCGGGGCTCCGGTTCGCGACCCGGCCCCCGAAACCACCAGCGGATCGCCTGGCTGGGACGATCTGCTCCTGCTCGGTGAAGGCACCCGGGAGGGGGACATCGGCAGAGGCGTTGATGACGTGCGCGATATCTGCCACTCCCGTGACAGGGCCTGGCTGCGCTCGCCGTCAAGCAGTGCTGCGAGCTCGTCCCGCAGCGAGGCCGCCGACGGCAGCCGCTGCGACGGGTCGGCGGCCAGGCATGCCTGCAGGATGTCCATCATTCGCCGCGGAGCTCCGGGTACGTCTTCGACCGGCTGGCCGTGCCGCGCCAGGAGTGCCCACATCCCAGGGGACTCGCCGCTCGCCGGGAAGTGCGGCGGGTGCCCGGCCATCAGCGCGTACAGCGTGGCGGCCATCGAGTAGACGTCGGCGGCCGGGGAAGGCTCCTCGGCCTGGAAGCTCTCAGGCGGCGCGAACGCCGGGGTCAGCGCCTCTCGCGTCACCGACTGCATGCCGCCGGCCGCGATGATCGAGGCCAGCCCGAAGTCCGCGATGCCGACGACGCCGTAGCGGTTGACGAGTATGTTCGCCGGCTTGAGGTCGCGGTGCAGGATGCCGAGCTCGTGCGCGGCGGCGAGCGCATCGGCCAGGTTGACCCCGATCCGGCATACGGAGGCCGGGGACAACGGCCCGTTTCGCCGCACCTCATCGTCGAGCGACCCGCCCGGGCACAACTCCATCACCATGTACGGGCGCCCGTCGCGCAACGTTCCCGCGTCATACACGTCGATGATGTGCGGATGCCCGGACAGCCGTCCCGCCGCGGCCACCTCACGGAAGAACCGCCGCTGGTCCCGTTCAGACTGCAGCGCCCGGCTGTCCACCTTGACGGCGGTCTCGCGGCTCACCGCCACCTGCCACGTCCGGTACACGGTGGCGAACCCGCCCGAGCCAAGGACGCCGATAACTTCATGTCCGGGAATGTCCGGTGCCGGGATCACAGCACGGGACACTAGTCTTTCTCAGCCAGAATGACCCACGTTTCACTGGATCAGCCAGGCGTCAGCGCACAATCCGAACAAATCGCGGCGCGTTCCAGAGTCCGGCGATAACGGTCGTGCGGTGACTGATGGCCGGCACCCTGCGCACGCGCACTTCGGCCCCCGCTTCGAGCATTGGCCGCGTGTACCGCATGATGTCTCCCAGTGGCGCGATGTCGTCACGGCGCGAGCTCACGAACACGAACCGGCAGCCGTCGAGCCGCCCGAAGTCCGGCCACTGAAGCTCAGCCCATGCTTCCTCGAGTCGCGGAAGCGACCATCCCCGCGCCACGTGCATCTGCCTCAGGTCAAGCATTCTCCACATGCCCTGCGCGATGTTGCCGCCGGTGTTGAATACGCCCCAGCGAAGTTCGGGGACCTTATGGCCTACGCAGTTGTAGAGGATGAAGGATCCGAGGCTGCTGCCGAAGAACCCGAACTCGGTGACGCCCTCGGCCGCCAGCCGCGCTATCCGTGACCTGATGTCCTCCCTGACCTGGGAGATAAGCTCGGGAAGTATCAACGGGTCGGCGGCGGTGAAGACGGTTGCCGTGGTCTGGTACGCAGCAATGTGATAGCCCGCCCGCAAGAGCCGTCGTATCGCGAAGCTCACCTTTTGGATCGGTGTGCCGTACGGGCAGATGAAAATGATGGTGGCCACGGCTCGCCCGGAATTCCCGAATTCCTCAGCCTGGAACAGCCCGTCTTGCGTAAGCACTACCGACATTCTACTCCGCTGGCGCTGGTCGACGTCGGCAAGCTAGCTGACCGCCTCGGTGAGCAACTCGTTTCCTGCCTTGTCGTAGTAAGTGATCGTCAGCGCGCTCGTGTCGAACGACCACTTCTCCACGCCGCTCTGGGCCAGGCCTTTTGACATGTCGACGTAACTCGTCTTGCCCTCGCTGTGCCGGGCCAGGTGCTCGAGGAGCTCGTCCCGGCTGCTCGTTCCGGCGATGGCGAGGACCTCGTGGGCCGGCGGCGCGACAACCGTTTCGCCGCCTTGGCCGAAGTACTCCGAGTGCCCGTCGGCTATGAATGATTCGCTGCGCTCCACCCCGATGGCATTGAGCGCCCGCAGGTATTGCGCAACGGTGTCCTGGTGGCCGAAGCGGTCGTGTATGTCATTGATCTGCTCGAGCGTGAACATCAATGGATTCTAACTTTGGCCCGACGGGTTGCCGGGGGGCCTTGCGACGACGGTGGGGACCGGCCAGCAACCTGATGAGGTTGCGCTGGGCCAGCCCGCACACAAGGTAGGGCAGATCCTGGAGATAATGGGGGCACAATGAGCAAGAAGACACCATGGATATTCGTCGACTGCGAGGCGCGCGGCACCAGCCCGGTAAACGGGGTGCTGACTGAGTTCGGCGCCGTTCACTACGACACCCGGGACACCTTCCACGGGCGCCTGTTCGAAGCGACACCGGACCCGGCCAACCCCGCGGTCAGCATCCCCGGCGAGCGCGTAGCGACTGACGCCGAAGTCGCCGCGAGCTTCACGGCCTGGCTCCAGGAGCGCCTCGGTAGCACGCGCCCGGTGTTCGTGAGCGACAACCCGGCCTACGACTGGCAGTGGATCGCCGGCATGTTCGACCGGGCCGGCCTGGATAACCCGTTCGGGCACTCCGCCCGCCGCATCAGCGACTTCTGGGCTGGACTCAACCGGAACTGGAGCGAGACACAAGGCTGGAAGCAGTTCAGAAGGACCGTCCACGATCACAACCCCGTCAACGACGCGATGGGCAACGTGGAGGCATTCGAGGAGATCATGCGCCTGGCCAAGGGCACCTGACCCGCTGCATCCTGCACGACTTAGCCGAGCGGCTACCGCCGGTTCGTCGAGCAACGCAGCAGCTGGGCGCTTAGAGCTGGCGCACGACGACGTCCAGCGCCGTCGGGGCGCCCGGGCTCCTGGCCTCGGGACCCGGCTCGACCGTGTAGCCGAGAGCGCGCACCAAGTCGGCAAACTCGTCCGGCTTGCGCGGCTGCTGCCCCGATTCCAGCAGCGCGCGGGCGAGCCGCCCCTTTGTCGCCTTGTTGAAGTGCGAGACCACGTCCCGCTTGACCACGCCGCCGGACTCCCGCTCGTGCAGCACCCGCACGGTGACCGCGTTGGCTCCGGGCACCCACCAGCCGGCGTACGCGCCCGACCGCAGGTCCACGACCAGCTGGTCGCCGACGTGCGCGGCCAGGGGAGCGCGCAGCGCCTTGCGCCAGGCGGCCGACACCGACCCTACGGCGGGCAGCTTCACCCCCGCCGAGCATCGGTAGTGCGGGATCCGGTCACCCGGCCGGAGTACTCCCCACAGGGCCGAGAAGATCAGCACTTGATCCGTGCTTACGCCCCGGCGGCGCAGGTCAGGCAGGTCGAGTGCGTCATACAGCACGCCGTTGTACACCTGAGCCGACTCGTCAGCGGGCGCCGATCTGAGTACCCGGTTATAAGCCAGTTCGCCGGCCTGGCTTTCGCTCAGCCCCAGCGCCGCCAAGGCGGCCGGCGCCCGGCCGCGGGCTAGGC
>Ga0207664_10003513_pt1 | contig 10470 bp, 7 predicted proteins | sample LARL83metaG_FD_184349 | JGI IMG/M metagenome (GOLD analysis project Ga0207664, IMG submission 184349) | Corn, switchgrass and miscanthus rhizosphere microbial communities from Kellogg Biological Station, Michigan, USA - LAR L8-3 metaG... | ecosystem: Host-associated > Plants > Roots >...
GACCCGAAAGAGAGGTTCGTCCAGCGATCCGATCCGCAGGCATCCTGACCCTAGGAACGACCAGCGCAAGTGCACGCGGATACATGACCAGGACCGAGAGTCCACTATTCCACCTCGGGCTCGATCTCCGAGACCCGGACTAGACACCGCCTCCGATGGGCGCGTTCGGTGCCAGTCACGGAACCCCGCAAGGAACTCGGCCACCGGATCTGCGTTTGGGGGCACGGCGTGGACCGACGCACGCTGGGACCAGCTCAGGATTGAGTCGTATCGACGTTGTCGTTCACCTCGAACCCAGCAGACGGCAGATTCCTGATCTACCGGAACAGGCCACGCTGCCACCGCCAGCACTCACAGCCGCAGGCATGTTGCTCGACCCAGTGAGAGTCAGGCAACGGGAAACCAACGGCGCCACGCGATCGAGCGAACTACTATGCGCACCGTGTTCGGTACGGAACTGCGGAGACGACGCCTTGCGGCACAGTTGTCACTAACCGAGCTCAGCAAACGTGTGCACTACAGCAAGGGCTACCTGAGCAAGATCGAAAACGGGCTCAAGGAGGTCAGCACCGACCTCGCCCGCCGCTGCGACGTCGCGCTCAGCGCCAACGGAGCCCTCGCCGCACTCATTCCCCATACCGAGACACCGAACCAGCAACTCCTCGACCGCACCGACCGCGCTGACGACGTATGGATGTTGACCTTGACCAAGGACGGGCATGAACCACTTCATGCCGTCAAACCGCCAGGCCGCACCCGCAGTCGGCGCTCTAGGGTTCGATATTCCATACAAGGACATCTCGGACGCGGCCGCCGATCACGCGGCACTTTCAGTGTTCCAATCGCTGTTCCACGAATGCGTCAGACTGAGCGAAGTCGTCGGCACCAGCGCGGCCATACCAACAGTAATAGCGCAGGTCCACGTCCTACAAAACCTGGCAAACAAGTGCCACGGCGCCGCCGGCCAGCAACTCCTGACGCTCGCCGGCCGCTATACCGAATATGCGGGATGGCTCGCCCAGGAGGGCGGGGATGACCGGGCGGCCATGTGGTGGACGGATCTCTCGGCCAATATCGCTGATCGCGCCCAGAGCATCGACCTGACGGCGTTCATCTGCGCCCGCAAGGCCGAGATCGCACTGTGTACCAACGCCGCCCGAAGCGTCGCCCTCGCACAGCAGGCGCAGCGAGACTCGCGTGTCCTACCCCGAATCCGCGGATTCGCCGCGCTCCGCGAAGCACAAGCGCTCGCCGTGACCGGCGACTACGCCGGCTGCCGGCACGCAATGGACCGAGCCGCCCGCGCACTCCAGGCAGATGACTCAGCCACGCTCGGCGGACTCCCGCTGCCGCCCTTCGGCCCGACCGTGCCCGCTACCGTCACCGGCTGGTGCCTCTATGACCTCGGCCGGCTGCGCGACGCCACGACGTTGCTCGACGGCGCCACCTTCATCCCCAAGAGTTACCGGCACGCAACCGGCCGCTACCTCGTACGCCGCGCCTTGGCGCACGCGGCCTCCGGAGAGATTGACCACGCCTGCGTCCTCGCACACGATCTGTTGGACAACGCGGAACTCGAGAAGTCCTCGGTCATGCGCCACGACATGCGAGACCTCACCCGCACATTGGCGCGGTGGCATACACACCAGCCAGTCCGTGAGCTGTATCCGCGGTTGGTGGCCGTTCTGTACGACCGAGTTCATTGATTCCTGAGCGCAGAGGCGAGATCGCACGGGGTCGTGCCCCGCCCACGACGACGTGAGAACTCAGGCTGGGGGTTCGCCGAGGTCGGCCAGATAGTGCTGGATGCGGTCGGCGGCGGTGCTGCGGTGTTGCGCCAGGTACAGATGCAGAGCCTGCTGCCAGGCAACGCGGGCCTGGTGATCGTCGCCCAGGACGGCGTGGGTTCGACCCAGCCGCGCGAGGGTGCTGGCTTCGCCGTAGAAGTACCCATGAACGCGGCAGATGGCGAGGGACTGCTGGAAATAGTCCACAGCTTGGTCATGGTGCCCGGCATGATGGGCCAGTCGACCCAGAATGCCCAGAGCATCCGCCTCACCCTCGTGGTCGTCAAGCCTGCGGAACAAGGTCAGGGCGGTACGGCAGTGCGCACCGGCCTGGTCATGATCGCCGAGACTGATCCAGCACCGCGCGATCTCGTTGTGGGTGCGGGCTTGCCAGATCGGGATGTCCAACCCCTGGAACAACTCCAGGGCACGGGTAGCGTGGTGCAGCGACTGCTGATGATCTCCTTGCAGTGCCCAGGGCGACGCCAACTCGCGATGGGTGCGAGCCTGATCGAGGCGATCCTTCTTTCGCTCGGCGACGGCCAAAGCCTGCTGAAGGTGATCCACGGCGTCGGCGTAGCGGCCGGCCCGGGTGCAGGCAGTCCCGTAACGCCGGTGAGCACGGGCCTGGATACCCAAGTCTTCCAACTGTTCGGCGGCACCCATCCCGGCCTGCCACACGGCGAGGTAGTCGTGCGCGTCACCGCGCCGGTAGTAGAACGTGTCCAGACACCACGCCAACTGCCACACCCTGCTGTACCAGCCACGATCAAGAGCTGACCGCAGGACGGCAAGCAAACCCGGATGCTCGGCATCGAACCAGGCCAGCGCCGCTGACTCATCCAGCAGCGGCTCGGGGTGAGCGCCAGCCACGGGCGGCTCCAGCTCGAGCGGCGCGCCGTGTGGGTCCAGCAACCGGTCACCGGCATGAGCAGTCCGCAAGTAGAAGTCGACCAACCGCAACAACGCCGCATCACGGCCGGGGCAGGATTGATCGCGGTCGGCGGTCTTCGCGGCGACCAGGCGGGTGAGGTCGTGCATCCGGTACCGGCCCGGGGTGTGCTCCTCCACCAGCGACACCCGACACAGCGCCCGCAACACCAGCCTGGCCTGCGCCACGGGCACGCCCACAAGACTGGCCGCCGCCGGCACGCTGATGTCCACGCCAGGAGCGATCCCGAGCAGCCCGAACACCCGAGCCTGCTCCTCGGTCAACGCGGCATAGGACCAGGACAGCACCGCCTCGACCGCCGTCGCCGGATCCCCGGTATCCAGCGCACCCAGCCGAGTGGCGGCCTCCCGCACCTCCGCGGCCAGCACCGCCAGCGGGAACGCGGGCTGGGCCGCGGCGCGACCGGCGACAATGCTCAACGCCAGCGGCAGGCCCCCGCAACAGGCAACCAGGGTGGTGACCGCGTCCGGTTCCGCGTCGACCCGAACCTGCCCGATGCGGCAGGTCAGCAGTGCGCGGGCATCGGACTCGTCCAGAACGTCCACGGCCAGTTGGCGCACCCCGTGCGCCACCGCCAGCCCGTCCAGGCGATCCCGGCTGGTGATCAACACAAGGCAGCCGGGGCTACCCGGCAACAGTCCGGTGACCTGCGCGGCGTCGCGAGCGTTGTCCAACACGATCAACATGCGTCTGTCGGCGACCAGGCTGCGATAGCGACCCAACTGGGCCTGCACGTCCGCCGGGATCGACTCCGGATCCACCCCAAGCCCGTCCAGCAAGACCCGGACCGCGTGGCCCGGGGACAGTGGCGTGCCATCCGGGCTGAAACCACGCAGATCCACGAACAACTGCCCATCGGGAAAGCGATCCAGATGTTCGTGCGCCCAGTGCAGACCCAGCCAGGTCTTGCCGATGCCCCCGGCCCCGCCGATCGCCGAGATCACCACCGACCCGCCCTGCCCCGCTACGGCATCCAGGGCGGCCGTCAACACCGCGAGTTCACCGGCCCGCCCGGTAAACCCGGACGGGGCGGCGGGCAGTTGGCGCGGCACTCCGCCGTGCCCGCCCACCACCGCGGCCGCGGGGACCACGCTGGTCAGGTCAGTGACGATGCGCGCCAGGTCCGCCATGGGGTCGCGGTAGCGCAGTCGCCGGAACTGGCAACGGCACAACCGGGCGATCTCAGCGGGCAGATCGGCCTGCGCCGGGATCTCCGCCTGCTCGGTCAGGATCGGAATCACCCGCACCCCAGCGGCGAAGGCTTCCGCGAGTTCCCGACGAATCCAGTCGCCCGGAGCGTCGATGCGGCGCCGGCCGTCGGCATCGGTGGCCGTCAGCCACCGCGACCCGATCACCGCCAGCACCACCCGGGCCTGCCGGACCCGGCCCAGCAACTCCTCAACGAAATCGGCACCGGCCGGGATGGATTCACAGTCCAGGAACACCTGATCATCGCCGAAGTGACGAACGAGCTCCGCATAGAGCAGAGCACCATAACTGTGGCTGTCCTCGCCCCGATAATTGATGAACACCGCAGGTTCCACCGCACACCCCCGGGCGAGCGAGTCACCGCTGAGGGTAGTGGTCCCTGTGTGAGCGACAGGGCCTACACCGATCCTGTCGTTGATTTGACCAGTCGCTGTCCACCCGTATCCGGCCTCAGTTGAGTACAAGCGCGGGCATGGACATCGACGCCGAGCGGGAGTGGGGATGTTCCGGGATTTATCCCTTCGTTTTACATTTGATATCTCGCTTTCAGTCTGCCTCGATGTTGGTTGGTTGGCCAATATCCGTTGACGTACTGGCGTGCAACCGTGCCGAGCAGTGCAGCACGCGGGACCACAAGACGGGGATGGCACAACACCGTCCATCCGAGACTGACAAGTTCTGTCCACTCAGGTCTTGATCGTCGTCTCCGACAGTCATCGCTCCGTCACGTCCAGACACCTCGCTCGTCTGTACCGCATGCTGATAGTCCGAACTCGACGTGACCGACGTGCACGCAGACACCGACGTATCTCACCCGATCGCCGTCGTGATGCTGGTGGCATCCCGATCGCTGGCACCGGTGACAGTCTGGTGGCACCGCTGCTCCCGCCCACAGTGCCACCACCACCGCCGACTCCCCAACTCCTCCCGATGCCCACCCTGCCCCGCACATTCACCCACGTCGGCGTGTTGATCGGGGTAGCGGCGGTCAGCCACTCCGGCCGCGTCCGCGACCTGACCCTGCTCGACGCCCTGGGCTGGGCACCCGGCGACCGAACCACCACCGACCTACACGACGGCACGATCCTGCTGCAACGGCACCCGACCGGGCCGCACCGGATCAACAACCGCCGCGAGGCATTCCTGCCCGTCGGCGCCCGCGCTTTCTGGGCATCGCCGCGAACACCCGCGTCCTGCTCGCCGCCGACCCCGACCGCGACATTCTCGCGATCTACCCCTGCACCCTCGTGGCCACCATCCTCACCGACCACCAGAAAACACACCGCACCCGCTTCCAAGAACACGAACCCGTCGCCCACCGACCTGATCATCCGGCGTTCAGGCCGAACACCGAGCCAACGCAGACCGACGCCACCGAACCAGCAAGGACCCTGGCAGGGCGGCTGCCGGTCATTGCCATACAGGGAGACAGACCATGACCGTCGACCTGGACACGATTCATGCCGCGCGAGTGCTGCTGGCCCAACTCAACCTCTCCCCCGATGACCTCACGTGGATACCACCGGCCACCGTGCCGACCCTCGCCGACTACCTCCCCCACCGTCATCGCCGCACCCGGGCCTGGTGCGCGCCGCACCTACGGCAGCTACTGGCGACGCATCCACGCCGCCTTCGGCGATCGACATCTGACCAGGTCAGCGCCACCGACATCGAAACCCTCCTCCGACAAGTCATCGCCGACCGGGTCCTACGCGCCAACCGCCAAGCCGGCCAATACACCGGACAACACCTCATCGGCGCCCTCCGCGCCATCTACACCCGCGCCGTCGCCGACGGCCTCATCCGCGCCGACCACAACCCCGCCGCGGTGGTCCGCAAACCCCGCCGGCCACCCACCACCCGACGCGCCCTGCACCCCGCCGAACTCGCCGCCATCAACACCACCACCGCCACCACCGGCGACGACACCCCACTCGACACCCTCATCCTGCGCCTGCACACCGAAACCGCCTGCCGCCGCGCCGCCGGTATCGCGTTGACGCCCGACGATGTCGATCCCGAGTGGTGCTTGTTGCGGTTGCACGAGAAGAACGGCATCACCCGCTGGCACCCCGCCAGCCCCACCCTCACCCGCGCCCTACTGGAACACCACGGCCACCGCGGGAGCGGCAACCCCACCGAACAATTGCTGCGCTACCGGGACGGCTCCCCCGTCACCACCCGCCGCTACGACCACCTCTGGCACCGCGTCGGTATCCACCTGCCGTGGGTCGCGAAACAAGGCATCACCACCCACTGGCTCCGCCACACCACACTCACCTGGGTCGAGCGCTACTACGGCTACGCCATCGCCCACGCCTACGCCGGCCACCACGACCGAACCGACACCACCACCAGCACCTACCTCCACGCCGACCTCCACGACCTCGCCACCGCCCTCGCCGCCCTTACCGGCCAACCACACCCACTAGCCCACACCACAACCACATGACCACCCACCTATCACGTCCTTCGTCACGACATCCACATGACACACCAGCACTCCCGGTTTGGCAGCCGCATGGGATGGACTGAGCGGCTACCGCCAAGCGCCCTTCTCGTTGCTGAACGTCAGGATGGCCTGGGTGATGTCGGCGGGTGAGTCCAGGCTTGCCGCAAAGGCGCGCACAAAGCAATCGGTCTGCACGAACTCGAACAGCAGTTGGCTGACCGCTCGCGCATGCAGCGTGGCCCTGGCGTGTCCGTTGTCCACCCTGAGAACGTCGGCATCCGGCGGGCTGCCAGACCCGATCAGATACTCAACCGTCAACCCGAGGTCCTCGAACCCCCGACACAACCTGTCGGGATTCATGAACGTGTCGACGATCGCCAGATCACAGATCAACGCGGTCCTCTGGTTGACCGGGAGCGGATAGATGCTGTACGGGGCGAAGAACGCATTGCGCGGCTCGGTAAACCCGATACGGGCATGCAACCTGGGGACTGTGCTGGGCAGACAGCGATCCAGCGTGGCGTTCAACCGTCCACAGTAGGCGTCATACACGTCCCGCAGGTCACGATCGGCCTCGGCCGCAGCGATGGTCGGCAGATACAGCACGCCGACGATCCGATCGTGCACCCGCGTGACGACATAGCCGTCGCGACGGGCAACGGTCATCACCCCAGACAAATCCCGCACGTGGGTACGCAGTTGCTGGCCGGAGCGGACCAGGCGGGTCCCGCCGTCTCCCAGCGGCGCCGTACCCGCGGCCGCCGCCAACGCAACCTCGGCCTGGCGGCGTTGCTTGGACAGCTTGGCCCGGGCGTTCCCGGTGGTGGGGTTGGCTTTCACCTCACGCAGTACGCGGTAGCCGTTCGCGTCCACTTCGGTGAAATCATGATGGCGCAGCACGGTCGTCAGATCATGCAGGAGCGTGAACTCCCCCGAGTCGCGAAACCGATCGACGACCCACCCAAGTTCGTGGTCCAAGCCACTCTTGTTCACGACCGGCCCGGCCGACGGATGATCGGCCAAGGCGACGATCTCCCGCCGGTCATACCGATAGACCCGCCACGCCAATCCGTCACCCACATCCTGCAACTGACGAACCACGCGACGGGCCACCACCCGTTCCATCTCCCACTCGGCGCGATCACGACTGTCCGGAGCGCATACCGGAGTCCATGTAGGAGCCAGATATGTCATCTTGGGCGCGTCATGCTGGCCCATCCAGTCCGGTCCCTTGCCGTCGTCCAAACGACCGAGCGCCCTGCCGATGTCGGCGTCGGCCTGCTGCGCACGGTAAGATGCCTGGAACAAGTTGGTCTGAAAGTTGAACAACAGCCGCGGGTCGTGACCAGCCCGGTCCATGCGACGCAGCAGTTCAGCTACCACACCAACGTTCCGCAGGTGTTCGGGATGATTGAGCGCCCGGCCGATCCTGTCCGGGTCCAACCCACCCAATGTCAGGACCTTCGCCACCGCCATGCCCTCCGTCATCGTGCTGCGGCCGTACGTTCGCTCCACGCGTGATGACGGTCGACACCGTGTTAGCCGCTATGCCCAACGTCCCCGACTTGCGACCCGAGCAGAACGCGGGTGCAGTGCAACCGAGTCGTGCTCGGAGCTCTGGTCGTGCTCGGAGCTCTGATGGTAAGCCCGACCATGTCACAGAGTGCGGCCGATCCTCCGAGGACAGCGTCGAGCACGGCGCTGGCGGCGTTCAGCACCATAAAGACTCGGATCCTCAGCGTGATCAGCGGGACGAGGTCACCAAACGGCCCGGCATGTCGCATCTGCGCCGGACCAGCCGTACGGCGCACTGCCCTGCGGCAGCTACCACCGGCGCCGCCCGATCCGGCCAACCACACCACTCGCCCACACCACAATCACATGACCAGCCACCCGGTACGGCTGTCCTGTCACGACATCCACATGAACACACCACAAGATGGGAGCGGCAGGTACCGTCGAGCAGGAACCGGATCGCGCGTTCGAACACCGGCCTGGCCGGGTCGGGTTGGCTAACTCCATAGTGGATACACCGGACGTGTTGGTGTCGCGGTGGATACGCCACCGCTGAACTTGACAGCCGCGTGTTCAAGTGGATAGCGTGATCGCATGCCCACCTACTTGTGGGCATCGGTGCGACGGGTGGGGGTTCATGTCCCCCCTCGGACACACGCACTATCCCCAACCGGTGGTGCCACGCGTACAGCGATGGCCCGGTCCTCGTGGTGATAGGTCATATCCAGCCTTATAGCGGCGTATAGCTGCGCCAGTTCATCCAGCTCAGCGCGGCGCAGCACCCGCGTCACGTCACCCAATGAGTCGATCATCGCGTAGACCTCGGCCGCGTCCAGCCACCCCGAACCGCCAGGAGCGTGCGCCAGGTCGGCCTCCGCCGCGACGCGTTCCTCCTGCGCAGCGTTGATCGGCTCAACGATGGCCACCGGATCGACACCCGCCTCGATCGCCGCCCGTAGCCGCCGCAGCTTCGCCTCCGCCGCGTCCAACCGCCGCTGGGCAGCCGCACAGCCACTGTCGACGACCGGAGCGCCCTGGGAGGCCACCAGGGCCGCGACGGTCTCGTCGCGGTTCTCCCATGCGAACACGTGACCCAGCCAGTCGTTCAACGTCTCCAGGGCAGCCCTCTCCGGCAGGTACACGTTCTTCGGATGCGTGGCCAGCAGCGGCGAGCCCGGCACCAGCTTCCGCGCGTCGCACCGGTAATAGGTGCCTGTTTTCCGTGGCGCGCTCTCCATCCGCCGCTGACACAACCCACACCGCACCCGACCACGGAACACATACGGCCGCGCCGTCATCCTCGGTCCGCGCTCCAGCTTCCGCCGTGCCGCCAAGCCACCGGCAGCCCTCGACCGCCGCATCAGTTGCGTCCGGGTGAACACGTCGACCGACACGATCGCCGGATGCGCCGGCTTGCGGGACCGCACAATCCGATCCGGACTGGACCGCCGGAACCGCACCACATGTCCGGCCGCCACATCATCGGGATTCAGCAAGACCTCGTGCTTGGTCCAACGCCCGAACACGGCATAACCCGTGTAGCGCGGGTTGTCGAGAATCGCGCGCACCGTGCTGCCCTGCCAACCGTCGGCCAGCCGATGCTGGTTCTGCTCCGGCCGACGCGCGGACGGGCACGGAATGCCATCCCGATTCAACCCGTTGGCGATCGCCCGATCACCCATCCCGTCCAGGTACTCCGCGAAGATACGCCGAACCACCGCCGCCGCTGGGCCGTCGATCGCGAGCAACCGCAGCCGATAGCCCTCGGTCGCCTTCCGTGGATTCGGATGCGGCCCGCCGTCCACCACGAGATACCCGTACGGTGCCCGGCCGCCCTGATGCCGGCCTTCGTTCACCACCTGGGCGTCCATCGCGGCCCGCACCCGTGCCTGGACGTGCTGGCGTTCCGACTCGCTCATCCCGCCCAGCACGCTCATCAACATCTTGTGCGACGGGTTGCGCGCGTCGAACTTCCCGCCGAGCTCCGGCACCCACAACTCCACGCCGTACGCCTCGAACTTCGGCGCGGTCAGCGAGAACTGGTTGCCAAACCAGCACCGCGTCCCCTCCCCCACTACAACAGCACTCCACCCCCGGTGCGGGTTCTTCAGCGCAGCCAGCAACCGAGCGGCGTCCTCCCGACGCTCCCACGGCATCGACCGCGACTGACCCACATCGAAGAACTCAGCCACCACCTGACCACCGATGGGCTCGACGAACTTCCGCGCGTTGCCGAACTGCCACCCGCGCGAGGTCTCGGGATCTTGGTTGTCCTCGGTCGAGCACCGCCCGTAGACGGCGACCGGTCCCACGCCGTCGTCAACGGCCTCCACGACCTCGACGCCCCACAGTTCGTCCAGCGTCGCCCACGGGTCAGGGCTGATGTCAGCCGTCATACCCGTCTCCCTCCATCGGCGCGTCCAGTGCCTCAACTTCGGTCAGCCGGACCAGTATCCCCAGCAGTATCCGACTAGGTGACTGGTGTCGAACGGGGGTCATGAGGGCTGTGACCTGCGCTGATGGGCACTGGCTGACCGCGTGGATGCGGGGCGCTT
>Ga0207664_10003516_pt1 | contig 10468 bp, 10 predicted proteins | sample LARL83metaG_FD_184349 | JGI IMG/M metagenome (GOLD analysis project Ga0207664, IMG submission 184349) | Corn, switchgrass and miscanthus rhizosphere microbial communities from Kellogg Biological Station, Michigan, USA - LAR L8-3 metaG... | ecosystem: Host-associated > Plants > Roots >...
GCGCGGTGATCTACGCAAAATCGAACACGCCGGAGTTCGGCGCCGGCGCCAACACTTTCAACGAAGTGTTCGGCGCGACGCGAAATCCCTGGGACACCTCGAAGTCGGCCGCCGGCTCTTCGGGCGGCGCCGCCGTTGCGCTCGCCACCGGCATGGCCTGGCTCGCGCACGGCTCCGACATGGGCGGCTCGCTGCGCAACCCCGCAAGCTTCTGCGGCGTGGTGGGCCTGCGTCCGAGCATCGGCCGTGTCGCCCACACCCCGAAATTCGGCATCAACCGCACACTCGGCGTACAAGGTCCGATGGCGCGCAATATCGAGGACCTTGCCCTGTTTCTCGATGCCATGAGCGGCGAACATCCGGCCGATCCGCTGTCGCTTCCCATGCTGCCGACCTCGTTCCTGTCGTCAGCGCGATCCGGCCGGAAGCCGAAACGCGTCGCCTACTCGGCCGATCTCGGCATCACGCCGGTCGATCCGGAGGTCGCGGCGCTGACGCGCAAGGCGGCCGCACGCTTCGCCGAGGCCGGTGTCATCGTCGAGGACGCGCATCCCGATCTGTCCGAAGCGCACGAATGTTTCCACGTGCTGCGCGCGTTCGACTTCGCCATCAGCAAGGCGGAGTTGCTGAGGACGAAGCGCGATTTGCTCAAGCCGGAGGTGATCTGGAACATCGAAAAAGGCCTCGAACTCACCGTCGAGCAGATCGCGCGTGCCGAGGCGCAGCGCGTCGCCATGACCGAGCGCGCGCACGCCTTCTTCGAAAGCTACGATTTGTTGCTGACGCCGGCCACGATCGTGCCGCCGTTCCCGGTCGAGCACCGTTACGTCGCCGAATGCGGCGGCCAAAAATTCGACAATTACATCCAGTGGCTCGGCATCGTCTATGCGATCACGCTGGCCTGCTGCCCGGCGCTGTCGATGCCGTGCGGATTTACGGCATCAAACCTGCCGGTCGGGCTTCAGGTGGTCGGGCCACCACGGGGCGAAGCGCAGCTGCTTGCCGGCGCCAGGGTGCTGGAGGATATTCTGGGCTTGCGCGATATCGCGCCGATCGATCCACGGCCCCCGAAGTCGTGAGCCCAACCCTCATGGTGAGGAGCCGCGCTCTTGCGCGGCGTCTCGAACCATGAGGCCCGGATCGGGCCCTCATCCTTCGAGACGCGGCGAAGATGCCGCTCTTCAGGATGAGGTTGAGATGTGTTCAGTTCGTCGCATTTGCGCCGCCACCGGCAGCAGCCTCGATCGCCAGCTTCAGACTCATCAGGGTCTGCTCGACGATATCGTCGACCAGCTGTTCGCGCGTGACGAGAGCGGTCTTGCCGCTGAGCAGCCCCTGCTCGGCCAGCATCACCACGCCGTGCAGCGCGGCCCAGATCTGCAGGGCGTGCCGCTCGTGCACCAGTCCGATCGGCGGCGCCTCCATCGCCGCGAGCAGCAGGTCGTAGGTTTCCCGCGCGGCGTTGTGCAGCTCGCTGCCCTCCGGCGCGCACGCCATGGTGCGCGAGGCGAACATCAAGCGATAGACGCCGTGACGGCGCAGGCCGAATGCGAGCGCCGCCTGCGCGAGCCGCGACAGTCTTGAACGTTGCGACGGTGTCTCGATCTCCTCCCGCAACAGCACGTTGAACTGGCGGAAGGCTTCCGCCGTCACCGCGACCAGCAGCGCGTCGCGGTCGGCGAAATGACGGTACGGGGCCGGCTGCGAGACGCCGAGCCGCTTGGCCAGCGCGCTGATATTGACGGCTTCGGGACCGCCGCGCTCGACGTCCTGCAGCGCAGCCCGCACCAGGGCATCCCTGAGATCCCCGTGATGATAGGTATGTTGCGGCTTGCGGGCGGGGCGCGGCGACATTTTGATGTAATGCTCTATAACTTTTGTCTTGACAGCGTGATCGGAGCACGAATGTAATAGCCTATAATTTAGAAAAGCAATGCCGACGTCAAGCTGGCGACGGAAACGCCACCGAGCGCAGCTCCTGGAGCTGCGCGGGACCGGGGAGAGTGCATGTCCGGAAAGCTCAAGGTCCATGTCGACCCCGACAAATGCCAGGGTCACGCCCGCTGCAAGGCGCTGGCTGGCGAGCTGTTCGATCTCGACGCCTATGGCAACGCGCATGAGAAGGGCGACGGCACGGTGCCCCCCGGCCTCGAGGACAAGGCCTATCTCGCCCGCGCCAACTGCCCCGAGAATGCGATCGACGTGACCGAAGACTAGTTGTGCGCCGCGGCCGGCTGCGGCCGGGCCAGACCGCCTTGAACTGCCCGAAGGAGCAGCACAGATGTCCGACACCAGCTTCATGCCCGAACATCCTCCGGTCACCGACTGGGTGCATGATTTCGATCATACCGACCCGCGCTGGACCGAAAACCCGTATCCGATCTGGGACGAACTGCGCGCCACCAGCCCGGTCGTGCATACCAGCCGCTTCCAGGGCTGCTATCTGCCGACCAGTTTTGAAGCGGTGCGGCAGATCGCGTATGACACCGAACACTTTTCCTCGCGCCGCGTCATCGTGCGCGACGAGCGGCCGGAAATCCAGAAGAACGGCGCCCCGCCGATCACCTCCGATCCGCCCGAGCACAAGCCCGCCAAGCAATTGCTGCTGCCGCCGTTCACGCCGGACGCGATGAAGAAGCTGGAGCCGCGCGTGCGGGCGATCTGCAACGAGCTGATCGACGGCTTTGTCGCCGACGGCGGATGCGACATCGCCGATCGCTATGCCAAATACATTCCGGTGCGCGCCATCGCGCACATGCTCGGCATTCCCGAAACCGACGGCGACCTCTTCATCGACTGGATCCACCGGATCCTCGAGCTCAGCATCAAGGACGAGAGCCAGCTCAAGACGGCGGCTGAGGAGATGGGCGGCTATTTCGTCGGCCATATCGAGGCGCGCAAGCGGCAGCCGACCGATGACCTGATCACGACGCTGATGAACGCCAGGGACAAGACCGGCGCGCCGCTCGACGACATGCATGTCCTCGGATCGTTACGGTTGCTGCTGATTGCCGGCATCGACACCACCTGGAGCGCGATCGGCGCCTCGCTCTGGCACCTTGCAAAGACTCCGGCTGACCGCCAGCGCCTGGTTGCGGAGCCGGAGCTGATGCCGACCGCGGTCGAAGAGTTCTTGCGCGCCTTCTCGCCCGTGACGATGGCGCGCGAGGTGATGAAGGAAACCGAGATTCAAGGCTGCCCGGTCAAGCCCGGCAACATGGTCCTGCTGTCATTCCCCGCCGCCAACCGCGATCCCGCCGTCTTTCCCGATGCCGACAAGGTCGTGCTCGACCGCAGGCAGAATCCGCACGCCGCGTTCGGGCTCGGGATTCATCGCTGCATCGGGTCCAACCTGGCGCGGATGGAGATGACGGTTGCGCTCGAGGAATGGCTGAAGCGCATTCCCGAGTTCCGCCTCGACCCGGCCCATCCCGTCAAATGGTCGCAAGGCACGGTGCGCGGCCCGCGCCAGCTGCGCGTGCTTTTTTGAGGGGACAGGTCGTCCCCCCACCCCTTGGAACGACAAGACCTTTCGACCTATAAGAAGGTCATAACAATTCGTTCCAGGGGAGCCGACCATGTCAGACCAGGCCTTGAAGACCGCTTCCGAGGCCTTTGACCTCGGCGACGCCGAGCGGCGGATCAAGGCGATCTTCATCGGCTCGATCGGCAACCTGGTCGAATGGTACGATTTCTACGCCTACACCGCCTTCGCGCTGTATTTCGCGCCGGCCTTCTTTCCGCAGAGCGATCCCGTGGTGCAGCAGCTCAACGCCGCGGTGCTGTTCGCGGCGACCTTCCTGATGCGCCCGCTCGGCGGCTGGCTGTTCGGCTATCTCGCCGATCATTTCGGCCGCCGCCTGTCGCTGACGCTGTCCGTTGTCTGCATGTGCTTTGGCTCGCTGATGATCGCGGTGACGCCGACCTATGCTACCATCGGTGTTGCGGCGCCGGCGATGCTGGCGCTCGCGCGCGTCATCGAGGGCCTGAGCCTCGGCGGCGAGTACGGCGCGAGCGCCACCTATCTGAGCGAAGTTGCGGATGCCAGGCACCGCGGCTTCTATTCCAGCTTCCAGTACGTCACCCTGATCGGCGGCCAGCTCACCGCGATCGTCGTGCTGCTGCTGCTGCAGAAGGTGTTTTTGACTTCGGCGGAATTGAAGGAGTGGGGCTGGCGAATTCCCTTCGCGATCGGCGCGCTGCTTGCGATCTTCGCCGCGGTGATGCGGCGCGGCCTGCATGAAACCGAGGCCTTCGTCGAAGCCAAGAAGGCTGTCAAGCCGACCGGCTCGATCGCCACCCTGTTGCGCTATCCGCGCGAGCTGCTGCTCGTGGTCGGGCTGACCGCCGGCGGCACTGCGGCGTTCTACACCTTCACCACCTACATGCAGACTTTCGTAAAACTCTCGGTCGGCCTCAGCGAGGACCAGACCACCTTCGTGATCTTCGGCACGCTGCTGTTCGCCACGCTGCTGCAGCCGCTTTACGGCGCGCTGTCCGATCGCATCGGACGAAAGCCGCTCCTCATCTTCTTCGGCGTCGCCGGCACGCTCGCGACCGTGCCGATCCTGACCATGCTGAAGGAAACCAAGGAGCCGCTCTACGTCTTCCTGCTGATCTGCTGCGCCTGGATCTTCGTCGCCGGCTACACCTCGATCAACGCCATCGTAAAGGCGGAATTGTTTCCGACCAATGTCCGCGCACTCGGCGTCGGCCTGCCCTATGCGATCACCGTCTCCATATTCGGCGGCACCGCGCCCGCGATCGCGCTCTCGTTCAAGAGCCTGGGGCATGAAGACTGGTTCTATTACTACCTCACAGGCATCATCTTCCTCTCGCTGGTCATCTATTCGACCATGCGCGACACCAAGCACGAATCGGCGATGCATCGGCACGAATAGCCTGGCGCACGGACGGCGTCAGCGACCATGAAAGGCAGGTGGGCGGTTTTCGCGAAGCGCCCGGAAATATTCCTGGTGGTCGTCGCTCTGCGCCAGTCGAGCGAGTTCGGGAAACAGCGCAGCGAACGCGGCTTCCTGGCCTTCACCGAGCGCGCGATGCGCCGAGCTCATTGTCGCTCGAACGCCGAGCGGCGCTGCGGCGGCTATCTTGCGGGCGACCTCGATCGCGCGATCGAGTTGCTTTCCGGGCGGGGTCACATATTGAACGAGACCCATTCGGTAGGCCTCGTCGGCACCCCATTCATCGCCTGTCAACATGTAGCGCATCGCGTTCGCCCAACCAACCTCGCGGACAAGCGTGATCGTTGCACCGCCGGCCGGGAAGTGACCACGGGTGACTTCTGGTTGGGCGAACACGGTATCGCTCGCCGCAACCCGGACATCGGCGGCGAGAAAGAGCTCGTGGCCTGCGCCCTGGCACTTGCCGCCCACGGCGACAACGAGTGGCTTCTCGCGACGGGGCGGAACAGTGCCCACGGGATTGATGAACTGGGGAGTTTCCGGAAAGCGGCCGCTGCGTAGAACCGGTGTCCAGCTTTCGGCATCGAGGATTCCTCCCACAAAGTCGGGGCCTTGGGAGTAGAGCACCGCGACACGCAAGGCCTCGTCGTGGTCGAGCATATACATCAAGCGACCCAACCCGATGACGCTCGACAGTTCGACGCGATCGGACTCCTGCCGAATGCCGATCAGCAGAATCGAGCCGTCCAGCCGTTCCACCCTGACGTTGCTTGGCATCGCCCCCTGGCCCGTCGGAGTGGAGGCAACCGGCGGCTGGTTTTGGGCGAGACTCGGGCTGACAGCAAGCATCGTCGCGGTTGCGCCGGCAGCCAGGAAGGCGCGGCGATCCAGCCCGCCCGCATTCATCTCCGAAAATTGATCGGGGGACTGCCGAGGGTCATCGCGGCACTCGCCGGGGGCATCAAGCACTTTGATCATTGCAATGTTCCTCTTCCAAGCGTCGCGTTAGGAGGACAGATACGACGGCCCCCTGCCTGCGGCTATCCAGGATAAAATTGACAGGCTATGAAGGAGAGCTTCACAGTCGGACAAAGTATGATCGACCGGATGACGACGTTCGAAGCGTTGCTCGGGAAAACGAACAGCGCGAGTTATGGGTCGTCGCCGTGGAGAGACGGGACATTTGCGATGAGCGAGGACCAGGAACCGCCGCCGGAATCCAAGCTGACGCGCAGCAAGGAGCGCTGGGCGCGCGAGGGCAAGTTCCTCACGGGAAAAATCGCGCGGCCCGCCGATCAGCGCCTGCCGCCGGGGCAGCATTTGACCCGCGACTGGCCGGTGCTCGATCTCGGCCTGCTGCCGAACGTTTCGCACGAGCGCTGGCGCCTCGACGTCTACGGCGCGGTCGAAAATCCTCTGTTCTGGGATTTCGCGCAGTTTTCGGCGCAGACGCAGTCGCAATTCGTCTCGGACATTCACTGCGTGACGACGTGGTCGCGCTATGACAATCAGTGGGAAGGACTCTCGACGTCCGACCTCCTGGCCACCTGCCGCCCGCGCGACGAAGCACGCTTCGTCGTGCTGCACTCCTATGACGGCTACACGACCAACCTCGCGCTCGAGGATTTTGCTGCCGAAGATGCGCTGCTCGCCCACAGCTGGTCGGGCGCACCGCTGGAGGCCGAGCACGGCGGCCCGGTGCGGCTCGTGGTGCCGCATCTCTATTTCTGGAAGAGCGCGAAATGGCTGAAGGCGATCGAATTCCTGGGCAATGATGCGCCGGGCTATTGGGAGGTCCGCGGCTATCACAACCGCGGCGATCCCTGGTCCGAGCAACGCTATTCGGACGACTGATCGTCGTGCTGAGCTCTCCGGCCAAGAGAGAGCATCGCAAATGGGGAGACTCACATTGCCAACCGAACGCTTCCAATTCGAAGGTGAAGGCGGCCATCAGCTTGCCGCGGCGCTGGACCTGCCCGAGCAGGAGCCGCTCGCCTTTGCCGTCTTCGCGCACTGCTTCACTTGCGGCAAGGATGCACTGTCGGCGAAGCGGATTTCGACCGCGCTCGCGGCCAAGGGCATCGCCGTGCTGCGGTTCGACTTCACGGGGCTCGGCTCCAGCGAAGGCGAGTTTGCGAACGCAACGTTTTCCTCGAACGTCGCCGATCTCGTACGCGCCGCCGAACATCTGCGCAAGACCAGGAAGCCGCCGGTGCTCCTGATCGGCCACAGCCTCGGCGGCGCGGCGATCCTCGCCGCCGCGAAAGATATTCCCGAGGCCAAGGCCGTCGTCACCATTGCGGCGCCATCCGCGCCAGCTCACGTCACCGGGCTGTTCAAGGAGCACATCGAGGACATTCGCAATGTCGGCGAGGTCGAGGTGTCGCTGGCCGGCCGCCCCTTCCGCATCAAGCGCGAGTTTCTCGAAGATATCGCCGAGCACGACCTGATGGCCCAGATCGGCAAGCTCAGGCGGGCGCTCCTGGTGATGCACGCACCGACCGACGACATCGTCGGCATCGACAATGCGACCCGCATCTTCATGTCGGCGCGGCACCCCAAGAGCTTTGTCTCGCTGGCGGGCGCCGACCATCTTTTGAGCGACCGCCGCGACACCGCCTATGTCGCCGAAATGATTGCGGCATGGGCGCCACGCTACATTCAACCGGCCGCCGCCGACCAGGCTGCCGAGCGGAGCGGGGAGCCGCGCCGCGTCGTGGTGCAGGAGACCCGCAACAGCAAGTTCCAGCAGCTCGTCTCGGTCGGGCCGCACCGCCTGCTGGCCGACGAACCGCTCGCGGCGGGCGGCGACGACACCGGCCCCGGACCGTATGACTATCTGATCGCGGGTCTCGGCGCCTGCACCTCGATGACCATGCGCCTCTATGCCGATCGCAAATCCCTGCCGCTCGATCGGGTCACCGTGACGCTCGCCCACGGCAAGATCCACGCAAGTGACTGCGCGGAATGCGAGACCAAGGAAGGCATGCTCGACCAGATCGAGCGGGTGATCAGAATCGACGGCGCGCTCGATGCGGAGCAGCGCAAGAAGCTGATGGAAATCGCCGACAAGTGCCCGGTCCATCGCACCCTGACCTCCGAGATCAGAATCGTGACCAGGGAAGAGCCATGATGGCTCACATCGGATGCGCGGAATAACATGAGCCGGATCTTCGGACCCGTCTGCCAGAACGGCTATGTGGTGCGCGACATCCAGGCCGCCATGCATCACTGGAGCAAAGTGATGGGCGTCGGCCCCTGGTACTATATCGATCGGGTCAAGACCGACTATTTTCGGCATCGCGGCCGCGATTCCGACGTCGAGATGAGCATCGCGCTCGCCAATTCCGGCGCCCTGCAGATCGAATTGATCCAGCAGCGCAACGCTGCGCCGTCGATGTACAGGGAGTTTCTCGACGCCGGCCACGAAGGACTGCAGCACATGTCGTTCTGGACCACGGATTACCAGGCCCTTTACGAGCGCGCGCTCGGGCTCGGCTACAAGGTCGGACACGAAGGCCAGATCGGCGGAGAGCAAGGCCGCTTCGCCTATTTCGACAGCGAGGCCCATCCCGGTACCGTGATCGAGATTTCGGACATCAGCGGCGGCAAAGGCCGATTCTTCGAGCGGATCCGGCAGGCGGCCGCCAACTGGGACGGCACCGATCCCATTCGCCTCGTGAAATGAAGCCAGACGGGAGGAGCGAATGGCCAGGCTATCACTGATCGATCCGGAGGCGACCAGCGGCGACGTGCGCGCCGCCTTCGACCGGATGCCGATCAAGCTGAACGTCTTCAAAATGCTGGCGCATGCCGAGACCAGTTTCATCCCGGCGATGCGGTTCGCCAACGCGATCCTGCACAAGCAGAAGCTTGAGCATGTCAACCGCGAACTCCTGATCCTGCAGGTCGCGCAGCGCGAACAAGCCGCCTATGAATGGCGCCAGCATGTGCCGATCGCGCTGGGGCTCGGCGTGACGCAGCGGCAGATCGATTGTATCGAACAGGGCAAGTATGACGACGACGCCTTCAATGATGCCGAACGGGCGCTATTGGCCTTCGGCGCGGAAGTGATCGACAACGTGCGCGTGCCGGAGGCGACGTTCGCCGCGCTGCGCGCGCAGTTCGGCGAGCAGGAAATCGTCGAGGCCGTCCTCGCGATCGGCTGCTACATGATGATCGCGCGGCTGACGGAGGCGACCGAAACCGATCTCGATCCGGCTGCCGGAATGACGGTGTTTGAAGGCGGCGGGACGCGGAGCGCCTGAGACATCGCGCCGTCGCGAAGACCGGGTTCAGCGCACCACTTCGGTCGCCAGCGGCTGAACGCGGAACGCGCCGCGCAGGCCGGCCGCGGCGCCGAGCAGGATGCCGCCGACGGCGATGAAGGACGGCAGGGCCAGCGTCGACAACCCGGTCAGCCCCTGCCCGACCGAGCAGCCATACGCCATGGCGCCGCCCGCACCCATCAGCCCCGCTCCGGAAACCGAGCGCAGCATGTGACGCGGCGACACAAAGCCTTCGAGCGCGAAGCGGCGCGTCACGAGCGCGGTGAGCAGGCTTCCTGTGAACACGCCGGTCACCAGCGTCACGCCAAAACTCAAGGCGAGGCCGGTCGAAAACATCACATATTGCACGGTATCGGCGATTGGCGCGATGAAGGTCAGCGAGCCCACGGGCGCCGGGTTGAACTCGTCGGCGCCGAGATATCCGGTCGCAAACCAGCCCGCGACGACCAAAACGCCGACCGCCATCCCCGCCGCGATCTGGCCGGGTGCGCGCTGGAACGGCGCGTGGGCAAAGGCGAAGATGATCAGCGCGCCGGCCATCACGGAGGCCGCGAGCATCCGCGCAAAAGTCTCGCCCATGCCTGCGGCCGCGAGCAGCGCCGGAACCGAAATGGTTTTCGGCGCCATCTGGCTTGCCTGCAACAGCGCAATGCGCAGCGGCGCAATCAGCCCCTTCAGCGTCATCGTCGCGACGATGCCGAGGACGATCACGACGACGAGGGAACGCAGGTTGCCGCGGCCCAGCAGCACCAGCGCCCGCGAGCTGCAACCATTCGCCAGCACCATGCCGTAACCGAACAGCAGCCCGCCTGCGAAGATCAGCGGCGCGGAGAATGACGGCTGCAGATAGATCGATTTGGAGAGGTCGACGAGACCCGCGGCGGCGAGCAGCTGGGTGCCTGCAATCGCGACCCCGAGCGCAAGCGCGAAGGTGCGGACCAGGCGGCTGTCACCATCCGCCCACCAGCCCCGCAGACTGGAGAGCAGACAAAAGCCGCTGAGCAGGCCAACCGATCCATAGGCGAGGCCAATCACCAGTCCGCCCCAGAGGACGATATGCGTGCTGTCTTGCACCAGATGTTTCCCAGGCTCTCGAAACCGGCGTTACCGCGCGATCCAAGGAGGTTCGAGCAAAACGAGGCCAGATATAGGCTATGAAGTGCCACAGGAGCAACGCCCGTCCCTCGTCGTGAGGGACGCGCTTTTGCGCGCGTCCCGAAGGATGAGCCCGCGGTGGTTGGTATCCGGGCCTCATGG
>Ga0207664_10003518_pt1 | contig 10464 bp, 9 predicted proteins | sample LARL83metaG_FD_184349 | JGI IMG/M metagenome (GOLD analysis project Ga0207664, IMG submission 184349) | Corn, switchgrass and miscanthus rhizosphere microbial communities from Kellogg Biological Station, Michigan, USA - LAR L8-3 metaG... | ecosystem: Host-associated > Plants > Roots >...
GTATCGACCCACGGGTGTTTCGATTGGGGTTGACCGACGGGATCCTTGCCAGCACACAGGAGTGCTCATGTCCTTTCGATTGGCTCTGGCGAGCCTCGCCTCGATCGCACTGGTGGCCACCCTCGCTTTCGTCATCCCGGCCGTGTCGGCGTCCGCGGATCCGGCATGTGCGGCCACGTGGAGTGCGTCCCAGGTGTACACCGGCGGAATGACGGCCTCGTTGAACGGCCACAACTACCAGGCCAAGTGGTGGACGCAGGGGGAGCAGCCACCGGGCACCAGCGGCGTGTGGACCGATCAAGGCACCTGCGGTGGTGGCGGCGGTGGCCCACAGGGTAGTTGTAGCTACCCACAATGGGCGGCCGGTACCAACTACGTCGCGGGTGACATCGTCCAGTATCCGTCGAACGGCCAGTACTACCAGGCCACGCACGACAATCCGGGTTATGACCCGACCATCAGCACCTGGTACTGGTCGCCCTATACGTGTGGTAGCGGCGGCGGGACCCCACCGCCGTCGGGTTTCGTGGTGAGTGAGGCCCAGTTCGACCAGATGTTCCCGAACCGGAACGCCTTCTACACCTACGCCGGGCTCGTCTCGGCGATGAGCGCCTACCCGCAGTTCGCGACCACCGGCGGCAGCACGGTGGAACTCCAGGAGGCCGCCGCGTTCCTGGCCAACGTGTCCCACGAGACCGGCGGGCTGGTCTACGTCACCGAGATCGACCAGTCCGGCGACTACTGCGACACCAGCCAGTCCTACGGCTGCCCGGCCGGCACATTCGCGTACTACGGCCGCGGCCCACTGCAGATAAGTTGGAACTTCAACTACCACGCGGCCGGGCAGGCGCTGGGCATCGATCTGCTGGACAACCCCAGCCTGGTCCAGACCGACTCCGCGACATCGTGGAAGACCGCACTCTGGTACTGGGACACCCAGAACGGCCCTGGCACGATGACCGCGCACAACGCCATGGTCAACGGCGCCGGATTCGGCCAGACCATCTGGTCGATCAACGGCAGCATCGAGTGCAATGGTGGCAACACCGCGGAAATGCAGGACCGGGTCAACCTCTACCAGCAGTTCACCCAGGTCCTCGGCGTACCGGCCGGCAACAACCTCACCTGCTGAACCACCTGCCGGTGCGGCTGTGGGCTCCGTGACGCTTCGGCGAGTCACGGAGCCCACAGCCACCCGTATGTCGTCAGCGGTATTCGGCGATCCGTGGCCCGATGCCCACCGCGGCCAGGAGCAGGACCAGCACCGCACCTCCGACGGGCAGCGGTACCGTCCACGGCGAAATGTCAGACTGTCCGTTGTGGACGGCGACGTCGAACGCCAGCTGGTTGATCTGGATCAACGATCCGAGCGCCTCGTCGTAGGCGGCGAAGTCGTAGTCGGGGTCGCTCTGCGTCGTGCCGACGTCGAACGCGACCGTGGCCGCCGGGTCCGCTTCGGCACCGGTCACCATGCCCCGCAGGGTCTGGTCGTCGACCTGGTAGGACTGGTACGCCGCCAGCGTCCGTTCCGCGGCGGCCCGCTCTCCGGGGAACGTGATGTTGCGCATCTCGGTGCCCAGGTCGCCGCCGAACGCGATGACGGCCTGGTTGTTGTGGTAGGCGTCCATGGCATCGAAGACGGCCGGCTCGTAGTCGGCCAGGCTCGCGGCGGGCACGGTCAGCACCGACTGGGATTCGTCCAGGAACGCCTGCTGGTACCGCGATGCCCGCTGCGGGTCCAGCAGGTAGCGGCTCTCGTCGGCGTTCGCGGCGTAACTGACCGCACGGGCCTCGGACAACGTGACGATCGAGTCGAAGGCGTCGGACTTGGCCGCCGTCAGCTGCCCCATGGCCCCGGCCAACGCGTTGACGCTGATCGTGGCCAGCAGCAACGTCAGCAGCGTGGCCGCCAGCAGCGCCAGGTTGATGCGGCGCCGCTGCCGCCGGTACAGCACGAACTGTGTCACCAGCAGCACGACAACGGTGGCGGCACCTACCAGCCGTACCCAGATGTCGATGGTGCCGACCGCAGCGCGCCGGTCGGTGTACACCGAGTTCAGCATCGCGTTCTCGTGGTCGGTGAGCGTTCGAACGTCGGCGAGGATGCCGTGCATCGTGTCCGTGGCCTGCCGGTACAGCGACAGGACCGCGGCCGACGGCCCGGCGATCGGGTCGTTGCCCTGGACGTTGATCAGGAAGGCCTGCGCGGTCAGCGACTCGTAGCTGCCCAACCGGTCCAGGAGCGACCCGTCACCGCCGAGGACCGCGAGGTCGTGGTCGGCCTGTTGACGGCGTTCCTCGTAGACCGTCAGCGCGTACTGCCGCAGCGTATCCAGGTCCGGAGCGGTGCCGACCAGCAGCGCGGCCGCGGCCCGGGCGTCCATGTCGCTCAGCGCGAAGTACAGGTCCGTCGTCGTCCGGACCTGCGGCGCGGCCTGCTGATCGATGACGTCGAACCCGTCGCGTGCCGCACCGGCCGACGCGGCCACCAACAGAGTCAACGCGGTGACGAGCAGGACGATCGCCGCCCCGAGCACGGCCAGCCAGCGTGGCGTACTCCACGACCGAACGGCCGGGGCATCGGCCAACGGACGCACCGGCGTCGCCGATGACATGGCCATCCCACCCCCAGTGCCGTGCCCGCGCCCGACAGTCTAGGCAAATGGCGAAGGAATCGACCGGCACGAGCTGGTAATTCGGCGGCCGGAACCGGCCGTGAACCCACTATGGATGGTCGGCGCAGGCACAGGAGACGTGATTACTGAGCTTCCCCGGCAATGCGTGCGGTCCGGGCCAGGTAGGCGGCCACGGCGGCCAGAACGTGCAGCAGCGCGACGGCGGTCGCCACCGCGGCCAGTTCGAAGCGGAACTGTTCGAGCTGGTGGAGGATCTCCCAGGCACCCAGAGTCCCGAAACCCAGCATGACCAACGCGATCACCGCCGGCAGCCACGCTGTGGCCAGCGTCAGGATCGCCACGGCGAGCAGTATCTCCAACCCGACCGCGGCCCCCACCAGGCCGGGGGATTCCAGGTTCACCCCGAACAGCAGCGTGGCGGGTTCGGCCGTCCCGTCCGCTGCTGCCGTGCCGGTGTCCGCGCCGTCACCACCGCCGGCGACCTGGTCGTGCCCTCCGTCGGCATCGCCATGGCCGGCGACGGCGGGTGCGGTCGGGCTACTTGTGGTCGGTGACTGCGCGGCGTGTTCGGCCGCGTCGGCGTGCCGCTCCACCGATATGCAAATCGCGAACGCCGCGGCGGAGGCGACGATGAGCACAGCGGCGGCGAGTCGGGCACGTGAGCGGATCACCTGTGGCGTACCTCGCGGACTACGGACCGCCCGTCGGCGGCTGTCGAGTGGTCGGACGCTGATGCGGTTGGATTCATTGCACCAGGTGTGACGGCGTGGGTGCAATCAGTCCCGCCCGTGTCCCGCCGCGGCACCGACCTCAGCGGATGCCGGCCGCCGTCGCCGCGGCCACCGCGGGGCCGATGCCGGTCGTCCACGGCTCGCCGTGTCCGGTCAACACGGTGTTGATGTCCGCGTCCCGTACCTTGGCCAGCGAGGCCAGGGCCGCGGCACTGTCCGTGTTGAACGCCCGGCAGATCAGTCGCGGTCCGACCGCGCCCATCACGGAGTCGAGCGTGACGAGCGCGTCCCCGGTGAACGCCGTGGACAGGCCGGGGAACAGATATGTCGTGCTGCCCGCCGTGTGCCCTGGCATGTGCACGGCGCGCGGCCGGCCGGGCAGGTCGAGCACCTGATCGTTGTCGAACGTTCGTACGTGCCCGACCGCCGTCGTGCCCAGTCCGCCGGATCGGGCCAGGCGCAGGGGCCCGCGTAACCCGCCGGGCCGACGCCACGCATAGGCCAGTATCGACCGTTCCGGCGGCGCGATCGTGAGGGTCCGGCGCGGGGCGGCCAGGATCGGCGCGTCCGCCGTGTGCACCCAGATCTCCGCGTCGGCCTCGACCCGTAGCCGCTCGGCCAGTCCGATGTGATCGAGGTGGCCATGGGTGATCAGTACGGCGCGAATGTCCGTGATCTTCTTGCCGATCTCGCCCACCTTGGCCACGAGCGACCGCCAATGGGTCCGCAGGCCGGCGTCCACCATGACCAATCCCTCGCCGGTGTCCACGAGGTAGAAGTTGAACAGTTCGTCGCCCAGTCGGTGCACGGCCGGCGTCATGGCGCGATCTCGATCGTGGTGCCGGCCGCGCCGGTGGCCACGTCCGCGCCGAACAGGTGCACGGGTGTCCACGCACCCGGCCGGCCGGTGCCGCCCAACAATCGGACGGCGGTCTCGGCGGCCACGTGCACGCCGAAGGCGACACCCTCACCGGTACACAACACGGCCGCACTGGTCGTCCCGTCCGCACCGGTGATCTCCGCGTAGCCGAACGAGTGCCTGTCCACGGTGCTGCCGGCGGTCTCGCCGCCCAGCGCGATGTACGCGGTGACGTCACCGGCGCCGGTGATCCGCCGCGCCGCCTCCAGGTCGCCCAGCGGCGCCGGCAGGACCTGGTGGGTGCGGCCACCGAAGGTGAGCGTCCTGCCGTTCCGGCCGAACGGGACGCGTACCAGTTGGCCGCCGACATAGGTGGTCGCGCCGTCCGCCATGGTCTCGGTCGTCGTCGTGCGCACGCCCTCGGTCTGGCGGGCATTGGCCGCCGCGGCGGCCACGATGACGCGGACCGGTCGTGGCTGGGCCCGCAGCAGCGCCAACAGTGGGGCTTCCGTCGATGCTTGTCCGAAACCCGCGCCGGTCACCAGGACGACGCCCCGCTCGCGCGCGGTTTCGTCCAGGTCCAACACGGCCCGCACGGCGGCCCGCTCGTTGCCGATGTCCACATAGGACGTGCGGGCGGCCAGGCACGCCGCGATGACGGCCGGCGCCAGCCGGGCGAACGGCCCGACCGTGTTCACCAGCACCCGCCCGGCCTTGGCGGCCACCGACAGGCTGTCCGGGTCGGCGGTGTCGACGGTGAGCACGTCGACGTTCTGGTGACCCAACCGGGTGGCCACGTCGGCCGATCGGCCGGCGTCGCGGCCGGCGAGCGTGACGCCGAAGCCGCGCCGGGCCAGGGTTTCCGCGATGGCGCTGCCCGTGTTGCCGGTGGCGCCGAGGACGACGAAGTCAGTGGGCATCAGTGTGGTCCTCTCATCTAGGTGACACATCATCGATGATATGTCATCAATGATGTGTCATGGATACGCTAGGCTTGCGTCATCGTCAACCGAACGGAGCGGCACGTGACCCGATCCCGGACCCGGTCCGACCGGGCCGCCCTGGACCAACTGCGCTATCTGATCCTCGCTGCCCAGCGCGAGGGCAGTAGGGCACTCGGCGACGCGTTGCGGGAGCTGGAACTCACCCCGGCCCAGGCCGAGGTGCTGGACGTGCTCGCCGAGTATCAGCCGGTCACCCTGGCCGAACTCGGCCGGCTCCTGGTCTGCGAGCTGGGCAGCCCGAGCCGGCTGGTCGACGCGATGGTCCGTCGGGGTCTGGTCAGCCGCGTCCCGCACGCCCACGACCGGCGTGCCGTCACCGTCGAACTGACCGAGCACGGCCGGGAACTCGCCGCCCGGCTGGACAAGGCGACCGGCCAGCTCACCGACGTCATCGGCGGCCTGCTCACGCGGGCCGACATCACGGCCCTGACCAGCCTGCTCACCAAGCTGTTGCGCGACACGCACAGCGGCGACGCCCTCCGCCACCGCTTCCCGGGTGCCCGGCAATTCGGATGAGATCGTCAGACCCATGGGGCAGACTCGGGGTTGACCGATCAGTCCTGTTCGATGGCCGGAAGTCAGCGAGGTACTGCCATGTCAGCGGTGCTCCAGGAGCGACCGGCCCTACGGGCGGGCCGCACACCGACCGTGGTGCGGCTGCTGGTGCTCGCCACCTTCGTGGTGATCCTCAACGAGACCCTGATGATCAACGCGATTCCGCGGCTGATGGCCTCGTTCGACGTCAGCGAGCAGGCGGCGCAGTGGGTGTCCACCGCGTTCATGTTGACCACGGCCGCCGTGATCCCGATCACCGGCTGGTTCCTGCAGCGGGTCACCACCCGCCAGGCCTACGCCAGCGCGATGGGCGTGTTCCTGGCCGGCACCGCGCTGGCCGCGGTCGCGCCGTCGTTCGCGGTGTTGCTGTTGGGGCGGATCGTGCAGGCCGGGGGCACCGCGGTGATGTTGCCCCTGCTGATGACCACGTTGATGACCGTGGTGCCGGAGCAGGACCGCGGCCGGGTGATGGGCACGGTCACCATGGCGATCTCGGTGGCGCCCGCGCTCGGACCGGCCGTGTCCGGGCTGGTGCTGCAGCTGGGTTCCTGGCGGCTGCTGTTTGTGGCCGTGCTGCCGATCGCGGGTCTGGTGACCGTGTTCGGGCTGCGCCGGGTGCCGAACATCGGCGAGCCGCGGGTCAGTTCGATCGACTGGCTCAGCGTTGCCGTGGCGGCGTTCGGCTTCGGTGGGCTGGTGTACGGGCTGAGCCTGTTCGGCGGGAGCAGTGCCCCGGTCGGGCTGGGCGTGGGCATCGTGATCGCCGGCGCTGTGCTGATCGTCGCCTTCGTGGTGCGCCAGCTGCGGCTGCAACGCTCCGGTGTGCCGTTGATGGACCTGCGTACCCTGACGCACCGCACCTACACGTTGGCCCTGGCCCTGATGACCATCGCGTTCCTGGCGATGATGGGCGCGATGATCCTGCTCCCGCTGTACCTGCAGAATCTGCGCGGCCTGAGCCCGTTGGAGACCGGTCTGCTGGTCATGCCGGGCGGTCTGGCCATGGGCCTGCTGGGACCGACCGCCGGACGGGTGTTCGACCGGTTCGGTACCCGGCCGTTGGTGCTGCCCGGCTCGATCGGCCTGGTACTCGCTCTGGCCGGCCTCACCTTCGTGTCCACGACGATGCCGTACTGGCAGATCCTGGGACTGCACGTGCTGCTGATGCTGAGTCTGGCGGCGTTGTTCACGCCCGTGTTCACGGTGGGCATGGGCGCGCTGCCGCCGCCGCTGTACTCGCACGGCAGCTCGATGCTCGGTACGTTTCAGCAGGTCGCGTCGGCGTTCGGGATCGCGTTGATGGTGACGGTGCTGTCGGCCCGGACCAGCCACCTGGTGGCCGCCGGAGTGGCGACCGTGCCGGCGCAGATCAGCGGGACGCGGCTGGCATTCGGTGTGTGTGCCGCGAGTGCGCTGGTGATGATCGTGCTCGCGGTGGTACTGCCGCGTCGGGTCCCGGTCGCCGACGCCTAGGGCATGCCGACGGCAACCGACGCAACAGGGGGCACGATGAGCGGTACCAGGGTGTTGGTGGCGGGGGCGAGCATCGCGGGGCCGGCGCTGGCCCACTGGTTGCGCCAGCGGGGGGCCGAGGTGACCGTGGTGGAGCGCGCCACCGAGCTGCGTCCCGGCGGGCAGGCGGTGGACGCGCGCGGGGTGGCCAAGGAGGTCATCCGGCGGATGGGGCTGGACACGACGGTGCGCGCGGCCCGCACCGAGACCGCCGGTGCGTACACAGTGGACGCGGACGGGAACGTGCTGGAGACCTTCCGCGCGGACGACCACGGCGGCGACGGCTACATCGCGGACATCGAAATCCTGCGCGGGGACCTGTCCCGGGTGCTCTACGACGACACCCGTGACGGTGTCGAGTACGTCTTCGGTGACCGGATCGCCGAGCTCGCCCAGGACGCGGCCGGGGTCGACGTGGCCTTCGCGGGTGGCGACCGGCGGCGCTTCGACCTGGTGATCGGGGCGGACGGGCTGCACTCGGCGCTGCGCGCGATGGTCTTCGGGCCGCGTGCGCGGTTCGTCCGCCACCTCGGGCTCGTGCTGGCCTTCTACAGCGTGCCCAACGAGTTCGGGCTGGACCGCTGGCTGATGGAGTACCAGCACCGGGAGTCCGGGCGCACCGCGCTCCTGCGACCCATCCAGGACGCCACCCGGGCGATGGCCATGTTCTCCTTCCCCGCGGCCGACTTCGACGTCGACCACCGCGACATCGAGGCCCAGAAGCGCCTGCTGGGCGAGCGGATGGCCGGACTGGGCTGGTTGACCCCGCGCCTCCTGGAGCACCTGGACGACACCCCGGACTTCTACCTCGACCAGGTCGCGCAGGTGGTGATGGACCGCTGGTCGAGCGGACGGGTGGGGCTGCTCGGGGACGCGGCGTTCAGCTCGTCGCCGATGTCCGGCGGGGGCACCGGCCTGGCCCTGGTCGGCGCCTACCTGCTGGCCGGCGAGCTGGCCGCCGCCGGCTGGGACCCTGAGGTTGGTTTCGCGGCCTACGAGCGGCGGATGCGCTCGTTCGTCGAGGCCAACCAGGAGATCGGCCGGATGCACGTACGGAGTCTCAGCGCTCCCGAGCCGGGCCTCGCGCCCGAAGAGTGGGACATGGAGCTGATCGAGCGCGCGATCAACGGCGTCGAACTGCCCGATTACGCGGGGTAGGCCACAAAGGCGCACTGACTGTTCCACCGAATCATGGCTTGTAACCCTGGCACGTATTACGTGATGACGCCTTGACGTCAATACAGGGAGGATTTCGATGCGTGTGCTTTCACAGGTGGCCTTGTTGGCCGCGGGGGCGGTGACCGCGGTTGTCGGCATGGCCGCGCCCAGCGCGGCCGCCGCGACCGCGCCACAGTACAGACTCGTGCTCGGCTCCGCGGTAACGTCGCAGTACCTCGGGATCAACGCGCGCGGCGACATCATCGGTGTCGGTAATGACCCGGCGCTGTTCGGGCGGCAAGAAGGCTTCATTATCAAGGCCGGTACGACGACGCCCATTTTCCTGGCCGACCCCGGCACGAACAACCAGAACTCCATGCCGCGGTCCATCAATGACCAGGGCGTGGTCGTGGGGAACTACCAGAAAAACGAGGTGATCAACGGTCAGGAAGCGGAGATCACCCGCGCGGCGATCTGGCCGGGGCCTAGCAGCGCCGGATCTGACCTCGGCGTGAATCCCGCCGGGTCGTCGGACGCGTTCGGTGTCAACGATCAACAGCAGATCGTGGGCACGCAGGGCAACCCCACCTCGATCACGTCGTGGCTTCGTAACGGCACCACGGTGACCAACCTGCCGTCGCTCAGCCGCTCCAACGACACCGAGGCGCTCGGCGAGAACAGCAACGGAGTGGCCGTCGGCGAGGCCGCGGTCCCCGGCGGCACCCTGATCGGCGGCGACCAGGACGCCCTGGAATGGGTCAACGGCACGCTCGGCCAGCTGGGCGGTGGTGCCTGGAGCGAGGCGCTGGCCATCAACACCGCTGGTCAGGCGGTGGGCTCGGCGTCGCCCGCCGGCGACTCGCTCCTCAACGCCCACGCGGTGATGTTCAGCGGCGGCAAGGCGATCGACCTGAACGTGCCGCGTGACATCAACGACGGCTCCGCGCACGCCACCGCGATCAACACCGGCGGCGTGATCGTCGGCGACGACGCTGTCTTCCCCGATCTGGTGAGCATCGGCAACGGCTTCGTCTTCCGCAACGGCCACGCGACCGAGCTCAACTCGCTGATCGCACCGACCGCGAACGTGCGGCTGGCGGGTGCCACCGGCATCAACGACACCGGAGACATCGTCGGCACCGCCGTGGTCACCGCAGCGGACGGCACGGAGAACACCGTCGGCTACGAATTGCTGCCCATCTAGGCCGTGTTGTCGATCGAATGGACGAGGTCTCCGGTAGATCGATCCCGGAGACCTCGTGGCCGGCGTAGCGGCGACGGGACCGACATGACCGGATCAACCGTGTCGAGGGAGATCATCGTTCGCAGATGCCGGGCGAGCTGGTGGCCGGACGTGGGGCGGTGACCCCACGACACGAAACGAGCGGTCATCGGAATTCCCCCGTCGGGCGCGACGGGCGCGGGTGCGCCCGCGGTCACCCCACTACCGCCCGTTGGCACTCGGTTGGCACTTCGATGGCACATCGCCGAAAGCCACATCAGTGGCACTGCTGGTGAGCACCGTCGCCCGGTTCGGAAAGCAGCCCGACCCCATGTGGAATGTCCGTTACGCTGGCACATCGGCTTGCGGGTGGCATGGAGGCTGGGTGGACTTCGCGCTGTTGGGGCCGTTGGTGGTGCGGCGGGACGAGACCGCCGTGCTGATCCCGACCGGGAAACAGCGGGTGGTGCTGGCGGCTCTCCTGTTGGCCGCGGACCAGGTGCTGACCTTCGACGATCTGATCGAGAAGGTGTGGGACGGCCGGCCGCCCGGCTCTGCGCGGGTCACGCTGCAAGGCCACGTGAAGCGGCTGCGCCGCACCCTGGGCGACCCCACCGGATCGCCGATCCTGACCCGCCCCGCCGGCTACACGATCACCACCGCCGGCCACGAGTTGGACGTCAGCCGGTTCGGCGAGCTGCTGGCCGAGGGCGAACAGGACGCACGGCAGAACCGCTGGCAGTCGGTCGCCGACACGATGCGCACAGCCCTGCGGTTGTGGCGGGGA
>Ga0207664_10003519_pt1 | contig 10464 bp, 9 predicted proteins | sample LARL83metaG_FD_184349 | JGI IMG/M metagenome (GOLD analysis project Ga0207664, IMG submission 184349) | Corn, switchgrass and miscanthus rhizosphere microbial communities from Kellogg Biological Station, Michigan, USA - LAR L8-3 metaG... | ecosystem: Host-associated > Plants > Roots >...
TCTGGGAAGAGCGGGTCTTGCTTCCTCGGTGCGCGGGCCGGTGCTGAGACAGGCATTGGCGGCGTTCGCGGTTTGAAGTGCTGCAGAGTTCATTGCATTGGTCCTTGGGAAGATTTGGTTCCGGTCCGATTGTAGGGCGGGCGGTGGCGAGTGGAGCGGGTCGGGCGGTGGAAATGATGGGGAATGCGGGAGATTCCGGTGCGGGAGTGGGGTCACCGATATTCGTCAAGACGCTGAGCGGAGCCGGAAGCCTGATTCATTCGGATCGTCAAAGTCCCGCGTGTTTCTATTAAGAAAGCGGCTCTCGGCTGGCTTCGTTTCCGAAGGTGTCGGACAACGTTGAGGATTGCGCCCCTGGCGCGCTCCAGTCCCGCTCGTTCGCTTTCCGCGCTCTGGATCAGTAGTGCGGTGATCTCATCGAAACTGCTAGAGGCTTCGCGGTAGGCTTCGACCTGCCGAGTTCTGAAGGCTCCTTCTTGAGCTCTGTGCTCAGTCTAAACCGCTCATTTGCCTTGTGCATTATACTGATGTGCGGTTCCACAAGTGAAAATGCGGGAATGAGGAGACGAATGGAACCGGCGACCGCAAGACTTATTAGTCGCTGGCAGCTTTCAGACTGCTCTTGCTCAAGTGCTTGTTCCAACACGAAATTCGATTCGACATAAACATTCATTACAAGGAGCTTGATTCGATTCGAGCCCTTCGCAACGCGTCGAGCAAACCCGATTCCGATAGCCAGCGAAGAGAGGTGTCTTCTTTGGCTCTGGATTGTCCGGACCGGGCTAAGTCGCGAAGCCACGAAAAAAGGATCAGCTCTAACGCTTGGCCCACCGGTCTTTTCCGGCGTCTGCTTGAACCGGTCAAAATATGGTTTCAATTCGTGGGTGGCGTCCATCGTAAACTGCGGCGGTTCTTCCTCCGATGTCGGATCTTGTTGTCGCCAAAAATACATGTGATCCGGAGTCGCTATCAAGAAGAAAGGGGCTGGTGGAAGGGTGCCATGCGCCAGCAGGTTGCTGCGGAAGCGTGCCGCCCACTCGTTGGAGGTTCCATGAGTGCTTTTGACCTCCGCAAGCAGGATTGGCTGCCCGAGTTGATCATACGCGACCAAATCGACTTCTCTTGTTGGTAAAGGCATGCTCCCCACCGACTTCCATATTCTGACATGTCCGCTCCGGAGTTGCCGCCGGGCTGCGCGTCTATACAGCCATTGCAAATTCTGCTACCTGCCGCCACCTTGGAAATTCAGGGCATGGATGGTCGGTCAGTTCCATGGTGTCGCTTGCCTTCATCGGTGCTCGGGCCGGTCCTGAGGCGGGCGTGGTGGCATCGATATTCGTCAAGACGCTCAGCGGGTCGGTTGATAAGGGATGGTGATCTGCTGTGGCTGTGCTGTCCTCAGGACCCGGTCAGGCTCGTACAAGGGGCCTAGCGACTATTTGCCCCGAGAATTCGCTGTGAAGAGAATGCCTGAGGGAGCTAGAAGTCGAGGATTCGACGCCAAGATCCTGTCATGTAATGATCATCACTGAAGTACATCTCTTTGATCTGACCGGATTGGACGAAGAGCACAAGCCGCCGACTGCCTCTTCTCCCCTGCGGGTCACTTGGCCGCGCCTCTCCAACATCGGCCTTCAGATACATGGCTCCCCTCGTGCCCGCCTGAGGATTGATCAACTCACGACCCGCATATGGGCGAAGCATATTCAGCCGAAAGTCTGACTTTGCTTTGGCAATAGCAGCTATGACATCAATACCGAGTGAACTTTTGTGGACACCGATCACGGAGTGTACCTCCTTGAGGCAGCAGTGTATCAGCAAACTTGGTGGCTTTGAATTGGGTGTGACGCCTATCACCTCGTACTGCCAAGCAGTGTCGCTGGATGTGCCAAGTCAGTCCGTCACATCGGCTGCCGACGCGAATCCGACTTCCCGGTACTGATCCGGCCAGAATTCCTCGAAAGCCGCTTTGGGATTGCCGCAGTTTTTCTCGATAACTCCTGGATCTCTCAAAGCATCACGGGAAAGCTCCGCCAGGATGCGCCGGATTTGCTGGAAACGGGCGAGAACCTCGACTATTGTAGAATTATGGTCCTGACCTTTTTCAGGCCTGGAGCATGGAGCCCGAACGCTGGCGAGAGATCGAGCGACTCTATCATCGCGCTCAGAGCCTGGACCACGGGGCGCGGACGGCGTTTCTTGCCGACGCCTGTGGCGCGGATGGGGAGCTTCGTCGCGAACTGGAGTCGCTCCTGGCCCAGGATGGGGCCACTGCCGACATCCTGCCGCAGACCGAGACCAGAACATTTCTAAGCCCCGGCGTCTCGCTTGGCCCCTACCAGATTCTTGGCCTGCTGGGATCTGGCGGCATGGGCAAGGTTTATCGCGCACTCGATACTCGCCTGAAGCGGACCGTCGCCATCAAGCTTCTAGACCAGCAATTCACAGGGCGATTCGAACGCGAGGCGCGCGCGGCGGCGGCCATCAATCATCCCAATATCTGCGTCCTCCACGACGTGGGTTCTAATTACTTGGTCATGGAGTTCCTGGAGGGCGAAACCTTGGCAACGGAGCTCTCAAAGGGGCCTCTGCCCTTAGAATCTATGTTTCGTAATTCGCTGCAGATCGCCGAAGCGCTTGAGTGCGCCCACAGCGCTGGAATCATTCACCGCGATCTCAAGCCCAGCAACATCATGCTGACTGCGACCGGCCTCAAGGTGCTGGATTTTGGGCTCGCGAGATTCATGCAAGCCGATCCATCGGAAGAGGACGACCTGACCGGTAGTCATGTCGTCGGAACGCCTGCCTACATGTCGCCCGAGCAGGCGCTCGGTGGCGAAGTCACACCTGCAACCGACCTGTTCTCATTCGGCGTTGTGATGTACGAAATGTCGACCGGGAAACGGCCATTTCAAGGTGAGAACTCGTTTGCAACCATCGACGCCGTCCTTCACAAGGAGCCGAGCCCAGCTTGCGACCTCAATCCTACCGTACCTCAAATCCTCAGCCAGATCATTTCCAGAGCGCTCGCTAAGGACACGCGAGACCGATATGAGTCGGCAGCGCAGATGCTGGCTGATTTGCGTCAAGCCGAGGCAGGAGTTCCCGCGAAAGATTCGAAGTCCAGACTTCGCCAGAAATCTAGCAGGCGAACGGCTGCAGTAATCGGTGCGGGCCTAGCCGCTCTCGCACTCATCGCGGCTTTGTTATTGTTTCCACGCTGGACCAGACCTGTCTCTTCGGACCCCGTGAAACACATGCTGGTGGTCCTTCCGTTTCAGGACCTGAGTGATAAGCGGGGCCGGGAATACTTCGCCGATGGCCTAACGGATGAGTTGATCACCGCATTGAGCCGTCTCGATCCCGGGCAGCTGGGCGTAATCGCGCGGACTTCTTCGATGTATTACAAAGGCCGGCCCATACGAGCGGACCAGGTCGGCCGTGAGCTTGGCGTCGATTACGTTGTCGAGGGCACCATCCATATCGATGCCGACAAGGTCCGCGCGACCGCGCAACTCATCCGCGCGCGCGATCAAAGCAATCTTTGGGCTGACAGCTATAACGTTCCAAATGCCGAAGCAATGACGCTGCAGCGCGAGATCACCCGGCGCGTCGCACGAGCACTCGCTATCAATTTGTTACCCGCCCGCCAAACGGCGCTTGAGCGGGCTTCGACTTCGGACCCGATTGCCTACGACGCTTACCTCAGCGGACGTTTCCAATGGAATCGGCGCACCGAAGCAGGATTGACCGCCGCAATCCAGAACTTCGAATCCGCGATCGCGCACGATTCCGGCTTTGCCACAGCATATGCTGGATTGGCGAGTTCGCTGGATTTGATGCAGACTTACGGTACAACCACGAATGACGGTCTGCTGGAACGCTCTAAGGTGGTCCTGGCGAGAGCCCTCGAAATCGACCCCGAATTGGCCGAGGCGTACGAAACGCGTGCGATGATTCGCGCAAGAGATGACTGGGACCACCGTGCGGCGGAAAACGATTTTCGTCGGGCCTTGGAGTTGAGTCCAGGGGATGCAACAGCTCACGCCTGGTATGGCGAATTCCTTTACCAAGACGGCCGGCTCGATGAATCCTGGCGGCAGTTGCAAACGGCAAGTAAGCTTGACCCGCTCTCTCCCGCGATTCAGGCGCAGATCGGTTGGTGGTACATGCTGTCTCATCGCTATCAGGAGTCCGTAGAACATCATCGTCGGCTGCTGGCCAAGTGGCCCGACTTCGGCGTCGCAGCCTACGTCCTGGGCATTACTCTCGACATGATGGGGAGGTCTGCGGAAGCCGCTGACGCTTATGAGAGCGCGTTGAAGAGCATGGGCCGCGTCCCCTATGTATTGGCCGGTCTGGCCTACAGTGACGCGCGTGCAGGCAAACGCGACCAAGCCGCGAAACTGCTTGCGGAAATGGAACCGGCTCAGGACCGATGTCACCCCTCAGGCGCAACATCGGTCGCTTACGTAGCCTTGGGGGACTTTCCCAAGGCCCTCACATGCATCGAATCGGGGATCGATCACCATTCACCCCTCGTGGCCTGGATGAAGGTGACCCCCCAATTGGAGCCGCTGCACGGAAACCCGAAATTCCAGGAACTGTTGCATCGAGCCGGATTCGACTAGCGGTTCCCAGGAGCGGGCGCGCCGTCACTCTCGGACGATTACACCCGCGACCACCCCAGCATGGTCCGACGGCCACAACCCATTCGGCAGCCGGCTGCGGGAATTGGCTCCGAGCAAAGCGATGCCCAGAGGGGCGATGGGCCCCTTGGTTAGAATCAAATCGACGCGCTGTGAGAGCTCGGAAACAGGATTGTTGTCCGCCTCGTTCTGGCAACACGTGAATCCTGGGAGTGACGGAAACACTTGGGACCAAGCATCCGAGTAACCCGCGGAAATAAAGTCCAAATAGGTTCCATCCTGTGGAAGCGGGAAAGCCTGCGAATTCGAATCCATCGCCACGATTACAGGCAAACTCGTACTTGCGGGGCCTGCGCGCAATTCGCCGCCTTGAGCTTCGCGTATGGCCGAGGAGAACGATTCAAGATGGTCAATGAAGCGAAACGGGTGGCCAAAGAATTCAGCGTCCACCGAGGCCCACGATCTCGGCAAAGGGATCGGGCCGACCGGAGAAGGAAGCGTAACTATTTCCTGGAATTGTCCCGACTGTGGATTATTGCTCCAGCTAAAAACCCACGCGGGAAGATCCGTGCGAGCCAGCACGACGTTGTAGTCGTTGACAGCTGCGCAGATATATGTGGAAGGCGGAATCAATCCCGGGGTTGGCGGAAACGCGTATTGAGTCACTTTCACCGCAACTTGATAATGTCCTCCGCCCGCAGCGAGCGCGGTGAGTAGAGACTGCAGCATGTCGTACTGAAGCGCGAGGGGGCCACAAGCGCCCGAAATCGGATCAAAAGCTCCGGTGTACCACTGGTCGACTTCTTGCAGGCTCACCAATTGGGGCTGTATCGATAGGATCTGCCCGGCGATCGCCTGCATCCGCTCCGGCGGGTTCGTGCCCTGTACCTGCTGCACGATCTCGCCGACGCCGATCAGGAATTGTCCCACTGAGCTCGTGGACTGCACCTGGAGGAAATCCGATCCTTCATTTACGTTGTACGTCATTACAGTGCCGATTCCGGGCAGAGTTTGGCCAACCGCCGGCCCCGTCCCTAGTTCGACCGCCACAGCGGCGAAAACGATCCAAACGAATACAGCTGTTCTGTAATCTTTCATAGTATTCTCCTGTCATGTCTTCCCGGCCGCAGAGCGGCTCAGGTTGCTATCACTATTCCGAGAAACAGCGGCCAAAACGGCAATCGCCAGCGATAATCTCTGATAGAATTTCTGGACGCTATGGCCGCCGAACCAGCGCCGGACCTCAGTACGTTGCTGATTGCGTGGACTAAAGGCGATAGTGTGGCCTTAGGCCAGTTGGTTTCGTTGGTATATCCGGAGCTGCGGCGAATCGCAAGGAAGCACCTCTCTATCCGCGGGCCCGGCCAATCCTTGGAATCCGCCGCCCTCGCCAATGAGGCGTATATCAAACTCTTGAAGGTCGAGGGCATTCGCTGCGAAGACCGTACCCATTTCTTCGCTCTCTGCGCCCAGATCATCCGCCGCATCCTGGTAGATCATGCTCGTCAGAGCCGGTACAAGAAACGGGGGGGCGATGCAGTGCGGGTTCCATTAGACGAGAACATCATTCGGCCGAGTTGGATTCGTAGGGACGTCCTGGATTTGGATGAAGCGTTGGGAGCGCTATCGAAAATCGACCCGCGCAAGGCTCGCGTTGTAGAGCTTCGTTATTTTGGCGGTTTGACCATGGACGAAATCGGTCAAATGCTTGGAGTGTCGGCAGAAACAAGTGCTCGGGATTGGAAATTGGCTAAATCCTGGCTACTGCGCGAGCTGTCTGGGAAAAACGTGCCCCCGCGAAATTCTTAGAACCGATGGCCACTGCGGATCAGGCCCTACTCGGAATTTGAAATGAGTGCCACCGCAAGCCGGAGGTCGGATTCCGGGAGATTAGTCCTGAGAACGGACGTTACGGAAAAAAACGCTTGCACCTCGCTGGAATGTCACGCTTCGCTTCGGGCAGGAAGCTTCTAAGCCACGGTTGTTTCCCGCTCCGCCAAATACTCGACGTAGGGGCCCTTGAAGTCTTCTATTTCGCGGTTCTCGAAATGCCAGATGCGAGTGGCCACTTCTTCCACCACGTCGTGGTCGTGCGTGACTAGCAAGACGGTTCCGTCGTACTTCTGAAGAGCAATGTTCAGCGCGTTGATCGCTTCCAGATCCAAGTGGTTCGTTGGCTCGTCCAACAACAGGAAATTCGGTTTCTGGAGCATCAGGCGGCAGAAGACGAGACGCGCCGCTTCTCCCCCCGAAAGATTTTCGGTGCGCTTGGTGGCGTCCTCTCCGCTGAATAGCATCTGACCCAGGAGGCCGCGCAGTTCCTGCTGAGAAGCCATGGGGTCGAACTCATGCAGCCACTCCAGCAGCGTGGCGCCCGGCTGAATGGACTCTTTGTGATCCTGCGAAAAATATCCTACAGCCACCTCATGACCCCACGTGACCACGCCGCCGTCGACAGGAAAATCCCGGTCCGGCGCATCCACGAATCCCGTTGCATTGCTGAGCAGCGACTTTAGCATGGTGGTCTTCCCCGACCCGTTGCGGCCCAGCAAGGCTACTTTTTCGCCGCGAGCGATCGACGCGCTGAAATTCCGTATCACAGTCTGGTCGTCGTAGGATTTGGAGAGACCTTTCACTTCCAGGGGATGCCGCCCGGACGGACGCTTGTTCTCAAACCGGATATAGGGACGCTGGATGTTCGATTTCGCAAGTTCCGAGGTTTGCAGCCGCTCGACCTCTTTCTTGCGCGAGGTGGTTTGCGCCGATCGTGTGCCCGCTGAGAACCTCGCGATGAACTCGTTCAACTGTGCGATCTTCTTTTCACGCTGGGCGTTGCCGGCTTCTACGCGCGCGCGAATCTGAGTCTTGGCCAGCACCATGTCGTCGTACGCGCCGGTGTACGTAATGATGCTCTGGTAGTCTATGTCGGCGGTATGCGTGCAGACTTCGTTCAGGAAATGCCGGTCGTGGGAGATGACGATCAAGCAGCCCGCGTAAGCCAGCAGGTACTTCTGCAGCCAGTGGACCGAATCGAGGTCCAGGTTATTGGTAGGCTCGTCTAACAACAGCACGTTAGCGTTGCCGAACAGCGCTTGTGCCAACAGCACGCGCACTTTCTGGCCGCCTTGCAGCTCCGACATCTTGCGCTCATGCAGCGCTTCACCGATATCCAGGCCTTCGAGTAACGTAGCTGCATCGGCTTCGGCCGTGTAGCCGCCATGATCGCCAACGATTCCTTCCAGTTCGCCCAATCGCATGCCATCCGCATCGGTCCAATCGCCCGGATGGGCGTAGAGCTTTTCACGCTCCTGCAACGCGTCCCACAGCGGCGCGTTTCCCATGATCACCGTATCCAGAACGCGGTAGCGATCAAACGCGAATTGGTCCTGGCGCAGTACACCAACCTTCTTTGGCCGGGTTACCGACCCTTTCCCGGGTTCAATTTCACCGGTCAGAATTTTCACGAACGTCGATTTTCCTGATCCATTTGGGCCGGTAATCGCGTAACGCCGTCCTGGCAGGAACGTGGTGGTTACGTCTTCAAAGAGAACACGTGCGCCGAAGCGCATGGAGATGTCATTGACGGAAATCAAAATAGGAGGTAATTGCTGGGTTATTCGCGATCGAGCCGACTTCAGGATCCGCACTCAATGCGTGTCTCTACTATACCATGTCGGTCCTCGTAAGCGGCTGAGCGATCGCCGTGGCGCCTACGGAAGTTTGTTAGAAAAGCGCTGATCGTTGCCCCAAGGCGTCACATCAAGGCGCCGGCTTTGACGATAGTGCTTCTGAGGCTTTCTCTTTGGCGCGTGCCCCCTCGAGGATATGGGCCAGGCCATAGTTTCCTTCGTGACATGCGTACTCGAAGATCGGGCCCTCGAATCTCTTAAGAAGGATTTCACCGGACCATGGCCTGGTCCAAGTACCGGGATCTTCCACCGTGAAACGGTAAACGATGGTCTCTGCATCCACACGGGTGAAGCGCTCGACGACGTGCATTTCTTTGCTCGAGAAAATATCCTGCCGTGTGCGTGCCGGTGGTCCTCGGAAGGGCGTCTTATCCGTGAAATTAATCGTGTCGACCACCAGGGTATCGCCCTCCCAACGTCCGCGCGAATCGCCATCCAACTGGCGGACGCTCTCAGGAAGATGCGGGCGTCCATCGAAAGGAATCATCCGAGCGCCGTGAATCATCTCATGCGCGATTATCAGGGAGCTATCGTGCTCGAAGATCTGAAGATTTGCGTTATAGGTCGAGTTGATCATGGGTGGACCCTCGGTTCCCCACGTGATGCAACGCTCCGCCAGGCTCATGCTCTTTGCGCTTATGGCAGCTTTCCTGCGAAGCTCGCCCTGTGCAAACTCCGCCGCGTGCTGCCGGCCTTTCGCGTTCAACGGCGGAACCCTTCCGTCCGGTGGATCGAAAATCAGGGAAGTTCTATGGTTGGAAATGCCCTTGGCGTAGCTCTCATCCTGCCAGGTCCGATTATCGTAGTGAATGTCGTCCTTCGGCTGGCTGTTGTCCTCCAGGCGTAACCGCCTGACGAGTTCCGATTCTTCCGCTTCCGTATAAAACTCTTTGGTTCCCAGAGCTGTAGGGCGCTCCAAAGGCGTAAATGTCGAATTCGTCCAATACCCTTGAAAATCCGGGTGTCCGCCGGGGGTGCGGGGCACCGTCCAGGGTTTCGAAGCAGCTCTAGACTGTGGCGCCTCGGCTGGGGGCGCTTGGCCCCACAGGAAAGCGGACCTGCCGCCAATCATCGCGGCGAAGCACAGCAGACTGATGGAAACCGTGAAACGAAGGCTCATGATCACTCCTGCTCTAAACCCATTCACTCAGAAACAGCCAGCGTCCTTGAGCATACACCGAAAATTGGGCGTGACAAAGGGTCGGGGATCACCGCCTGAGTATGAAAACCGCCGTGTCTCCAACCATAGGTCTTGAAAACAAAATATCAGATTAGATATAATCCTATTTAGGACTTCATGGATACCGAGGCGATCAAGCGCTCCTTGGGGGCCAGCGGGTTGCGGTGCACTCCACAGCGCTACGCCGTCATGGCATTTTTGACGGAACATAACAGGCATCCCACGGCCGCGGAAATCCTGGAGGCCGTGAATCGAGTGGATCCCCGCTCTTCCAGGGCCACTACTTATAAGAATTTGCGGGACTTGGTCGAGGCGGGTCTGGTGCGTGAAGTGGCCGTCGAGGGCCGCGCCGCCCGATTCGATGCGAAAGGTATGCGGCATCACCACTTCATCTGCGATCGCTGCGGCAATGTTGAGGACATCGAGTGGTATGACGTGCCCAAGCCTGCCTCACGCTCGCTCGGTAAACGGATTCTTCGCGAATGCGAACTCATTTTCCGGGGGCTCTGCACAAAGTGCGCTCCACGGCGCGCTGCTCGTTAACGGCGTTGGCGCGTGGATAACTAATTCAAAGGAAGAAAACACAATGGAGAAACAAACCACTGCAACCGGGGCGGCTACGCCCGAGAAACAAGAGCAAAACATATTACCCGAGGCCAAATGCCCGGTCGTGCATGGCTCTCGCAGACACACAGTGGCAGGAGCCCCGACCAATGCGGGTTGGTGGCCGAATCAACTGAACCTGAAGATCCTGCACCAGCACTCCTCCCTGTCCGATCCGATGGACAAGGAGTTCAACTACGCGCAGGAATTCAAGAGCCTTGATCTGAATGCAGTAATCAAGGACCTGCATGCATTGATGACGGATTCCCAGGTCTGGTGGCCGGCCGACTATGGCCACTATGGGCCGTTCTTCATTCGAATGGCGTGGCACAGCGCAGGTACG
>Ga0207664_10003520_pt1 | contig 10463 bp, 8 predicted proteins | sample LARL83metaG_FD_184349 | JGI IMG/M metagenome (GOLD analysis project Ga0207664, IMG submission 184349) | Corn, switchgrass and miscanthus rhizosphere microbial communities from Kellogg Biological Station, Michigan, USA - LAR L8-3 metaG... | ecosystem: Host-associated > Plants > Roots >...
AGGCCGCCGGGCATGCTCGCCGGGCAGGCGGGGGCGAAGGCGCGGTCGAGCACGTCCATGTCGACGTCGACGTAGAAGCGCTCCGCGCCGCAGCGCTCCAGCGCGGTCAGCGCGCTGTCGACCACCGAGGTGATGCCGCCGGCCCGGACCTGGGCGGCGCGGCGCATGTGCACCCCCTGCTGGCGCGCCCACTCGAAGTGCTCGCGCGAGTTGGCGAAGCCGTGCAGGCCGACCTGGGCCACCCGGTTGCCGGGCAGCCCGTGCTGGATCAGGTCGCGCACCGGCGTGCCGTTGCGCGGGCCGCCGTAGGAGGTGGCGTCGCGCACGTCGTGGTGCGCGTCGAAGGTGAGCAGGCCCCAGCCCTCGCCCAGCGCGCCGCGGGCCAGGCCGCGCATGGCCGGGAAGGTCAGCGAGTTGTCGCCACCGACGACCACAACGCAGCGGGCGTCCTGGGCGGCGTCGAGCATGGCCGCCTCGATCCGCCGGCGGGCGGCGACCACGTCGCCGTCGAAGTCGCTCTCGACGTCGCCCAGGTCGCGCAGGTGCAGGGCGCTGACGTCGAGGTCGTGGTCGCCGTCGTAGGTGGAGAAGCGGGCCAGGCCGTCGCGGAAGGCGCCCGGCGTGGTGTGCGCCTGGGACGGGCTGATCGAGGCGCGCGACACCGGGGCGCCGAGCACGGCGATGTCCCAGGGCGGGTTGCCACCGGCGGCCAGCCAGTCGCGTGCGCTCATCGCCCGTCCTCCGTGGGTGGTTCCATGGGGATGCGCACCCCGCGTGCCTGCGCCGTCGCCCAGGCCTGCGCGTATCCCGCGTCGGCGTGCCGCAGCACGCCGGTGGTGGGGTCGTTGGTCAGCACCAGCTCGGCGCGCTGCGCAGCGCGCGCCGTGCCGTCGACGCACACCTGCGCGCCGGCGTGGATGGAGCGGCCGATGCCCACGCCGCCGCCGTGGTGCACCGCCACCCAGGTGGCCCCGCTGGCGGTGTTGAGCAGCGCGTTGAGGATGGGCCAGTCGGCGATGGCGTCGCTGCCGTCGCGCATGGCCTCGGTCTCGCGGAAGGGCGAGGCCACGCTGCCGCTGTCGAGGTGGTCGCGGCCGATGACGATGGGCGCCGAGACCTCGCCGCGCGCCACCATCTCGTTGAAGCGCAGCCCGGCGACGTGCCGCTCGCCCAGCCCCAGCCAGCAGATGCGCGAGGGCAATCCCTGGAAGGGCACGCGCTCGTGGGCCAGGCGCAGCCAGCGCTGCAGGTGGTCGTCGTCGGGGAACAGCTCGCTGACGGCGCGGTCGGTGGCGGCGATGTCGGCGGGGTCGCCGCTCAGCGCCACCCAGCGGAACGGGCCCCTGCCGTCGCAGAACAGCGGCCGGATGTACGCCGGCACGAAGCCGGGATAGGCGAAGGCGTCGGCGAAGCCACCGCGCCGCGCCTCGTCGCGCAGCGAGTTGCCGTAGTCGAAGACCTCGGCGCCGCGGTGCAGGTAGTCGACCATGGCCGCGCAGTGCCGCGCCATCGACTCCCGCGCGCGCTGCACGTAGGCAGACGCGTCCGACGCGCGCAGCGCCGCCGCCTCGGCGACCGACATGTCCGCCGGCACGTAGCCGTTGAGCGGGTCGTGCGCGCTGGTCTGGTCGGTGACCACGTCGGCGGCCAGGCCCATGCCCAGCAGGGCCGGCAACGCCTCCGCCGCGTTGGCGACGACACCGACCGAAACCGCCTCGCCCTCCTCCCGGGCCAGGTCGCAGCGCCGCACCGCCGCCTCCAGGGAGGGCGCCAGCTCGTCGAGGTAGCCGCCGTGCAGGCGCCGCTGCGCCCGCTCGGGGTCGACCTCGATGCACAGGGCGACGCCGTCGTTCATGGTCACCGCCAGCGGCTGCGCCCCGCCCATACCGCCCAGCCCCGCGGTGACCACCAGCCGTCCCCGCAGCGAGCCGCCGAAGCGCTGCGCGGCGATGGCGGCGAAGGTCTCGTAGGTGCCCTGCAGGATGCCCTGGGTGCCGATGTAGATCCACGACCCCGCGGTCATCTGCCCGTACATGGTCAGCCCGGCGGCCTCGAGCCGCCAGAACTCCTCCCACGTCGCCCACTGCGGCACCAGCAGCGAGTTGGCGATGAGCACGCGCGGCGCCATGTCGTGGGTGCGCACCACGCCCACCGGCTTGCCGCTCTGCACCAGCAGCGTCTCGTCGTCGCGCAGCGCGCGCAGCGCGGCCACGATGGCGTCGAAGCACTGCCATGACCGCGCCGCCCGGCCCGTGCCCCCGTAGACCACCAGGTCGTCGGGCCGCTCGGCCACCTCGGGGTCGAGGTTGTTCATCAGGCAGCGCAGCGGCGCCTCGGTCTGCCAGGACAGGCACGAGAGCGCCGTGCCGCGCGGAGCGCGCACCTCGCGCGCGCCGGGCAGCGTCACGACAGCGACTCCCCGGCGCCGCCCAGCGCCTCGCGCCACGCGCCCGAGCGCAGCCACTCCTCGGCGGCGTGCAGGTCGGCGCCGAGGAAGCGGTCCGCCTGCAGCGGGGCCACCACCCCGCGCAGCGACTGCAGCAGCGCGCCCGTCGCCGGCGCCGGCCGCAGCGGCGCGCGCAGCTCCAGCGCCTGCGCCGCGCACACCGCCTCCACCGCCAGCACCCGGCGCAGGTCCGCCACCGAGCGGCGCGTGCGCAGCGCCGCGGTCCAGCCCATCGACACGTGGTCCTCCTGTCCCGCGCTCACCGACGCGCTCTGCACCGCGATCGGCGCCGCCGCCGCGCGCAGCGCGGTGACACATGCCGCCGCGGTGTAGTGGGCGATCATCAACCCGCTGTTGACCCCGGGGTTGCGCGTCAGGAACGCCGGCAGCCCGCGCGACCGCGCCGGGTCCAGCATGCGGTCGACGCGGCGCTCGGCGATGGCGGCCACGTCGGCGCACACCGAGGCCAGCATGTCGGCGGCGTAGGCCAGCGCCTGCCCGTGGAAGTTGCCGCTGCTGACCACCTCGCCGCGGGCCACCATGACCAGCGGGTTGTCGACAACGCTGGCCAGTTCTCGCTCGACCGTCTCGCCGGCGAAGCGCACCACGTCGCGCGCCGCGCCGTGCACCTGCGGCGCGCAGCGCAGCGAGTAGGCGTCCTGCACGGCGTGGTGCGAGGCGCGATGCGAGGCCACCATGGGGCTGTCGCGCAGGAGCGCGCGCACGTTGGCCGCCGAGGCCTGCTGCCCCGGCGACGGCCGCAGCGCCACCACGTCCTCGTCGAACGGCCGCGCCGTGGCCAGCAGCGCCTCGACGCTCATGGCGCAGGTGCAGTCGGCGACGGCCAGCAGCTCGGTGAGGTCGTGCACCGCCAGGGCCAGCGCGGCGGCCATGGCGTCGGTGCCGTTGATCAGCGCCAGGCCCTCCTTGACGCCCAGCGACACCGGTGCCAGCCCGCCGGCCCGCAGCGCGTCGGCGGCGGGCAGCGGCGCCCCGCCGTCAGCCCCGAGGACCAGCCCGTCGCCCAGCAGCACCGCCGCCGCGTGCGCCAGCGGTGCCAGGTCGCCCGACGCGCCCAGCGACCCGTGCTCCGGCACCCAGGGCACGATGCCGCTTTCCAGCAGCGCGAGCATGGCGTCGACCAGCTCCGGCCGGACACCGGAATACCCGGCGCAGAGCGTGCGCGCGCGCAGCAGGAGCATGCCGCGCACCAGCTCGGCGTCGAGCGGCGCCCCCATGCCGGCGGCGTGGCTGCGCACCACGGCGTGCTGCAGGGCGATGCGGTCGGGGCGGTCGATGGCCCGGTCGGCCAGCGCGCCGAAGCCGGTGGTCACGCCGTAGACCACCTCGTCGGCGTCGTCGAGCCGGTCGACCAGCGCCCGGGCAGCGGCCATGCGCTCGCGGGCCCGCGGGGCCACGGTGGCCGGCTCGCCGCCGCGCGCCACCGCGACCACGTCACCGATGTGCAGCGGGGATCCGTCGAGCACGACCATGTGACTGGGAGCGTAGCGGCTGGCGCTGCGGAGTATCGTGCTCGGCGCGAGAGCGGACCCGGGACCCACGGAGCAGCCACACCCATGCGTCACCTGTCGACCCTCGGCGCGGCGGTCGTCGCCGCCGCCCTGCTGGCCACCGGCTGCGGCGGCGCCACCAACGTGCTCCAGGGCAGGTCCCCGCAGCAGATCGTCCGCCTGGCCAGCAGCCAGATCACCTCGACCTCGCTGCGCATGAAGCTCGACGGCAGGGTGCACATCGACGCCAGCGGCGTGCAGGGCATCCCCGCCGACCAGCTCCAGCAGTTCGCCGGCAGCATGCAGGGTATCGCCATCACCGGCAGCGCCGACGTGCAGAACGCCAGGCGGCTGCGCATGACCATCACCCTGCCCTCGGTCCCCGGCACCTCGATGGTGGTTGTGGTCTACGACGGCAGCTTCTACGTCTCCAGGGACGGCGGCAAGACCTTCGCCGACGCCGGCGACCTCGGCCTGCAGGGCCTCCCCGCCACGCCCGGCGACCTCTCCGCGGCCATGAGCTACCTCGACAACGTCAGGGACCTGGGCCCGACGGTGCGCAACGGCCAGCGGGTCGAGCACCTGCAGGGGACCATGGGCAGCGACTACCTGGACAAGCTCATGGCCAGGTTCGGCGCCGGCCCGGGCGTGATGCAGCGCGTGCTGCAGGTCGCCAAGGGCGCGATGACCGTCCAGGGCGGCACCGTCGACGCCTACGTGCGCACCGCCGACGGCCACCTGTACGAGATGGACACCGACGCCCGCTTCGCCATGGACATGGCCAGGATGATGGCGGCGCTGATGCAGACGTTCGGCGGCCAGCTCTCCGGCGGCACCGGCGGCATGCCGGCGGTCAGCGGCCTGGTCCGCATGTCGGAGTCGATGACCGCGACCTTCAGCGACTACGGGGCGAAGATCACCGTCACCAAGCCGGCGGTCGACCCCAACGCGCCCGGCCTGGGCCCGATGTTCGGCGGCTGAGGCCAGGCCCAGCGCCGCAGGGCGGGCTTGTGGCAGGCTCCACTGCGATGACCGCGAACCCGCTGCACGACGCCCGCGTCGGCATCGTCGGCACCGGCGTGATGGCCGAGAGCATGCTCGCCGGCCTGCTCCGCGAGGGCCTGGTGACGCCGGCGCAGGTGACCTGCTCGCACCCCCGCGCCGACCGGCGTGCCGCGCTGGAGGAGGTCCACCGCGTCCGGGCCACCGCCGACAACGCCGCCGCGGCCGGCGAGGCCGACGTGGTCCTGCTCGCGGTCAAGCCGCAGGTGCTGCCCGAGGTCATGCCCGAGCTGCGCAGCGTGCTGAGCCCGGCGCAGCTCGTGGTCAGCGTCGTCGCCGGCGCCAGCACCCACGCGCTGGGCGAGGGCTTGGGCCACCCCGCCATCGTCCGGGCCATGCCCAACACGCCGGCGCAGATCGGCCAGGGGGTCACCGTCTGGTACGCCACCGACTCGGTGACCGACGAGGGCAAGGCGCGCACCCGCGGCATGCTCGGTGCGCTGGGCCGCGAGTTCGAGGTGCACCACGAGCGCCAGGTGGCCATGGCCACCGCGGTCAGCGGCACCGGCCCCAGCTACATCTTCCTGTTCATCGAGGCCCTGGTCGACGCCGCGGTGCACCTCGGCTTCCCCCGCCACCTGGCCCGCGAGCTGGTGCTCGACACCATGCAGGGGTCGGCGGCCTTCGCCCTGCAGAGCGGCCTGCACATCGCCGAGCTGCGCGACATGGTCACCTCGCCGGGCGGCACCACCGCGGCGGCGATGTACGAGCTGGAGCGGGGCAAGCTGCGCACCGTGGTCAGCGACGCGGTGTGGGCGGCGTTCGAGCGCACCGTGCAGCTCGAGGCGCAGCTCGAAGGCGGCGACGGCGCCGCCCGCGCACCGCGGCGCGACCGCTGAGCGCCGGCCGGCGCGCGCGCATGCTGCCCCGCGCCCTGCAGCGCACCCTGGCGGCGATCGCCGACGCGGTGGTGCCGCCCGGGGGCGCGTTCCCCGAGGGCGCGGCCGACGTCGACGCCGCCGGGGCGCTGCTGCGCACCTGGAGCGAGATGCAGCCGGCGGCGCGACGCTCGCTGGCGGCGATGCTCGTGGCCCTGGACGCCGCGGCGCTGCTGCGCACTGGGCGGCGCTGGCACGCGCTGCCGCTGCCGCGGCGGGTGCAGCTCTGCGACGCGCTGGAGCAGCGCGGCGGCGCCGTGCAGCGCAGCGCGTTCCTCGGCGTCAAGACGCTGGTGCTGGTCGGCTTCGCGGCCGACCCGCGGGTGCAGCAGCGCCTGGGCACCGAGGGCTGGCCGCCGCAGCTCATCCGGCCGTGAACGCCACCGCCGCCGCAGTTCGGGACAACCCTGCCGGAAACGTCGAGCTCGGTCCGCTGCCCGACGCGCCGCACTCGGCGACGCTGCAGGCCGACGCGGTGGTGGTCGGGTCCGGCGCCGGCGGCGCGGTGGTGGCGGCCACGCTGGCCGAGGCGGGGTGGGACGTGCTGGTGCTCGAAGAGGGCCCCATGGTGCGCACCGACGACATCCGCCGCTGGTCCATGGCCGAGCGGCTGGTGCGCCTCTACCGGGACTCCGGGCTGAGCGCCGCCGCGGGCGTGCCGCCGGTGGCGCTGCCCATGGGCCGCTGCGTCGGCGGCACCACCACGGTCAACAGCGGCACCTGCTTCCCCACTCCCGGCGCGGTGCTCGACGCCTGGGCGCGCAGCGGGCTGCACGCCCTGTCGCCGCCCGCCTTCACACCGCTGCTGCGCGAGGTGGAGGAGGTCATCGGCGTGCGCCAGATCGGGCGCGACATCATGGGCGGCAACGCGCGGATGGCGGAGGCCGGCGCACGCAACGCGGGGCTGCACGGCGCGCTGCTGCATCGCAACGAGCGCGGCTGCATCGGCAGCGGGCAATGCCCCATGGGCTGTCCCCAGGGCGCCAAGCAGGACATGCGCATGACCTACCTGCCGCGCGCCGCGCAGGCGGGGGCGCGCATCCTCGCCGGCGTGCGCGTGCGCAGCCTCGACCACGACGGCGGCACGATGCGCGGCGTCACCGCCGAGCGCGTCGACGTCAGCGGCGCGACGTTGCGCGGCTCGCGCATCACCGTGCGCGCGCCGGTGGTGGTGCTCAGCGCCGGCGCGGTGTACACGCCGGTGCTCCTGCTGCGCGCCGGGCTGGGCGGAGCGCACGTCGGCCGGCACCTCGCCGTGCACCCGACCACCGAGGCCGCCGGCTTCGTCGCCGAGCGGGTCGAGGGCTGGCGCGGCGTGCAGCAGAGCTACGGCATCCATCCCGAGCCGGGGGTGACCATCGAGGCCACCTTCCCGCCTGGGGGCACGGCGCTGCGCTACCTGCCGCTCAGCGGCCCCGCGCTCAAGGAGCTGATGGCCCGCTGGGCCCACGCCGTGCTCCTCGGAGTCATGGTGGTCGACGGCGGCAACGGGCGTGTCCGCCTGGCTCCCGGCGGCACACCGCTGGTGACCTACCGGCTGGGTGACGCCGAGGCCGGCCGCCTGGTGCGCGGCCTGGCCCACACCGCGCGCGTGCTGCGCGCCGCCGGCGCCCGCGAGGTGTACACGCCGCTGCGCGGGCTTCCCGTGCTGGCCGCGGGTGACGACCCGTCGGTGATCGAGTGCGCCCGCGGCCGCGACCTGGCCCTGGCCGCCTTCCATCCGCTGGGCACGGCGCGCATGGCGGCGCGCGAGGCGGACGGGCCGGTCGACCCGCAGGGGCGGGTCCGCGGCGCGCGGGGCCTGCTGGTCGCCGACGCCTCGCTGCTGCCCGGGGCCCCGGGCGTCAACCCCCAGGTGACCATCATGGCCCTGGCCCTGCACGTCGCCCGCGAGCTGGTGCAAGCCGGGGCCCCCGCTCGGCGTCGACTCTCCTGATGACCGAGCCACAGCAGGAACCGGTGCGCAGGCGGCGCTTCTCGTTGCGCGGGCAGCTCGCCGTGGTCTGGCTGGGGCTGGCCGGCCTGCTGCTCGGCGCCACCGTCGCCGCGCTCACCGCGCACCACCCCACCGAGTTCGTCCAGCAGGGCAACGGGCCGCACGCCGGGGGCGCGCCACAGCAGGTCATCCAGCTCCAGCCGACCGCCCTGCCGCGCGGCGCACAGCCGGCGCAGCGCAACGCCGCCGCCACCGCATCCGCGGCACCGGCAACGTCGACGCCGCAGCCGCAGGCGGGTGGGGGCGCGCCGTCGTCTGCCGCCACCGCCGGCGCGAGCACACCGACGCCGCTGGCCACCTCGGGCCCCTGCCGCTTCGTCTCCGTCAGCGGCTCCTGCGTCGTACCCACGCCCTGAGCGGCTGATAGCGTTCCCCCTGGCTGTCCATGCCTTGACGCAGAATTGCGCCGTGCCGCCGGGTCCTCCAGTCGTCACCAGCTCCCGGGTGGTCGTCTCCCTGCCGCCGCCCGCGGTGCACAGCTCGCGCTCGCGGCTCCTCGTCGCCGCCATCGCGCTGGTCCCCCTGCTGGCCTTCGCCGGCCTGGAGCTGGGCGGGGTCACCGCGGTGGCCCACGCGCAGTCGCAGGCGCAGGACCTGCGCGACCAGGGCCGGTGGGACCAGGCCGTCGCCGTCTACCGCGCCCTGGGCGCCCACGGCACCGGCTTCCTCTTCTTCGATCGCGGCCCGCTGGACCGGGCGCCGCAGGACGCCGGGCGCACCATCCTCGACTGGGCCGGCGCCCTCGACCGCCAGGGCCACGCCGACCAGGCCCTGGCCCTGCTGGAGAACGCCGCCTCGCTGCAGGGGGTGGTCCTGCCCCAGCCGGACGCGGCGCGGGCCCACGCCAGCATCGCCCTGCGCAGCGCCCAGGCGGAGGCCAGGGCGGGGCACTGGGACGTCGCCCTGCACCGGCTCGACCAGCTCCGCGCCGGCAACCCGCCCGCCGACCTGCGGGCGCAGGCCGACACGCTGCGCCCCGGCTACGCCCTGGAGGCGGCGCGCGTGCTCCTCGACAGCGGCCGCGCCGTGGAGGCGGTGCAGGCGCTCGACGACGTCGTCCAGCTCGCCGGCAACGCTCCCGAGGCGGGCCAGGCGCAGTCGCTGCTGCCCCGCGCGTTGCTCGCCGCCGGGCAGGAGTCGCTCGACGGCCACGACCAGTCGCAGGCGCGCTCGCTGCTGCAGCGCCTGGTCGCCGACTACGGCTCCACCACGCAGGCGCGGCAGGCGCGCATCCTCCTGCGCGCGCCCCAGTCGGTCACCGGCACGGTGGTGCGCGGCAGCAACGCCGTGCCCCGCCTGCAGATCCGCCTGGGCAGCCACTTCCGCCAGGTGGGCAGCGCCTACGAGACCAGCGGCCCCTACTTCTACGCGGTCACGGACGCGCGCGGCGACTTCACCATCGACGACGTCCCCGTCGGCGGCCCCTATGTGGTCGAGCTGCTCGAAGAGGGGAGCTGGACCACCACCGTCGGGCCCGACGGCCCGGCCTACCAGTTCAGCGTCCAGCCGCTGACGCCGGTCGACCTGGCCTTCGTCGTCCTGCCCTCGTAGCCGCAGGCCCGGGGCGTGGCCGGACGGGCGGCCGCTACACTCGTGCGTTCCCGCGCATCCGGACGAGAGAGGACCCCCGCGCCACCCATGACCCTCGAGGACGACGCCCTCGCCTACCACTCGGCGCGCAAGGGCAAGATCGCCGTCGCCGCCAAGGTGGCGCTGCACGACACGCGTGACCTCTCGCTCGCCTACACGCCCCACGTCGCCGCGCCCTGCCGGGCCATCGCCGCCGACCCCTCGCTGGTGGACACCTACACCGCGCGCAACAACCTGGTCGCCGTGGTCAGCGACGGCAGCGCGGTGCTCGGCCTGGGCAACATCGGCGCGCGCGCGGCCATGCCGGTGATGGAGGGCAAGGCGCTGCTCTTCAAGACCTTCGCCGGCATCGACGCCTTCCCCATCTGCATCGAGTCGCAGGACGTCGACACGATCGCCACCATCGTGCGCAACCTGGAGCCCACCTTCGGCGGCGTCAACCTGGAGGACATCGCCGCGCCCAAGTGCTTCGCCCTGGAGGAGCGGCTCCAGGAGGAGTGCGACATCCCCATCTTCCACGACGACCAGCACGGCACCGCGGTGGTGGTGCTGGCGGCGATGGAGAACGCGGCGCGCGCGCTGTCGCGCGACATCACCGCCATGCGCGTGGTGGTCAACGGCGCCGGGGCGGCGGGCATCGCCTGCGCCAAGATCCTGCTCGACCGCGGCATCGAGGACATCGTCCTGGTCGACTCGCGCGGCTGCATCGGGCTGTCGCGCGGCGACCTGCCGCCGCACAAGCAGGACATGGCCGAGCGCACCAACCCCCGCGACATCGCCGGCGGCCTGGAGGACGCCATCTACGACGCCGACGTGTTCATCGGCCTCAGCGGCGCCGGCCTGGTGACGCCGGAGATGGTGCAGACCATGCACGAGGACTGCGTGGTCTTCGCCATGGCCAACCCCAACCCCGAGATCCTCCCCGACGACGCGCGCGCCGGCGGCGCCGCCATCGTGGCCACCGGCCGCAGCGACTATCC
>Ga0207664_10003521_pt1 | contig 10458 bp, 12 predicted proteins | sample LARL83metaG_FD_184349 | JGI IMG/M metagenome (GOLD analysis project Ga0207664, IMG submission 184349) | Corn, switchgrass and miscanthus rhizosphere microbial communities from Kellogg Biological Station, Michigan, USA - LAR L8-3 metaG... | ecosystem: Host-associated > Plants > Roots >...
TCTTCGTCGCCGAATTCATCCTGCTGACCGCCCTGACCAGCGGCGGGCTGTTCCTGCGCTACCGAAAGGTCGGTGTCGCATGACCGCCGAGTCCCCGTCCCTGCCCGCCCCGATGCCCGCGCCCGCGCCGAGCGCGCCCCCGACCGCCCCGTACGGCCCGCCGCTGGTCGAGCTGACCCACACCACCCGCTGGTACGGCAACGTCGTCGCGGTCAACGACATCACGATGACGCTCGGCCCCGGGGTCACCGGCCTGCTCGGCCCCAACGGCGCGGGCAAGTCGACGCTCCTGCACATGGTCGCCGGCTTCCTCGGGCCGTCCCGCGGCACGGTCACCATCGGCGGCGTCGCCCCGTGGCGCAACCCGGACATCTTCCGCACCGTCGGGCTGGTGCCGGAACGCGACTCGGTCTACGCGTTCCTGACGGCCCGTGAGTTCGTGACCGCCTCGGCAAAGCTGCACAAGCTGCCCCGGCCGAAGGAGGCCGCCGAGCGCGCCCTGGAGATGGTCGAGCTGACCGACGCGGCCGACCGCACCATCGACACGTATTCCAAGGGCATGCGGCAGCGTGCGAAGGTCGCCGCGGCCCTCGTGCACGACCCGCGCGTACTGCTGCTCGACGAGCCCTTCAACGGCATGGACCCGCGCCAGCGGCTGCACATGATGGACCTGCTGCGCCGCCTCGGCCGCTCCGGCCGGATCATCCTGTTCTCCTCGCACATCCTGGAGGAGGTCGAGCGCCTCGCCGACACGGTCCAGGTCGTGGTGGCCGGCCGCCTCGCCGCCTCGGGCGACTACCGCACCATCAGGCGCCTGATGACCAACCGGCCGCACGTCTTCGTCGTGCGCACGACCGACGACCGCGCGCTCGCGCAGGCGCTGATCGCCTCGCCCGCCGTGCAGGGCGTCAACCTCACCCGGACCGGCCTGGAGGTGCACGCGGGCGACCACGGCTCGTTCACCCGCCAGCTGGCCCACATCAGCCGCGACGCCGGGGTGGGCCTGCGCGAGGTCATCCCCGCCGACGAGTCGCTCGAGTCCGTGTTCGCCTACCTCGTGGGAGCCTGAGGTGTTCAACCCGACCATCGCGAGGATCACCCTGCGGGCGCTGCTCGGCCGCAAGCGGATCCTGCTGCTCGCGCTGCCCGCCGCGGTCCTGATCGTGCTGACCCTCTCGCTCAAGGCCGCGCACGGCGCCTCCACCAGCTGGCCCGCCGAGGTGCTCGGCCGGGTCGGCTTCAGCGCCCTGCTGCCGCTCACCGCGCTGATCATCGGCACCTCGGTGCTCGGCGCGGAGATCGACGACAGCTCGATCCTGCACCTGCTGGCCACCCCGGTCCCGCGCAAGACGATCATCCTGACCAAGGCCGTGGTCGCCTTCGCGGCCACCGCGGTGTTCGCGGCCGTGCCCGAGTTCGCCGCCGGCGTCATCGCGGTCGGCAGGACGGGCGCCTTCGCGACCGGCCTGGGCCTCGGCGCGGTCCTCGGCTCGGCCGTCTACACCGCGGTCTTCCTGCTTATCTCCACGATCAGCCGGCGCCCGGTCGCCTTCGCGCTGGCCTACGTGGCGGTCTGGGAGGGCCTGGTCACCAACCTGGTCAGCGGCGCGAAGTACCTCTCCGCCGAGCAGTACTCGCTCGGCCTGGCCAACGCGGTCGCCAAGGACTCCGCACTCGACTCGCACCTGACCGCGACCACCGCGCTGATCCTCGCCGCCCTCGCCAGCGTCGCGGCCCTCGTCGTCGCCTCGAACCGGCTGCGCTCCTTCACCCTCGCGGGAGACGCCTGACAGGACGTCAGGAGCACAGTCGGCAGCCAGTCAGCAGCGGCGCAGCCAGATCGCGCCGGGGTTGTCCTGCCGCAGGTGCTCGGGCACGAGCTCGGGGTGCTGTTTCCAGAGCCAGGAGCTGAACAGCTCGATCCGCCAGGCGTCGTTGTGGCAGAGGAACGCGTGCAGCAGGTAGTCCTCGTTCCAGCTGCGGCCCTCGCGCAGCCACCGCTCGGGGTACTCGAAAGGCCAGAAGACGTCGTGTACGTGCACGACGACGCCATTGGCCAGGCGGGGCAGGACGCGCAGGAAGAGCCAGAGCACGTCGGAGCCGGCCTTGGCGACGTGGGTGGAGTCGATGAACAGGATGTCGCCGGACTCCAGCTGCAGGAAGGTCTCCACCGGCACGTCCTGCACCGGCGCCTGGATCAGGTCGATCTTGTCCTCGGGCCGCAGCAGGCCGAGCAGTCGGTCCGGGTACGGCTCGACGCAGGTGACGCGCAGTTCGGGCGCGTGCTCGTCCGCGGTGTCCAGCAGTTTCGCGGTGGAGAAGCCGGCGCCGACCTCGATGACGCGGCGGGGCCGCAGGCGGCGCACGAAGGCCTGGTAGACCAGCGCGTCCGCGGCGTCGTACATGCCGTTCGGGGTGCGGTAACGGCGGTCGGTCACGCCGTCGAGCAGCGGGGCGAGCTCGCCGAACAGCTCCACCTGCTGCTCGGCCCGCAGCTGCACGCCGGGCAGGTCCTCGCCCCAGGCCAGCGCCCGCTCGACGTCCGCGGCGCCGTTGACCGGCGAGTAGAAGTGGCCGTTGCGGACGAACGGCGGCCGGACCACCGCGTCGGACAGCGCGTTCGCGCTCTTTCGGGCACGGCTCAGCGGACCCATCGGTCTCCCCCCTCTGAAGAACCAGGGCGTGGACGCGAACGCGGCCATCCCCGGGTCACCCTGCCATAAGATCCGGGCCGCCGGGGGCATTACCCGCAAGTCCACGCAGCTCCCGGAAGCGCGGTGTGCCCCGGAGCGCGGCCGGGGTCAGGACAGCGCGGCGCGCACCACGCCCGCGAGCCGGTGGGCGACCGTCTCGGCCAGGTCGTGGGACTCCGCCTCGACCATGACGCGCACCAGCGACTCCGTGCCCGACGGCCGCAGCAGGACGCGGCCGGACGCGCCCAGTTCGCTCTGCGCGACGTCCACCGCCTCGGTGATCTGCGGGGATGTGCCGACCCGCGACTTGTCCACGCCCGTGACGTTCACCAGCACCTGCGGCAGCCGCCGCATCACCCCGGCCAGCTCGCCCAGCGGCTTTCCGGTCTCGGCGACCCGGGCCAGCAGGTGCAGGCCGGTCAGGACGCCGTCGCCGGTGTTGGCGTGGTCGAGCAGGATCACGTGCCCCGACTGCTCGCCGCCGATCGACAGCCCGCCGGCGCGCATCGCCTCCAGCACGTACCGGTCGCCGACCGCCGTCTCCACCACCTTGACGCCCTCGCGCTCCATCGCGATCTTGAAGCCGAGGTTGGCCATCACGGTCGCGACGACGGTGTCGTTCGCGAGCAGGCCGTGCTCGCGCAGGCCCAGCGCCAGGATCGCGATGATCTGGTCGCCGTCCACGACCTCGCCGTCGGAGGCCACGGCCAGGCAGCGGTCGGCGTCGCCGTCGTGCGCGATGCCCGCGTCCGCGCGGTGCTCGAGCACCGCGGCGCGCAGCAGGTCCAGGTGCGTGCTGCCGCAGCCGTCGTTGATGTTCAGCCCGTCCGGCGCGACGCCGATCTCGACGACCTCCGCGCCCAGGCGGCGCAGCGCCTCCGGCGAGACCCGGTACGCGGCGCCGTGGGCCTCGTCGACGACCACCTTGAGCCCGTCGAGCCGGTTGGGCACGGTCGAGACCAGGTAGTCGACGTACCGCGCGCCGCCGTCTTCGAGGTCGGTGATGCGCCCGATGCCGGGGCCGACCGGCCGGTCCCACTGCTCGCCGATGCGCGCCTCGATGGCCTCCTCGACCTCGTCGGCCAGCTTGAGGCCGCCGCGGGAGAAGAACTTGATCCCGTTGTCGGGCGCGGGGTTGTGGCTCGCCGAGAGCATCACGCCGAGGTCCACTCCCAGCGCCTCGGTCAGGTACGCCACGGCCGGGGTGGGCAGCACGCCGACCCGCACCACGTCCACGCCCGCGGAGGCCAGCCCGGCCGAGACCGCGGCCTCCAGGAACTCGCCCGAGGCCCGCGGGTCGCGCCCGACCACGGCGCGCGGCCGGTGCCCGGCGAAGGTGCCCAGTTCGGCAAGGACGTGCGCGGCGGCGATCGACAGGTCGAGCGCCAGTTCGGCGGTCAGATCCCGGTTGGCGAGGCCGCGCACGCCGTCGGTGCCGAAAAGTCGGGCCATGGTCCGAACCCCCAGACATCAGGAAGGAAGTGAGGAAGACAGGAAGAAACCGGGCGGAGAAGAAGACGCTCGAAGCGGGTGGGACGTTGCCCTGGCCGGTGCGGGCAGATGACTCGGCGCCAAGCAAACAACCCCACCGTACGCGAATCGCGCACGGCGGGGCTGCGATTGCAGAACTTCGCATTACCCACAAAGCGGCGGCTCAGACGGCCTGGCGGGCGGCTCGGCGCCAGGCGCCGAGCTGCGACGGCCGGGAGCGGTTAGCGCTTGCTGTACTGCGGAGCCTTGCGCGCCTTCTTCAGACCGGCCTTCTTGCGCTCCTTCACCCGGGCGTCGCGGGTCAGGAAGCCGGCCTTCTTCAGGGTGGGGCGGTTGGTCTCGGTGTCGGCCTCGTTCAGGGCGCGGGCGATGCCCAGGCGCAGCGCGCCGGCCTGGCCGGAGATGCCGCCGCCGTCGATGCGGGCGATCACGTCGTAACGGCCGTCGAGCTCCAGCACGTGGAAGGGCTCGTTGACCTCCTGCTGGTGCACCTTGTTCGGGAAGTACTCGTCGAGCGTGCGCCCGTTGATCTTCCACTTGCCGGTGCCGGGCACGATGCGCACCCGGGCCACGGCCTCCTTGCGGCGGCCGGTGCCGCCGGCCGCGACGGTGGCGGACAGCTGCCGGGCCGGCGCGGAGGAGGGCGCGCTCTCGGTGGTGTAGGTCTCGGGGACCTCTTCCTCGTCGAAGGCCTCGGCCTCGACGTCGGCGGTCAATTCAGACACGGCCGCAAACTCCTTATTCGTTCGGAAAATATGAGCGGCAGTGGTTACTGCGCGACCTGGGACAGCGTGAACGGCTCCGGCTTCTGCGCCGCGTGCGGGTGGTCGGGGCCGCCGTAGACCTTGAGCTTCTTCAGCATCTGCCGGCCGAGGGTGTTCTTCGGCAGCATGCCGCGCACCGCCTTCTCGACGGCCTTGCGCGAGTCCTTGTCGATCAGGTCGCCGTACTTGACGGAGCGCAGACCGCCCGGGTAGCCGGAGTGCCGGTAGGCCAGCTTGTCCTCGCGCTTGTTGCCGGACAGGTAGACCTTGTCGGCGTTGACGATGACCACGAAGTCGCCGGTGTCCACGTGCGGGGCGAACTGCGGCTTGTGCTTTCCGCGCAGGAGGATGGCCGTCTGGCTCGCGAGCCGGCCGAGGACGACGTCAGCGGCGTCGATGACGTACCACTTCTGCTCGACCTCGCCGGGCTTGGGGGTGTACGTGGGCACGGGATTGCCTTCGATAGACGGAATACCTGGGTCTAGGTCCCGTAGGGACGGCACGCACCGACACCTACGGCATCAGGCACCGTGCCCTCCCGGTTTCTTCGGCGCCGTCACGACTGTCGTGACTGACACGACGGCTGATCCGAAGTCCGGGCGCGCGCCGCGCAGAAGCGGCGAAACGCGGAACACACAACGCCGAGCAGGATACGTTACGCGACTTACGTATACAAAATCGCGCGACGCGAGGGTACTCGGCACGGAGGCACGCAACACGAAGGCACTCAGCACAGCGTGCGCATCCGCCTGGCTTCCAGCGACCGCGCCGCGAGCTCCGAGTCCTCCGGGTACCGCACCTCCTCGAGCGACAAGCCGTGCGGCGGCACGACGTTGACCCCGGGATGCCGTACCAGACTGGTCAGCACCTCCGCGGGGAACTCGGGCGGACGGCGGCCGTCGCCGACCATCAGCATCGCCGCGACCAGGGCACGCACCATCGAGTGGCAGAACGCGTCCGCCTGGACGCCCGCCTCCACCTCGTCGGGCCGGGTGCGCTCCCAGTGCAGCCGCAGCAGGCGCCTGATCGTCGTGGCGCCCTCGCGCTTCTTGCAGTAGGCGGCGAAGTCGTGCTCGCCGAGCAGCAGCGCGGAAGCGGTGTTCATCGCCGCGACGTCGAGTTCGTGCGGATGCCAGAGCACGAAGCGCCGCCGCACCGGTTCGACGCCGTAACGCGAATCCCCGACGCGGTACACGTAGCGCCGCGACAGGGCCGCGAACCGCGCGTCGAAGTCGGGCGGAGCCTGCGCGACCTTCCACACGCGCACGTCCATCGGCAGCTTGCCGGAGAGGCGGTACAGCAGCTTGTCGGCGTGCTGGAGCCAGGTCCCGGTCGGCAGGTCGAGGTGCGCGACCTGTCCCGTGGCGTGCACGCCCGCGTCGGTGCGCCCGGCCACGGTCAGCTGCGCGGGCTCGGAAAGCCGCAGGACGGCCGTCAGGGCCTCTTCGAGCACGCCCTGGACCGTGCGCACGCCCGAGCGCTGCCGGGCCCATCCGGCGAACTCCGTGCCGTCGTAGGCCACGTCCAGCCGGACGCGCGTCACACTCTCCACGCGTAGACCACCTCCGGGGGAACGAAGACGAAGCGGGCGAGAACCCTGGTTCGGTTCTCGCCCGCCTCGACTGACACTGCGTCAAATCAGCGCTGCGTCAAACCACCGCCGCGTCAATGACGCACAGCTCAGGACTTGGACTCGTCCTCGTCCGACTCGGCGTCCGATCCCTTGTCGCCCTCGTCGTCGCCGGCCTCGTCGTCCGCGGCCGAGCCCTCGAGCTCCTCGCCCTCGACCTCGGCGCCTTCCTCGATCGCGTCCTCGTCCTCGGCGTCCTCGGGGGCGGAGTCCTCGACGGCCGTCGCGGGGGCGGCGGTCTTCTTGGCCGCGGTCTCCTTGACCGCGCGGCGGGTCGCCGCGGTGGCCTCGTCGGCCGCCTGCTGCGCCACGGTGCGCGCCTCGACCAGCTCGATCCGGGCCATCGGGGCGTTGTCCCCGCGGCGCGGGCCGAGCTTGATGATCCGGGTGTAGCCGCCGGGACGCTCCGCGTACGACGGGCCGATCTGCTCGAACAGCTTGGCGATGGTGCCGCCGCCGTCGTAGAACGGGGTGTTGCGGATCTCCAGCCTGGCCATCACCAGGCGGCGGTTGTGCAGGCCGCCCTTCTTGGCCTTGGTGATCAGCGGCTCGACGAACGGGCGCAGCTGCTTGGCCTTGGCGTGCGTGGTGGTGATCCCGCCGTGGTCGATCAGCGACTTGGCCAGGTTCGCCAGCATGTGCTTCTGGTGCGCGCCGGACCCGCCGAGGCGGGGCCCCTTCTTCGGGGTGGGCATGGGTCTCTCCTGTTTGTCCCTGCGTGGGCCGTACCAGGTACCTCACGCAGTCCCGGGGCCCGCGTATCGGGCCCCGGACGCGTTGCGGCGCTCACGGTGTGAGCGCTCGATGACGTGAATCGGTCGGTGCTGCTCAGTACTGCTCGGTCTCGGCGTAACCGAGATCGTCGTCGTCGCCGCCGTACGCCTCGGCCAGGGCCAGCGACGGGTCGAATCCGGGCGGGGAGTCCTTCAGGGCCAGGCCCATGGTGTGCAGCTTGGCCTTGACCTCGTCGATCGACTTGGCGCCGAAGTTGCGGATGTCCAGCAGGTCCGCCTCGGAGCGCGCGACCAGCTCGCCCACGGTGTGGATGCCCTCGCGCTTGAGGCAGTTGTAGGAGCGGACGGTCAGCTCCAGCTCCTCGATCGGCAGCGCCAGGTCGGCGGCCAGCGCGGCGTCGGTCGGGGACGGGCCCATGTCGATGCCCTCGGCCTCGACGTTCAGCTCGCGGGCCAGGCCGAACAGCTCGACCAGGGTCTTGCCGGCCGAGGCCACCGCGTCGCGCGGGCGCAGGCACGGCTTGGTCTCGACGTCCACGACCAGCTTGTCGAAGTCGGTGCGCTGCTCGACGCGGGTCGCCAGCACCTCGTACTTGACCTTGAGCACCGGGGAGTAGATCGAGTCGACCGGGATGCGGCCGATCTCCTGGCCGGCCTGCTTGTTCTGCACCGCGGAGACGTAGCCGCGGCCGCGCTCGACGGTCAGCTCCATCTCCAGCTTGCCCTTGCCGTTGAGGGTGGCCAGGAGCAGCTCGGGGTTGTGCACCTCGACGCCGGCCGGCGGGGCGATGTCCGCGGCGGTGACGATGCCGGGGCCCTGCTTGCGCAGGTACATGACCACCGGCTCGTCGTGCTCGGAGGAGACGACCAGGCCCTTGATGTTCAGGATCAGGTCTGTGACGTCCTCCTTGACGCCCGGGATGGTCTGGAACTCGTGCAGCACGCCGTCGATGCGGATGCTGGTGACGGCCGCGCCCGGGATCGAGGAGAGCAGGGTGCGGCGCAGCGAGTTGCCGAGGGTGTAGCCGAAGCCCGGCTCCAGCGGCTCGATGGTGAACCGGGAGCGGAACTCGTCGACGACCTCTTCGGTCAGCGTGGGACGCTGAGCGATGAGCAAGGTGAACCTCCGTGATCAGGGACGCCCTCTATATGACGTCCGCTTCGTGCACGCCACGACCTGAATACGAGACGTGCCGTGGGGTGCCGTCCCAGGATAACCCCGGAAACGGCACCCCGTGCCGAACTGCCGCTACTGCGCTGCTACTTGGAGTAGAGCTCGACGATCAGCTGCTCCTGGACCTGCGTGTCGATCACCTGGCGGGCAGGCAGCGCGTGGACCAGGATGCGCATGCGGGACGGGACGACCTCGAGCCACGCGGGCACAGTGCGGTCCCCGGACTCGGCGCGGGCCACCACGAACGGGGCCAGCTCGAGCGAGGTCTTGCGCACCTCGACGATGTCGTTCTCGCGCACCCGCATCGACGGGATGTCGGCCTTGTGGCCGTTGAGCAGGATGTGGCCGTGGCGCACCAGCTGGCGGGCGTGGTCGCGGGACTTGGCGAAGCCGGCCCGGTAGACCACGTTGTCGAGCCGGGACTCGAGGATGCGCAGCAGGTTCTCGCCGGTCTTGCCCTGCTTGCGGTTGGCCTCCTCGTAGTAGCCGCGGAACTGCTTCTCGAGGACGCCGTAGATGCGCGCGCACTTCTGCTTCTCGCGCATCTGCAGCAGGTATTCGCTGTCCTTGGTCCGGCCGCGGCCGTGCTCGCCGGGCGGGTAGGGACGGATCTCGATGGGGCACTTGGCCGACTCGCACTTGGCGCCCTTGAGGAAGAGCTTCGTCTTCTCGCGGCGGCACCGCTTGCAGTCGGGTCCGGTGTAACGGGCCATTTCTCGTGATTCTCCTGGGTCTTCGGGCTCAGACGCGGCGGCGCTTCGGCGGACGGCAGCCGTTGTGCGGGGACGGGGTCACATCGTTGATGGACCCGACCTCCAGGCCGGTCTGCTGCAGCGAGCGGATCGCGGTCTCGCGGCCGGAGCCCGGACCCTTGACGAACACGTCGACCTTGCGCATGCCGTGCTCCATGGCGCGGCGGGCGGCGGCCTCGGCGGTCATCTGCGCGGCGAAGGGCGTGGACTTGCGCGAGCCCTTGAAGCCGACCTGGCCGGAGCTGGCCCAGGCGATCACATTGCCCTGCGGGTCCGTGATCGAGACGATGGTGTTGTTGAACGTGCTCTTGATGTGCGCGTGCCCGTGGGCGACGTTCTTCTTCTCCTTGCGGCGCACCTTGGTCTTCGAGGCGCCCGCGGCCTGACGGCTCTTGGGAGGCATGTGTGGCTGTACTCCAAGTGAGGTGATCGGTCCGACCTGCGGAGGGGACCGCGGCGGACTACTTCTTCCCGGGCTTCTTCTTGCCGGCGATGGCGCGGCGCGGGCCCTTGCGGGTGCGCGCGTTGGTGTGGGTGCGCTGGCCGCGCACCGGCAGCCCGCGGCGGTGGCGCAGGCCCTGGTAGCAGCCGATCTCCATCTTGCGGCGGATGTCGGCGGCGACCTCGCGGCGCAGGTCGCCCTCGGTCTTGTAGTTGGCGTCGATCCAGTCGCGCAGCTTGACCAGGTCGTCTTCGGACAGGTCCTTCACCCGAATGTCCGGGGAGATGCCGGCGCCGGCGCAGGTGGCCTGCGCGCGGGTACGGCCGACACCGTAGATGTAGGTCAGGGCGATCTCCAGCCGCTTCTCGCGGGGGAGGTCGACTCCGACGAGGCGTGCCATCTCGGCAGGCTCCTTATTCCTTCTGTCGCGGAGGTCTGGCGCGGCACCGTTCCTGTCCTTGCGCTGAAGTGCAACACAGCGTCAGCACTGCACAGAAAGGTCCCCGGCCTCCGTGCCGGGGGTGGCGTCCGGTATCGCTACCGGGGGCGGGTTGCCGCGCTCTTACGGGTGCTGGACGTCAGGTGTCGACGACGAGCAAGCGCGGTGGACGATGGACCGTGGAAGTCCCCCTCGAGCACAGGCGGGGCCGGGCTGCTAGCCCTGGCGCTGCTTGTGCCGCAGGTTCTCGCAGATCACCATGACCCGGCCGTGACGGCGGATCACCTTGCACTTGTCGCAGATCGGCTTGACGCTCGGCTTGACCTTCATGTCAGGTCC
>Ga0207664_10003522_pt1 | contig 10458 bp, 10 predicted proteins | sample LARL83metaG_FD_184349 | JGI IMG/M metagenome (GOLD analysis project Ga0207664, IMG submission 184349) | Corn, switchgrass and miscanthus rhizosphere microbial communities from Kellogg Biological Station, Michigan, USA - LAR L8-3 metaG... | ecosystem: Host-associated > Plants > Roots >...
GAAGTCCTCCAGGTCAGCAACGCCCGCGCGCTCGGCTGGTCCTGGGCGGACATCGCGGCCCGCCTCGGCGTCACCAAGCAGACCGTGCACCGCAAGCACGGCCGACGGCTCGGGGGGCGCTGATGTCGCTCGAGATCATGTTCGGGCGGCTCACGCCGGACGCCAAACAAGTCATGTTCCGGGCCGCGGAAGCGTCCGCCGAGCTCGGCCACAGCTTCATCGGGTGCGAACATCTGCTGCTGGCCGTCGCGTCGGCGCCGGATGCGGCCGGCGAGATCCTGCGCTCGGCCGGTGTCACGCCCGACCGGGTGCGCGGTGAGATCCTGCGCATGATCGGGCCTGGCCGGGGCGCGTCGATCAGCCTGTTTGACACGCTGGACCGGGATGCCCTGTCTGCGATCGGCATCGACCTCGACGTGGTCACCCGCAAAGTAGAAGCAGTATTCGGACCGCATGCGCTGCGCCCGCCCCGCGCGCCCCGGCCCAGGTTCGTGCGCCGGCGACGTCGGAAGTGCGGCGTCCCGTTCACTCCGCGAGCCAAGGAATGCATCCAACGCTCGGCACGCGAGTCGTTGGATTCCGACCACCTCGGTGTCGAGCACATGGCGCTCGCGCTGATCGACACGAAGTCGAGTGCGGCCGCGCACATCCTGTCGGTCATCGGTGTGTCCCGGCCGATGTTGCGGACCACGATCCTGGCGCGGTTCGACCGGACCGACTGAATGGGGGAATGGCGAACCGTCCCGGTCCGCGACGGGAGCGTCGGCCGGGACGGTTCGCCCGAGTTGGCCGCAAGTTCCCACCCTCTAGTGACATTTGAGCTATGCCGCCGCGCGGCGGGTGCTGGATGCTGGCGCGGTGAGTGCGGTAGAGGTACGTGACCTGCGCAAGAACTACGGTCAGGTCGAAGCGGTGCGCGGCGTGAGCTTCACCGTCGAGGACGGGGAGATCTTCGCGCTGCTCGGCCCGAACGGCGCCGGCAAGACGACGACGCTGGAGATTCTGGAGGGCTTCCGGTTCCGCGATTCCGGCGACGTGCGGGTGCTCGGGCACGACCCGGGCGACCGGTCCGCCGGCCGGGTGCTGCGGGAGCAGATCGGGTTGGTGTTGCAGGACATCGCGGTCGAGCCGTACCTGACGGTACGCGAGACGATCGCGCGCAACGCCGGTTACTACCCGAACCCGCGGAGCATCGACGAGGTGATCGAACTCGTCGACCTGACGGGACAGACGAAGCAGCGGGTCAAGAGCCTGTCCGGTGGCCAGAAGCGGCGCCTGGACCTGGCGATGGGCATGGTGGGCAACCCGCAACTGCTGTTCCTGGACGAGCCGACGACCGGCTTCGACCCGAACGCGCGGCGCGGCGCCTGGCAGGTGGTGGCGAACCTGCGCACGGCCGGCACGACGATCGTGCTGACGACGCACTACATGGACGAGGCGCAGGTGCTGGCCGACCGCGTCGCGGTGATCGCGTCCGGTCAGATCGTCGCGGAGGGCACGCCGGCCACGATCGGCGGCCGCGACTCGGCGCTGACCCGCATCCGGTTCGGACTGCCCGACGACACTGTGGTGGGCGACCTGCCGGTGGCCGGCGGGGTGGTCGCCGACGGACCCGACGGCGCTGCCGTCACCCTCGAGGTGGAGGAACCGACCGCGGTGTTGCACCGGTTGACCGGATGGGCGATCGAGCGCGGCACGACGCTGCCGCACCTGTCCGTCGAACAGCCCAGCCTCGAGGACATCTATCTGAAGCTGACCGGCAGCACCGGCGCGGAACACGAGGACGCACCGGCGAAACCACGCCGGCGACGCGGCCTGGTCAGGAGTGGGCGATGACGACGCAAACGGCGGCGCGACCGGTGGCGCGGCGCAACGACTTCGCGCTGATGCTGCACCAGATCCGCTACGAGCAGCTCTCGTTCTGGCGCAATCCGCAGAGCGCGTTCTTCACGTTCATCTTCCCGGTCGTCACCATCGTGATCTTCGGCGCGGTGTTCAACGGCGGTGGCGGCAATTCGTTCTACTACGGACTGACCGGCCTCCAGTACTACGTTCCCACGATCGCGGCCCTGTCCGTGTTGGGCGCGTGTTACAGCCAACTGGCGATCGTGCTGGCGATGCGACGTCAAGATGGGATTCTCAAACGAGTCCGTGCGACGCCGTTGCCGACGTGGGTCTATTTCATCGGCCTGCTCGCGCACTGCATCGTGGTGAGCGTCGTCGAGGTCGCGCTGATCATCGGCGTCGGCCGGCTCTACAACGTGCCGATGCCGACGCACTGGACCGCGATCCTGGTCACGCTCGTGTTGGGAGCGGCCAGTTTCTGCGCGCTCGGCGTCGCGGTGGCGTCGCTGGTGCGCAACGCGGAGGCGGCCCCGGCCGTCGTCCAGTTCATCCTGTTCCCACTGGTTTTCATCTCCGGCACGTACTTCCCGATCCATTCGGACGTCCTCAATCGCATCGCGGGCGCGTTGCCGGTCCGGCCGTTCAACCAGGCCCTGATCGGTCCGTTCGCCCAGCACACCGGATTCGACTGGCCGCATTTGGCGGTCCTGTTGGCGTGGGGCGTGTTGGGCGCGTTGGTCGCGGTGCGGCGATTCCGGTGGGATCCGCGGCCGGAGTAGGTGTCACTGACAAACAGTTGATACCTATGGGTCTGGACACGGCTTCGGGCGCGGCGTACACCCGAAGCCATGTCCACTGACAAACCAGGACAGGAATTTTCCCCGTCACGGCCGAGCCGGCGGGGATTCCTCACCGCGTCCGCGGTCGCCGCGGTCGCCGGTGCGACGAGCATCGCCGCACCGGGAACCGCTTTCGCCGACTCCGGCGACGCTGAGTCCGCGTCGGCATGGCCGCCCGGCCCGGGTAACCGAATCCGCCCACAGGCGCCGAGTCGGGAACTGCGGGAGATACTGAACGACCTGGACGAAAATCGTCTGCGGGCCGTCGTGCAGAAGTTGACCACCTTCGGCACCCGGCACACGCTGTCCAGTCAGACCGACCCTGTACGCGGCATCGGCGCCGCTCGGGACTGGATCTTCGCCGCAATGCAGGAAATCGCCGCGGCGTCCAACGGCACGGCCACCGTGCAGATGCAGGGGTTCACGCAACCCGTCTCGCCGAACATCCCGACACCGACCGTGATCACGAACGTGATCGCGACGATACGCGGTTCCGTGACACCGAACCGGATCTTCGTGATCACCGGCCACTACGACTCCCGTGTGACGGACCTGGCGAACTTCACCAGCGACGCGCCCGGCGCCGACGACGACGCTTCCGGCGTGGCCAACGTGTTCGAACTGTTGCGGGTCTTCTCGACCCACCAGCCGAAGTCCACCGTCGTGCTCGCCGCCGTGGCCGGCGAGGAGGAAGGCCTGTACGGCTCGACTTTCATGGCGGCGCAGATGAAGGCCGCCGGCGCCGACATCCAGGGCATGTTCTCCAACGACATCGTCGGCAGCTCGACGGCCGACGACGGCACGCGTGACCCGCACAACGTGCGCCTGTTCGCCGAGGGCGTGCCGACGTCCGAAACACCGCTGCAGGCAGCCCACCGGCAGTTGGTCGGCGGCGAGAGCGACTCGGCCAGCCGCCAGTTGGCCCGGTTCGTGACCAACGTTGCGGCCAACGAGCACACCGACATGAACGTCCGGATCATCTACCGCCGCGACCGGTACGACCGGGGCAGCGACCACATCCCGTTCCTGCGCAACGGTTACCCGGCCGGCCGGTTCACCGAGCCGCGCGAGAACTTCGCCCACCAGCACCAGGACACGCGCCTGGTGAACGGGGTCCAGTTCGGCGACCTGATCGAGTTCATGGACTTCGACTTCCTGCACCGCGTGGTCAAGGTCAACGCGTCGACTCTCTGGTCGCTCGCCAACGGGCCGGGCACGCCGAAGAACGTGCTGATCGACGACGCCGTGCTGACCAACCAGAGCACGCTGCACTGGGACGCCACCGGCGACCCGGACATCGCCGGCTACGAGATCGTGTGGCGCGAGTGCACGGAACCGGACTGGACGCACGCCATCCCGGTCGGCAACGTCACGACGGCCACGGTCCCGCTCATCAAGGACAACACGTTCATCGCGGTACGGTCCGTCAACACGGCCGGCATGCACTCCCCCGTCGCGTTCCCCACCCCCAACCCGTAACGCCGCCCTCCCCACCGCGCCCGGACCACCCCTGTGGTCCGGGCGCGCTGCCTACGCCAGGATGTCCGGGTGACACCGGGCGACCTGCATGACTTCTTCCTGGCCACCGCCGGCGTGGCCGGCGCGCTGATCGGACTGCTGTTCGTCGCGATCTCCGTGGCGCACGACCGACTGGCCGACACCGGCGAGTCGCAGATCCACCGCGTGCGAGCGCGAGCCGCGCTGACCTCGTTCATCGATCCGCTCGCCATCTCGCTGTTCGCGCTGATCCCCGGCACCGGCCTGGCCTGGTCCGCCCTCGCGACCGGGATCGGCGGGCTGTTGTTCGTCGTCGCGTCGATGCTGTCGGTGGTCCGCGTGCACGGCGTGCGCCGCCGTGACCTGCGCGACCTGGGCTTTCTGCTCGGCCTCGTGGGGATCTTCGTGACGCAGTTCGTGTCCGGCATCGTCCTGGTGGGGCATCCGGCCGACGAGAGCGTGGCGCGGACCATCGCGATCCTGGTCGTGTCGTCGTTCCTGGTCGGGGTCGCGCGGTCGTGGGACCTGATCGGCGGGCCGATCATCGGGATCCGCCAGGAGATCAGCGCCCTGGCGTATCGCAGGGCACACGGCGACGATCAGGACTCCGGTGGCGTGATCGAATCGAGCACCGGCGGGCTGGACCAGCCCTCGGCGTGACCGCTCAGCTCGGCGTCCAATGTGGTCTGTGCGTCCCGCATGGCATCGACGTACTTCGGTTCGGCCATGCGACGCACCATCTCGGCCGGTTCGACGTCCTCGACGTGCTGCACGACCCACCAGATGTTGCCGAGCGGATCGCGCACCCGACCACCCCGGTCGCCCCACGCACTCTCCGCGACGGCCGTCACCACACGGCCGCCCGCCGCGACGGCGCGGTCGACCGTCGCGTCGGCATCGTCCACATAGATCCGCAGCATGCTCGGCGTGGCCGGCCAGTCCGGCCGGGAGTCGAATGCCAACAAAACGTCCTCGCCGACCCGGATCTCGGCGTGCCCGATCCCGCCGTCCTCCGTCGGAATCCGCGCGAGTTCGACACCACCGAACACTCCGGCCACGAAATCCAGTAGCCGCCCGGTATCCCGCGTCACGACCCATGGCTGCACGGTCATCTCGTCCCCCTTCACCCGTCGTCTGCCGCCAGCATCGCACGGCGCACCGACGAAACCGGGGCGTGCTCGCCGGCCGCGGCGTGCAGGTCGTCCAGCACGCGGCGCAACTGCGGCTGCCGCGCGTCACCGGTCGCGGTGAGCGCCAGGATGGTCCGCGTCACCGGACGGGTCAACGGATGCAGCGTCACATCGTCCACAGTGGACGACAACGCCATGCGTGGCACGAGCGCCACACCGGCGTCGGCGGCCACCAGCGCGACGAGCACCGCGAAGTCGCTGGCCAGCGCGACCGGGCGCGGCACGAAACCGGCCGCGCCGCACGCCCGTCGCGTCAACTCGTGGCACGACGTCTCCGGACCGGGCATCAGCCACCGCGCCGTCGCGAAGTCGGCGAGATCGACCGGCGTGCCGTCGGCCACCCCGTGCCGCGGATGCAGCGCCAGCAGTACCGGCTCGTCGAGCAGCGGATGCTGGTCACAGGCGGACTGCGCCTCCAGCGGCAACAGGCTGTAGGCGTGCACGATCGCGATGTCCGCGTCCCGCTGCCGCAGCGCGGTCACCGCCGCCGCGGGCTCCATCTCCGTCAACCGCAGTTCGATCCGGTCGTCCGGCCGTTCCGCCCGCCGCCGCCACACCGCCGGCAGTAGTCCGCGCGCCGCGGACGCGAACGCGACGATCCGCACGGTGCCCCGGCCGCCCGCGCGCAGCGCTTTCAGGTCGGCCTCGGCGGCCGCGAGCCCACCGAGGATGACCTCGGCGTGCTCGACCACGAGTCGCCCGGCCGACGTCAGCCGCAGCGTCCGCCCCTGCTTCTCCAGCAGCGGCACGCCGGCCTCCTTCTCCAGCGTGGCCAGCTGCTGCGACACGGCCGGTCCGGTCAGGTGCAGGGCTTCGGCCGTCGCCGCGACGGTGCCGTACACGGCCAGGTCCCGCAGCAGCCGCAGGCGTCGGACGTCCACAAAGCTCACCTTCTCGATAGCTGAAGAAACTGTAACTGGACCTTATCGATTGTCGCACGCATGGTGGAGTCATGCGTAGCTCTCGACTGGCCCTGGCGATCGCGGTGGCGTTGTGGGCGTCGGCCTTCCCGGCCATCCGGGTCGGCCTCGACGGCCTCGGCGTCGCGGGACTGTCACTGCTCCGCGTTACGGTCGCGGCAATGGTCCTCGCGGTGGTGGCACCGCTGTTGCACGTGCGGTTGCCGCGGGTACGTGACCTGCCGTTGATCGCGCTGTGCGGCGCCAGCGGCATGAGCGGCTACCCGCTGCTGCTCAACTGGGGCGAGGTCCATGTGCCGGCCGGCACGGCGAGCTTGCTGGTGGCGAGCGCACCCGTGTTCAGCGGGCTCGCGGGTCAGGCGTTCCTGGGGGAACGCCTGACCACGCGCACGGTCGTCGGCAGCGCGATCGCGCTGTCCGGTGCCGCCGTGATCGCCGGTGGCCTGCACCTGTCCGGCAGCGCGCTGGTCGTGCTGGCGGCCGCCGTCGTCCAGGGCACGTACCACGCCGCGAGCAAACCGCTGCTCGCCCGCTACACGAGCGTCGAGGTGGCGTGCTACGCGATCTGGGCCGGCACGGCGTTCCTGGCCCCACTGCTGCCCGCGACCATCCACGCGCTGCACCACGCACCCACCAGCGCGATCATGGCCGCGGTCTACCTGGGCCTGCTACCGAGCGCAGTCGGCTTCGTGGTCTGGGGCTATGCCGTGGCCCGGCTCCCGCTCGCGGTGTCGACGGCGGCCCTGTACCTGGTGCCGCCGGTCGCGGTGCTGGTCGCGCTCGTCTGGCTGGGCGAGACCCCGCGGGTGCTCGAGATCGTCGGCGGCCTGATCAGCATCGGTGGCGTCGTCCTGATCAATCGTAGGACGAAACGGTCAGATCCAGTTGCGCTGGGCGGCGAGCACGCCGGCCTGGAAGCGGCTGCGCGCGCCGAGCCGGGCCATCAGCCGGGCCACCACCCGGCGGTACGTCCGCGGCGTGAGCCCCACCGCCCGCGCCGCGGCCGTATCCGTCGCGCCCGTCGCGAGCTGGTGTAGGACGTCCCGGACCACGCCCTCGCGGCCGTCGCGAACGATGCGTTCGCCGGCCCGTGGCAGGTCGTCCTCCTCGAAGTTCATCCACTTCACGATCATCCCGGCGAACGTCAGGTCCTTCGTGATGAGCGCGCCGTGCGCGTAGTCCGACTGATTGCGCGCCAGGACCACGATGTTCCCGTCGACCACGATCATTCGCGGCATTCGTACCGTGACGGTACGCACGTTGAGGCCGGAGGTGGCCAGTTCCGGCTTCGCGTCGGAACACGTGACATACGCTCGAACCGAAACACCCCGCTGGGCGACCCGTTGAGCAGCGGCGATGTCCGGCGACTGATCGACCCAGTACGAACCGTCCGGCACGGTGAGGAGTAGTTCCTGCCGAGCCCCATACACCAGGTCCCGCACCTGCGTTTGACCAACGAGCCCAATCACCGCAGGCCCCCTCACCTATGCCGTCCGGCCGTAGCCCCCTCGGCCACGGCGAGATCATCGTGACCCGCGGACCTTGCAGGAACCTTGCGGAAAACATGTGGGGTTACGCCTGCGGCAAAATCGCAGGTCAGTGTCGGCTTGACGCTGCTACCGTCGGCGGCCATGGGGCGAGACGGGGAACGACTGGGCGCGAATTTCGGCAAGTTGTGGGCGGCGAGTACAGCTTCCGCGCTCGGCAGCGGTTTGACAACGATAGCGGCGCCATTGTTCGTCGCATCGCGTACCAGTGATCCAGTTCTCGTTTCGGTTGGCTTCGCGGTTTCGTGGCTGCCGTGGCTGTTGTTCGCGCTGCCCGGTGGCGTGCTGGTCGATCGGGTCGATCGCCGCTCGCTGATGGTGTTGATCGACGCCGTGCGCATCGCAGCCGTCGGCGTGCTCGCGGTCGCGATCGCCGGCGGCTGGGCGAGCGTCGCGCTGTTGTACGGCGTGCTGGTGGTCGTGAACACCGGTGAGGTCGTGTTCCGTGCCGCCAGCCAGGCCATGATCCCGGCAGTCGTGCCACGGGCGCGGCTGGAACGGGCCAACGGCTGGCTCACCGGCGGGACGACGCTGATGCAGGGCATGATCGCCGGGCCGCTGGGCGGTCTGTTGTTCGTCGTCGCGGCGAGCATCCCGTTCTTCGTCAACACGGGCACGTACGCCGCCAGCGCCGTCCTCATTGGACTCGTCGTCGGTGTCTACCGAACGCCGGAGGCTGAGGGCCCGAGGCGCTCGGTCCGTTCCGACGTGGCCGAGGGCCTGCGGTGGCTGCTGCGGCACCGGCTGCTGCGCACGATGGCGCTGCTCATCGGCCTGCTCAACGTCACGCTGATCGCGGCGATCTCGGTGCTCGTGCTGTTGGCCAAGGAACGCCTGCACCTCGGTTCGGTCGGCTACGGCCTGCTGTTCACGTGCATCGCGGTCGGCGGCGTCCTCGGCTCGGTCCTCGGCGACCGACTGATCGAACGGTTCACGGCCACCTGGACGATCCGCATCGGCCTACTCATCGAGGCTGGCATGCACCTGACGCTGGCCGCTTCCCGTAGCCCGTACCTGATCGGGTTCGCGCTGTTCGCGTTCGGCGTGCACGGCGCGCTGTGGGGCATCGTCGGCAGTTCGCTACGGCAGCGCCTCGCGCCGCCGGAGATGCTCGGCCGGATCGGCAGCAGCATCCTGTTCGTCGTAGCCGGCGGCAACTGCGTCGGTGCGCTGATGGGTGGGGTGCTGGCCAGCAGGTTCGGCCTGACAGCGCCCTACTGGGTGGGCTTCGTGGTCGCGGTCGTGGTGATCGCCATGACCTGGCGGGTGTTCGACCGGGCGACGGTGGCGGAGGCGTACCGCGCGGAGGCACCCGTCCCGGCCAACCAATAGTCCACAGTGGAATCTCCAGAAGCCGCGGTTGCCGGCTCCCAGATGTGGGTATGGTGGATGGGGAGCAGGTGAGGGGCACCATGACGACACCACGACGGCGCGAACCCAGGAACATCCCGGTGTTCCCCCAGCGTGACCTACCCGACGTCGACACACCGACGGACGGCCCGGAAGAGATCGTGCTGCCCGACGAGACAACGGAACAGACCACGGAGAGTGACGGCAAACACAGATCAGCACGGGAATCCAACGACACACCTGTTCGTTGAGCCTGATGGTCGGTGTGGTTCGAGTCCACCGCACCAAACGCTGAACAGCCATTACGTTTGACCTGCTCAGAAGCACGTCGGGGGATACCAGGCAACACTGGGGCCCCGACCCCGAGAACTCCGTCCCGGCCGCACCTCCCCCCTCGGCGGCCGGGACGGTCCCCTCTCCGGACGGCACCCGGGAATACGCCGAGTGGCCGTACCGTTGAAGATGTCGGTTGGTGCGTCTCCGAGTCCCCCGGACCCAATGAGAAACAGCCGCCGCGGAATACCGGTCATGCTGGAGCCACGCCGCGCAACCCGCCGAGAGGCGACCAAGACGCACCAACCGCACAGTAACGAGCCGTGCCCCCACCGGGGAGCACGGCTCGTCTGCTGTATCAGGTCTCTTGCGTACCATCCCCCGACGTGGTCTCGACCAGAATGGAACACGGGCGAAGCCGAACGGGGGGACGTGATGGCGCTGTTCCGCGTTGACTGTCCCGTCGAATTGCGGGAGCAGCGGTGGATCGAGCAGTCGATGGCGTGGTTCTACGCCGAGTTCGGCGACGAACCGCTCCGGCGGCCGGTTGTCTTGCCTACCAAGGAGTTCTTCCCCGGCACCTATGACGGCTCGATCTCGGCCATCCGAGCGGTCATCGACCGGGTGTGCGGCTACGCCCAGGTCGATCCGGATCTGATCGACGTCCGCTGCTACGGCGACTCCGGCGAACAGGACCTGGCCAACGCTGTCGGCCTGACCGTACGTTCTCATTCCGCCGCAGGGCATTACCAGCGCGTCGATGGCCGGGCGGTCATCGGTATCGACCAAACGCTCGGCTCCACCCCGGATCGACTGGTGGCCACCGCCGCCCACGAACTCAGCCACGTGCGACTGCTCGACGAGGGACGCATCAGCGCCGACCGAGCCGACCACGAGCCACTCACCGACCTGCTGACCGTCTTCCTCGGCCTGGGGATCTTCACGGCCAATGCACGGTTGACCTACCGGCGGGACGACCGTCGTTCTTCGACGTCGA
>Ga0207664_10003523_pt1 | contig 10455 bp, 12 predicted proteins | sample LARL83metaG_FD_184349 | JGI IMG/M metagenome (GOLD analysis project Ga0207664, IMG submission 184349) | Corn, switchgrass and miscanthus rhizosphere microbial communities from Kellogg Biological Station, Michigan, USA - LAR L8-3 metaG... | ecosystem: Host-associated > Plants > Roots >...
ATCAGGTCCTCCTGGGCCGCGGTGAATTGGGCGTCCGCCTGGGCGGCCTGGGCATCGGCCTGATCCATGGCATGCCAGGCGCCGTAATCGAAGATCGCCTGGGTCAGGGTGGCTGAGTAAGTGGTGCCCCAATCGCGGGTCGAGAATTGGAAGGGCTCCAGGGTCTGGCCGGTAAACTGGGGCTGCTCGCCGTCGGTGCGGGTCAGGCTGCGCCTGCCGCTCAAGGTGATGTTCGGCAGGTAGCCGGACCGGGCCACGGCTTTGTCCTCGGTGGTGGCTTCGTAGTTGGCCTGGGCCTGGGCGAAGGTGGGGTCGTTCTTGACCGCCAGCTGGTAGATATCCCAGAGGTCCGCCGCCTGGGCGGGCGCCGCGGCAGCCGTCAGCAGGGCGCCGATGGTCAGGGCAAGGGTCGTCTTACGCATAGCTCCCATCCGTCCTAAAGTAAGTGTTGTAGTCAAATATAACACTATATCTCTAACCTGACAAGGCCCTGATAGCAGGCCCTTTAGCCTTGGATGCTCTAGTAGCGGGCCAAGTTGGGGTCCAGAGCCTCAGCCCAGGCATCTATCCCGCCCGCCAGGTTGGCTACCTGGCCATAGCCCTTGGAGATCAGGAATTGCGCCACCTGCTGGCTGCGGCCGCCGTGGTGGCACATGACCACGTAGCGGATCTGCGGGTCCAGCTCCGTGAGGCGCTCCGGTATCTGTCCCATGGGAATGTGGCGCGACCCTTCTACATGGACCTGCGCGTACTCCCAGGGTTCCCGCACGTCCAGCAACGTCGCCTTGTCGCCTTGCTCATTGAGGAGCGTGCGGGCCACACCGGGGCTGAGTTGTGGGACGCCGGCCACTTCAGAAGCGGAAGCGGCGCGGCGCGGTGGCGTTCTTGAGGGCCGGGATGTCGGTCTCGAACAGCGAGACCCGGGTCCAGGCCGCCTCGGCGACGCGAGTCACTACCACAGCCTCCATAATGGGCGAGGTGCCCGTGATCACGAACAACCGGCCGCCTACGTTCAGGCGTTCGGCATAGGTCTCGTCATAGGCCGGCAGCGAGCCTGTCACCACGATCACGTCATGCCGCTGTTCGAGCCAGTCCAGGCGCGTTCCGTCACGTGTCTCGAGCCGCACGTTCTTGAAGCCCAATCCCTTGAGGGTCTTGCCGGCGCTCTCGATGAAGTCGGGATGGATATCCACGGAGAACACTTCGCGGGCGCACTTGGCGAGGCAGGCGGCAAAATAGCCGCTGCCGGTGCCGATCTCCAGCACGCTGTCGGTGGGCTTCGGATCCAAGGCCTGCAACACGCGGCCTTCGATGGTGGGAATCCACATCCACTCGCCGTGGGGCAGGGGTATCGGCGCGTCGGCGTAGGCCACGTTGCGGTACGCCTCCGGCACGAACTTGTCGCGCGGCAGGGCCTCGAACACCGCGAGGGTGCGCGCATCCAGCACGTGCCAGGCACGGATCTGCTGGTGGACCATCTGGATGCGGGCGTCTTGCATATCCATGGGGTTTTTCCGCGGGAAAACGGGGACTTGCCGGCTGCAAAGGTTACGGGTTGGCTTGGGTCTTGGCAAGACAAAACGTCACGGCGGCGGCCTGACAGATGTCAGGTGCGCGCCGGGTACGGCGTGCGCGGCGCTATAATCACAGCCGAAGCTGGGGGTGCTCCGAAAACTGGAGCTGAGAACACACCCTTGGAACCTGGCCCAAGAGGTTCGTCGGTCACCGGACAGTGCGTCGGACACCGCGGACATATCGGCGAGGGAATGCTTCGCGACCTTTAAGATGGGCGCCCAAGCGTTCCCGCGTCTTTGAGACGAGGAATCGAACATGAGCGCCGTACCTGAAGAGTTCGTCCGCCGCACCGAGGCCCTGGCCGAGGAGGCCACCCGGCCTTTCGCCAACTCCCGCAAGCTCTACGTGTCGGGCAGCCGGGCCGATCTCCGCGTGCCCATGCGCGAGATCGCGTTGACCGAGACGCCTGCCATGTTCGGCGCCGAGAAGAATCCGGCGTTCCATGTCTATGACACTTCCGGCCCCTATACCGACCCGCAGGCGAAGATCGATCTCCTGAAAGGCTTGAGTCCCCTGCGGGCCGGTTGGATCGGGGAGCGGGGCGATACCGAGACGCTGGCTGAGCCCAGCTCCGAATTCATGCGCCGCCGTGAAAAGGATCCCGCGCTCGCCCACATGCGCTTCGATCGTCAAAGGCCGGTGCGCCGCGCCAAGGCGGGCGCCAACGTGAGCCAGATGCACTATGCGAAGAAGGGGCTGATCACGCCGGAGATGGAGTTCATCGCGATACGGGAGAACCAGCGTATCGAGTCCATCAAGGAGGCCCATCTCCTGAAACGACATCCGGCTGAGAACTACGGTGCGAATCTACCAAAGCTCATCACCCCTGAGTTCGTGAGGGATGAGGTGGCGCGGGGGCGCGCCATCATCCCCAACAACATCAACCATCCCGAGAGCGAGCCGATGATCATCGGCCGCAATTTCCTGGTGAAGATCAACGCAAACATCGGCAACTCCGCCGTCACCTCGGGCATCGCCGAGGAAGTGGAGAAACTGGTGTGGGCCACCCGCTGGGGCGCGGACACGCTCATGGATCTCTCCACCGGCAGGCACATCCACGAGACCCGCGAGTGGATCATCAGGAACGCGCCCATCCCCATCGGCACCGTGCCCATCTACCAGGCCCTGGAGAAGGTGGACGGCAAGGCCGAGGCGCTGACTTGGGAGATCTTCCGGGACACGCTGGTCGAGCAGGCTGAACAGGGCGTGGACTACTTCACCATCCATGCGGGTGTGCGTCTGGCCTACGTGCCGCTCACCGCCAAACGCGTGACCGGCATCGTGTCCCGCGGCGGTTCCATCCTCGCCAAATGGTGCCTATCCCATCATAGGGAGAATTTCCTCTATACCCACTTCGAAGACATCTGCGACATCATGAAGGCCTACGACGTGGCCTTCTCTCTGGGCGACGGCCTGCGCCCTGGCTGCATCGCCGATGCCAACGACGAGGCCCAGTTCGCGGAGCTGGACACGCTCGGGGAATTGACCCAGATCGCGTGGAAGCACGACGTGCAGACCATGATCGAGGGTCCCGGCCACGTACCCATGCAGCTCATCAAGGAGAACATGGACCGGCAGCTCAAGGTCTGCCATGAGGCGCCGTTCTATACCTTAGGTCCGCTCACCACCGACATCGCGCCAGGTTACGACCACATCACCAGCGCCATCGGTGCCGCCATGATCGGCTGGTTCGGCACCGCCATGCTTTGCTACGTGACGCCGAAGGAGCACTTAGGATTGCCTGACCGGAACGACGTGCGGGACGGGATCATCGCCTACAAGATCGCGGCTCATGCGGCGGATCTCGCTAAGGGGCATCCCGGCGCCCAGGCCCGGGACAATGCGCTCTCCAAGGCCCGTTTCGAGTTCCGCTGGGAAGATCAGTTCAATCTCGGGCTTGACCCTGAGAAGGCCAAGGAATTCCACGACGAGACCCTGCCTAAGGAAGCCGCCAAGCTCGCCCATTTCTGCTCCATGTGCGGCCCGCATTTCTGCTCCATGAAGATCACCCAGGATGTGCGGGAGTACGCGGAGAAGGGCATGGCGGAGAAGGCGAAGGAGTTCCTGGAGCAGGGCGGCGAGGTCTACAAGCAGGGCTGACCGCATTCGCTGGCTTGGCAGGATCCGTGGGAAGCTTGTCATTCCAGCTGATCGCTACGCACCTATAGTCCTTTGCAGGTTCACTATTGCCGAGGTCTGCTGCCATGAAACGCTTGTTGCTCGTCCTATCGCTGATCATCATCGGCGCCCCGGCTCTGTGCGCCGCCGATGCTCCCAGTCGCCTCACACCGCCCAAGACCGGCACCATCAAGGTGGCCTTCGTCATGAGCGAGGGCGCCACCATGATCGATTTCGCAGGGCCCTGGGAGGTGTTCGAGAACGTGATGTTGGACGGCAAGGGCGATGACATGGATGCTTCCATGCCTTTCGAGCTCTACACGGTGGCGCCGTCCAGGGCGCCCATCCACACCAGCGGCAGCCGGCGCCCCGGTATGACGGTGACACCGGACTACAGCTTCGCGGACGCGCCGATACCGGACATCGTGGTCATCGGCGCCCAATCTGGTGGTCCGGGCTTAAGCGAATGGCTGCAGAAGGTGCATGGGGACGGGAAGGTGATCATGTCCGTGTGTACCGGCGCCTTCAAGGTGGCGAAGGCCGGATTGCTGGACGGCCTCCAGGCCACCACCCACCATGCGTTCTTCGACCAGTTCAGCAACCAGTTCCCCCAGGTGAAGCTGGTGCAGTCGGTGCGTTACGTGCAATCCAGCCCGACGCTCTTCACCGCCGGCGGACTCACCTCAGGCGTGGACCTAGCGCTGCACGTGGTGGATGAGTACTACGGCCCCGCGGTGGCGCAGAAGACTGCCGACTATATGGAGTACCAAGGCACCGGCTGGAAGACCAACGCAGGTGTGGCGGCGCCAGCGCCGGTGGTGGTGCACCAGGAATGGAAGGGCAGCACCGCCTCGGGGTTAGCGATGCTCTTGCACGTGACCTATGCCAAAGGCGTCTACTCGGCGCTCCTGGATAGCGCCTCTCAGGGTCTGTCGGGTGTGGAGACCACGCTGAAGCTGGATGGCCGGCAGGTGGATTTCGGCTTCGATATCCCGGGACATCCGGCGACCTTCACCGGTACGGCCAACGAGGCAGGCAACGTCTTGACCGGCATCTATACCCAGGACGGCAAGTCCTCGCCACTGACCCTGGTGAAGCAGAAGCACTGACGCGCCACGCGGCGCGGCTTCCTCAGGAAGTCGCGCCGCGGAAGCGCTCGCGGTAATCACTGGGCGGGATGCCGAGCTCGGCGATGAAGCTGCGACGCATGGTTTCCTGGGTGCCGAAGCCGCAGCGGCGTGCTACCTGCGATATCTGCAGGCTGTTCTCCTCCAGCTTGCGGCGCGCTGCCTCCAGCCGGATCTTGCAAACGTAAGCAGCCGGGGTCATGCCCACGCTCTCGGTGAAGCGCCGCGCGAAGTTGCGTTCGCTCATAGCCATCCGGGCCGCGAGTTTCGGGACTGAGAGATCGTGTTGCAGATGGTCCAGCATCCACAGCTGCAGCTCGCGCAGCTTGTCGTCCTCGCTGAACTGGGCAGCCAGCTGGGCGCTAAACTGGGACTGGCCGCCGGGTCGCTTGAGAAACATCACCAGCATCTGCGCCGTGGCCAGCGCGACCGGCTGGCCCCAATCCTCCTCCACCATGGCTAGCGCCATGTCGATGCCGGCGGTGATGCCGGCGGAGGTGTAGAGGTTGCCGTCGCGAACGTAGATGGCGTCCGGCTGCACCTTGATGGTGGGGCCGAGCCGGAGCAGGTGCTCGACGTCGTCCCAATGGGTGGTGGCGGAGCGGCCTTTCAGGAGGCCGGTCTTGGCCAGGATCAGCGCGCCGTTGCATACAGACCCCAGGCGCGTGACCTTGGGCGCCAGCCGGCGGATCCAGCCCAGCACCTCCTCGTCCTGCATCACCTGGAAACAGCCGATGCCGCCCGCGATGAGCAGGGTGTCTGCACTGCTGACGTCGCGATAGCTGCGTTCCGCCACCATACGGACGCCGGAGGAGGTGGCGAAGGGGCCGGCCTTCGGGCCCACCAATTCCACCGTGTACGCTGGCACGCGGCTCATGCCGCGGTCCTGCAGCAGTCGCGAGCTGCGGCCGAAGGCTTCCAGGGGACCGGTGATGTCCAGCATCTGTGCGTCCGGATAGCCGAGCATCACTACCCGGTGGGTGCGACTGGGGATCCTGAGGCGGGTGATATTGGCGTGCATGACGGATTCTGAGTAGCCGGCGCCAGTGCCGAAACGACAAATATCCCACAGTTTCTGCCAAGGCACCACCGTTGCGGCTCCGGCGGCGGAGCGGGCCGCTACACTGGCGGCGTCCTGACAAGAGCGAACGCTGGAGTGCCGGATGATGATCGATCTCAGTCACGTGGTGGAGCACGGCATGATCACCTATAAAGGTCTGTCGGCACCCATCATCTGCGATTACCTGTCCCGGGAAGTTTCCAAGAAGCGCTACGCTGCGGACACCACGTTTCAGATGGGCAAGATCGAGATGATCTCCAATACCGGTACCTACGTGGACGCGCCGTTCCACAGATATGAGCGGGGCAAGGACCTATCCGAGCTGCCGCTGGAGTCCTTGGTGCACCTGGAAGGCCTGGTGTTCCGCACACAGCATCGCGTCAACGGTCCGGAACTCTTCGGCAAAGCGGATGTGCGAGGCAAGGCGGTGCTGGTACATACCGGCTGGTCGAGGCACTGGCGCACGGACCAGTACTTCGAAGGGCATCCTCACCTGACGGAAGCTGCAGCGCTGTGGCTGAAGGGGCAGGGCGCGGCTTTCGTGGGCATCGATTCCCTCAACATAGACGGTACTTCCACCGGCGAACGGCCGGTGCATACGGTGCTATTGGGTGCGGACATCCCCATCTGTGAGCACATGTGCAACCTAGAACAGCTGCCGGATTCAGGTTTCCGCTTCCATGCGGCGCCGGTGAAGGTGAAGGGCTTCGGAACCTTCCCGGTCAGGGCCTACGCCATCGTCTAAGGAGTACAAAGTGGGCAAGCAGATCATCCATAGCGACCAGGCGCGGAAATCTTTCGCCGGCTATAGCCAGGCGGAGAAGGCGGCGGGGGAGGCATCCCAGGATTCCTCGTCATAGCCCGCATCGCCGTCTTCAAGCGGCTCCAGGGCCAAGGACCAGGCCTCTGGCAGCCCTATCCTGGACAGTTCCAGCGCATCCCACTCTTCCACATCGAGTTCACCGATTTCGCCGTTGAGGTACTGCACCGCAAGGAATCCGTTCGCTTCGTCCATAGCCACCACCTCGAATTCCCCGTGGGTTTCGGAGTCCAGGTACCACTCGCCGGCTGTCGGCGCTACGACTTGCGTAATGTCGACCATAGATGCGCTCCTTCCCTACTGCGACTAAATAGACGACCAAGCTAGGCGCATCCGGCCATGCTGCGCACCGATCTGGGTCAAATCGGCACGATCCACACCTGTTTCAGGCGAAGCATCCGACAGTCGCGGTCTTCGTCTCGATAGACAGTGATTTAGGTCGTGCAGTGACGGCTTCGTGGATAGTCGTGGATATCGGGTGCCGAAGGTGCCCTCACATTACCTGGGTCAGTGCCGCTGCATCCTTACAGGCCCAAAGTGACCCATCGATGTCGACGAAAGTGTTTCAATATCTCAAGGAGTTCACATGAAGACCAAGGTAATTCTATTCGGCGCTCTCGCCGCAGCCATGAGCCTTCCGCTCAGCGCTTACGCAGCCGATGACGGCTTCTACCTCGGGTTCGATGTAGGTCAAGCCCACTATTCTGGTGTCACGGGTTCGCTCGCGCCATTCGGTGGCATCAGCCATGTCAGCGACAGCGACACGGGTTACCGTTTTACCGGCGGTTATCAATTCAACCGCTATTGGGGTGCCGAGGCCAGTTACGTGGATTTCGGCCAGGCCGAAGCCAACGTGGACGTCACCACGCCGAGTGCGGGTAGTTTCGCCGCGAAGCGGCAGGCGCATGGTTTCGTGTTCGCGGGGACAGGCACATACCCCTTCAACGATACCTGGTCGATCTTTGGACGTCTCGGCGGGGTCATGGGCCATGTGAAGGTCGACGCCACGGGTACGGGTTCCCTAGCGACTGCCACCGCCACCCAGACCAGCAGCGACTGGAAGGTCACATACGGTGCCGGCGTCAACTGGAAGCTCGCGGAGAACTGGATCGTGCGGGCCGGGTGGGATCAGTACAGCAGTCTCGGCAACCAGAACAAGACCGGTGAGAGCGACGTAAACCTCGCCAGCATCGGTGTGGTTTATCGTTTCTGATACTGCGCAATTGAGTGGTTGAAGTGTTGCAACAGGCCCGGAGCGATCCGGGTCTTCTTTTGAGAGCGGTATGCGCGCGAATTGACGTCGCGCCCCGAGGACCCGCCGGCGCGTCAGGGCGCCAAGCTGCTGATGCGTCCGAACGGCATGCAGGTCTCGATCGCGGTGATCGCGGAAGCCTGCGCCTCAGTGCCCTCGGCGTCCCGGTAGAGGATGAGGGCGTGCCCCGCCTTCATCCGGCAGCAGCTGGTTGCCGTCCTCCACGCCAGGTATCTGTGGCGAGGAAGCATCCCAGGACTCTTCGTCGTAACCCGCATCGCCGTCTTCGATGGGTTCAAGCGCGCCGGTGAAGTCCTCCGGCGCAGCAGTGCGCTTGAGTCCTTGGGCATCCCATTCTTCCTGAGCGAGACTGCCCACATCGCCGTCCAGGTACTGCACGTCGATGCTGCCATCCGCGTCGATGGCGACGACCTTGAAGCGCTCATCCTCCTCATCCACATACCACTGCCCGATCCGCGGCAACACCGGGGCGTCGTCGAAAGCCATGCTGATCTCTCCGTGTATCCATCGCTCCCATCAATGTAGCCACAAGCGCGTACGACATGCATTAGGGACATGTCCTGAACCTCGCGATGGATGTCCGATCATCCAAATGCCATATTCCGAGCCCTCGGCGTGTCCATTTTCAATTGCGTGACAAACATCAAACATGCATCCGGTGCCAATGCGTAAATTGCCCGTGTGTACAACGCTGTGCATAGGCATCAGGAGCTTCTGTCATGAAGAAGAACATAACCTTGATCGCGGCTGTGGTCGCGGCTCTCGGGCTGCCGTTCGCCGCCCAGGCGGATACCACCACTACCAGTAGCGACACCTACACCACCACCGATACCAATCCGGCCTGGTGGAGCGCCGGCTATTTCGAAGTCGATGTGGGCCAGGCCCACTACGGCAGCAAGAACAACCAGGTGAGCACCAACACCGCCAACTCCGCCACCAATTTCAGCGACAATGACACCGGCTGGCGGGCGAACCTTGGTTACCAGTTCAATCCCTGGTTCAGTCTGGAGCTGAGCTACGTGGATTTCGGCTCCGTGGATGACACCATCGACTTCAGCAGCCCTTCCAATAGTTCCTTCAAGTCGACCCGCAAGGCCCATGCCTACGGCGTGGCCGGTGTGGGCAGCATCCCGTTCGGCGATAGCGGCTGGTCGGGGTTCCTGCGTCTCGGTACCGTGGACGCGCATACCCAAGTCAACGACACTTCCATCGGCTCCATCCCGGTGCCCTCCAGCAACACCGACAGCAACGACTGGAAGGCTTACTACGGCGTGGGCGTCGGTTGGCAGTTCGCTCAGAACTGGGCCCTGCGCCTCGGCTGGGACCAGTATCACAACCTGGGCAACGCCAACACGGGCGGCGAGACCAACATCAACTTCGCCAACGTGGGCCTGCAAGTCCGGTTCTGACGCCCGGACCTTGCTGGAGCGTCGGGAGGCCCGGAGCGATCCGGGCCTTTCTTTTTGGCGCGACCGCTCCGTGCTAGGGTTGAGCCGGCTCGCGGAGGTCAGGGGCATGCAAGACCTGTTCAAGTGGTTGGTGGACCTGGTCATGGGCGCCGTGGTGCTCATGATCGAGGCGGTGATAGCCCATGGAGCGGTCGGCTCCGGGCGCAAACGCACTTTGGCCCGCGCCGCGCTCTCCTTCGTGGGCGGCGCCGTGATCGGCCTGTTCTCGTGGTTATTGTGGACTGGGTTCTTTATCCATGTGCCGGTCTTGCGCCTGGCCAATCTGTACGTCGGCCCTCTCGTGGCCGGCGCCGTTGTCGCCGGCATCATCAAGCTCCTGCGCCGTGGTGGGGCGGAGGATGGATCGTGGTGGCATGCCGGCTTGTATGTGTTGCTGGCCTATTTCAGCTGCGCGGGTGTCCGTTTCTGGGAAGGCCACTAATCAGGGGAAGGGTGCATTATGAAGGGTGAAGCGATATTCGGACCTGTGGTGGCGCTGGTGTTTTTGACCTTCGGCGTGCTGGTCTATACCGGCTACAAGCGATTCAGCGCCGGCTTCGCCGGGCGGGTGAAGGGCAGCGACTTCCGATACGGCGAGAACGCCAACGTGCCGCCGGACGTGGCGGTGGCCAACCGCAACTTCATGAACCTGCTGGAAGCGCCGGTGTTGTTCTACGCGGTCTGTCTGGCATTGTTCGCCACGGCTCATGTGACCCCGGTCACGCTTTCAATGGCTTGGGCGTATGTGGCAGCGCGGACCGCACACACCGCCATCCACCTGGCCTACAACCGCATTTTGTATCGTTTCGCCGCCTATTGCCTGAGTAATGTACTGCTGGCGGGCCTTTGGCTGTGGTTCGCGGCCGTGCTATTCGGCTAGACTTGGGGATGTGCAAAGGGAGTGACGCGGGCACATGAGTTCCGAGAAGAGACCCATCGTGGTGGCCGGCAAGCGCTACGCCAGCATCGAGGAGATGCCGGCCGAGGTGCGCCGTGTCTATGACCTGGCCATGGCTTCGCAGCAGGTGGGGGAG
>Ga0207664_10003525_pt1 | contig 10454 bp, 11 predicted proteins | sample LARL83metaG_FD_184349 | JGI IMG/M metagenome (GOLD analysis project Ga0207664, IMG submission 184349) | Corn, switchgrass and miscanthus rhizosphere microbial communities from Kellogg Biological Station, Michigan, USA - LAR L8-3 metaG... | ecosystem: Host-associated > Plants > Roots >...
GCTCGAGGCTCAGGTCGTTGTGCACCTCGCCGTCGACGATCACGCCGCAATGGCCGTGCGACGTGTACTCGCAGAGGCAGACGTCCGTCATCAGCACGAGCTCGGGGAAGCGCGGCCTGAGAACGCGCAGCGCACGCTGCACGATCCCGTCGTCCTCCCAGGCGCCGGTCGCCTGCTCGTCCTTCTCCTCGGGAACGCCGAAGAGGATCACGGCCTGGACGCCGAGCCGGACGAGCTCCTCGACCTCGCGGACGACGTCCTCGACCGAGTACCGGGCCATCCCCGGCAGGAGCTCGTGCGCGAGCGACTCGGGCGCGACGAAGAGCGGCATCACGAACTGGTCGAGGCTGAGGCGCGTCTCGCGGACGAGCGCGCGGAGCGTCGGATTCCGCCGGAAGCGGCGGAGCCGGACTTCGGGGAAATCGGACATCGGGGAAAGAGTACGGCTTTGCAACCAGGTTGCTGCGCAACCTGGTTGCGGCCGCCAGGCAGACGGTGGCCGCAGGTTGAGTCGGGCCCCGGAGTAATCTCGGGGCACCGTGCCCGCCCCGCCGCCGGCACTGATCGACTTCGGCCGCGTCCAGCTCGGCGGAGCGGCGACGCAGCGGGTCTTCCTGCCCGCGCTCGGCCTTGCGGCCTCAGGCGCCGGGTTCAGCGCCGCCCGCACGGCCGCCGGGATCCTGATCGTGTTCGAGCCCTACGAGCTCCGCGAGGTGGCGACCGGCTCCGTGCGCGTGCGCACGCGCGCCGGCGTCGTCCGGATCCGGCTGCGCGGCCGCGGCATCGACACGATCCGCCCGTCCGTGACAGTGGCGACCCCGCACGCCGTGCGCGCGGGCAGCATCGTGACGATCCGCTTCGAGGCGAGCGACAACGACCTCGTGCGCGCGTGCACGCTCCGCGTCGGCGGGCGCGTGATCGCGCGGCTTCGCTATCCCGCGTCGGCGTACCGGTGGCGCGTGCCCTCCGGGCTGCGCGCACGCGAGCGGATCACGGTCGTCGCCGTCGACCGGGCGGGGAACCGCCGCGAGGTGACGAGCGGAGCCTTCGCCGTTCGTCAGTGAGCGCGCATCAGCGCGGCGAGCTTCTGCGCCATCGCCAGAGAAGTCGTCTCGAGCTCCGCCGTCGGCGAGTCGATCCCCTTCGGATTAGTCGTGTAGTCGACGTACGGGGTGGCGTAGACGTGGCCGTCGATCGCGATCGCGAAGTGTGCGAAGCGGTGGAGCCTCGCGCCGCGCTGCGCAACCGCGAGCGTCAGGAGTCGGAACTTCGTCCGTCCGGCCCTCGTGAACCTGAACGCGACGCCCGTGTGGCCGTAGACCGAGTAGGAGCGGACCGACGAGCGGATGATGTCGGCGCTCGTGACGAGCGGCGCCGTCTTGACGCCGATGGCATAGATCTGGACGCCGTGGACCGCCGTCAGCGCTGCAAGGGCGAACGCAAGGCGCATCGGAAAAGTCTAGGCGGCAAGACGCCGCATCGCGAGGCGCGAGAGCGTGCCGAGCACACTGCCGATGCCGAGCAGCCAGAGCGTCTCCACAGCGACCGTTCGCCACGGGCTCGTGTCGTAGAGCGCCGCGCTGAACCAGCGCACGGCGTGCGCGAACGGCAGGAACTCGCTCAGCCACCAGGCGAACGCGAGCGCGCCGCGCGGAACGAGCCCGAGGAACACGACCGGCAGGACGACGAGCACCGCGAGGAGCGAGGCCGCGCGCGCTTCGCGCGCGAGCGCACCGAGCAGCGTGCCGGCAGCGCCGACGACCCCCGCAGCGAGCGCGATACCCAAGAGCAGAAGCGGCAGCCGCGCCCACGGCTCGCCGCCCGTCACTCCGCCGATGTCTGCGACGATGCCGAAGAGGATCGCGATCGCACCGCCGAGCGCGAGCCCGACGACGGCGGCGAGCGCGACCTTCGACCACACGAGCTGCCCGAGCGACACGAGGCCGCGCCGCAGGCGGCCGATCGTTCCCTCGTCGCGCTCGGCCGCGGCTGCACCCGCAGCGAGCAACAGTGCAAGGAAGGTCACCGTGAGCGCGATCCCGTAGGCCTGCACCTGCGCCGAGAGCAGCCAGCTCCGGCCCTTCGCCTTTGCCTGGCGGAGCTGGATCGGATGCGCGGTCGCCTCGAGCGCGGTGCCCGTGCGCGCGAGCCCGGCCCGCGCCGTGTGGATGAAGGTGCGAATCGTCTGTACGCGCCGTGACTGCGGCAGCGACTCGAGCAACTTCTCCGTGCGATCGAGCCCGAGCACGGTGAACGGCCGCCCGAGAAAGCTGCCGCTGCCGCCGTGCAGGATCAGCTTCACGAAGACGAGATTCGCGCGGATGAACACGCCCTGCAGCTGCTGGTTCAGGCGGTAGACGAGCGCCTGCACCTGCTGGGTGACGCGCGGCGTGACGGCTCCGGTCCCGGTCTGCAGGATGAGGCTCGGGCTTTCCGCCGTCGTCTCGAGCGCACCGACGAATCCCGGCGGCACCGTGATCGTGGCGACCACCTTGCCCGACGCGAGCTCGCGCTTCGACTCGCCGGGGCTCATCGGCACGAGCGTCACGTTCTTGGCGACCTCGTTGATGATCGCCTGCACGTGGAAGCTGTGTCCCGCGACCTGCACGACGGCCGGGACGTCGTCCTCGTCGACGTACGCGACGCGCGGCTTCGAGCTCGCGTAGCCGGCGACGAGCCCGACGAGCAGCGCGATCACGACCGGATACGCGAGCAGCGCGCCGAGCAGAAGCGGCGACCGCCGCAGCACGGTCAAGTCCTTCCGGAGCAGCAGCGCGACGGCGCTCAGCCGAATACCTCCTCGGGGGTCGAGGGAACGATGCGCCCGTCGAGCAGGACGAGCACGCGGTCCGCGTGCTCGACCTCTTCGAGGTTCTGCGTCGCGAAGCAGACGGCGCCGCCTTCGCCCCGCAACGCGTTCACGACGTCCCACACTCGGCGCCGCTGGCCGGGATCGAGGGCCGCCGTCGGCTCGTCGAGCAGCAGCACGCGCGGCTCGCCGAGCAGCGACAGCGCGACGTTCAGCCGCTGACGGTTTCCGACGGAGAGCTCGCCCGACGGCCGCGCGTCCGTCGGCAGCGAGAAGCGGTCGAGCAACTCTCGCGCGATCGCGTGCGCGTCGCGCACGCCCTCGAGGCGCGCGAAGAGCACGAGGTTCTCCCGGGCCGACAATCGCGCGTAGTGCGCGGGCCGCTGCGGCACCCAGCCGACGCGCGCGTGCGTCTCGACGACTCCCTCGCTCGGCTCGAGCGCGCCGGCCAGCAGCGCGAGCAGCGTCGACTTGCCCGCTCCGTTCGGCCCGACGAGCGCGACGGTCTCGCCCGACGACAGCTCGAGATCGGTCGGCGATAGCGCCTCGACGTCGCCGTACCGACGCGCGACGGCGAGCGCGTGCACGAGAACGGTCACGCGCTCGGCGCGGCCGGGCTCTCTGCGCTGATCTCGACTCCGATGACTTCCGAGACGTTGCTCGTCCATACCTCGAGCGTCACGCGCTCGCCGAAGAACTCCCAGGCTGCGCGTCCCGCAGCGAGCAGGGGTAGCGCGACGAGGATTCCCGGAAAGCCGTAGATCTCACCGCCCGCGAGCAGCCCGAAGATCACGAGCAGCGGATGCAGGCGCAGCGAGTGGCCCATCACCTTCGGGACGATCACGTGGCCCTCGAGCTGCTGGATCGCGAGGAAGAGCAGGACGACCCAGAGCGCCGACAGCGGATGCTGCACGAGCGCATAGAGCACCGGCGGCGTCGCGCCGAGCCACGGGCCGATGTACGGGATCAACTCGGTGATGCCGGCCCAGACGCCGAAGATGAGCGCGTACTTGCCGCCGTTCGGCAGCAGTCCCGTGAGGTCGAGGATCCAGAGACCGACGCCCGAGCTCGCACCGATGATCAGCGAGAGCGCGAGCTGTCCCTTCACATAGCTCGCAAGCGCGCGCTCCATGCGCTCGATCAGCGGCGTCTTGTCCGGTAACGGCGGGAAGCGCCGGTTGACCGCGTTCGCAAGCCGCTCCATGTCGAGCAGCATGTAGATCGACACGACGATCAGGAGCAGGCCGCTGAACAAGAGGGTGACGACGGCGAGCCCTGCGCCTTCGGCCCAGTTCAGCGCCTTCGTCGTGTACTTCTCGACGTCTTTCGTTCCGATCGAGTTCAGGAACTTCTGTCCTTGCTTCTCGACCTGGATGCGCTTCAGGTGATGCGTGTTCAGCCAGTGCTGGAAGCGCACGAGATCCTGCGTCGCTCCGGTCTCGTGGAGGCGTCCGGACTCGACCGTAAAGTACGAATCGACGCGGTGGCTTGCGGACCGCGTCTGCTGCACGACGACGGTTGCGAGAGCGAGGATCGCGAGTGCGAGCACTGCAGCAAACGTCACATAGACGATCGCGACCGCCAGGCCGCGCGGGATCCAGACCCGTCCCAGCCCCCGGACGAGCGGGTTGAGGAGCAGGGCGATGAGCAGCGCCACGAGGAAGATGAAGACCACGTGACGCACCGCTCCCGCCAGCACCCAGATCAGCAAAAGCAGCAGCGGGAGCCCTACGAGCTGCACCCATCTCGGAATCACGAGGGCAGCCTGGATGCCGGGTTCCGCCATCGAAACGATGGTATCCCCGGCATCGGCGGGGCTTTCGAGGACGGGAATCTCGCTCTCGACCTCTGGTTCGACGACCCTCCTCGGTTGAAGGTCGCGCAGCCGTTCGATACGGTGCCCCCGGACATGCCGTCCTCACGCCCCACACGGAGGCGGCGCGTCGAACGTCGGGAAGTGCGCACCGCGCGTAGAGCCCGCAGGTTCGCGCTCCTCACCATTCTCGCGATAGTGCTGGTCGTGGCGCTTGCGCTGTCCGCATTCGGCGGCTCGTCGCGTCAGTTCCAATCGCTCGCCGTCGGCAACCTCGTCGCGAGCAAGCAGACGAAGCCGTTCCCGCAGATCGTCGCGATGCACGGCGTCGTTCGCCTGCAGATGCCGATCGTCCAGTCGCAGGCGACCGCGATCGGCTATCACTCGAGCGCGGACGAGGCGATCACGCTGAAGCCGCTCGGTCATCAGGGGAACCAGGGTGCGCTGCAGAGCTTCTTCCACAAGCTGTTCGGCGGCGGCGGCGGACATCCGACGTGGTACCAGCTCGACGGCGGCTCGACGACGGCGCTCGACGTCGGCGCGTCGACGGGCACGAGCGTGTTCGCACCCGTCGACGGCACGATCGTCGGCCTGACGCCGTACATCGTCGCCGGTCACCGCTTCGGCTCGCGCATCGACATCCAGCCGCTGAGCGCGCCGTCACTCGTCGTCTCGGTGACACAGCTGCGTGCAGACCCGTCGCTCAAGGTCGGCACGAGCGTCGTCAGCGGCGCGACGCAGATCGGCGCCGTCGCCGATCTCGCGAGGGTCGAGCGCCAGGCGCTCGCCCGCTATACGAACGACGCGGGCAACCATGTCTCGATCGAGCTGCGTCCCGCGGCGACGCTCGTCCTGAACTGAGACTTCTCTTCCTCGCGGATGTCTTCGGCGTCGCCGGCCGGCGCGCGGTCGAAGAGCGGCTGCCCGGGCTTCGCGACGAGCTCGGCGCGGACTTCTGCATCGTCAACGGCGAGAACGTCGCGGACGGCGCCGGCATCACCGCCAAGCTCGCCGACCGCCTGCTCGCGGCGGGCGCGGACGTGATCACGCTCGGCAACCACACCTACCGCCGCGACGGAATCGGCGCTTACCTCGCGCAGAGCGAAAACGTGATCCGTCCCGCGAACGCCGGCACGTGGACGCCGGGTCGCGGCCTCGCAGTCGGCGAAGCACGGAACGGCGTCAAGGTCTGCGTGGCCAACCTGCTCGGCTCGCTCTACCTCGACACGCCGGTGTCGCCGTGGGAGATCGTCGACTCTCTCGTCGACGAAGCGCGCGAGCAGGCCACGGTCGTCGTGCTCGACTTCCATGCGGAAGCGACGAGCGAGAAGGTCGCGATGGCGAGATGGCTCGACGGACGCGTGACCGCCGTGATCGGCACGCACACGCACATCCAGACAAACGACGCCCGCGTGCTGCCGGGCGGCACCGCTGCAATCACGGACGCGGGCATGACGGGCCCGCACGACTCGGTGATCGGCGTCAAGGCAGAGCTCGCGATCCGCCGCATGCGCACACGCCTGCCGGTGCGCTTCGAGCCCGCCGACGGCGGGGTGCGCATCGAGGGCGTCGTCGTCGACTGCTCAGACGACGGCCGGGCGACTGGGATCGAACTGCTTCGGCTCGAGCTCTAGCACCGGCGCGCGGGCACGCACCGCTGCCGGCGCGAGCATCGCGATCGCGGCGAAGCCGAAGAACCACGGGATGTACGTGTAGAGCCAGTACGTGAGGCAGATCTCGAAGCCGGCGAGTAGCGCAGCGGTGAGCGCTGCGAGCTGCAGCGGCGATTTCACGCGCGGGAAGAACGCAACGACGAGCGCGCCGGCGACAAGCAGTGCCTGCAGCACGTGCTGGACGATGCGTAGGTTCGGCAGGCCGCGCGCGTGGTACTGGCCCCAGTCCCAGAGCGACCACGGCGCCGAGCGTCCGACCTGCCAGACGATCGTGCGATCCCAGAACACGCGCAGCTCGTGCAGCGGGCTCGGCTCGAGCAGCACGGCGGAGAACGCGGCGACGGTCGCGACGGCGAAGCCGACGACGAATCGCCACGAGAAACGCCGGCTCGGATACGTGAGCCAGAGCGGCGCCACGATGAGCGACGCGAACTTCGTCAGCCCCGACAGCGCGCCGAGGGCGCCTCGCGCAACGGGCGACGAGCAGAGCCAGAAGCCCCAGATCAGGAAGGCGGGCATGAGCGCGTCATTCGTGTTCGAGTTCGACGCGTACTGCGTGAACGGATACGCGGCCCAAGCGAACGCCAGCATGGCGCCGAGCTGCGCACCGCCGAAGCGCCGCCCGACGAGCCACAGCCCGAGCATGCAGAGGATGTCGAACGCGATCGACGTGAAGTGGACAGCAGGGAGCGAGTCCCACTTCCCGCTCCAGCCGAAGAGGAGATAGCCCGGGATGTACGACTCGTAGGCCACGGGGCCGTAGGTGTCGCCCTGCGGGTTCGCAGACTCGCAGCGGCCGTTCGTCTGGATGCGCTCGCGAATCTCACCCGACGCGTCCGCCGGGCCGCACGCCTTGAGGTTGCCCTCGATCGGGAAGTTCCCCCACGGCGCCTGGCCGTCGACGATGCGCTCGGCGCCGATCACGCCGGAATAGCCGACGTCGATCACGTTCGACGCCTGGACGTTGAGCCCGATGCGGAAGCCGCCGAGGAAGACGGCCGCGGCCAGCAGCACCCAGGCCGGCCAGACGGAGCGCGAGGGCGAGCCGCGCCCGGTGACCCCGATCCAGACGCCGCGGAAGACGACCCAGACGAGCGCCGGATAGAAGAGCGGCACTGCAGTGAAGACGTTGCCGTGGTTGAAGTACCAGAGCGACGCGGTCGGCGAGAGGAGCATGATCAGATCGAGGTTGCGCATCGAGAACGGCCGCCGCAGATCCGCGAGCCCGACGAGGAAGACGAGGCAGAAGAGGCCCCACACCCACGGAGTGTTGATCTTCGTGCCGCCGAAGGCGCCCTTGTAGCCGCGCGCCATCTTCCACGCGACCTGCGGCCCGGTCCACGCGTCTGTGACGACGCCGCTCGCGTCGTCGACGTCCGACTCGACGATCTCGCCCGCGGGGTTGAGCCAGATCTTCACGAGCCAGCTCGCCGTCTTCGGGTCGTACGTCTCCTCGTCCTGCAGGCCCTGCTGGTTCGGATAGCGCTCGAGCCAGGCTTTCACCTTCGGGTCGTTCTCGACGAGTCCGAGCACACGCGACTTCGTCAGATGCGCGGCGTTCGCGGCAGGCGTGAACGGGGTCTGCACGAGCCGGCCCTTGCTGTCGTACACCGGTGCAGTGGGCGTCGTCCCGGCCCGCGCCGCGGGCACGACCGCGAGCACGCAGATCACGATGAGGCAGAGGCGGCTTAGGGCCGCCGGAATGACCACAGCTTGTTCCCGATGAAGTTGAGCGGGGTCACGAGCACGATTGCGACCGCCTGCCCGACGAACTTACCAGCGCCGATCGCGATCAGCAGATCGAGGACGAGCAGGTTGGCGCCGAGGGAGGCGAGCGAGACCGCGAAGAAGCGCATCCCCTGCGCAGCAACCCCGGCGCGGCGATCGCGGAACGTCCAGTGGCGGTTCAACGTGTAGTTGCTCGTGACGGCGACGAGGAACGAGCACGTCGCCGCGAGCAGGAAGTGCAGCCCTGCGTGCAGGAGCGCCGCGTAGACCGCGAGGTTGACGCCGTACCCGACGGCGCCGACCGCGCAGAACTTGCCGAGCTGCACCCAGTGCCGGCGCGTGCGGATAACGGTGTGGGCGCGGCTGCGGACCGTGGCCTCCATCGAGGCGAGGGTAGCTATGCGGCCGTCGCCCTCGTGGGCGCAACGCGTGTGCCCTCGGGCGGAATGCGGCGCAGCTCGCCGTCGCGTTCGATCTCGAGCTCGGTGACGCCGCCGGCTTCGTCGATCAGCGCGTCGCGAAGTACGCCGCCGAGTGCGACCTCCCGGCCGGCGATCGACCGGAACGAGACGCTTCGCTTCGCGTAGAAGTCGACGTCCTCGAGGAGCATCAATGCGGAGCCGACCGCGATCTCCTCCTCGGACGGCTGTGACGCCGCCCACGGCAGGAAGCGCACCGACTCGTCGCCGCAGCGCACGACGAAGCCGACCGCATGCCACGTCTCGACGTCGAGCAGCAGGTCGGTCGGATGACCGAGTTGGATGCCGTGCAGTCGCACGGGAACGCGAAGACACGCAGCCGCGGAGAAGGACCCCATGGCGTCATGCTGTCTATCCGGGCGGATGCTGCGCAAACGTCAACCGCCCGTGACGAGCGGCACGAACCGGCAGGGGACCGCGGCGAAGTCGGCCGGGCCTTCCGGCGTCTGGACGTAGACCCTGAGGAATTGCTGGGAGTGCGGGCCGATCGGGATCACGAGCCGGCCGCGCGGCTCGAGCTGCTCGAAGAGCGCGGGCGGCGGCTTCTGCGCGGCCGCAGCGACGGCGATCGCGTCGAACGGCGCCTCCACAGGGAGGCCGAGACTGCCGTCGCCCACGTGCACGTGCACCCGGCCGGCATAGCCTGCCTCTGCGAGGGCGCTGCGCGCGCGCTCGGCCAGCTCGGGTATGCGCTCGAGCGAGTGCACCTCGTCCGCGAGCTCGGCGAGCACCGCCGCCTGGTAGCCGGAGCCGGTGCCGACGTCGAGCACCTTCTCGCCGCCGTGCAGCTGAAGCTCGGCGCAGATGCGAGCGACCATGTAGGGCTGCGAGATCGTCTGCTCGGCGCCGATCGGCAGCGCGGCGTCCATGTATGCGCGCGAGCGCAGCTCGTCGGGGACGAAGAGCTCACGCGGCACGCGCTCCATCGCGGCGAGCACGCGCTCATCGTCGATGCCGCGTGCACGCAGCTGGTGCTCGACCATCGCGCGTCGGTCAGCCGACGCGGGCACGGGTGAAATGCGCGAGGACGGCCGGCGTGACGTCGGTGATGCTCTCAATCGGCGCATCGACGCCGATCGTCAGAACCGGAACGATCGAGTCGCCGGCGAGGAGCGAGCCGTGGCTGCCGCCGCCGGCGTGATGACGGCCGCCGATGTCGACGAACTCCCAGCCCGGCGCGGCTGAGATGAGCAACTCGCCCGCGTTCGGATTCGCGAGCGCCGACCAGCTGCGCCGGAACGCGTCCGGGTAGTCGAGGATCGTCTCGTCACCGCTCGTCTCCCAGCCGTCCGCTGCCGGGCGGAAGCGAAGCTCTTCGCCTGCGCGGCGGGCGACAGCCTCGTCGCCTTCGAGGCGGAGCGTCGTCTCCACGGATGGCTCGCGGTCGAGCGCGCGCGCAAGGGTCGCCGCATCGACGCGCGCATCGGGGAGCAGGTACACCTGGCCTGCGCGGTTCGAAGCCGTGACGACGATGCTGTCGGCCTGCGCACCGAGCGGCAGCTCGAGCTGCGCGGCGTGGTCGACCGTCGTCTGACCGTGATCGGAGTGAACGATGACGGCGTAGCGGTCGAGAAACTCGTCCGGCCCGCCGGCCGCGTCGAGCAACGCCCGGATCGCCGCGTCGGTGCGGGCGAGCGCCACCTCCTCCGCGCCTTCCGGCCCGTGCTCGTGAGAGGCGTAGTCGAAGTCGGAGAGGTAGTACGCCAGGAAGTCGAAGCCGTCGCGCGTGACGAGCCAGCGGCCGACGGCCGCGGCGTAGGCGTCGATCGAGCCGCCCGCGCGGTTGCGCACCGCGAGCGGCGCACCGGTCTGGTCGGACTCGAACAGGCTGTAGAAGAAGAACCGCTTCGGCCCGTACGCGGGCTTCGTCACCCACGGCAGCGTCGGCAGATGCTTCGTGCGGCCGCGATAGCACGTGATGTTCACGGCCGCGGTGACGAGCCCGGTCTCTT
>Ga0207664_10003530_pt1 | contig 10444 bp, 11 predicted proteins | sample LARL83metaG_FD_184349 | JGI IMG/M metagenome (GOLD analysis project Ga0207664, IMG submission 184349) | Corn, switchgrass and miscanthus rhizosphere microbial communities from Kellogg Biological Station, Michigan, USA - LAR L8-3 metaG... | ecosystem: Host-associated > Plants > Roots >...
CGCCGACGAGGTTGTGCAGCTCGTCGATGAACAGGATGATGTCGCCGCGCTGGGTGATCTCCTTCATCACCTTCTTGAGGCGCTCCTCGAACTCGCCGCGGTACTTGCTGCCGGCTACGAGAGCAGCCAAGTCCAGGGTGTAAATCTGCTTGTTCTTCAGCAGCTCCGGCACGTCGGCATTCGTGATGCGCTGCGCCAGGCCCTCGACGACGGCCGTCTTGCCGACACCCGGCTCCCCAATCAGCACGGGGTTGTTCTTCGTGCGGCGCGAGAGGATCTGCATGATCCGCTCGATCTCCGTCTCGCGGCCGACGACCGGGTCGAGCTTGCCGTCGGCGGCGAGCTTCGTGAGGTTGCGGCCGAACTGGTCGAGCAGCTTCGAGGACTTCTTGCCCTCGCCCTGCGCTCCGGGCGCGCCGGAGGCGCCGCTCGAGCCGCTGCCCTGCCGGCGGCCGCCGGGCCCGGACAGCATGCGGATGACCTCGTTGCGGATCTTCTCGGAGTCGGCGTCGAAGTCGAGCAGGATGCGCGCGGCGACGCCCTCGTTCTCGCGCACGAGGCCGAGCAGGATGTGCTCGGTGCCGATGTAGTTGTGCCCGAGGCTGAGCGCCTCGCGGAGGGCCAGCTCCAGCACCTTCTTCGCGCGCGGCGTGAAGGGGATCTGGCCGGAGGTGACCTCCTCGCCGGAGCCGACGATGCGGACGACCTGCGCGCGGACGCGCTCCACCGTGATGTCGAGGCTCTCCAACACGCGAGCTGCCAGGCCCTCCTCCTCCCGCAGGAGGCCGAGGAGGATGTGCTCGGTGCCGATGTAGTTGTGCTTGAGCGTCCGGGCCTCCTCTTGGGCGAGGACGACCACCTGGCGGGCTCGCTCTGTGAATCGCTCGAACATGGGTGCGACGTTCCTTCCCTACTGGGCGGTGAGGCGGCGGGATGGTCGAGAGGGGCGCGGACGCCCCCGCTCGCTCTTGTCATCGGCCGCGAAGGGCCTCAGGTGGAGCGGTCGGGTTCGTTCGCCGGGCATAAGCCAGTCTACCAACCGTCTGCACAGCACTTCGGTGCAGACCGCGGCGGACGCTCCGCCGATCCGGCGCACGTGGTCCTCACGACTCCGCCACGGCGGACCACCGAGGAGCGGGACGAGCGCCGACGCGACGCGCATCCGCCGCTCAGTCGCGCATGGCGGGGAACAGGACGACCTCGCGGATCGATCTGCGCCCGGTCAGCACCATGACGAGCCGGTCGATCCCGATGCCGACGCCACCGGTCGGCGGCATGCCCTGCTCGAGCGCCTGCACGAACGCCTCGTCGTAGGGCTGCGCCTCCTCGTCGCCGGCGGCGGCGTGGGCGCGCTGCTGCTCGAAGCGGCGGCGCTGCTCGTCGGGGTCGTTCAGCTCCGTGAAGGCGTTCGCGATCTCCATCCCCTGGCAGTACGCCTCCCAGCGCTCGGCGAGGCGCGGGTCGTCGCGATGGCCCTTCGCGAAGGGCGACAGCTCGACCGGGTAGTCGAACAGGAACGTCGGCTCGACCAGCGTCGGCTCGACGTGCTTGGTGACCAGCTCGTCGACGAGCTGCGCCCAGGTGTCGCTCGGCGGCGCGTGCAGGCCGCGCTCCTCCATCGCGGCCGCGAGCGCGTCGCGGTCGCGCGCCAGCAGGATGTCGATCCCGCCGGTGCGCTCGCGGATCGCGTCGGCGAGCGTCTCCCGCCTCCACGGGGGCCTGAGGTCGAGCGGGCCGTCGTAGCCCATCCGCTCGGCGGCCGCGGCGACGAGCTGCTCGGTCCGCGCGGCGACGTCCGTGTAGTCGGCATACGCCTCGTAGAGCTCGACCATCGTGAACTCGGGATTGTGCTTCTGCGAGATGCCCTCGTTGCGGAAGTCCTTGCCCAGCTCGTAGACGCGCTCCAGGCCGCCGACGATGCAGCGCTTCAGGTAGAGCTCCGTGGCGATCCGCAGGTACAGCTCGCGGTCGAGCGCGTTGTGGTGCGTCGTGAACGGGCGCGCGTTCGCGCCGCCGTAGAGCGGTTGCAGGACAGGCGTCTCGACCTCGACGAAGCCGGCCTCGTCGAGGTGGCGTCGGATGCCGGCGATGATCGCCGCACGCGCCATGAACAGCGCACGGCTCTCCTCCGAGGCGATCAGGTCCAGCTCGCGGTGGCGGAAGCGCGTCTCGACGTCCTGCAGGCCGTGGTGCTTCTCCGGCGGCGGACGCAGCGACTTGGCGAGCAGCGTCCAGGCGTCGACGCGCAGCGACAGCTCGCCGCGCCTGGAGCGGAAGACCGTGCCGTCGACGCCGATCAGGTCGCCGAGGTCGAGGCCGACGAGCCGCTCGAACGCCTCGGGGGCCAGCACGTCGGCGCGCGCGTGCAGCTGGATGCGGCCGGAGCGGTCGACGAGGTCGAGGAACGCCGCCTTGCCCTGCCCGCGGCGCGCGGCGATACGGCCGGCGACGCGGTATGACGCGTCGGTTTCGGCGCCCGCTTCGAGATCCTCGTGCGCGCCGCGCACGTGCGCGATCGTCGCGACGCCCGGGTAGGCGTGGGGGAACGGCTCGACCCCCTCGGCGCGCAGACGCGCGAGCTTCTCGCGCCGCGCCGCGAGCACCTGCGGCAGCTCCTGCCCGGCTGCCGCCGTCGTCGGTTCGTCGTCGGGCGCAGCCATCGCCGCGGCAGGCTACTTCAGCCCGACGTCGATCTTCGTGATCTTCAGCTCGCGCTTCTTGCCGCTGGGCAGCACGACGGCGACGATCTCGTTGCGCTTGGCCCCGATCAGCGCCTTGCCGACCGGCGACTCGTTCGACAGCTTGCGCTCGGCCGGGTTCGCCTCCGAGGAGCCGACGATCGTGTACGTCTCGCTTCTGCCGTTGGCCTGGTCCTTGACGTGGACGGTGGTGCCGATGCTGACGACGTCGGTGCCGACCGCTCTGGCGTCGATCACGGTCGCGGCGCGCAGCTTCTCCTCCAGCTGGGCGATCTTCGACTCGAGCATCGCCTGCTCGTTCTTGGCGTCGTCGTACTCGGCGTTCTCGGAGATGTCGCCGAACTCGCGCGCCTCCTTGATGCGCGCGGCGACCTCGCGCCGCTTCGCCGTCGAGAGGTACTCGAGCTCGCTCTTGAGCTTCTCGAGCCCGTCCGGCGTGAGGATGACGTCCTTGGGCATGTGCGTGGTGACCTTGGCAGTGCGAGGGTTGCGGATGACGGCCCGAGCGGCCGAGAAAGCGCAAACCCCGCTCGGAGGCGGGGAGATGCAGCGGCCGACCCGGCTCGGCGGCGGGCAAGTATAGCGACCGCTCGACGGGGTTCCCGCTTGCGGGCGCAAGCACGCGTCGGGCATGCTGAGCCGCATGGGGGGACGGACACGAGGCGCCGGCGCGTGCGCGTAGCGATCGTCACGAGCCAGAGGATCGTCAACTCGATCTACCGCGCGCTGCCGCTGCTCGAGCTGCGCCGCGGCGGCTTCGTCGTCGAGCTCGACGACGAAGGGGCGGCGATGGTCGCCGGGCGGCTGCGCGGCTGCGACGTCGTGCACGTCTTCCGCTACCACGAACGCGAGACCCGCCGGGCGATCCGCGCGCTGCGCGATGCCGGCGCCGCGATCGTGTGGGACAACGACGACGACCTCTCGAGCCCGAACAGGCTGCGCTCCCAGCAGACGCACGCCCAGCTGGTCGAGATGCTGGGCCTCGCGCACGTCGTGACGACGACCTCGCCGGTGCTCGCCGAGCAGTACCGCGCCTGGGGCGCGGCGGAGGTCCACGTCGTCGAGAACTACCTGCCCGACTACTACGCCGCCGAGCGCCCGCCGCGCGAGGGCGGCCTGACGATCGGCTGGACGGCGGCCGGCGAGCATGCGCACGACCTCAGAGCGCTCAGGCTGCGCGACACGCTCGCCCGCCTGCTCGACGCCCATCCCGAGGTGCGCGTCGTCAGCGCCGGCCTCCAGCTCGGGCTTCCGCGCGAGCGCTACACGTACACGGAGGTCGTGCAGTACCAGCAGCTCGCGCGCTATGTCGGCTCCTTCGACATCGGCATCGCGCCGATCGCCGACATTCCCTTCAACCGCGCCAAGTCGAACGTCAAGGTCAAGGAGTACGCGGCGATGGGCGTGCCGTGGCTGGCCTCGCCGATAGGCCCGTACGAGGGCCTCGGCGAGAAGCAGGGCGGACGCCTTGTCGCCGACGACCGCTGGTACGTGGAGCTGGAGCGGCTCGTCCGCGACGAGCGCGCCCGCCGCAAGCTCGCCAGGCGCGGCGTGAGGTGGGGCAACGGCCAGCGGCTGCGCCGCAACCTCGACGGGTGGGAGCGGGCGGTGCGCCGCGCGCTCGAGCGGGCGCGCGCGGGCGAGCCGGCAGCGGCCTGAGCTACGCCGCGGCGGCCAGCGGGCCGGCGATCCCCAGCGCCGCGCGCGCCTCGGCGATCGACTGGGTGCGCTGGAGGCGGTCTTGAAGCAGCTTGCCCTCCCCCAGCCGCGTCACGTACCAGGGGTAGAACTTGCGCAGGTAGCGGGCGGCGCGCGCCTCGCCGAGGTGCTCGACGGCGCGTTCGAGCACCCAGTCGAGCTCGGCGAGGATCTCGGCGCGACTCGGCTCGCCGGCGCGCGCGCCGAGCACCTGCTCGAAGATCCACGGGTTGCCGAGCGAGCCGCGCGCGAGCAGGACCGCCTCGGCGCCCGTGCGCTCGAACACCTCACGGACCTTGGCGGCGTCTCTCAGGCCCCCGGAGATCAGCACCGGAACCGGCAGCTCCTCGACCATCCGGCGCACGAGGTCGTAGTCGGCTCTGCCGGCGTGGCGCTGCTTGGCCACGCGCGGGTGCATGCAGAGTCCGGCGATCCCCGCCTCCTCGACGAGCCGGTGCGCGAGCTCGACGCCGGTCTGCTGGCCGGGCCGCAGCCCGGGGCGCAGCTTCACGGTCACGGGCAGGCCGGAGCCCTCGCGCGCGGCGCGCGCGACGGCGACCGCGCGGTCGGGGTCGTCCAGCAGCGCCGCACCGGCGCCCGTCTTGCAGACCTTCGGGACCGGACAGCCCATGTTGAGGTCGATCACGTCCACGCCGCCGACCCGGGCGACGTGCTCGGCGGCGCTCTTCATCACGTCGGGGTCGCCGCCGAACAGCTGGATCGCGGTCGGCCCGGCGGCGCGCTCGTCCGGGTGGATGCGCAGCAGCTCGGTGCACGTGCGCTCGTTGCCGTGGTGGATCGCGTGGCTGGAGACCATCTCGGAGATCGCGTAGCCGGCGCCGTGGCGCTTGGCCTGCAGGCGCACGAACCAGTTGCCGATCCCGGCCAGCGGCGCGAGCACGACCCGGTTGGGGATCGTCACGCCGCCGAGCGTCCAGGGGTCGTGGAGGGAGCGCGTCATCGCGCCCAATGGTAGGCGTAGCGTTCACGCGATGGGCGAGCGCGCGGCCGACCTCGACGTCGAGCGGACCGGCGAGGGGCCGCCCGTCGTCTTCGTGCACGGCAGCGTGGTCGGCCGCGAGCGCACGTGGAGCGAGCAGCGGCCGCTCGCGGCGCGCTGGACGCTCGTGCTGCCGAACCGGCCCGGCTTCGGCGCCTCGCCGCCGCTGGCCCGCGGCGACTTCGAGGCCGAGGCTCCGCTGATCGCCGAGCTGCTCGGCGACGGCGCGCACCTCGTGGGGCACTCCTACGGCGCGGTGATCGCGCTGTGCGCGGCGGGGCTGCGTCCGCGGGCCGTCCTGTCGCTGACGGTCTCGGAGCCGGGGGCGCTGCGGCTCGTGACCGGCGATCCGCAGGTCGACGCGACGATCGCGAACGGCGAGCTGCTCTACGCCGCCGCCGCGGACGGGAAGCTCTCGCCGCGCGACTTCGTCGCGCTGTTCCGCGCCGGCGCGAGATCCGCGCGCGCGACCCCGGAGGAGCTGCCGGACTGGCTGGAGCGCGGCGCCCGCCACGCGATGGCGGAACGGCCGGCGTGGGAGGTCGAGCCGCCGCTCGAGGCGATCGCCGCCGCGCCGTTCTCCAAGCTCGTGATCTCCGGCGCCCACTCGCCCGTCTTCGAGGCCGTCTGCGACGCGCTCGCACAGCGGATCGGCGCCGAGCGCGCGCAGGTCGCCGGTCGCGGCCACTCGGTCTCGGCGACCGGCGAGCCCTACAACGCGCTGCTGGAGGACTTCCTCAGGCGGGCAGGTTCCGCTCGTGCAGCAGGCGCAGCCCGGTCAGCGTGAGCAGGTCGTCGACCTCGTCGATCTCGTCGGTGTAGGGGACGATCGCGGCGGCGAGGCCGCCGGTGGCGATCGTCGCCGTCTCGGCGCCGAGCTCGGCGCGCAGGCGGCGGACGATCCCGTCGACCTGGCCGGCGAAGCCGTAGACGACGCCGGAGCGGATCGCGTCGACGGTCGTCTTGCCGATCACCGAGCGCGGCGGGACGAGGTCGATCTTCGGCAGCGCGGCGGCGCGTTCGGTCAGCGCCTCCATCGAGATCTCGACGCCGGGCGCGATCACGCCGCCGAGGTACTCGCCCTCGGCCGAGACCGGGTCGAACGTGATCGCCGTGCCGAAGTCGACGACGACGCACGCGTCGCCGACCTTGTCGTAGGCCGCCACCGCGTTGACCAGGCGGTCGGCGCCGATCTCGCGCGGGTTCTCGTAGCGGATCGGCATGCCGCTTCTGATCCCCGGCCCGACGACGAGCATGTCGTGGCCGAGGTAGCGCTCGCCGACCTGGCGCCACTCGGCGCCGAGCTGCGGGACGGTCGAGGAGACGATCGAGCCCTGCAGGTCGGCGAAGCCCAGATCGCGCAGCGCGAGGAGGTTGGCGAGCTTCGCGCCCAGCTCGTCCGCCGTCGACTCGCGGACAGTCGCGTAGCGCCAGTGCTGCGTGAGCCGCTCGCCCTCGAACGTGCCGAAGTGGGTCTGCGTGTTGCCGACGTCGACGACGAGGAGCATCGCGCGGAAGCATCGCACCTGGGCCGGCGAAGCGGCGCGCGTGCACGGACCGCGCGCCTATGCTCGCGCGATGGCGCACACGCTCTACGTGATCCACAACTCGCATCCGTGCGCGACCGCCGAGCGGGCCCTGCAGCTGAAGGGCCAGGCCTACCGGATCCACGAGATGGCGCCGGCCCTGCACGCGCCCGAGCAGTGGCTGCGCTTCCGCGCCATGACCGTGCCGGCCCTGCGGCTCGGCAACGGCGAGCGGATCGTCGGCTCGCGCGCGATCGTCCACCGGCTCGACGAGCTCGTGCCCGAGCCGCGGCTGCTGCCGGCGGACGCGGACGCGCGCGCTCGCGTGCTGGAGGCGGAGCGCTGGGGCGACGAGGTCCTCCAGCCGGTGCCCCGGCGGCTCGCCTGGACGGGCGTGTGCGAGCGCCCCGACGCGCTGGCGAGCTACTCCGAGGGCTCGAGACTGCCGCTGCCCGGCTTCGTGCAGCGCCTCGCCGCACCGCGCATCGCGCGCGTCGCGCGCTGGCGCAACGGAGGCGGCGAGGCGCAGGCGCGCAAGGACCTTGCCGCGCTGCCGGCGCAGCTCGACCGCGTCGACGGCTGGATCGCCGCGGGCGTGCTGGGCGGCCCGGAGCCGAACGCGGCCGATCTGCAGATCGCGCCGAGCATCCGCCTGCTGGCGACGATGGAGGACGTGCGGCCCCTGCTGGCGGGCCGTCCCTGCCGCGACCTGGCGATGCGGCTGTTCCCGTCGTATGGCGGGCACCTGCCGTCCGGTGCGCTGCCCGTCTAGACGAGCGGGTCGCCCGCGCGCGTGACCCGCACCGCCGGGTCGAGCGCGGCGAGCGCGTCGGCGAGGCGCGTCCCCTCCGGCGTCGCCAGCTCGGGATCCAGCTCCAGCAGCGGGATCAGCACGAAGCGGCGCGTGACGACCTCGGCGTGCGGCAGGCGCAGGCGCCCGGACGCGTAGGCGAGGTCGCCGAGCAGCAGCACGTCGACGTCGATCGGGCGCGGCGCGTGGCGGACGCCGCCGGCCTCGCGTCCCAGCTCGCGCTCGACGGCCTTGCACGCGTCGAGCAGCGCCTCCGGGCCGTGCGCGGTCGCGATCCGCAGGCAGGCGTTGAGGAAGTCCGGCTGGTCGAGGATCTCCCCCACCGGCTCGGTCTCGTAGGTGCTGGAGGACGCCAGCACGCGCACGCCGTGACGTGGCAGCGCCTCGACCGCGGCGGCGAGCTGGGCGCGGCGGTCCCCGACGTTCGAGCCGAGGCCGAGGTAGCCGATGCGCTCCGCGGGCCCGGCTCCGACGGCTGCGCCACCCCTCGGCTCGCCCGGCTCACGCATCCGCGTCGCGCACGACCTCGACCGAGACCTCCTGCACCGGCAGCGGGATCGGCGGCTCGGGCTTCGCCGCTCTGACCCACACCGACTCGGCCTCGTAGTCGCCGAGCAGGCGATCGGCGATCGCGGTGCAGAGGCGCTCGAGCGTCTTGTACGAGCGCTGCTGGGCGACGAGCGCGACCGTCTGGCAGACCTCGCCGTAGTCGACGGTGTCCTCGACGCGGTCGGTGACGGTCGCGTCGCAGGTGCCGACCTCGATGCGCAGGTCGATCACGAGCCGCTGGCCGATCTCGCGCTCGGCCTCGGTCACCCCGTGGTGGGTGTAGAGCGAGAGGCCGGTGATCTCGATCGTGACGAGCGGCTCGGAGGGCTCTTCGTCCTCGTCGTGCTCGAGGTCCTCGTCCTCGAACTCCTCGTCGTGCTCCTCGCTCATCGGCCGCGCACCGTAGCAGCCGCCACCGCGAGCGCGTCCGCAACCGGGCCGACGTCGTGGACGCGGAAGACGGCGGCGCCGCGCTCGAGCGCGAGCACGTTCGTGGCGATCGTCCCGGCGAGGCGGTCGTCGCTCGCTCTCCCCGTGATGCGGCCGAGGAACGACTTGCGCGAGGTGCCGATCACGACCGGGCGGCCGAGCGCGACCAGCTCGTCGAGACGGCGCAGCAGCTCGAGGTTGTGCTCCAGGGCCTTGCCGAAGCCGATGCCGGGATCGAGCATGATGCGCTCCTCCGCGATCCCGGCCGCGGTCGCCGCCTCCAGGCGCTCCTCGAGGAACGCCTTCACGTCGGCGACGACGTCGTCGTAGGCGGGGTCGGCCTGCATCGTGCGTGGCTCGCCGCGCATGTGCGTGAGGCAGCAGTCGAGGCCGCGGTCGGCGACGAAGCCGGCCAGCTCGGGCTCGGCGCGGAAGGCGCTGACGTCGTTGACGTAGGTCGCGCCGGCGGCCACGGCCGCCTGTGCGACCGCGAGTCGCGTCGTGTCGATCGAGAGCCGCGCGCGGACCCCACGTGTCGTGAGCCCTTCAAGCGCGGGCACGACGCGGCGGATCTGCTCCTCGGGCGCGACCGGCTCGGCGCCCGGGCGCGTGGACTCGCCGCCGACGTCGAGGATGTCCGCTCCCTGAGCCTCCAGCTCCAGGCCGTGCGCGACGGCCGCCTCCGCGTCGAGGAAGCGGCCGCCGTCCGAGAACGAGTCGGGCGTGACGTTCAGCACGCCCATGATCCGATACGGCCGCTGCACGGCCGCATCGTCGCACGGCGCGGGCGCGCGCCGCGATCCGGCCTCAGCGGCCGGCGAGCGTGTTGTGCACCTCGAAGAACTCCGTCCGCGGCGGAGCCGGGATGCCGGCCTGCTGGGTGAAGGGTCCGATCTGCTCCTCGCCGAAGCGGTCGAACTGGGCTCTCTCCCGCCACACGTCCGTGACGCGGATGCCGTCGTCCGTCGCCGCGACCCAGTGGAACAGCAGACCCTCCGGCGCGGTCTCGCCGTCGGTCAGCCCCATCAGCTCCATCACCCGGTCGTACTGCTCGAGCGTCGCGCCCGAGAACTCCATCACCACGCCTATCGCCATCGCATGCCTCCTTCGTCGGGAAACGAGGCGACTCTAGTGCGCGGCGCCACCTCGTGGGTGACGGCTTGGTTACGCCAGCTCGGGCTTCTCGGGAAATTCGAGCCCGCGGGTCTCGGCGGCGCCGCCGGCGAGACCCGGACGCGGGAGCGGGCGGGGGACGTCGCGGCCGGCGCGCTCGGGCGTGCCGGGCGGCAGCGGGACCTCGGGCGGGGGCGGCGCCTCGGCGCCGAAGACCTCTTCCTCGCTCTGCCCTTCGAGCAGCGCCTCGAACTGCTCGCGCTCGATCGTCTCGCGCTTGATCAAGATCTCGGAGATCGTCTCCAGCGACGAGCGACGCTCGGTGAGGATGTCCTTGGCGGCCTGGTGGGCGCCCTCGACGATGCGGCGGATCTCGTCGTCGATCTCGCGCGCGATCTCGTTCGAGTAGTCGGGCTCGGTGCCGAACTCGCGCCCGAGGAACGGCTGCGCGTGCTCGTGACCGAACACGCGCGGGCCGAGCTTCTCGCTCATCCCGAAGCGCATCACCATCTGCTTCGCCGTCTGCGTGACCTTCTCCAGGTCGTTGGAGGCTCCCGTCGTGATCTCGCCGAAGACGATCTCCTCGGCGGCGCGGCCCCCGAGCGTCATCGCCATCGTG
>Ga0207664_10003531_pt1 | contig 10441 bp, 5 predicted proteins | sample LARL83metaG_FD_184349 | JGI IMG/M metagenome (GOLD analysis project Ga0207664, IMG submission 184349) | Corn, switchgrass and miscanthus rhizosphere microbial communities from Kellogg Biological Station, Michigan, USA - LAR L8-3 metaG... | ecosystem: Host-associated > Plants > Roots >...
ACCTGGCCCTGGACCGCCACGCGGAGCTCATCCCCGAGCTCGAGGCGCTCATCGCCGCAGAGCCGCTGCGCGAGCGGTTGCGTCAGCAGCAGATGCTGGCGCTGTACCGGGCCGATCGCCGGGCCGACGCGCTGGAGGTCTACCGCGAGACGAGCGCACTGCTGCGCGAGGAGCTGGGGCTGGAGCCCACGCGGGCGCTGCAGGACCTGGAGCGCATGGTGCTGCGCCAGGACGAGTCGCTGGGTGTCCCGCGGCGCGGCGCGGCGCGGACTCGGCCCTCAGGCGCCTCCGACCGGGTGGTCTGTCCGTTCAAGGGCCTGGCCTCGTTCGACACGGGGGATGCCGAGTACTTCTGCGGCCGCGATCGCGTGGTGTCCGAACTGGTGGCCCGAGCAGCGGAGTCGACGCTGGTGGGGATCCTCGGTCCATCAGGAATTGGCAAGTCCTCGCTGCTGCGCGCCGGGCTCCTGCCGGCGCTGAAGGACGGAGCGCTGCCGGGCAGCGCCGGGTGGCGGCAGGTGCTGCTGCGCCCCGGATCCCATCCGTGCGACGAGCTTGACCGTGCGCTGGGCGGAGCCGGCCTGGAGGAAACACTGCGGCGGCTGGAGCCTCACGAGGGGATCGTCATCGCGGTCGACCAGCTCGAGGAGGTCTTCACCCTCGGCGCGAGCGAGTCGGAGCGAGCGCGCTTCCTAGACGCGCTCGCCGCCGCGGCGCGCGAGCCCGAGCGTCGCGTGCTGGTGCTGTGCGCGCTGCGCGCGGACTTCTACGGCCGTTTTGGCGCCCATGCCCGCTTCGCCGAGCTGCTCAGCCACAGCCACGCACTGGTCGGGCCGATGGACCGTGCGGAGCTCGCCGAGGCCATCCAGGCGCCCGCCGCCCGAGCCGGGCTCTCCATCGAGCACTCCCTGGTCGACGCGTTGGTGGCCGACGTGGTGGACGAGCCCGGCGGCCTGCCGCTGCTCTCCACGACGCTGCTGGAGCTGTGGCGTGCGCGCGACGACCACACCCTGCGGTTCGATGCCTACCGCCGCAGCGGCGGGGTCCGCGGAGCGGTGGGCCGTCTGGCCGAGGCGGCGTATGGCCAACTCAGCGAGCCCGAACGGCGCGCCGCGCGCAACGTGATGCTGCGGCTGGTGGCGGGGGAGGAGGGGGCGCTCGCCCGCCGGCGCGTGCCGCTGGCCGAGCTCCAGCGCGTCAACGACGGCGAGCGGGTGCTGGCCACCCTCATCGACGCGCGGCTGATCACGGTGGGCGAGGGCAACGTCGAGCTGGCGCACGAGGCGCTGGTGCGCGAGTGGCCGCGCTACCGCGCGTGGCTGGACGAGGACCAGATGGGCCGGCGCATCCACGCTCATCTCATCGCCGCCGCCCGGGAGTGGGACAGGGGCGGACGCGATCCCGGCGAGCTGTACCGGGGCGCCCGCCTGGCCAACGCCCTGGAGTGGACGGCGAACAACCGCGAGTGGCTGAACCCGGTTGAGCGCGACTTCATCGACACCAGCCGCCTCGAGCACCGGCGCGACGCTCAGCGCCAGCGGGCCCACCGCCGGCGCCTGCGCAATCTGGCGATCGCCGCTGGCGCGCTGCTCGCGCTGGCGATCGGCGCCGCCGCATTCGCGCTGGTCAAGCAGAACAGCGCCGACGACGCCGCCCGTGCCGCCGCGGCCGATGCCCGGGCGGCCCTCGGACGTCAGCTCGGCACCGAGGCGATGAGCGAGCCCAGCCTCGATCTCGCCATGCTGCTGGCCCGCGAATCGGTCACGCTCAACCGCTCCGAGCAGACCGAGGGTTCGTTGCTGACGACGCTGCTACGCACGCCCGCGGTGATGCGGTCCTTCGCGTTGGCGCCGGGCACGCCCGACCGCCTCGCGCTCAGCCCGGACGGGCACACCCTGGCGGTCGGCGACGCCGATGCCGGCACGATCCGCTTCTACGACCCGGTGTCACGTTCGGCCATGGCGCGGCCGCTCACCGATTTCAGCGGGGACCAGGCGCCGGTCTACTCCGCCGACGGGACTCTGCTGGTGTACCCCACCGAGCGGGCCGGTGGTCAGCGGCTTGATCTCCGGGACGCACGGACGCTCGCGCTGCGGCGCCAGCTTCCGCTGGACGCCGGCTACCAGAGCGAGAGCACCGCCGACATCCCCAGCGGGAGCATCGCGGTCGATCCGGGCGATCAGTTCGTGATCTACGCCTACTGGGCGCAGGGCCCGACCGGACGCCCGGGCGCCGCGTACCTGGACCGTTGGTCGCTGCCGGGCGGTCACCTCAATGCCACCGTGCCGATCGGAGCAGGTCCGCTCGTGGCCATGCGCCTCACCGATGATGGCCGCCAGCTGGTGACGGTGTCGGCGCACGCGGTGAGCGTGTTCGACACGCTCTCGCTCCAGCGCCTGCGCACGGTGGCTCTCCCGCCCGACGCCGGCACGCCCGCCACCGCCGCCGTCAGCCCCGACGGGCGCAACGTCGTGCTGGGCGGGCGCGGCGGCAGCGTGTGGTTCCTCGATACCGCCACCGGCGCCGCGCGGGAGGGGGCCGGCGTCCATCACGCGGCGGTGGCGGCGGCGTTCTTCGGGCCCACCGGCGAGATGGCGACCACGGTCGGCAGCGACAACGCGCTGATCATCTGGGACGCGCACACCGCCACGCCCGTCCAGGATCTCAGCGGCCCCACCGGCCAGGTCCAGAGCGCAGCCGCGAGCGCGGACGGGACCACGCTGTACACCTCCTCGCTGGATGGGGACGTGTTGGCCTGGGATCTCACCGGGACCCGGCAGTTCGGCCATCGCGCCACACTCGGAGCGGGCATGCCCTGCTGCACCGCGCTGCCGCCGCAGGTGCCCCCGCTGGCCATCTCGCCCGACGGCTCTGAGTTCGCGGCGCGGCTCGGTGGGTCGACCGTGGGCGTGTTCTCCACCCGCACGTTGGGCCGGCGCGCGGCCTTCCGCGTGCCCGCCGCCGACGGCATCACCGCGCTGGCGTGGTCGCCGACGGCGCCGGTGATCGGCATCGCCGGGCACGCCGGCTTCGTGCAGCTCTGGAACGTCGCCGGGGCGCCGCGCCCGGCTGAGACGATGCTGGGCCTGCACGTCCTGCTCGGCCGCCCCGAGGCGATCCAGGCGCTCACGTTCTCACCCGACGGGAGCCTCCTGGCGGCCAGCGATCGCAACGAGACCCACCCGACGCCCGACCTCCCGGCACTGCCCGCGGCCTTCCTGGCCATGTGGCGCACCGACACCGGGACGCTGGTCGGGCCGCCGCGCGAGCTCGAGGTGGGGGCAGGTACCGGCCGCTCGGACCAGCTTGCGTTCTCGCCCGACGGCAGCCTGCTGGCGGCCGGGATCCCCGATGGCCGCGTCCTCATCCTGGACCCGGCCAGCGGCGCCACCACCCAGACCCTGAGCCCGTCGAGCGGGGCCACCTCGTTGGCGTTCGCGCCCGACGGGACGCTGGCCACCGGCACCGCGGCCGGGACGGTGGACCTGTGGAACCCGGCGACGGGCCAGGCCCTGGCGCCCGGACTGATTGCCGCGTCGGCACCGATCACCAGCCTCGCCTTCGAGCCCGACGGGCAGCGCTTCGTGACCGCCGGCTACCAGGAGGGGTCGGTGAAGCTCTGGTTCTACTCGACGCTCCAGCAGGAGGGACCGGCGCTGGGCACCGACGCGGGCTCGGCGGGGGCGGTGGCCTTCGCCGCCCGGGGCCATGGGCTGCTCGCGGTCCAGGACACCGGCCGCGGCTACTCGTGGCCGACGTCGCTGTCTGACTGGGAGGCGCGCGCCTGCCAGGTCGCGGGCCGCAACTTCACGCGCGAGGAGTGGGTACGGCTCGTCGCGCAGCCGCGCTACGCGCCCGTCTGCCGCCGGTAGCGGCGCGAGGCACCCGTCTGCCGCCGGTAGCGGCGATCGCGATCGCGGTCGCGCCGGCCAGGGCCATGCCCGCGGCGGCGGCCCAACCGAGCGTGGGCCCGTGGAGGGGGAGGGCGGCGTGCGCGGTGGCCCCGCTGAGCAGGAGCAGCGCGGCCACGCCGAGCGCGGTGCCGAGCTGGGCGCAGGTGTTGAGTGCGCCGGTGGCCACGGCCTGGTGAGACTGGGCCACGTCGGTGCCCAGGGCATTCGCCGCCACCGAGGAGAGGCCGAGCCCCAGGCCCGCGGCCGCGACCGGGACGGATATCCACCACCCCGAGCCGTGCACGGCGATCAGCCCGGCGCCGGCCATCCCGATGAGCGACAGCCCCAGCGCGATCGTACGCTCGGGCGACAGGCGGCGAAGCGTTGCGGCGGCCAGAGCGGCACCGGTGATGGCCGCCAGGCTCAAGGGCAGGAATCGCAGCCCGGCGGCGGCCGGCGAGAGGTGCTGGACGCGCTGCAGCTGCAGCGTGGCGATCGCCGTGAGCGAGCTCGTCGTCGCGGTGTTGAGGAAGGCCGCGCCGGCCCCGACGCGCAGTCGCCGCAGCCGCAGGGCGGGGGCGGGGATGAGCGGCGTCGCGGCGCGGCGGTCCCGGGCGGCGGCCAGGGCGGCCAGGAGCACTCCGGCGGTGAGGGCGGCCAGGCCGACGCGCGGGTGGCCTGGCGGCTCGAGGCTCGCGGCTCCCAGCACGACGCCGGCGACGCCCGCCGTGAACAGAAGCCCGGTCAATAGCGCGAGGCCCCGGCTGGCGGCCGGCCGATCGGGCGCCACCGAGCACAGCACGCCGGTCCCGATGGCCATCGACAGCGGCAGGTTGATGGCGAACGTGAGCCGCCACCCGGTGATCTGGGCGAGCACGCCGCCGACGACGAACCCGCTGGCGCCCGCGGCCGCGCCGGCGGCGCTCCACGCGGCCATCGCCGCTCGCCGTTCGGCGGGCCGTGGAGAGGCGGCGATGAGCAGGCGCAGGGAGGCGGGCACCGAGACGGCGGCGGCCGCACCCTGCAGGCACCGGCCCGCGACGAGGACCGTCACCGACCCGGCGATCGCCACGGACAGTGAGCCGGCGGCAAACAGCCCGATCCCGCACAGCAGCATCCGGCGATGGCCGAAGCGATCGCCCAGCCGCGCGCCCAGCATCAGCAGGCCGCCGAAGCACATGGCGTAGGCGGTGAGCAACGCCGAGGCGGCGCCGTTGGTCCCCGAGACGGCACGCAGCATCCGCGGCGCGACGGTGAGGACCTCGGTGACGCCGAGGACATCCACGAACTGGACGAGGCACAGCACGGCGACAGCGAGCTTGATGGGCGTCTTCTTCATCGATGAAGTACCTGAGAAGATTCGTACCCGCCTATGTGCGCCCAAATCACCCTTCAGTCGATCGCCGATCGCCTGGGCTGCTCGGCCAAGACCGTCTCCAACGCCTTCAGCCGGCCTGACCAGCTGTCGCCGGTGACCCGCGAGCGCATCCTCGCGGTGGCCGCCGAGCTCGGCTATCCCGGGCCCAACCCGCTGGCGGCGGGGCTGCGCCGCGGTCGCGTGGGGTCGATCGGGTTCGCCTACGCCAACCCGCTCTCCTACACGTTCGAGGATCCGGTGATCGTCGAGCTGCTGGCCGGGATCGGCACGGTGGCCGAGGGAGAGGGCGTCGGGCTCCTGCTCGTCCCCGGCTCGGTGGGCGGGACGCGGGCGGCCGCCGCGGTGAGCAGCGCCGTCATCGATGGGCTGCTCATCTTCTCCATGGCCGACGACGAGCCGCTGGTCGACGCCGCCATCGCGCGCCGGCTGCCGACGGTGGTGGTGGACGAACCCGAGCCGGCGACGCTCGCCGGGCGCGGCGGGCCGGCGCCGTGTTGGGTGGGGGTCGACGACACGGCGGGGGCGCGGTCGGCAGCCGAGCACGTCCTGAGCCTCGGCCACCAGAGGCTCGGAGTCATCACCTTCTCTCTGCACCGCGGCCAAGAGCGGGGAGCGATGGACACCCGCGCCCAGGCCGCCGCCACCTACGCGGTGACGCGCCGGCGCCTTGAGGGCTACCGGGGCGCGGTCACCGCTGCTGGCGGCGACTGGTCGGCGGTCCCCGTGGTGGCCGGGGTCACGAGCTCGGTGGCCGAGGGCGCGGCCGCCGCGGCGGCGCTGCTCGACCTGCGCCCTGCGCCCACGGCGCTGCTGTGCCTGTCAGACCGTCTCGCCGAGGGCGCGCTGCAGGAGGCCCGGCGGCGGGAGCTCGACGTCCCGGCGGATGTGTCGGTGGTCGGATTCGACGACGCGGTCACGGCGGCGCGGCTGGGGCTCACCACCGTGCGCCAGCCGAACCGGGGAAAGGGGGAGGCGGCAACCCGGGCGCTGCTGGCGCTGATGGCCGGCGAGGCAGTCGAGCCCGTGCAGGTGCTCGACACCGGGCTCGTGGTGCGAGCCAGCACGGGGCCGGTGCCGCAATACGATCGGCGCTGATGCCCGACCTGACCAGACGCGCGCCGGACGCCGGTTGGCTGGAGCGCGTCCCGTCCGGCGGGCTGGTGATCGGCGGGATCGCCTCGGTGCAGATCGGCGGCGCGCTTGCGGTGCACCTGTTCGCGTGGGTGGGACCCGGCGGGGCGGTCGCGCTGCGGATGCTCACGGCCGCGCTCATCCTGCTGGCGACCTCGCCGCCGCGGCTGCGCGGCCGCGCGCTGCACGGCCTGCCGGTGGCGGTGGCGTTCGGGCTGGTGCTCGCCGCGATGACGCTGAGCTTCTACAACGCCCTGCATCGCATTCCGCTGGGCATCGCGGTGGCGCTGGAGTTCGTCGGCCCGCTGACGGTGGCGGTGGCGGGATCACGCCGGCGGCTCGATCTGGTGTGGGTCGCGTTGGCCGTCGGCGGGATCGTGGCCCTCACCCGGGGCGGGGCGGAGCCGATCAGCGCGCTCGGCGTGTTCTTCGCCCTGCTGGCCGGCGCCCTGTGGGGCTGCTACATCCTGCTCAGCGCACGCGTGGGCCGGGCATTCGAGCGCGGGGCGGGACTGACCGTGGCCCTCTGCGTGGCCGCGGTGGTGACCCTGCCGGTGGGCGTGGCCAGCGCCGGCGCGAGCCTGGTGGCGCCGCGGGCGCTGGCGCTGGGAGCGGCCATCGGCCTCCTCTCCTCGGCGATCCCGTTCTCCTTCGAGATGGAGGCCCTGCGCCGGATGGCGGCCTCGCTGTTCGGGGTGCTGATGAGCCTCGAGCCCGCGATGGCGGCGCTGGCCGGGTTCGTGCTCCTGGGCCAGCAGCTCGGGGCGCGGGCGGTGCTCGGCATCGCCCTGATCGTCGCCGCCTCGGTGGGCGCCTCGATGGGCAGCCGGCGCGCGCCGACCGACATCTGAAAACCCGCGGCGTAGTGCATTGTGGAGCACCGGGGTGGGCCCCGTTGGACGAACAGCAATAGTCACCGGCGCCGGATCGCTGTACGCTGCCCCCGCGCACCACCCGGATGGTGCGCTTTTGGGACTACTCGAGGAAGGAAGTGGATGGAAGCCACGTCCATCGCCGACCCGGCCGCAACGGGTCAGGCAGCACCGCCGCGTCAAGAACTGAAGAAGGGCGCGATCGGCTACATCTCAAACGTCGTCATCGGGGTGGCGTCGACCGCCCCGGGCTACAGCTTGGCCGCCACCGTCGGGTTCATGGTCGGTGTCGCGGGCATCGGGGTTCACAACCCCGCCGTCGTCATCGTGTCGTTCATCCCGATGCTGTTCATCGCATGGGCGTACCGGTACATGAACGACGTGGACCCCGACTGCGGGACGTCGTTCTCGTGGATCAGCCGGGCGATGAGCCCCCAGCTCGGCCTGGTCATCGGCTGGATTGTCATCGTCTCCGACATCGTCGTCAACGCCAACCAGGCGCAGATCGCCGGTAGCTACGGCTTCCAGCTGGCGGGGCGCGACGGCATGGCGAACAGCACCGCGGCCGTGATCGTGCTCGGCGGCATCTTCATCATTCTGCTCACCTGGATCTGCTGGAAGGGCATCGAGCTCTCGGCGCGGACACAGCAGCTGCTGCTCGGCTTCGAGATGAGCACGCTGATCATCTTCGCCGTCATCGCCCTCATCAAGACCTACACCGACTCGCCGGCGCACTCCATGCACGTGGCGCTCGAGTGGTTCAACCCGTTTGCGGTGAGCGTCAGCTCGCTCATCTCCGGCATGCTCCTCGGCGTGTTCCTGTACTGGGGCTGGGACACCGGCGTCTCAGTCAACGAGGAGAGCGAGAACTCGGCCTCGGGGCCGGGTCGCAGCGCCGTGACCTCGACGGTCATCCTCATCGGGATCTACCTGCTGGTGTCGGTCGCCTCCCAGGCGTACGCCGGGACCGCGTATCTCACCAACAACGCCAACGACATCTTCGCCGGCGGACTGGCCCGGGGCGTGCTCGGCTCATTCCATTTCCTGCTGATCATCGCCGTGTTGACCTCAGCGACGGCGGCGACCCAGACGACGATCATCCCCGCGGCTCGTCAGGCTCTCTCGATGGCCCGGCGGGGTGCCATTCCAAGCCGGTTTGCCGAGATCCATGATCGCAACATGTCGCCCAGCCAGGCGACGATCTGGGCAGGCGTGCTGTCGCTGATCTGGTTTGTCGCCATCGAGCTGCTCTCGACCAACGTGCTGGCCGACTGCGTGGCGGGACTCGGCATCCTGGTGTGCATCTACTACGGCTTCACCGGGTTCTGCTGCGCCTGGTTCTACCGGCACGAGCTCACCAAGTCGGTGCGCAACTTCTTCATGCTGGGCCTCTTGCCAACCGTCGGCGGCCTGATCCTCATGGTGATCCTGGTCAAGGCCGTCACCTACTACGGCAACGCCGCCAACGACAGCAGCGGCGCCTTTTTGGGCATGGGTGTGCCGGTGTGGATCGGCATCCTCGGACTCGGCAGCGGGATCCTGTTCATGCTGTACCGCCAGGCCACCGCGCCCGCGTTCTTCCGCAACGAGAAGCGGGTGGTGTACGGCGATCCGATCGAGGTCGTGACCCCGGAGACGGAGTTCGCCCCGACCGACACGATGCTGTAGGGCGTGCGCCGGACCCTTTGATGTCAAGCACCCCGTCGTTCTGGCTCGACCAGCTCGGGCCGCGCCCGTCGCGGCCCGCGCTGGCCGGGGATCGTGAGGCCGACGTCTGCATCGTCGGTGGCGGCTTCACCGGCCTGTGGACGGCCTATGAGCTCAAGCGCGCGGAGCCGGGTCTGGTTGTCATCGTGCTCGAGGCCCGCCAGGTGGGGTTCGGAGCCTCCGGGCGCAACGGCGGCTGGGTGCTGGGCAAGGTGTCGGGATCGGCCGACGCCTGGCGCAGTCGCGGCGGCCCGGACGGCCCGCGGACGATGGTCCGCGCCATCCAGCAGACGGTGGAGGAGGTCGGTGCCGTGGTGGCCGTGGAGAACATCGAGTGCGACTGGAGGCACGGCGGGACCGTGACCGTGGCCCAATCCGACACCCAGCTTCAGCGTCTGCGCGCGATGGCCGACGTCGAGCGGCGTGAGCTGGGGGAGGACCTGGCGTGGCAGCTGCTCGACGCCGACGCGATGGCGGCGCGCATCAAGGTCGACGGCGTCCGGGGCGGCCTCTACACGCCCCACTGCGCGCGGGTGCAGCCGGCTCGCCTCGTCGACGGGCTGGCGACGGCGGCCGAGCGCGCGGGGGTGACGATCTATGAGTCCAGCCGCGTCACCAAGCTCGAGCCCGGTCTCGCCATGACCAAGGGAGGCCACGTGCGCGCCCGCTACCTGCTGCGGGCCACCGAGGGCTACACCGCGGACATGCCCGGCGAGCACCGGGCGCTGCTGCCGATGAACAGCTCGATGATCGTCACCGAGCCGCTGTCCGAGGCCGAGTGGGCGCGCATCGGCTGGGACGGCGCCGAGACCATGCTCGACGGCTCCCACCTCTACACCTACTCCCAGCGCACCGCCGACGGGCGGATTGCCATCGGCGGGCGCGGCGTGCCCTATCGGTTTGGCTCGCGCACCGACCGCGAGGGGCGGGTCCCCGGCCGCACGATCGAGGAGCTGCGGGTGCGGCTGGCCTCGCTGTTCCCGTCGCTGGCGCCGGTGCGGGTGGCGCGCGCCTGGCACGGGATCCTGGGGGTCTCCCGGGATTGGTGCCCGACCGTGGGTCTTGATCCCGTCTCGGGCATGGGATATGCCGGTGGCTACGCCGGCGAGGGGGTGGCGGCCAGCAACCTGGCCGGGCGCACGCTGCGCGATCTCGTGCTGGGGCGCGACACCGATCTCACCCGGCTGCCCTGGGTGGGAAACCCGGCGCGCGACTGGGAGCCCGAGCCGCTGCGCTTCGTGGGCGCCCGCGGCATCTACACCATGTACCGGTTGGCGGATCGCCAGGAGCAGGCCCGCGACCACGAGTCGCGGATCGCCGTGCTCGCCAACAAGATCGCCGGTCGCTAGTACGCACGTCCAGAAATCCTGTGGGGAGTTGACGAGTGGCTGGGCGTGGCTGGCGGGAGGGGATGATCTGAGTCGTACTGGTGGTACGGCGGGATCATCCCCTTCCGTCAG
>Ga0207664_10003532_pt1 | contig 10441 bp, 9 predicted proteins | sample LARL83metaG_FD_184349 | JGI IMG/M metagenome (GOLD analysis project Ga0207664, IMG submission 184349) | Corn, switchgrass and miscanthus rhizosphere microbial communities from Kellogg Biological Station, Michigan, USA - LAR L8-3 metaG... | ecosystem: Host-associated > Plants > Roots >...
CGCCAGGCCGTCCCGGTCCCTTGCGACCTCGGCCAGCAGTTCCCTGGTCGGACCGCAGTAGACGCAGACCTCGCTGGAAAACTGCACGAGCGTTCCCCGCACGCCGAGCGGAGCGCCCAGGTCGGTGGCCGTCAGGACGGTGACAGGGGCGGCAGAGGGAACGGCGGCGGCTTCGCCCGTCGATCGAAAGCGCCCCTGCCGGCGCCGCGTGGCGAATCCGGCGACGCTCGCCACCGCGAGCACCACCGCGAGCAGAATCAGGCCACCAGCCATGCTCCTACCAGCGCACGGGACGTGGTGGCCTATTCCCTATTTCATTCATCGGGTTTTAAACCTGGACCGTGATCGACGACGATGTGCCGACGGTGATCACGAACCCGTGCATCTGGCCTGCCGGGACCGCGGCCGACGCCGGGTACCAGACGGTGCCTTCCCTGTTGTCGGTGTCCCAGCTGCCGACCAGCGTGCGGGTCCCGCCCGCGCCGATCGCCCACATCTGGCACTTGGTCCCGACAGGGATGCCGGTGACCTTGGCCGCGAGCTGTGTCCCCCAGCCCATCGGCCGGTACATCACGGTGGCCGTCATGCCCTGCGACTGCCCGCTCACCGTTTGCCATGGGCCGGCGGCGGGCCCGGGGAACTGGGCGCTCGCCTCCGAGGCCTGTGGCGGGCTCGAGCCCAGCCGCAGGCCGCCGAACACCCCGGCCGCGATGACCAGCGCGGCCGCGACCCCGATGCTGGCGTCGCGCCAGCGGCGGCGGCGACGGCGGGCCGACGTCAGGTCGATGACGGTCGCCAGCAGCTCACGAGGCGGCTCAGCCGCGCCCTGGCCGACGGCCGCCAGGGTGGCGGGCGGCCCGTCGCTCTCCGCGAGCGCGAACGCCTCTTCCGCGCCGACCCGGGAGAGCAGTGCGGGTATCCCCGCGAGCCCGGCGAGCTCGTCACGGCAGTCGCGGCAGCCGGCCAGATGGCTGTCTACCTGCGCGCGCTCGGCCGGGTCGATGGCGCCCAGCACGTACACGCCGAGCGACAGCCGGACCTCAGCACAATCCATCTGCTGCGTCATGGCGCCAGTCCCCGTTACTGCAGGGCAAGCTTGAGCGCCTTCAGCGCGTAGAAGGTGCGCGATTTCACGGTCCCCGGGGGTATCCCGAGGGTGGCCGCGGCCTCCGCGACCGAGCAGCCTCGATAGTACGTTTCCACGATCACCTTGCGATGGTCGGGCCGCAGTGAGGCGAGCGCCTCGGCCACTGCCCAGGATTCGAGGGTGCGGTCCGCGTCGTCGTCGGCGGGCAGCGTGTCGAGCACCGCCTGCCCGACCTCTGGCGGCCTGGACTGGCGCGCCCGGTAGGCGTCAACCGCCAGGTTGCGCGCCACGGCGAACAGCCACGGCCGGGCCGGCCGGTCGGCGAGCGCCTCCGGGTGGCGCCACGCCCGCACGATGGTTTCCTGCACTAGGTCCTCCGCCCGTTGCCTGTCGCCTCCAGTCAGGTGCAGGGCGTACCGGAGCAGAGCGCCGCCATGTTCGGCATAGAGCGCCCTGATAAACGCCTCATCGGCCACGCCTTCCCGCTGCGCGGTCGTTCCAGCGGCCGGCACATTAGCTAGTACGTGATCCGCGGGCGACTGGTTCAGGTCACCAGGAGAATTTTCCTGCCCGGGCTGACCTGGCTCGTTGCTCTCGGTCACTGACCGGGCTCCTTTTGCTCGCGGTCACCGCTTGACTCCTCATGGATATACCCGGAGCGTGAACAACGTCACGTTCTTCGGATAAGTCGGCCCGATGGCTGGCACCGGTGCGCCGGCCAGCCTTGGTCAGCCGCCGGCGAACGGCGGCAGCACCTCGACTACCGCGCCGTCGTCGAGCAGCACGGACTCCTTGGCCGCGCGGCCGACAGGAGTGGCGTTTACCAGGAACGATGACCTGGCGAGCACGGTCCGCAAAGGGTCGTCAGGTGTCCGGCCGGACACGACCGCGTCGAGCGCCTCGGCGAGCGTCGCCGCTTCCACCGACTCCTCGGGCACGCGAGCGGCGGCCTTGGCGGCAGCCCAGTACCTGACGGTGACCTTGCTCATGTCAGATATCCTCACTTCAACGGGACCTTTGGGCGGTGTTGCCCCCGGGTCCCGTTTGTGTTTATACAAGAACAATGATGGCGCGCATGTCGTCACGACTGGAGGTGGGCATCAGGTGAGCGAGTTGCTGCTGGTGACCGGCGTCCTGGAGCCGTCAACCGAGGTGTTGCCGGCCCTCGGGCTGCTGCTGCACTCGGTTCGCGTGCTGCCCGCGGACCCGTCGGCGCTGGTTGAGGCGCCGCCGGCGGACGTCATCCTCGTCGACGCGCGACGTGACCTGGCTCATGCCAAGAGTATCTGCCGTCTGCTGCACACAACGGGCCTTGACTGCCCCATGCTCGCCATCGTCACCGAAGGCGGCCTTGCCGCGGTCAGCGCCGAGTGGAACGCCGACGATGTGATCTTGAACACCGCGGGTCCCGCGGAGGTCGAGGCCAGGCTCCGGCTGGCCACCGGACGCCGGGCCCTGCGCGCCGCGGCCGACGCGCCGGACGAGATCAGGTCCGGCGACCTCGCGATCGACGAGGCCACGTACTCGGCGCGGCTGCGCGGCCGCGTCCTCGACCTGACGTTCAAGGAGTTCGAGCTGCTGAAGTTCCTCGCGCAGCACCCGGGCCGGGTGTTCACCCGGGCCCACCTGCTGCAGGAGGTCTGGGGCTACGACTACTTCGGCGGCACCAGGACGGTGGACGTGCACGTCCGCCGGCTGCGCGCCAAGCTCGGTCCCGAGCACGAGGCACTCATCGGCACGGTCCGCAACGTGGGCTACCGGTTCGTGCCGGTCAAAGGCGTTCCTGAGGACCGTGACGGCGGGATGCTCGCTACGGATCCGTCGGGCAGCGTCACGGCAGACCGGTGACCGCGCCGGGCGACCGGCACGACCCGATCCGCATCAGCCAAGGCCCCCTCACACCGGACCAGGCCGGGCAGGTCCTGGCGCTTGCCGACGCCGCGCGGGCGGCGGACGGGGTGGCACCGATGTCGGAGAACACACTGCTGCAGATCCAGCATGGCAGCGGCCCGCTGGCGCGTGACCTGCTGCTGACCGCGGACGGCTCGGCGGCCGGATACGCGCACCTGGACGGCCCGGACGCCGGCGAAGACGGGGACGTGAGCGGTGAACTCGTCGTCCATCCGGCACACCGGCGGCGCGGCTACGGGTCGGCGCTGATCTCGGCCGTTGTCGCGGGGGCGGACGGGCACGGCATCCGGCTGTGGGCGCACGGCGACCTGCCCGCCGCCGCGGCGCTCGCCAGCTCGGCCGGCTTCACCAGGTTTCGCGCGCTGTGGCAGCTGCACATGCCGCTCACCGGCCGCGCGCTCCCCGCGCCAGCCTGGCCGGCGGGAGTGTCGGTGCGCACGTTCCGGCCGGGCGAGGACGAAGACGAGTGGCTCGCGGTCAACGGCCGGGCGTTCGCCCACCACCCGGAGCAAGGTTCCTGGACGAGGAAGGACCTGGAGGTCCGTGAGGCGGAGCCCTGGTTCGACCCCGCGGGCTTCTTTATCGCCGAGCGAGACGGGCGGATGGCCGGCTTCCACTGGACGAAGGTGCACCCGGCGGACGGCGATGGCGGCACGCCCATCGGCGAGGTCTATGTGGTGGGCGTCGATCCCGGGCAGCAAGGCGGCGGCCTCGGCCGCGCGCTCACGCTCGCGGGAGTGGCGCACCTGCAGCGCCTTGGCCTCACCGAGGTGATGCTCTACGTCGACGAGTCGAACACGGCGGCAACCAGGATGTACACCGCACTGGGCTTCGCCCGGTGGCACACCGACGTGATGTACCGGCGATCCGGGTCCTAGCCGCTAGATCAGCCGCAGGCTGGACAGACGCCAAGCACGGCGTCTAGTTCTGAGGACGAAAGAGGTCCGTCGCTCGCGGCGACGGCACTGAGCACTTCGGCGTAGAGTTCGATCTCGCCTAGGGCCACGTCATCGTGGAGGCGGAGATCGACCTGCCTGGGAATCCTGCTCACCTCCGTCGACCGGGCACTCGCTCCTCTGTCCTTCAGGTTACGTTGCGACACCATTCCTCCGCATGACCCATCGGGGTCATTCGAACCCACCCTTACGTGTAGTTTTACCCGCCTTCCCGGTAACGATTCCGCGAACATGTGGCGAGGCTGGCCTCATCCTGGTATTCGGACATCTGATTACTTCAGGATCAGAGTCCTCATTGTCCTGACGAGCCACAAGTGGCATCGATTGACTAGCTATGTCCACATCAACCCGAAGGTTGCGTTGTCATAGCGTAACCGCCTGACTACAGCTTACGTCACGGATCGTCGTCGGTCTACTACGCAGATCGCACCCTGACGGCCCCGGGCGCGCGGCAACATCGGATATAACGGGACACTCAGCCGTTCCGGTTGCGGGCAGTGGTCTACGGGAGAAGAGTCATGGCGTAACTGTTCTCTCACTCAGGACTCCTCAGGACTCATAGATTCCCGTGATGCCATGAATGAAAATAGCGATCTCCTGCCGAATCTTCTGCACGAAGAATTCGAGATGCAGATGCGCGGCTACAGCCGCCGCCAGGTTGACGACTTCGTAGCGCGCCGCAACAACGAGATCCGCGAACTGGAGCAGCGTCTCGCCCGGTCGCTTGACGAGAGCGAGCACTTGCGGCGTGAGATGTCCACTGTCCGCCAGCAGGCGCTCGCCGGCAGGCCCGCGCACGAGGAGGTCAGCGAGCGCATCGCCCAGATCCTCAGGCTCGCTGACGATGAGGCGAAGGCCCAGAAGAGCAAGGCTGACGATGACATTGCCAAGCTCCGCTCCGAGGCTCAGCAGGAAACGGAACGAGTCCGGGTAGACGCGCGCGAGCAGGCTGAACGGATGCTCACGGCGGCGCAGGAGCAGGCCGAGCGCACGATCTCCGCGGCGCGGAACGAGGCGGACAAGACCCGCACAGCAGCGCGCACCGAGGCGGACCGGCTGACCAGCGACACGAGGAAGAAGGCGGACGCCGCCCTCGCCAACGCCAAGTCGCAGGCTAAGAAGGTGCTCGACGAGGCCACCGCCCGCGCCACCGCCATTCACGACGGCGCCGAGCGCAGGCTCAACCTGCTGAGCACCAGGCACGCGGAGACCGTTCGGCGGCTCACCGACATCCTGGACGGCGTGCAGGGCCTTGTCGCAGCCGAAGCCGCTCGCATGTCACTCGAGGAAGAGGTCAACCAGTCCGTCAGCAAGGCGATCAGCCTGGCGGAAGCGGCCGACTCCGGCGACGGCAAGGACGCGGACGACCTCGATCTAGCATTGCTGGCGCCCCCGGCGCCCGAGACGGTCGCTGTCGGCACCCCGGCACCGCCGCGCGATGCCCAGCAAGGCCGTCCGGCGCAGCCCCCACAGCCGCCACAGTCGCGGCCAGGGTCTGGAGCCCCCAGCGCTCCGGCTGGCGGACCTGGTCCTGTGCCGGGCGGTGCCGGGCGCACGGTCCCAGGGGGCCGCCCTGCCGGTGCCCCCCAGACGCAGCCCATGCCGGGTGCTCCCAACGGCCCCGGTTCCCCCGGCGGTCCTGGCGGCCCCGGCCGGCCGGGCGGGCAGGATGGTGCGCAGCGCCCGCCCATCCCCATGCCAGGCGGATCACCCCGTACCAGCCAGGCGATGCCCGGCGCACCGTCAGGACGGCTGGGAACCCCGGGCCGCGGCGGCTTGACCGACCCTGACGAGCCGACCGAGGGCCTGCGCCTGATGGAGTAGAGAACACCCGCTGATGGGCGTGCCGCCGGCTCTGCCGATGGCACGCCCATCAGCGTTCCTGGCCGCTGTTACGTCAGCGTGTCCAGGCGCTTGAGGATCACGCCTTCGCGGAGGGCCCAGGGGCAGATCTCCAGCTGCGGGATCTTCATCAGGTCCATCACGGCGTCCGCCACGACGGCGCCGGCCGGCAGCTGGGCCGACCTGGCCTCGGAGACTCCGGGCAGCCGGGCGCGCTCGGCGTTGTCCACCGCCGCAAGCCGGCCCACCAGCATGCCGACGTCCGTGTGCTTGAGGAAGCGCTTCGCGTGGAAGCCCTCGTCCGAAGGCGCCGCGCCGGCAATCCGCGCCAGTTGCCTGAACGTCTTGGAGGTCCCGACCGCGTGGTCGACGGGACCGCTGCGCAGCAGGCTCCCGGCCTGCCTGGCGATCTCCGCCCTGACGTACTTCCGCATCGCGCGCAGCTCCTTCTGCGGCGGCGGGTCGGTGCTCAGCCAGTCCCTCGTCAGGCGCCCGGCGCCGAGAGGCAGCGAGATCGCCACTTCCGGTTCCTCGTCCTGTCCCGTGGCGATCTCGAGTGAGCCGCCGCCAATGTCGACCACCAGCAGCCGTCCCGACGACCAGCCGAACCAGCGGCGCGCGGCCAGGAACGTCAGCCTGGCCTCGTGCTCGCCGGACAGCACCCTGATATGCGCCCCGGTCCGTTCCTGCACCCGGGAGAGCACGTCGTCACCGTTGTCCGCATCGCGGATCGCGGAGGTCGCGAAGGCGATGACGTCCTCCACCCCCTTGTCCTCCTCCGCGATCCGCAGTGCCTCGGTGACCACCGCGGTCAGCTGTTTCTCGCCGGTGTGGGACAGCGTGTTGTCCGGGTCGAGGTGCTCGGCGAGCCGAAGGTCCACCTTGTGCGAGAACGCCGGCAGCGGCGCCGCCCCTGGGTAGGCGTCGACAACAAGCAAATGGACCGTATTCGACCCGATGTCCAGCACTCCAAGCCGCATGATCAGAAGCTACCTTCCGGCCACGCTATGACCGGCCCGGTTGCTGTAAGGCACACCTCGTCCCCAGGAGCGGGCGCCCCGGCGCCGAGCATTCGCACCTGGAGCACGCCCGTGTCACCGGCGTCGACAGCGATGAGCGCGTCATGACCGTGGTACCGCGCCTCGGTGACCTTGCCGGTGACCCCATCGGCGGAAGGCGGAAGCGGCGTCAGCGCTATCTGCTCCGGCCTGATCAGCACCGTTACCTCCCCGCCCCCAACAGATAGCTGCCCGCCGGCGCGCATTTCATGCCATCCCAGGGCGGTCCGGACACCCTGATTCTGGAGAACGCCGGGCAGCAGGTTCGCGGTGCCGAGAAAGCCGGCGGTCCATGGGTCGGCAGGGGCGCAGTAGACCTCCCGTGGCGGCCCAGCCTGGGTAATCACGCCGTCCCGCAGCACCGCCACGTAGTCGGCAACCGACAGCGCCTCGTCCTGATCGTGCGTGACGAGCACCCCTGTCGTCCCGACAGCGCCCAGCGCGCCGAGCACTTCTGCGCGGACCGTGGCGCGCAGGCTCGCGTCCAGGGAAGCGAACGGCTCGTCGAGCAGCACCAGCCGCGGCCGGGGCGCGAGGGCGCGCGCGATCGCGACCCGCTGCTGCTGACCGCCGGACAGCTCGTGCGGGTAGCGCCCGCCGAGAGCGGACAGCCCGACGAGCTCTAGCAGCTCATCGACGAAAGGCCCGCGGCGCGCGGATCGCGGCAGCCCGAACGCCACGTTGCCGTGCACTGTCAGGTGCGGGAACAGCGCGCCGTCCTGCGGCACGAACCCGATGTGGCGGCGCTCCGGCGGGACCCGCCCGCGCGACTGCCCGCCGTCGACCACCTGCCCGCCGAGTTCGATCGTCCCCGCGTCGGCCGGCTCGAACCCGGCGATGATCCGCAGCAGCGTGGTCTTCCCCGCTCCGGACGCGCCGAGGATCGCCGTCAGCGAGCCGGGCGCGACCGCCAGCGATACGCCGCGGAGCACCGGCGTATCGGCGTAGGACTTGCAGACCCCTGAGACGGATAGCGCCGTCATGGGCGTCCTCCACGAGTGACGCTGCGAATAAGGCCGCGGGCAACCGGGCCGCGGGACGACGACCGGCTGGGGTCTAGCCACCGGGACATGAAAATGCCAGGGACGATCGCGATGACCACAATAAGCGCTGCGTACCGGCTCGCGGTCGCGTATGAGACCTGCGACTGGTAAGCCCAGAACGCGGTCGCGAGCGTCTGCACTCCGGTCGGCACGAGGAGCAGGGTGGCGGTCAGTTCCGTCACGGCGGTCAGGAAGACCAGGGCGACACTCGCCGCGATCCCCGGCGCGGCCAGCGGGATCGTGACCCGCAGCAGCGCCGACATCGGCGAGCAGCCCAGCGATCTGGCGGTGTCGAAGAACCGCCGCGGCAACTGGACAAGCGATGCCCGCAGGCTGATCAGGGCCAGCGGGAAGAACATCACCGCGTAGGCGATCACGAGCAGCGTCGGGGACTGGTACAGCGGGTAGGCCAGCCGCACGGCAAAGAACACCAGGGAAAGCGCGATCACCAGTCCTGGCAGGCCCTGCACGAGATACCCGAGCCGTTCGAGCGTGCGGGACAGCCGCCCGGGGTGGCGCACCGCCAGGTACGCCACGGGGAACGCCGCGACGGTCGCCAGCACCGCGGCCAGGAAGCTGTACAGCAGCGTGTACCCGGCCGCGCCGAGCAGCGGGATCGGCGCGACCCCCACCACGTCCGACGGCTGGGTGAGCCAGTAGACCAGCGTGCTCACGGGCACGCCCACGCCAAGGCCGACGAGGACGGCCATGAACAGCAGTGACGGCACCACTCCCCAGCCGAGCCGGTACCGCCGCACGCCGCCGGCGGGGCGCCCGGCCCGCACGGCGACCGAGCGGGTCAGCATCATCTCCGTGCCGATCACCAGCAGGCTGAGCACGACGAGCACCAGCGACAGCGCGCTGGCCGCCGCCGGGTTGATGCCCAGCTTGAACTCGGTAAAGATCGCCGTGGTGAAAGTCTGGAACCGCAGGATCTCGAAGGCGCCGTACTCGGCGAGCAGGCCGAGCAGCACCATCAGGCAGCCGCCGAGCAGGGCCGCCCTGATCTGCGGCAGCACCGTGCCCAGCAGCGCGCGGAACCGGCCGAGGCCAAGCGACCTGGCCACCTCGTACAGGGAGCTGTCCACCCGGCGCAGCGCCGCCGCGACCGGCAGGTAGACCAGCGGGTACAGCCCGAGGGTCATCACCAGGGACGCGCCGAACAGCCCGTGCACCGCCGGCGTCAGCGACAGCCAGGTGTACCCGATGACGAAGTCGGGGATCGCCAGCGGCAGCACCACCACCGCGCGCCAGAACCGGCGCAGCGGCAGGTTCGTGCGCTCGATCAGCCAGGCCGAGCCGACGCCCACCACCGCCGCGCAGACGGTGACGATGACGCCGAGCTCGATCGTGTTCAGCAGCAGCGTCCGCGTCAGGCCGCGGAAGATCAGCGGCCAGATCGTCCCCCAGCCCGCGTGCCCCGCCTGCCAGAGCAGGAACACCACCGGAAGCAGCACCATGACGGTGACCACCACGGCGAGCAGCAGGAGCCACCGGGGGTAACCCGGGCCCGTTCTGGATGATCGGGAAACCGGACCCCGGCGGACGGAAAGGTCGGCGGCCACGGTCAGCCGAGTTGTGCCTGTTGCAGCAGTTGCAGCGCCGTCGAGCCGTCGCCCAGCTTGGCGATCGTGTCGGCGGGGTCGGGGTGCAGCGACGACAGCGGAGGCAGCCCGGGGTTGGCGGCCACGCCGGGCCGCAGCGGGTACTCGAAGCTGTCCGACTGCGCGATGATCCGCTGGCCCGCGGCGCTGACCAGGAACGCGAGGAACTTCTGCGCCGAGGCCTGGTGCGTGGACGACGCGAGGATCCCCGCACCGGAGACGTCGAGTACGTAACCCGGGTCGCCGGCCGCGAAGAAGTGCAGCGCGGAATGCATCGCGCTGGCGCCGAGCCCCGCGCGGAGCCGGTACCAGTAGTAGTGATTGATCAGCCCGATCTCCACCCGGCCGGAATTCACCTCTGAGGTCAGCGTCTCGTTGTCCTGGTAAACGTGCGACCCAGCGTTGGACTTGATCGCCTTCAGCCAGGCTAGCGCCGCAGTGGAACCGTACTTGTCTGCGATCGATGTGATAATCGGCTGAAAATCGGTCTCGCCGGGAGCGACGCCCAGCTTGCCGGCCCATTGCGGACTGGCCAGGTCCATCACCGACGAGGGCAGCTGCGACGGCTTGAGCGCCGACGTGCTGTACTCGAGCGCGGAGACCCGGGCGGACACCCCGACCCAGTTTCCCGCGGGCGAGTTGTCGGCGGACGGGACCCCGGCAAGCGTTGCCTTATCTACCGGTGCTAGCAGGTGCTGGCCGGCCAGCTTCATCAGGGCCGGGGAGTTCTCGGTGTAGAAGACGTCCGCTGGCGACCGGGAACCCTCCTGCATGATCTGCTCGGCGAGCGTGGCCTCGTCGCCGTTGCGCACCGTCACCTGGATGCCTGTCTGTTTCTCGAACGCGCTGACCAGTGCCTGCGTGGTCTGCTCGTGCTGCCCGCTGTACAGGATCAGCCCGTTAGCCGGGGCGTCGCCATCGCTGCCCGCGCCGCACGCGG
>Ga0207664_10003533_pt1 | contig 10434 bp, 2 predicted proteins | sample LARL83metaG_FD_184349 | JGI IMG/M metagenome (GOLD analysis project Ga0207664, IMG submission 184349) | Corn, switchgrass and miscanthus rhizosphere microbial communities from Kellogg Biological Station, Michigan, USA - LAR L8-3 metaG... | ecosystem: Host-associated > Plants > Roots >...
GCCCACCACCAGCAACGGCAAGCTGGACCGCAACGCCCTGGCCCATGCCAGTGCGACCCCCCTGCCCGCCCGGACCGGAAGGCCCGGCCCGCACACCCCCGCCGAGCGCCAGCTCCAGTCCATCTGGGCAGAAGTCCTCCGCATCCCCGAAGTCGGCAGAGACGACAACTTCTTCTCCATCGGCGGCGACTCCATGTCGGCCCTGCAGGTCGCCAATGCGTGCACAGCTGCGGGCTTGAGCGTGAGTGTCCGTAACCTCTATGAGACGCCTGTGCTGTCCGGCCTCGCCGAGGCCATCGCTGACAGCGTGGTTCAAGGAGAGACACCAGTCGCTCCTGTCCCCGCGGCCCTGGATTCGGATGCGCCAGGCCAGGAGAGCGGTTCGGATATCGAAACCTGGTATCCGGTATTGCAGATACAGTCTGCGATCATGTTCGAGGCGGAGCGGGATCGGGCGAGGAATCTCTATCAGGTTACCTCCGAGATTGAATTCTCTGGCCGGGACTTCTCCCGAGAGGAGCTGGAGAGTGCGTTGGACCTCGTCTCCATGCATAATCCTGTGCTCCGGACAAGCTTTGATTTCATGCATGTGGATGGGCCAAGGCAGCTTGTGCACCGCACTGCCAGGCCAGAAATTGAATATGAGGATCTCTGCGTGCTCAACGAGAGCGAGGCAGATCAGCGGATCAGGGCTGTCCGCACCAGGGAACGGAGCCATCACTTCAACCGCAGCGATTATCCGTTGTGGCGGCTGACCTGTCTCAGGACATCGCCAGGTGAGGCTCGGCTCATCCTGGCCCACCATCACGCGATCCTCGATGGCTGGAGCGTTGCCTGCCTCTTCGACCAGGTCATATCCGCCCTGAGCGGTGGCTCACTCCCCGCGGGCGGCGCAGATGTCTGTGCGCGTGCCGCTGCCGAAGAAGCTGATGCCCTGGAATCGGCCGCACATGTCGGCTTCTGGTCCCAGGAAGCCAAGAAGCATGAACAGTTCCCACTGGCCCAGCGCTCCGTCCGGCCCGGTGACCCTCCGGTCTTCCGGGCCGAGAGGAAGGTCGACGCTCAGCTTCGCCGGCTGCTCCGCAGCGCTGCGAGCGACTGGGGCTGCGCACCCAAGCACATATATCTCGCCGGGCATCTGAGGGCACTGGCGGAGTTCACCGGCAGGGAGGGTTATGCATCGACCGGCATGGTGGTGAACGCCCGTCCCGAGATCGGGGGAGCCCATAGCGCCCTGGGCGTGTTCCTGAACGCGGTCCCGTTCTGCGTCAAGGACTCAGGTGGCGGTTGGGAGACGCTCGTAAACGAGGTGATGGTGGCTGAGGCGCGACTCCAGCCATATCGGCAGTTCCCGCTGGCCGCAATGGTCAATAGGCTCGGGATGCCTATTCTAAACGTATGGTTCAACTATACAGACTTCTCGGGCACCAGCATGCGGGATTACCTGAGCGGTGTTACGGAGAGCAATCTCACCGAGATACCTCTTATGGTGGCCGTTGTTGACGACGGTCTAATAATTGAGGGATCTTCTCGTCATTTCTCTGGCCCCGACATCGTCAGGCTGGCCGATCTGCATATGAGCGCCCTGACGGCCGCGCTCGCCGGGGACCGCGCTGAACCGGCCAATGGCCCCTCACGCCCGCAGCAGCCGATGTCGATCAGCCAGGGCCCCCGTAAGGACACAGTCTCACCTTCGGTTCCGGCGGGGGTGGCGGCGCGGGCGGCGGTCTGTCCTGGGGCGGTCGCTGTGGTGGGTTCGGGGCAGAGCCTGACCTACGCCGAGCTGGTGAGCCGCGCCGACCGGGTGGCCCGGGGGCTGCTCGGCCAGGCGGCCAGGCCCGGCGATGTGGTCGGTGTGTGCGTGGACCGCAGTCCCTCCCTGGTCGTGGCGCTGCTGGGCGTGCTGCGCGCCGGATGCGCCTACCTTCCGCTGGACCCGGACTACCCTGCGGCCCGGCTGCGGTTCATGCTGGAAGATTCCGGGGCCCAGGTGCTCATCACCGAGGCTGGACTGCTGGATCCCGCGGCCACCGCCGGTGTCACCGTCCTTGACATCGCCCAGGCCAGCCAGCCCGCCGGCGCCGAGCCGGGCCCGCTGCCGGAGATACACCCGGACGACCTGGCCTATGTCATCTACACCTCCGGCTCCACCGGCACACCCAAAGGCGTCGCAGTAGAACACCAAAACGTCGCGCGGCTTTTCGATGCGGTGCGGGGGTTAATAACCCTCAGTGAACGCGATGTCTGGTCTTCGTGCCACTCGGCAGCCTTTGATTTCTCAGTATGGGAAATTTGGGGCGCGCTTACGTGCGGCGGCCGCCTTGCAGTCGCAAGTTCATCTGAGATGCGAGATCCAGCTGCTCTCCTGAGATTCCTCAATAAGCATGGGATAACGCTCCTGAGCCAGACTCCTTCCGCCTTCCGTCGGCTCTTGCCATTGCTGGATCTCAATCAGGCACGCGGTTCCGTCCAGACCGTCATACTGGGCGGTGAACCGGTTCGGATTGGTGAGCTGGGTGGGTTGCTCAGGCCGTCACCCGGGAGCGGGCCGCGCATCTGGAACCTGTACGGCATTACCGAGGCGACCGTTCATGCCACCGTCCGGGAGCTCACAGCCGGGGACCTGCCAGAGTTCGCATTCAGTCCCATCGGCATCCCCCTGAGCGATCTGCGCTTTGCTGTGTTGGATGGGGATGGGCGGGTGGTTCCGCGGGGTGCTGAGGGTGAGTTGTGGATTGGCGGGGCGGGTGTGGCCCGCGGCTACATCAACCGGCCGGAGCTGACCGCCGAGCGGTTCGTCAGTGGCCTGCTCCCGGAGTTCGGTGCGATGCGCTGGTATCGCACCGGCGATGTGGTGCGCCAGCTGCCCGGCGGCGAGTTCGACTACCTCGGCCGGCTGGATCAGCAGGTGAAGCTGCGCGGCTTCCGGATAGAGCTCGGCGAGATCGAGGCCGCGTTGGCCGCTCACCCGGCGGTCACCGGTGCCGCGGCGGAGCTGCGCCAGCCTGGCAACCCTGCCGAGGCACACCTGGCGGCCTACGTCACCCTGCCCGACCCGGCCGGGCTGACAGGTGATGACCTGCGGGAGTGGCTCGCCGCCAGGCTGCCGGGCTACATGGTGCCGGGCACCTTCGCCGTCCTGCCCGACCTGCCCACCACCAGCAACGGCAAGCTGGACCGCAACGCCCTGGCCCATGCCAGTGCGACCCCCCTGCCCGCCCGGACCGGAAGGCCCGGCCCGCACACCCCCGCCGAGCGCCAGCTCCAGTCCATCTGCAGAAGTCCTCCGCATCCCCGAAGTCGGCAGAGACGACAACTTCTTCTCCATCGGCGGCGACTCGTTGCTCGCGCTGCCGTTGGTGGCCCGGCTGAGCAGGGACATGGGAACAGAAGTATCCATAGCCACGCTGTTCGAGAATCCAACGGTGGCGGAGCTTGCTCGCTGGATCGACATACAGACCGGCGGCGCTGGCTCATCGCCACGAGTTCCAGGAACCGCACCCTAGAGCATGCCTGTTACCAGGGCGCCCGCCAGCCAAAGGATCTCTACCCAGAGCTTCCCCTGCCGGTCGGCCGCGCCGCCCTGAGCAGAGCGCGCCGGTCGACCTTCCCATTCGCGGTAAGCGGAAATTCTGGGAGCTTTGCCCACAGAGCCGGAACCATGTAGTCAGGCAGCAGCCTCGAGAGATAGGAGGCGAGTTCAGTCACATCAAGATCATCACGCCTGGAGACGCACGCCGCCAGAAGCTGCTTGCCGCTGCTGGCGCTACCAATCACGACCACGATGGCGTCAGCTACGTCAGGGTGGGACATAAGCCGGCTCGTGATCTCAGCAGGTTCAACCCGGAAACCTCTGATCTTTACCTGATCGTCACACCGGCCGACGAAAGCAAGCCGGCCCTTGGAGTCGAGCCGGACCAGATCACCCGTCCGGTACAGGCGGGATGAGATATCCGGTGAGAGCCGGCCAAACGACTCTGCGGTCTGGCGCTCCTCGCGGTAATAGCCGCTTGCCAGGCCAGCCCCTGCAACAAAAAGCTCGCCGACTGCGCCGGGCGGGACCAGCCGTTGACGCTGGTCCAATACATAGACCTGAGTATTAGCCACTGGCCTGCCGATAGGCAGCGGATCCTCTGCATCAGCGGACCTGTCGACGGTGTGAGCCGTCGTGAATGTTGTGTTCTCAGTTGGCCCGTAACCATTGATGATCACGAGGCCGGCATGACGGGCGAGAAGTTCCCTTACATGACCTGCTGGCACCACGTCACCGCCGGTCAGCAAGTACCTCACTTTGGCCAGTGACTCTGCCGCGAACTCGCTTACCAGTCGAAAAACGCCCGAAGTCAGCCATAGGACGGTCACTTCGCTCAGCCGTAGGAACTCGCCGAGCTCACCTGGCGATGGAAGTCCAGGCGGGTGAATCTCTATGCGGGCGCCCGTCAGCAACGGTCCCCACAGCTCAAGGGTCGACGCGTCGAATGAAAGTGACGAAAGACGTAGCATCCGGTCCTTAGGCCCGAGCGGAGCATAGTCTCGCAGTCCGTCCACCAATCTGATCACGCCGCGATGTGGGATGCATACGCCCTTCGGCACACCGGTGGAGCCAGAAGTAAACGCGATATAGGCAATCCGGTCCGGGTCCGGCGCTGGACCGTGCATGCTTGCGTGCGGCCGGGTCGACCGCCACTGATCCCAGCACGGCACTCGCTTGAGGTTCGGCAGGCGGCCAGCGTGGCCGACAATGGCCCGCGGACTCAAGATATCGGTGATCTGGGTCAGGCGGTGATTGGGAGTGCCTGCCTCTATTCCCACGTATGTCGCGCCGGCCCACAGCACGCCTAGTACCGCTACGATTTCAGCGATAGAACGCTCCAGTGATATGAGAACAGCGTCACCCGGCTTCACGCCGGCGTCGGAGAGCAGCCGTGCTTGGAAGGAAGCCAGTGCCGCAAGCTCGCCGTAGGTGACCACCCGGCTTTCCTGCCGTGCGGCAACCGCATCCGGGTGGGCGTTGGCCTGTTGTCGGAACATGGCGTCGATGGACGTTTGTGGGTAGGGCCGCTCCGTGGCATTCACCCGATCCATTGCCGCACGCTGAGCCGGCGCGATGCACCGCAGGTTCTCCAGGGCTTCACCGCTGCGGAATGCCAGTTCGCGGGCTGCCGTCACCAAGCCAGCACAGAACGCCGCCGCCTCCGGCTGCTCCCATACCGCACTCGCGTACTCAACGTCGCCGGCGAACGACGGAGAGCTTCGGCGTATGAACAACTCGAGGTCAAATTGGGCCCCGCCGCCATGTCCCTCCTCGACCCGGATTTCGAGCGTGGCCGAGGTCAGGCGTTCTGGAATGAGCCCGTCATGCATCCCGAAGGCGACCTGGATCATGGGATGCCGGTCAGGAACCCCGGTCACCCCGAGACCCGACACAAGATCGCGAAAGGGTATATCCGAGTTATCGAGGCCCTGGGCAAGAGAAGCTTGCGTCCGCACCAGAAAATCGTCTGCCGTTATCTCTTCAGATATTTCGATGGGAACCGGCATGAGGTTGATCGTGGCGGCAACAAGGTCGTCTAAGCCTGGGGCCGACCGGCCTGCCACCGGCATTCCGATGAGGAGTGAAGTCATTCCTGTGTAACGACTGACGGTCAACCCGAGCGTGCTCAGCAGGAAGGCGGTGGGGGTAATGTTGAGTCGTTTTGCGCGAGCGTTAATGGCCGAGCTGAGGTCAGGGCCGAAGTCTATAGGGTGACGTGCCCCCCGGGGATCCTGGAAGCTCGGCCTTGCCCTGTCCGAAGGAAGGTCAACGGTCATTGGGAGACCTTCTAGCCTGCGCTGCCAGAATGTATTCTGCCGGGCTAGGATGCCCGACCGCCTCAGCTTGTGTTGCCATTCAAGATAGTCTTCGAACTGGCTCGGTGCCCTAAGTTCCCGTGGCGCCCCAGCCAGTATGGCGTCGTACGCCGCGAAGATTTCCCTGATCATATTGCCGGTCGCCCAGCCATCAAGAGCGATATGATGGGCGCTGATTATTAGCGCGTGCTGAGCTCCAGCACGAGCCGATGCGCCGATAAAGCGCAGAGGCGGAGTGGCACTGAGGCTGAAAGGCATTCTGCCCGCTTGAGTGGCAATTTGGCGGACGCCATCGAGGAAGTGCTCATTATCGGCATTGAGTACTCGCCACTCAAGATTCGGCTCCGTGCCGTCCGTAACGCGGCGTTCCACCCTGCCTACGCCTTGGACGAAGACCGTGCGGAGCCCCTCATGGCGCGCAATGGTATGTTCCAGCGCCTTCTCCAGCGCCTCCCGGTCGAGGCTACCTTCCATATAGCAGGTAAATAGTAGATTGTACTGCGCCGAGCCAACCACGTGTTCACGAAGCCACATACCCTGCTGGGCAGGGGAGGCGATAGTAGTGGATGGAAGGCTCAATGGCTGATCGGATGACATTGACCGTTCATAGTCGGAGGCCTCACCGAAGCGGCCGGAAATCGCGTCGCTGAGAACATCGTGGACGGGCCGGTCGCCGAGAATTTCGTGCACCGGGAGAGTTACTGCCAGCCGCTTCGAGACCTCCGCAGAAAGACGCATCGCGTGGAGCGAGTCGCCACCCATGCGCACAAAGCTGGTATGCCTGAATTCGCTGACCAGGACGGGTCGGCCACTCCCGGCTAGCACTGAGGCCGCCAGTTCAAGGGCCACACCGATGCTGCCTTCGACTGCAACGGTCCTATTTGACTCGGGAGGGCATGACGGATTACCCGTGTGTCCCGGGTTCGGCGCGTTCTTTCTGTCTACCATCTTTCGAATGCGATCCGACTTCGCTCCCTGAGGAATTTTGACACAAGGCTTACTACCATGCTTCTTCTGCGGCTTCGCGACATAGTATAGCCATCGCTTCGCAACAGATTGAAGCCGATCTTACTGCCTTTTGAGGTGCTGGCTCTGAGCCGATCATGCAAGCCACTCCTGCTCCCCTCCCGGCCGCGTCCCCGCGGGGTACCTCCTCTGGCGGGACACCCGTCCCGGCGCGCTACGCGCCCTCCCAGCGGGCCACGCTTCCTTCCGCAAGAGGGCGCGCCGACCTCCGCGGCTCGTCCAGTCCGCCTTGACCCATCGCTGGCCGGCCCGGAATGGCTGCCTTCCGCTCTGGCCTCCGCCGTGGGTCATGGAGAAACCGCAGGTCAGTAATGTGGCAGAAAAGGATCAGTAATGAAAGGGTAGTAAGGCGGGCCCTCACAAGGGGGACACCCGTTCGGCGGCGGCGAGGCGACGTTTCCTACCCCAAGGAGGATGCATGCGCAATCGACTATTAGTGCTGTCAGTGGGCACCAGCCTCGTGGCAGCGGCGATAGCCGGGACCGCCGGCGCCGCCACCGCAAGCGCGGGCCAGGCGACCCGCCTGGCTGCCCAGCCGCCCGGATCGGTGTCATCGACCCCCGCCACGTACTTCGATTCCCGGGCGTCCGCCGCCCCCCTGCACGCGACCGCGGCCCAGACCGCCGCGGTGCGCAGCATGGTGCGCGAGATCGGCAGCGGTGCCCGCATCACCTACGACCCGATCTTCGGAACCCCGCGTCAGTTGCTCCGGTATGGCGGCTACCTCACCGGGCCCACCAGGGGCAGCGCGGTCGGTGTGGCGCGGGCCTGGCTGAACGCGCACCGGACGGCGTTCGGGCTGTCGGCCGCCGGTGTCCGCGGGCTCGTCGTGTCGCGCAACTACACCAACCCGGCCAGCCGGACCCACGTGATCACGTTCACCCAGGTGTTCGGCGGGCTGCAGGCGGTCGCTGGCGGCCGGCTGAACGTGGCTGTCACCAGGGACGGCCGCATCCTCAACTTCACCGGGAGCCCGCGCCCGTCGGCCGGCCTGTCCGTCCGGCCGCGGCTGTCGGCGGCCAGCGCTGTCGTGGCGGTTGCCCACAGCGCCGCGCCGCGGGCTGCCTACCGCGCGGCCATCACCGGTAAGACCGGGATATGGACCCGCTTCGGCGCCGGCCCGTTCGGCGGTCCCCAGTACGCCAGGGCCGTCGCGTTCCCGACCGCCCGGTCCGTCCGCCCGGCCTACGAGGTGATCTTCACGGCCTCGGCCAGCAACATGATGGACGTCGTCGTGGACGCGGTGACAGGCAAGGTGCTGTTCCGCCAGTCGCTCACCGCCAACGACGCGCTCGGGGACAGGGGCACCGCCGCCAAGACCACGGCGGCCGCCACCAACCCCGGCGGGCTGGTCTTCCTTTATTACCCGGGTGCTCCCACATCACCGAGCCAGGTGGTGAAGCCATTCACGGGCAACGCCACGGCCTCCCCGGCGGGCTGGCTGAACCCGCCGGTCAGCGGGGTGTTCACCACCCAGGGCAACAACGTCGACGACCACGAGAACTGGCAGGGAACCCGGCCGGAGCCGAACCCGTTCCGGCCGACATCGGCCAACGGCCGGTTCCTGTTCACGTTCGTCAACAACTGGGGCAACACCAACTGCGCGGCCAACAGCTACCAGCAGGACGTTTCCCAGGCCACGACGAACCTCTTCTACCAGCACAACCGCATCCACGACGAGTACTACGGCTACGGCTTCACCGAGTCGGCCGGCAACTTCCAGAACGACGACTTCGGCCGTGGCGGCATCGGCGCCGACGCGGTGCAGGGCGACGTACAGGCCGGCATCCAGGCCAACCCGCCCAACCTCGACAACGCCAACTTCAGCACCCCGCCGGACGGGCTCCCTGGCGTCACCAACATGTTCCTGTGGGAGACCATCCCCGGCGCGTTCATCGCCCCGTGCGTGGACGGCGACAACGACCTGGCGGTTATCCAGCACGAGTACACCCACGGCATGACCAACCGCATGGTCGGCGGTGGCGAGGTACTCGGCGGCGAGCAGGCCGGCGCGATGGGTGAGGGCTGGAGCGACTGGTACGCGCTGAACCACCTGTTCGACGCGGGCCTGGAGACCCAGCCGATCGAAGGCATCTACGTCACCGCCAACGGCACCCGCGGCATCCGCAACTACAACTACGACGACAGCCCGCTGAACTACGGCGACCTCGGCTACGACATCGTCGGCAACGAGGTGCACGCCGACGGCGAGATCTGGACCGCGACGCTGTGGCAGCTGCGGGAGGGCCTGATTGCCAAGTACGGCAAGACGGCCGGCCAGAAGCGGGCCGCGCTGCTTATCACCGCGGCGCTGCCCGACACCGCGCCGTTGCCCAGCATGCTGGACGCGCGCGACGGCATCCTCACCGCCGACCAGGACCTGTACCACGGCAAGGACATCCCGCTGATCTGGTCGGTGTTCGCCAACCGTGGCATGGGCTCATCGGCCGGCACGACGGGCTCCAACGATCCGGATCCGAAGCCCAGCTTCGCCAACCCGAACACCAACGCCAACGGGCACCTGCTGCTCAACGTGGTGAACCAGGCGGGGCAGGGGATCACCGGCGTCAACGTGGACATCGGTGACTACGAGGCCAGGGTCACCCCGTCGGCGGTCACCGCCGGGCGCACCGGCCAGGCGTTCATCAACATGGTTCCCGGGACCTATGACGTGACGCTGCAGGCACCTGGCTGGGGCTCGCGCACCCTCACCGGGGTCACCATCACGGCGGGCCAGATCACCGGCCAGGTGGTGACGATCCAGCAGAACCTTGCCTCGGCCACCAACGGTGCGACGATCGCCGCCTCCTCGGGCGACGACGGGACCAACCACGCAACCAACCTGATCGACGACACCGAGGGGACGGCCTGGGGGAACACGCCCACCGCGGCGGCCCAGGACCAGACCGGCTCGGTAACGGTGGCGCTGTCCCCCACGCTGGACACCGCCAGCACGCTGATCAGCACGATCCGGCTCGGTGCCTACACAGGCATCGGCCTGCCGCGGTTCGGCTCTATCAAGAGCTACACGATCGAGGTGTCCGACGACGGCACCACCTGGAGCACCGCCGCCACCGGCACGGTGCACTCCGATCCGCCGCGCCCGGTCGCGCCGGAACTCAACTACCAGACCATCACGCTGGCAACCCCGGTTCACGCGAACTTCGTCCGGCTTGATGTCAACGACACGCAAGGCCCGGTCACCGAGCTTTCTGCCGGTGACCTCCAGGTGTTCGCCGGGACCCCGTAGGCCCGGGTGGGGCTGGTGCCGCGTGACGCGGTACCAGCCCCACTAGCGTGCCGGGCAGGCTGTTCTCCCGGCTCGGAAGCCGGGCCCAGGTACGCGGCGGGATGAGGGCTAGCCGTCCCCGCGGTCGCCCTCCCGCTGGACGCCGAAGAACGCAAACACGCCGATCGCATTCGGTTGAAGCTGGGCGCGCAAGGCTGGCGTGTTTCCCGCAATGGCGGCCGCAGATTGATCTGCCACCTATTCTCCTCCTCAGGAAAGCATGGTAGCTGTTTCGTAGCGCGGTCCGACGGGGCGCACTTGCCGCAATT
>Ga0207664_10003535_pt1 | contig 10431 bp, 9 predicted proteins | sample LARL83metaG_FD_184349 | JGI IMG/M metagenome (GOLD analysis project Ga0207664, IMG submission 184349) | Corn, switchgrass and miscanthus rhizosphere microbial communities from Kellogg Biological Station, Michigan, USA - LAR L8-3 metaG... | ecosystem: Host-associated > Plants > Roots >...
GACGGCGAACGGGCGGCCGGGCACGCACCACGTGCTCGCGCGCATCTTCAAGGACATCTTCCCCCGCTACCGCACGATGTGCGGCTACTACGTCGAGCGCAAGGGCGGCTGGGACTGCCACGGGCTGCCGGTCGAGCTGGCGGTCGAGGAGGAGCTCGGCTTCACCTCGAAGGACGACATTGAGCGCTACGGCATCGCCGAGTTCAACGCCAAGTGCCGCGAGTCGGTCTTCACCTACGTCGAGGAGTGGGCGCGGCTGACGGAGCGGATCGCCTACTGGGTCGACCTCGACGAGGCCTACCGCACGCTCGACGATTCCTACATCGAGTCGGTCTGGTGGGCGCTGCGGACGATCTGGGACAAGGACCTGCTGTACGAGGGCCACAAGGTCGTCCCCTACTGCCCCCGCTGCGGCACCGCGTTGTCGTCGCACGAGCTGGGCCAGCCGGGCGCGTACCGGGACGTGATCGATCCCTCGGCGTATGTGCGCTTCCCGGTAACGAAGCCGGTCGGGCCGCTCGCGCAGGGCGACGAGCTGCTGATCTGGACGACGACGCCGTGGACGCTCCCGTCGAACGCCGCTGTCGCCGTCGACCCGGACCTCACCTACGTGCGCGCGCGGCTCGACGACGGCTCGGTCGTCGTGCTGGCGGAGGCGCTGGTGGAGCGCGTGCTCGACAGAGCCGGCGTCGACCTGCTCGACCGCTTCGCGGGCGGCGACATCGTTGGCGCCGCGTACGAGCCGCCGTTCCCGTACATCCCGGGCGACGCCTACGGCGAGAAGGGCCACACCGTGCTGCCGGCCGACTTTGTCACCGCGGAGGACGGCACCGGCCTCGTGCACACGGCGCTCGCGTTCGGCGAGGACGACTATCGCCTCGGCGAGCAGCAGGGCATGACGGTCGTCAACCCGGTGAGACCGGACGGCACCTACGACGAGCGCATCGGCGAGTACGCCGGCCGCGCCGTGCGCGAGTGCAACGACGACCTCGTCGAGGACCTGCGCGCGCGCGGACGGCTGCTGCGCGTCGAGCCGTACGAGCACGCCTACCCGCACTGCTGGCGCTGCGGCACCGCGCTGCTCTACTACGCGAAGCCGTCGTGGTACATCCGCACCTCGGCGATCCGCGACAGACTGCTCGCCTCCAACGAGACGGTCAACTGGCACCCACCGCACGTCAAGCACGGGCGCTTCGGCAACTGGCTGGAGGGCAACGTCGACTGGGCGCTGTCGCGCGAGCGCTACTGGGGCACGCCGCTGCCGGTGTGGCGCTGCGAGAACGGCCACGTCCACTGCGTCGGCTCGTTCGACGAGCTGGAGGAGCTGAGCGGCGTGCGGCTCGAGGATGCGCATCGGCCGTACGTGGACGAGGTCGGCTTCCCCTGCGCCGAGTGCGGCAGACGCATGCAGCGCGTGCCCGAGGTGATCGACGTGTGGTTCGACTCGGGCGCGATGCCGTTCGCGCAGTGGCACGCGCCGCACGAGAACGCCGAGCACTTCAAAGAGCGCTTCCCGGCCGACTACGTGTGCGAGGCGCTCGACCAGACGCGCGGCTGGTTCTACTCGCTGCTGGCCGTCTCGACCCTGCTGTTCGATCGCTCGTCGTACAAGAACGTCGTTTGCCTCGGGCTGATCCTCGACCCCGAGGGCCAGAAGATGTCGAAGTCGCGCGGCAACGTCGTGGTGCCGTGGGACGTGCTCGACCGCTACGGCGCCGACGCGCTGCGCTGGTACTTCTTCACCTCCAAGCAGCCGTGGGACGGCTACCGCTTCTCGCTCGAGACGATCGGCGAGGCGGTGCGGCAGTTCCTGCTGCAGCTGTGGAACACGTACGGCTTCTACGTGCTGTACGCGAACGCGAACGGGATGGAGCCCGGGTCGCTGCCGGATCCGCACGTCTCGGAGCACGAGCTGGACCGCTGGGCTTTGTCGCGTCTGAGCGCCACCGTGGAGATCGCCCGCGAGCGGATGGACGACTACGACGCGACGGCCGCCGGCCGCGCGATCCAGGCGTTCGTCGACGACCTCTCGAACTGGTACGTGCGCCGCTCGCGCAGGCGCTTCTGGGACGGCGACCCGGCCGCGTTCGCGACGCTGCGCCACTGCCTCGTGAGCGTCGTGCAGCTGCTCGCGCCGTTCACCCCGTTCGTCGCGGACGAGATCTACCGCAACCTCGACCCGGACGGCGAGTCGAGCGTGCACCTCTGCGATTACCCGGCGCCCGCGGCACGCGACGTCGCGCTCGAGGAGGCGATGGAGGTCGCGCGCGAGGCGGTGCGGCTCGGGCTGGCAGCGCGCGGGCAGTCGAAGATCAAGCTGCGCCAGCCGCTGCACGCGGCGGCGATCGTCGCGACCGGCCGCGAGCGCGAGGCGATCGAGCGGCTCGCCGACGTCGTGCGTGAGGAGCTGAACGTGAAGGAGCTGCGCTTCGTGTCCGCCGCCGACGAGCTCGGCCAACTCGAGGTGAAGCCGAACTACCGCGCGCTGGGTCCGCGCTTCGGCAAGCAGATGCCGCTGGCGGCGGAGGCGGTCGCGGGCCTCGACCCCGCGCATGTGGCCGCCGCGCTGCGCGAAGGGCGCACGGTCGGCGTGGTCGTCGACGGCCACGACCACGAGCTGACCGCGGACGACCTGCTCGTGGCGATGCAACCGCTCGAGGGCTACCAGCTCGAGCGCGAGGGCTCGCACGCGGTGGCGCTGGAGCTGGCGCTCGACGACGAGCTGCGCCGCGAGGGGCTCGCGCGTGAGGTCGTCCACGCGATCCAGGCCGCACGCAAGGCCGCGGGACTGGATGTGAGCGACCGCATCGCGCTGACGCTCGGTGGCGACGAGGCGCTGCTCGCCGCCGCCCGCGAGCACGAGCCGTACGTGACCGGCGAGACGCTAACGACGGCGATCTCGTACGACGCCGCGGCCGTGAACGGAGACGCGCACGCGGTCGAGATCGACGGGCTGCCGCTGAAGATCGCCGTCGCGCGCGCCTAGCCCGCGACCCTACGCCGGCGCGAGAACGGTCAGCCCATGCTGCCGTGCGCCTTCGGCCAGCTGCAGGTCATATGTCATCACGGCGTCGAGGGCGCCCGCGTCCGCCAGACGCAGCGCGGTCGTGAGGTGGATCGCGTCGAGCGTCGCCACGGTCGACGGCGGAGTGGTCTCGGCCGCGGCGAGGATCGCGTCGTCGAGCGGTATCAGCGAGACGCGTGCGAGCAATCGGTCGGCTGCTTCGAGGAGTTCGTGTCGGAGTGCGAGGCGGCGCAGCTCTATGCGCAGCAGCCGACTCGCCACGCGCACATCGAACCCCTGGATCTCCCGCAGGATCGCGGCACGGTCGGGCTCGTCGAGCAGTACGCGCCCGAGCACGCTGGTGTCGAGATAGAGCGTCGGCACGCTCAGCGCTCGTCGCGGCTCTCTGCGAGGAACGCGTCCGTCGTCCCGGCGGGAGCGCTCCGCTTCGGGAGCTGTGCGGCAATGTCCTCGAGGCGGCCGATCGGCACCGTCGCGCCGAAGCGAGCGGCGAGTTCGGCGTAGGCGTCGGTCGAGGACGGCACGATCCGGGCGACCTCTCGTCCGTGCTCGGTGACGACGAGATCCTCGCCCGCCTTTACGCGGTCGAGGTACCGGCTCAAGTGCTGGCGAAGCTCACGGACTCCGACGCTGGCAGCCATTGTGCGTCGGAATGTAGCACAATGACCGCGCTGCTCAGCTCCGCGTGACGAGGGTGAGCGCGTGGTCCCAGGCGCCGCGTCTCTGACCGATCGCGACCCACAGGATCACGAACGACTCGAGCTCGCGGGCACGCTCGATCCCGCCGACGTCGAACGCCTTCCAGCCGAAGTCAGACAAGATGTCGGCGACGGTTGCCTTCGCGCCCTCGTCGTTCCCCGCGATGAACATCGGGTGCGGGCCGTCCGGCAGGCCGGGGTCCGCCATCAGCCCGGCGTTGACGGTGTTGAACGCCTTCACGACGCGCGCCTCGGGGATCGCGCGCTGAACGATCTCACCGCCCGAGTCGGTATGCCCGATCGCGAGCGCCGGGCCGCCGCCGGAGAAGTCGAGCGGGTTGGTCGCGTCGATCACCACCTTGCCGGCAAAGCGCTGCGGCCCGGCGAGCTGGATCGCCTCCTCGACGGCCGTGCCTCTCGTCGCGAGCACGACGATCTCGCCGGCCTCCGCGGCGGCGGCGAAGGACCCGATCGCGACATCGTCGTGCTGGGCAGCCCACGCCTGGAGATCCTCGTTGCCCTCAGGATCGCGGGTCCCGATCGTGACCTCGTGCCCGCGCGAGGCGAAGCCGGCCGCGAGCGCGCGGCCGACTCCTGCGCTGCCGATGACGCCTACGCGCGTCGGCTCCATAAGGGGTGGCTACCCGGTCAGCTCGCGCTTCAGGCGGCGAGCGCCGGCTCGAGCTCGGCCTCGAGCTTGCGCTTCGGGTAGGCGCCGATGACCTTCTTCGCGATCTGGCCGTTCTTGAAGAGGATCAGCGTCGGGATCGAGAGGACCTCGTAGGCGATCGCCGTCTGCTGGTTCTCGTCGGTGTTGAGCTTGACGATCTTCAGCTGATCGCCCTTCTCCTGCGCGATCTCCTCGAGCACGGGGGCGACCATCCGGCACGGGCCGCACCACGGGGCCCAGAAGTCGACGAGCACAGGGGTCTCGGACTCGAGCACCTCGGCCTGGAAGTTGTTGTCGTTGACCTCGCTGATGGTGCCTGCCATGAGGGCTCCTTGGACGGGTTCGGCGTCTTTACTTCACAAAGTATAGTACCCCGCCGGGGCGGGCTGTGGCCACGCGGCCGCGCACACGCCGCTATCTCAGCAGGAACTGCTGTGTTCAGCTGCTCCTGCTCCTGCTCCTGATCCTTCGGGAGCTCCGGTAGCAGCAGCCGGCGGCGTGGTGGCGTCGCCGGCCCATGAACGAGGAGAACCCGGCATGGTGGTGCCGGGTTCTCAGGAGGTGAATACGAGTTGCGGAACTCGCTGTGACCGAGATCGAGGATACCGGCTGACTCCCGGTGCGCAACACCAACTATGTGGCGCTCACCGCAGCAGCGCCGCGAGCAGATGCGGGGAGACGTAGACCTCGACCAGCGCGGCCAGGACGAGCGCCGGGATCGCGATCGCGACGGTGACGACGGTCGCGGCGAGCAGCTCGTCCCAGCGCCCGCGGCGGCTCGCGATCAGCCAGGCGGCGAGCGGCAGGAACAGCGCCCACAGCTCGAGGAGCGCGTGCGGGAGCAGCGCGACGAGCAGCCGCGCCGGCGCGATCCCGAGCTGGGCGGAGACGGTCGACGCCGTGCTGCCGATGACGTACGCCTGCGTGGCGAGCGAGAAGAGCGTCGCCGCGCTCACAAACGCGATCGCGAGTGGACCGGCCGTGTCGTGGACGCGGCGCCACACGCCACGGCGGCGCGCCGCCTCGCGCGGCAGTGAGCTGCCCGCGATGTAGCCGGCGACGCACGCGAACGCGTGCAGCGCGAGCACGAGCGCGTTGCGGTGCAGGATCTCCCCTACGTCGGCGAGCGCCGGCGGCGCCGTAATCCCGATCACCGGGACTGGCGTCGGGTCGGCAGGCGTGGCGAGCGCAACGAGCCACGTCGCGAGCAGCAACAGCACGGCGACCGCGAGGCTGCCGAGCGACCACGCCCACAGCACGCGGCCGGGCCGCCGGTTCCAGCGCACGAGCGTGCCGCGCGTCGGCCCGAGGCCACGGACGAGCGCGAGGTCATTCACCTGCATGCCGGTCAGGGTGACAGACGCGCCGCCGGCGGCCGACATGCGACTGGACGCGACCTGGACGCGCCCGCGCCGCCGCCCGTCCTACGCTTGCGGAGCTCGATGTCCGACCCCACCAACAGCCAGATCGCCGCCGCGCTCGACGAGCTCGGCGACCTCTACGAGCTCGACGGCGCGATCGTCCACCGCGTCGTCGCCTACCGCAACGCGGCGAAGGCCGTGCGCGACGCCTCGACCTCGGTCGCCGCGCTCACGCGCGCGGGCCGCGTCACCGAGCTGCCGGGCATCGGCGCAACCCTCGAGACGAAGCTGCAGGCGCTGGTCGAGCAGGGCGACATCCCCCAGACGGTCGCGCTGCGCGAGCGCTTCCCCGCCGGGCTGCTGGAGATGACCCGCATGCCGGGACTCGGCCCCAAGCGCGCCCGGCGTCTCTACGAGGAGATGGGGATCGACTCGCTCGAAGCGCTCGCGACCGCCGCCCGCCAGCAGCGCATCCGCGACCTGAAGGGCTTCGGGGCGAGAGCGGAGGAGAAGCTGCTCGAGGCGGTCGAGCGCGCCGTCTCCGAGGATGGCGGGATCCCGGCCGGCACGAGCCACCGCACCGTCCTCGGCCGGGCGCGCGAGATCGGCGGCGAGATCGTCGAGGCGCTGCGCGCGCACCCGGCCGCGGCGCGCGTCGAGCTGGCCGGCTCGGCGCGGCGCTGGGCCGACTCGGTCAAGGACCTCGACATCGTCGCGGCGTCGGAGGACCCCGGGGCGCTGATCGCGGCGTTCAAGGCGCTCGACCAGATCGAGGCGGTGGGCTCGAGCGGCGAGGCCGGCGCGCGCGCCCGCACGCACAGCGGGATGGCGGTCGACCTGAAGGTGGTCGCACCCGACCAGTTCGGCAACCTCCTGCAGCACTTCACCGGCAGCCAGCGACACAACGTCATGCTGCGCGAGGCGGCTGTCAAGAGAGGGCTGCACGTCTCCGAGTACGGGATCCTCGACGACGCGAGCGGCGAGACGCTGCGCTGCACGAGCGAGAAAGAGGTCTACGCCGCGCTCGGCTACGCGTACGTCGAGCCGGAGCTGCGCGAGGGCCGCGGCGAGCTGGCAGCCGCGCTGCTCGACGGAGGTGCGGGCCTGCCGAGACTGATCACGATCGAGGATCTCAAGGGCGAGCTGCACTGCCACACGACCGCCTCCGACGGCAAGGCCGAGATCGAGGACATGGCGTACGCCGCGCTCGAGCTCGGCTACGAGTACCTCGCAATCACCGACCACTCGGCCACGCACGGCTTCGGCAACGAGGTCTCGCCCGAGCGGCTGGAGGAGCAGATCGAGCGCATCCACGCCGCCAACCTCGCGATCGACGGGATCGAGCTGCTCGCCGGCAGCGAGGTGAACATCCTCCCGAGCGGTGCGCCCGACTACGACGACGAGCTGCTCGCCAAGCTCGACTGGGTGATCGCGAGCGTGCACACCTCGTTCGGCCTGGACGAGCGCGCGATGACCGACCGTATCGTCGCAGCCGTCGAGCACCCGTACGTCGACGCGATCGGCCACCTGACCGGCCGCAAGATCGAGGCACGGCCGCCATACGCGGTCGACGTCGAGCGGGTGATCGAGGCGTGCGCGCGCACCGGCACGATGCTCGAGATCAACGGCAGCGTCGACCGCCGCGACCTCAACGACGTGCACGCCCGCGCCGCCGCCGAAGCCGGCGTGTGGATCATCGTCACCACCGACGCACATCGCGTCCGCACGCTGTCGAGCACGCGTCCATATGGGATCGCGACAGCGCGCCGCGCATGGCTGACGGCCGAGCAGGTGGCAAATACGCGCCCATGGCCGCAGTTCTCCACGTTGCGCAAGCGCGCGGCGCGGCGCTAACACTGACGGCGACGCTCACACGCGGCGTCCCCGCGCCGCGGCGACAGAAGGGTGCGTGGCCATGTCAGACACGCTCAACGAGGACCTGCGGGACGGCCGCAGGTGGCTGCTGATCTCCGGTTGGATCGCGGTGATCGCCGGCGCGGTGGCGATCGTCGTGCCGGCGGTCGCAAGCGTGGCGACAGCGATCTTCATCGGCTGGATCCTGCTCGCCGGCGCGGTCTTCCTGCTCGTCGACGCGTTCGCCGTGCGCGAGCTCGGGCGCATGCTGCTGCGGCTGCTGCTCGCGTTCGCCACCGGCGCCGCCGGCCTCGCGCTGCTGCTCGCGCCGCTGCACGGCACCTACACGCTCACGGTGCTGCTGGTGCTGTGGTTCGCGCTCACCGGCACGATGCGGATCTTCACCGCGATCGCCGAGCGCGGCACGCCGGGCGCCGGCTGGATCGGCGCAAACGGCGTCCTCACGCTGCTGCTCGCGATCCTGATCGGCGCGCATCTGCCGGAGTCCTCCGACTGGGCGATCGGCCTGCTGGTCGGGATCGACTTCCTCGTCTTCGGGATCGGCGCGCTGATGGCAGCCTCGGCGATCAAGCACGGCGCGCTGCCGACGGACACCCGCGGGCCGGTGACACCGGGCGGGCCTGCCATGGCTTGACGGATGTCAGAGGAGTCGGGTCAGCACCCGCTCCGCCACCGTCGCCTCGAACGCCGCTCGCCGGTACGGGGCGAGCAGCGCGGCGGCGCGCTCAGCGTAGTCGCCGGGCGCAGCGTCGAGCGCGTGGCGGATCGCGGCGGCGAGGTCGTCGCCCACGCAGAGCGGATCGAGCCGGCGCGCGAGCGTGAGCGCCGGGTACGGGCCGCTCGCGGGGGCGCTCACGAGCCGGCAACCGTCGGCGAGCGCCTCAAGCTGCGCGATCCCGTAATCCTCGTGGCGGGGAGCGGCGATGAACACGCGCGCGCGCCGCAGCAGCGCGCGGTAGTCGTGTGGCGCGAGCAGGCCCGTGCCCTCCGCGCCCTCCCCGAGCGGACCGACCGGCTGGCCGGCGACGAGCAGCGTCTCGTCCGGGCGGCGCGCCCGCGCCCAGGCCGCGAGGATCGTCGCCAGCCCCTTCTTCTCGGCGTCGGCGGCGTAGGCGAGCGCGGGGACGTCGCGCTCCTGCGCGGGTGCCGGCGCCGACGGCTCGACGGGAACCGGCAGTGTGATCGCCGGCGTGCGCGGCAACGGGTCGAGCGCCGCCAGACCGCCGTCGCTCATCGGCAGCAGCAGTGGAGCGCGCTCCATGCGGCGGCGTTCGACCGGCCGCTGCCAGACGCCGTGGCGACCGGGGCGGTTCTGCACCGCCGGCGAGTCGAACCAGATCGCGCCGGGACGCGGGCCGAGCAACGCCGCGGTCGTCGAGGCGTAGATCAGCGCGCGCGGGCGGTGCACGGCGATGCCCGCGCGTGCGGCGGCGCGCGCGGCGCGCGCCTGCAGGAGGTCCGTGAGTGCGAACGTGCGCACGTCGCGCGCTGGCGCCGCCGCAGCAACGGCGACGCTCGCTCCGGCCCGCTCGATCGCCGCCGCAAGCGCCGGGACCGCACCGCGCCACCCGGCCGTCGTCGGCAGCGCGACGACGAGCACGTCGACCGGAGCGCTCACGTGGCGTTCCTCGCCCTCGGCGATCCGCTCACGCGCGTCCGCGCGGGACCGGCGCCGCCGCCTCCTCGAACTGCCACACGTTCGCCTTGAAGCCGGGCGTGCGCAGCAGCTGGATCGGCTTCAGCGGCGACGTTCTCTCGACGAAGTAGCGCACGCCGTCGCGCTCCTCGATCGCCGTCACCGCGGCGTCCTGCCGGCGCCACGAGAGCGCCCAGATGACCGCGAAGCCGGTCGCGATCGCGGCGATCTGCGGCAGCACGACCGCGAGGCCGCCGGCGACGACGGTGCACAGCAGCAGCGGCCACAGGCGGTTGAGCAGGATGCGGCGCGGGTGCACTTCCGGCAGCGCCTTCGTCGATCTCGCGCCGGCGAGCAGCCGCGCGATCGGCGGCGAGGTCTCGCCGCGCCGGCCGATCAGCGTCCCGACGAGCGCCGCGAGCACCCACCAGCCGGCGGCGAACGGGACAAGCAGCGGATCGCCGTTGGAGCCGGCCGCCGCGACCGTGATCGCGGCGAGCAGCGTGGCCGCCGCCGCGCTCGTCATCACCGTCGCCTTGAGGAAGTCGGTGAAGCGCATCAGCCGGCGAGCAGGCTCTCGAGCACGGCGCGCACGCCGTCCGGTCCGTCGACGACGAGGTCCGCCTCCTGCGCGAGCTCGGACGGGCCCTCGTCGGAGCTGACGCAGATGCGCACGGCGTGTCTCAGCCGTCCCTCGGCGAGCAGCTCGGAGAGTCCGTGGAAGGCGTCGACGTCGGTCGCGTCGTCGCCGACGTAGACGGCTGCGTCAAGGTTCATGTCGGACAGGAACGAGACGATCCCCGCGCCCTTGTCCATCCGCACGGGCGGACGGACCTCGAGCACCTTGCGACCCCAATGCGTACGCAGGCTCGCCTGCTCGGCGCGCGCGGCGATCGCGTCGATCGCGCTGCGTGCGGCCTCCTCGTCAGGCGCGCCGCGCCAGTGGTAGGCGACGATCGAACCCTTGTCCTCGATCCGCACGCGCAGCCTGCGCAGCTCCGCCGTGTCGGACTCGCGCCCGAACGCGTGGATGCGGCGGCTCCAGTCGCGCACCGCCGGGTCGAGCGCCGGCTCGGTCCAGCCGGCGCGCAGCAGCTCGCTGCCGTGGCTGCCGAGATAGGAGATCGTCCCGATCGCGACGATGCGGCGCGCATCCGACGCACGCC
>Ga0207664_10003536_pt1 | contig 10429 bp, 7 predicted proteins | sample LARL83metaG_FD_184349 | JGI IMG/M metagenome (GOLD analysis project Ga0207664, IMG submission 184349) | Corn, switchgrass and miscanthus rhizosphere microbial communities from Kellogg Biological Station, Michigan, USA - LAR L8-3 metaG... | ecosystem: Host-associated > Plants > Roots >...
GATGCAGCTCGCCGACAGGCGATGCGCGTGCCCGCGGTGATGTGCGACGACGTGCGGGATGATATCGCGCCCGAAATCGTGCGTCGACGCAGGATCGTCGGCGTCGCGGACGAGTTGATCGATGAGGAAGCCTGTGTCAAACGCGTAGATGCCCATGCTCGCGAGCGCGCGCCCGCTGTCGCCGGGGATCGACGCCGGTTGCGCAGGCTTTTCGGCGAACGCGACGATCCGGTCGTCTTGATCGACCGCCATGATACCGAACGCTGACGCGCGCTCGATCGGCACTTCGATGCAGCCGACCGTGACGTCAGATCCTTGCGCCGCATGCTGCGCGAGCATCTGGCCGTAGTCCATCTTATAGACCTGGTCTCCGGCGAGCACGAGGACGCGTTCGGGCGAGTGCGCCCGGATGATGTCGAGGTTCTGGTAGATCGAATCGGCAGTCCCCTGATACCAGAGCGTCTCCTCAACGCGTTGCGACGCCGGCAGCAGCTCGACGAACTCGTTGAACTCGCCGCGAAGGAATCCCCAACCGCGCTGGATATGGCGCATGAGGCTATGCGCTTTATACTGAGTGACGACGCCGATGCGGCGGATGCCGGAGTTGATGCAGTTCGAGAGCGGGAAGTCGATGAGGCGGAACTTGCCGCCGAACGGCACCGCCGGTTTCGCACGCCAGTCGGTGAGCTGGCGCAGGCGCGCGCCCCTGCCGCCGGCGAGGATCAACGCGAGCGTGCTCTTCGTCAGCAAGCTGACGTAGCGGGGTTGTTCGGGTGCCAACAGCATCGCATGGTTGCTTTCAACGGCCCCGGAGAACGTGCCCTCTCACAGCGCGCGGGTAGGCGACGACGGCGCGGAGAAATATGCGTGCGGGCATGAAGCTTTTAGACGACGTGCGGGTCCGAGCGCTCATCGAGTCGCGAAGCCACGACCCGTTCGGCATTCTCGGCCAGCATGCGGAGAACGGCGGCTGGGAGATCCGGGCGTTCTTGCCCGAGGCGCAACGCGTCGCGGTCGAAACCCCGGATGGACCGCGGCCGATGGAGCGCGTCGGCGCAACCGCGCTCTTCGCACTCCACTCGGAGACGCAGGTGCCCGGTCCGTATCGCTTCTTGTGGGAACGCGACGGCGTCCGGCACGACGAATTCGATCCGTACTATTTCGGACCGATCATCTCCGACTTCGATCTTCACCTGTTCAGCGAAGGGAAGCTGCGCGAAGCGTATCGCGTCTTCGGTTCGCAGCTCACGACGATCGACGGCGTCGACGGTGTCGCGTTCACGACGTGGGCACCGAACGCGGAGCGCGCGAGCGTCGTCGGCGACTTCAACGGCTGGGATGGACGACGTCATCCGATGCGCAGTCGCGGTTCGTCGGGCGTTTGGGAGCTGTTCGTGCCGGGCGTCACGCCTGGAGCGCTGTACAAGTTCGAATTCCGCAACCGCCAGAGCGGAGCCGTTCTCGTCAAATCCGATCCGTTCGCTCGCGCGTACGAGCACCGCCCCGGAACGGCGTCGGTCGTCGTCGCGCCGAGCACGCACCGCTGGACCGACGGCGCTTGGATGGCATCGCGCTTGCATTGGGATTGGCTGCACAAGCCGATCTCGTGCTACGAAGTGCATCTCGGCTCGTGGCGACGGCACGGCGACGGCTCGTATTACGGCTATCGCGAGACGGCGGGCGTGCTGGCCAACTACGCGCGGGACCTTCAGTTCACGCACGTCGAGCTGCTGCCGGTCAGCGAGCATCCACTTGACGAGTCGTGGGGATATCAGACGACCGGTTATTTCGCGCCGACGACGCGCTTCGGCTGGCCCGATGACTTCCGCGCTTTTGTCGACCGGATGCATGCCGAGGGGATCGGCGTCATCGTCGATTGGGTGCCCGCGCATTTTCCGCGCGACGACTGGGCACTCGCGCGCTACGACGGCACGCCGCTTTACGAACATGAGGACCCGCGCCTCGGCTCGCACCCCGACTGGGGCACGCTCATCTTCAACTACGGGCGCAACGAGGTTCGCGGTTTCCTTCTCTCGAGCGCGCTTTGCTGGCTCGACGAGTTCCACATCGATGGACTGCGTGTCGATGCGGTCGCATCAATGCTCTATCTCGACTACTCGCGCAAAGAAGGCGAGTGGGTTCCCAACAGGCACGGCGGGCGCGAGAATCTAGACGCGATCGAGTTCCTGCGAGAATTGAACGTCTTGGTGCACGAGCGCCACCCGGGTGCGCTGACGATCGCGGAGGAGTCGACGGCGTGGCCGATGGTCTCGCGCCCGACGTATCTCGGCGGTCTTGGCTTCTCGCTCAAGAGGAACATGGGTTGGATGAACGATACGCTGCGCTACATGGAAGACGATCCGATCCATCGCCGCTATCACCACGACATGCTCACGTTCAGCCAGCTCTATGCGTACACGGAAAATTTCGTGCTGCCCTTGTCGCACGACGAAGTCGTGCACGGCAAGCGGTCGCTGCTCGACAAGATGCCCGGCGACCCGTGGCGCAAGTTCGCCAATCTCCGATTGCTGCTGACGTATCAAGCGACGCATCCCGGCAAGAAGCTGCTTTTCATGGGCGGCGAGTTCGGTCAAGGTGAGGAGTGGAAGGCGACGCGCGAACTCGCGTGGTCGCTGCTCGATGTCCCGTGGCACGCGGGCATCCTCTCGGCGGTGAAAGATCTCAATCGGCTCTATACCTCGCTGCCCGCGCTGCATGCGCGCGATTTCGAGCATTCGGGCTTCGATTGGATCGACTGCAACGATGCCGACTCGTCCGTGCTGACGTTCATCCGCCAGGGCGGCGGGCAATTCGTCGTCGTCATATTGAATTTCACGCCGGTGCCGCGCTACGCGTATCGCGTCGGCGTACCGGAAGGCGGGCGTTACATCGAGATCTTCAACAGCGATTCGGCGCTGTACGGTGGGTCGAACCTCGGCAACGGCGGCGCTGTCGAAGCCGTCGACGAGCCGCATGTCGGACGTCCTCACTCGATATACGTGCTCGCGCCTCCGCTCGCCGGCGTCATCCTCACCCCCGAACGATTCAATGCCTGAATCTGTAGCGGTCGAGCTTCAGCTCGGCCGCAGGGGCCGCGCATCGCTCTGATGTCAGCGCCGCGCGTCCTCTTCGTGACGAGCGAGATGTACCCGCTGGCGCACACGGGCGGGCTCGGCGATGTCGCCGCCGCCCTACCCGCGGCGTTGCGCGAGCTCGGGGTCGACGTGCGCGTCATGCTCCCGCTGTATCGCTCCGCCCGAGACCGCGCGGCAAAACGCGGAAGGCCGGTCGCGGTCCCCGGCACGGACGGCGTTTCGATCGTCACCGCGCGCACGCCGGACACCGACATCCCCGTCCTCCTCGTCGATAGCCCACCGCTCTTCGACCGTGATGGCAGCCTATACGTCGACGAGTCGGGCGCCGATTGGCCCGACAATTCCATCCGCTTCGCGATGCTGTCGAAGGTCGCATCGATCGTCGCGAGCGCGACGAGCCCCATCAACTGGTCGCCGCAGCTGCTCCACGCGAACGACTGGCAGACCGGATTGGCCGTCGCGCTGCTTGCGACACGGCGCGAAGGGCGGCCGCCATCAGTCTTCACGATTCATAACCTGACGTTCTTGGGATTGCTCCCCCGCTCGGCGTTCGCGGCACTCGGATTACCGGGTCAGGCGTTCGGCATCCACGGCGTCGAGTTCTACGGCGACGTCTCGCTCATGAAGGCTGGGATCTCGTATGCGGATCGCATCACGACGGTGAGTCCGACCTATGCGCGGGAGATCCAGACGCGCAACTTCGGCGCCGGGCTCGAAGGACTATTGTCCGAGCGATCGGCACACCTCACCGGCATCCTCAACGGCGCGGACTACGCGCGCTGGAATCCGGCGGTCGATCCGCACATCGCGGCGCGTTACGACTCGCTGTCGCTCGATGGCAAGAAGTCGTGTAAGGCAGCGCTCCAACGCGAGCTTGGCCTCGAGGAGCGCAGCGACGTCTTCGTGCTGGGCAGCGTCTCAAGGCTGACGACGCAAAAGGGACTAGACATACTCATGCGAGCCCTACCGGCCGTGCTCGACAAGAAGACGCAGATCGTGCTCCTCGGTGCTGGAGATCGCGGCCTCGAACGCGCGTGGCTCGATGCCGCGAAGCGCCATCCCGGCCGGATCGGTGTCCGCATCGGCTTCGACGAACCGCTTTCGCACCGCATCGAGGCTGGCGTCGATGCGTTCGTCATGCCGTCTCGCTTCGAGCCATGCGGGCTGAATCAGATGTATAGCCTGCGGTACGGCACGCCGCCGATCGTGCACCGAGTCGGCGGTCTGACCGACACGGTCGAAGACGGCGTCACCGGATTTTCGTTTGAGGGTCCGACGCCGACCGCACTCGCTGAGGCGATCAAGCGCGCACGGAAGACGTTCGCGGATCCTCACGCCTGGCGTGCGATGCAGTTGCGTGGGATGTCGAAGGACTTCAGCTGGCCCCGCTCGGCCAAGCAATATCTCGACGTCTACCGCCAGCTACTGGGAGCCTGACCGCGCGTTCAAGTGGGCGATGACAATACAGCGATCGTTTCGATAGAGTATTGGGCCGACGTCGCGCCGTGAAGATCGGTCATCAGCGTAGAGGCCGCGGCGGTCGAGCTAAAGCTCGACCGCTACAGCTACTTCTCTTTTTGCATCAGCACGCGTAGGGCGAATTCCGGCAACGCGAGTTGGCGGCCGATGCGACGCGGCTCGCGCAGCAATCGATGAAGCCATTCCAATCCGGCGCGACGCCACGATTCCGGCGCTCGGGGCGAGCGACCGGACCAGACATCAAACGCACCGCCGACGCCGATGCACGTCGCGGGTCCGACTCCGCGAAGATTGTCGCGGATCCAGAATTCCTGACGCGGCACACCGAGTGCAACGAGGACGAGCCGCGCACCTGACGCCCGGATCGAATCGGCGATCGATGCTGAGAGCGTGTCGACGAAGTAGCCGTGATGAACGCCGGCGACGATCAAAGACGGGTGACGCTGCTTCAACGCGGCAGCCGCCTCCGTGGCCACCCCTTCGGCCCCGCCAAGAAAGAACACGGGCACGCGCACCACGTCGCACAGCCGCTCGACGAGCTCGATACCGGCGACGCGTTCGCGCAGCGGAGAGCCGGCACGGCGCATCGCCCACACGACGCCCACCGTGTCGGCGATGACGAGCTGCGCGGCGCTGACTGCCGCCCGGTACGACGGATCGCGCGACGCCCGCACCGCCATCTCGGCGCCGAACGTCACAACTTGGGCGGCGCGGCCATCGGACACAAAGGATTCGATGCGTCCGATGGCGTCGTCCATGTCGATCGGATCGACGCCGCAACCGAGGACGTTTACGCGCGGCCGGCCCGCCGCCGCAAAGGTCAAGCGCGTGTCAGCGATCGCTCGTCGGCCGGCACCATCCACGGCGCGATCGCGGCGTCTAACGCCCGCTGCTGATCCGCGGTCAGCGTGCACAGCGGCAAGCGGCAGCGACCCACCGAGAAGCCGAGACGCGCGACGGCCGCCTTCACCGGGATCGGACTCGTCGTCGCGAACAGCGCGCGGATCAGCGGCAGCAGGCGTTGATGAATGGAGGCCGCGGCTTCGACGTCGCCCGACGAATGCAGTTCGAGCATCGATTTCAAGTCATCGCCCGCGAGGTGACTCGCGACGGAGACGACTCCGACGCCGCCGACCGATGCGACGGGCAGCGCGAGGTGATCGTCGCCCGAGTACACTTCGAACCCGCGCGGCGCGCGCGCGCATATCTCGGCGATCTGCATGAGGTCCCCGCTCGACTCCTTGACCGCGACGATATTCGGATGTTGGCTGAGCGCGACGATCGTGTCCGGCGAGATGTTGACCGCCGTGCGGCCCGGGATGTTGTAGATCATCAAAGGCAGCTCAACCGCGTCGGCGATCGCGGTGAAATGCTCGATGAGGCCCGCTTGCGGCGGCTTGTTGTAGTACGGTCCGACGACGAGCACCCCGTCGACGCCGCACTCGACCGCTCGCTTCGTGAACTCGATCGACCGGCGCGTGTCGTTGCCGCCGGTGTTCGCGATGACCTTCGCGTGACCGTGCACCTCCGAGGCGACCGCGGTGAACAGGGAGAGCTTCTCGGCGTCGGTGAGCGTCGGTCCCTCCCCCGTCGTGCCGCAAACGACGAGCCCGCTGCTGCCGTGCTCGACGAGCCAGGACGCAAGCCGTTTCGTCTCGCCGAGATCGATCGCGCCGTCCGCCAGCATGGGGGTGATCATCGCGGTGACGACGGTGCCGAAGCGCGGTGCGCTCATGGACGTGCCTTCCTCGTCGGGCTCACAGCTTGAAGTACGCGTGCAAGACCTGTTCGGCGATCGCAGCCATCGTTCCGGGCACCAAGACCGAGATCGTGATGTTCGAGTCGGTGCTGTGGATGATCGGAACGCCGGCCTTGCTGAGCGCCTCGACGACCCGATACATGACGCCCGGCGTTCCGCGCATACCCGCGCCCACGATCGAGACTTTTGCGCAATCGCGCCGCGACCGAACGGCGACGGGCAGAGGCGAAAGCAGTTCGCGGGCGCGCTCGAGTTCGCCGTCTTGCACGATGAAGAACACGCCAGCCGCGTTGACGTTGATGCAGTCGAGGTTGATCGCCGCGTCGTACATCGCGCGGAACACGTCTTGCTCCCAGCCCCCCGGCAAGCCCGCCGCTTCGGGCACGACGTGGATGAAGCTGTAGCCGATGATGGTCGCGAGTCCGGTGACCGGACGCATGGGGTCCGCCGCATCGCGGCCGATGTTCGATCCGACACCGCTCCTCAAAGACCGCACCGTATAGCGGATGTTCTCGTCGCGTGCGAGATCGGCCGCTTTGTCGTGCATGACCTTCGCGCCGAGCCCTGCGAGCTCGGTGACCTCTTCGAGCGTCAGCCGCTCGACCGTGTGCGCGTCGGCGACGCGGTGCGGATCGGCGCTCATGACGCCGTCGACGTCGGTGACGATTTCGAGGTTCGCGTCGCCGAGCGCCGCGGTGAGAGCGACCGCGGTGAGATCGCTGCCGCCTCGGCCGAGCGTCGTGACCGATCCATCTTCGGTGACACCTTGAAACCCCGCGATCACCGGCGTGATTCGCGCTGCGAGCAACGCGCGGATCGGCGACGGATCGACATGCGTGACGCGCGCATCGCCGTGCATCGAATCGGTCGCGATTCCCGCCTGGCCGCCGGTGAGCGCGCGCGCCGGAATGCCGATCGACGCGAGCAGCTCGGCGAAGACGGCGGCGGCGATCATCTCGCCGGTCGCGAGCAGCAGATCGCGGTTAGGGCCGTCTGCCGCATCGGGGGTAAGTGCGATGAGCGAATCGGTCGCGTACGGCGCAGGCGATCGGCCGATCGCGGACGTCACGACGACCGGCGTCGCGCCTTCTTCTATCGCTAGACGCACGCGCTGGGCCGCGAGCAGCCGCAGCTCCGGCGTCGCGAGCGATGAGCCGCCGAACTTCAACACGATGAGCGGCTGCACCGCATTGCGCACGTTCATACGGGGACGGGCGCCGAACGCAGCGCCGCCTCTGCGATCTGGACCGCGTTCGTAGCGGCGCCTTTGCGCAGATTGTCGCAGACGATCCAGAGCAGCCACGCGTTCTCGTGCGCCTGATCAGGGCGTAGTCGTCCGACAGCGACGATGTCCGTGCCCGCGACGTCGAGCGGCGTCGCGTATGCGGTGCCGTCGGTGAACGTGACACCGCGCGCGTTTGCGAGAACGTTACGGATCTCGTCGCGCGTCGCGGGCTGCTTCGTCGCGAACGCGACTGCTTCCGAATGCCCGACCGCGACCGGCACTCGCACGGTTGTCGCAGACACCGGCAGATCAGGTCGCGAGATGATCTTGCGCAGCTCGGCCGCGATCTTCGACTCTTCTCCCGAATCGCCGCCGGCCTCGAACGAACCGACTTCGGGAATGACGTTGCCGGCGATGCGCTTCGGCAGCGCCGCCGCCGCACGGTCGTCGCCGCGCGTCTGCGCCGCGAGCTCGTCGACGGCATCCCGGCCCGCGCCGGAGACGCTTTGATAAGTGCTGACGCTCACCCATGCAAGACCGAAGGCGCGATCGATCGGGGCGAGAGCGATCGAAAGCGGAATGGTCGAGCAATTCGGGTTCGCGACGAGGCGATGGCCCGGCAACGCGTCGCCGTTCACCTCTGGCACGACGAGCGGCACGTCGGGTTCGAGCCGGTAGGCTGACGACTTATCGATGACGAGCACGCCTCGTTCCGCGACGAGCCGCCCGTACGCCGCGCTCACCGTGTCGCCGACGGCGAAAAACGCGACATCGACGTCATCGAAGAGGCTTGCATCCGGCGTCGACGCGTCGATCGCTTCGACGATCGCCTGGCACGAACCCGAGCGCACCGTCGATCCGGCGCTCTTTTGCGTCGCGAACGCGCGCAACGACGTCATCGGAAAGCGGCGCTCTTCTAAGATGCGGCCGAGCGTCTCGCCGACGACGCCGGTCGCTCCGACGATCGCGACGCGATACACGCTCATAGCAGTGACTCTAACCAGTCGACGAACTTCGTAAGATCGCGTGCTGCGCGGATCGCGAGGAACATGCCGGGCATGAACGAGGAACGTGACGTCGAGTCGTGGACGATGCGCAGCGTCTCGCCGTCACCGCCGAACAATACTTCTTGGTGCGTGACGACGCCCGGCAAGCGAAGGCTGTGGATGCCGACGCCCTCGAGCTCGGCGCCGCGCGCGCCCTCCATCTTCATGAGCGACGTTGGAGCGCGTTGAAACGACCGGCCCGGTGCGGCCGAACGCGCCGCAGCTAAACGGCGCGCTGTGGCGGTCGACGTCCCTGAGGGTGCATCTTTCTTGCCGGCCTCGTGCATCTCGATGATCTCGACCGCATCGTAGTGGCGCGCCGCATCGGCCGCATACTTCATCATGAGAACGGCTCCGATACCGAAATTCGGAACGAAAACGCAGCCGATAGTCTCGCGCTCGCACGCAGCGCGGAGATCGTCGACGTCTTCGGCGACATAGCCTGACGTGCCGATCACCGGCCTGACGCCCGATGCGATGCACGCCAACGCGATCTTCTTCGAGTCCGGGAAGTGCGTGAAGTCCACGAGCACTTCCGGTCGCGCAGAGGCAAGCAGCTCGTCGACGTCGCTGAACTCCGACCGCTCGGCGTTCGGATCGGTTCGCACGAGGCCGCCGACGTACGACAAGTCCGACGCGGCTTCCAAAGCGGCGATCGCGGTCGTCCCCATCTTGCCGCGCGCGCCGGCGACGGCGACGCGGATGGCGGAAGGCGTCATTCGGCTCGCATCTTCAACGTCTGGAGGCTACACCTTCTCCAGCTTCGCGTAATTCAACATGATGCTCTTACGGCCGGCGGTTTCGAAATTGACGGTGACGAACGCGTCACCGCCCGCGCCACGCACCTCGAGCACGGTGCCGACGCCGAACTTCACGTGAACGACGCGATCGCCGACGCTCAGGTCGACGATGTCCTCGGAAAGCGTCGGCTCCGGCAGGCGGACGTCGTCCCAGCCGCCCGAGAACCCGACGGTCGGCATCGACGGCGCGTTGAGGAACTCGAGGCCGGCGATCTCGGTGAGGAAGCGCGACGGCGGATGCAAGTAGGCGCTGCCGAACGTGTTGCGCCGCTTCGCGTACGACAGGATGAGTTCGTCGATGGCGCGAGTCATTCCGACATAGGCAAGGCGTCGCTCTTCCTCTATATCTGCCGGATCGATGAGCGCCCGGTTGTGCGGGAAGACGCCCTCCTCGAGACCGGCGAGGAAGACGACCGGGAACTCAAGCCCTTTTGCCATGTGGAGGGTCATGAGCGTGACGGCCGATTCGCCTTCGCGCATCGCGTCGAGATCGGAGACGAGCGAGATGTTCGCGAGAAAGCCCAAGACGTCGTTCCCCTCGCGTTCTTCGAACTCGCGCGCGACGCCGATGAGCTCTTGCAGGTTCTCCAGGCGCGATTGCGCCTCGACCGTATCTTCGGCCCGCAGCTCCCGCACGTATCCCGTGTCTTCCAACACGGTGACGAGCAGCCGTGACGGGCCCGCGACTTTGCCGATCTCGTCGAAGCGATCGATGATCGTCAGGAACGACGCGATATCCTTCGCGCGCTTCGGCGCTACGAGCGTGACGAGCGCCGGGTCGCTCATCGCTCTTGCGAAGCTGAGACCACGCCGGCCGCCTTCGTCGGCGATCGCGTTGAGCGTCGATTGCCCGATGCCGCGCCGCGGCGCGTTGATGATGCGCCGTAAGGAGATGCCGTCGTCGCGGTTGACGATATAACGCAAGTACGCGAGAGCGTCTTTGACTTCGGCACGCGCGTAGAAGCCGACGCCGCCGACGACGCGATATGGCAAGCCTTCGACGAGCATCGCTTCCTCGAACGCTC
>Ga0207664_10003537_pt1 | contig 10429 bp, 9 predicted proteins | sample LARL83metaG_FD_184349 | JGI IMG/M metagenome (GOLD analysis project Ga0207664, IMG submission 184349) | Corn, switchgrass and miscanthus rhizosphere microbial communities from Kellogg Biological Station, Michigan, USA - LAR L8-3 metaG... | ecosystem: Host-associated > Plants > Roots >...
GAGATGGCCACCCGCAGCGCCCATCGGTTCCCTGCCGACGCGCGGAAGGAACGCTGATGGACCTTTCGACCAGCTACCTGGGCCTGGCGCTGCGCAACCCGCTCGTCGCCTCCGCGTCACCGATCTCGAATACCCTCGACGGCGTAAGGCAGCTGGCCGACGCCGGCGTTGGCGCGATCGTGCTCTACTCCCTGTTCGAGGAGCAGCTGCGGCAGGAAGCAGAGCGGAACGCACGGCTCGCCGACGCCGGCACCGACAGCTTCGCCGAGGCGCTGTCCTACTTCCCGGCCGACACAGAGGCTGAGGCGGCGGAGGCCGGCGCTGCGGACGAACCAAGCCCGCGCCGGTACCTGAGCCTGCTGGAGCGCGTTGCGGCAGCCGTCGAGATACCGGTTGTAGGCAGCCTCAACGGTGTCACGCCCGGCGGCTGGACCAGCTATGCGCGGGCGATGCAGGACGCCGGTGCTGCGGCGATCGAGCTGAACATCTACTACATACCCGGCGACCCGCACATTACGGGCCGCGACGTCGAGCAGCGGCACATCGACATCCTGTGCCGGGTGAAGGCGGCTGTGACCGTGCCAGTGGCGGTCAAGCTGAGCCCGCACTTCAGCTCGACCGGCGAGATGGCCCTCCGGCTTGACGAAGCGGGCGCGGACGGCCTGGTGCTCTTCAACCGATTCCTGCAACCCGACATCGATCCGGAGAGCATGGCGGTGGTACCCGCCGTGGACCTGTCCAGCCCGAGGGAGGCCCGGCTACCGCGTACCTGGATCTCGATCCTGCGCCACCGGGTGCGCGCCTCACTCGCGGCGACTACCGGCGTCGACGAGCCCTCCGACGTGGTCAAGTACCTGCTGGCCGGCGCCGACGTGGTGATGACCGCGTCCGCGCTGATCCGCCATGGCCCCAAGCATGCGGCCGTCTTGCTAGACGGCTTGTCCGAATGGATGGTGCGCAAAGAATTCACCTCCGTCGGCGAACTGCGAGGCAGGCTCGCGGTTCCGCCCGGCGGCGACCAGGCCGGCTACGAGCGCGCAGGCTATGTCAGCGCACTGCGAGCCGCCAACACCGCCCAGGGTCCGTGGTGACCGGGCCGGCGCATGCGCGCCGGGACCGTCATCCCGCCGAAGATCCCCTCCTCCTCCTCCTCTGAGTCACAGTTCTCCCGGATGCTCGCTCCAGGGCTCTCCGTCGGGCTTCCACCGCGCAGTCTGACTGCCCCGCAGATGGCCGTCTGCGCCGCCGCGCACGTCGGACATTGCTGGGCCATCCTCCGCGAGGTCGCTTGTCCAACTGCCGCTGCGCCACGCGCAGCGGCAGCCCTAGAGGTGACAGCCGGCTACCAGGCGCAACTGGGTCCTCACAGCGGCCGACGACGGCATCGGGCCGCCAGCAACGCCAGGCACCGGGAATGGACTGGCCCAGCGTGAGCCCGTGTAGGACTGGCCGTCTCCCGGCAGCCGGGCCCTGGCCGCGGCAGCCTGACCCTAGTTCCTGGCGTGATCCGCGGTGTCCTCTCCGTAGCGCCTGCTCGCCGCCCTGCTCCTCCAGCCCTGCCCCGGCCATGCCGGGCACTGGGCTGGACTGGAGACGCCGCCACCAAGCCCGCTCACGCTGGCACCACCAGCGGACACGGCTCTGCAGATGCTGCGATTGCCCAGGCCAACTAGCAAATGGCGATAGCCCTACTAGAAAGATATTGCTAGTTTCTTTTCAAGTGTAGGTTGAGGGCGGGCACCGGGAAACAACTGCCGAAAGCCGCGAGATGACCGGGTCCGCGAGGAGAACCGGCCAAGGTCTCAACGACCCGGTCCCACTCGTGAGGGAAGTAACGCCATCCCAAAGCCAGCGGCACCACACGACCTAGCCGGCCCGCGGCCGCCCCCTTCAGCCGGCGGCTCCCCCCGGCCCCCGGCCATACCGCAGGTACCCAGGCCCGGGCATCTGCACGAGGTCCCTGTGCCCGGGACGCGAGTCGCCGTACTCGAGCCGGTCATCGGAACCGAGCGATACGCGCGGCTGCTCACCGTGGCCGCCCAGTTCCGGGACAGGCTCGGCCACCGGACCATCTGGAACGTCAATTCGACCGCGGTCGGCGGCGGGGTTGCTGAGATGCTGCAAGTACTCGTGGGGTACATCTCGGGCCTGGGCATCACGGTCCGCTGGACAGTGATCGGCGGCGACCCCGACTTCTTCGCGATCACCAAGAGGCTGCACAACCAGATTCACGGTGAGGCCAGCGGCGCCGGGCAGGTGGGCAGCGCTGACGTCAGCCATTACGAGCAGGTCCTTGCCGCGAATGCGGACGAGTTGCTCGGGCAGGTGCGCCCGGGCGACATCGTGCTGCTGCATGACCCGCAGACGGCCGGCCTGGCGGCACCGCTGGCCCGGGCCGGCGTGCGGGTGGTGTGGCGCTGCCACATCGGGGTGGACTGGCAGAACGACGCAACGCGCGGGGCCTGGGATTTCCTGCGGCCATATCTGGCGCCCGCGCACGGGTACGTCTTCAGCCGGCGGCAATACGTGCCGCCGTGGATTCTCCCGGCACAAGCCTGGATCATCCCGCCATCGATCGACCCGTTCTCCGCGAAGAACCAGGAACTCGACGCCGCCACGGTAGAGGCGATCATGACGACCATCGGGGTCCTGGACGGCGAGCCGCCCCAGGCACCCGGGCGCTTCGCACGCCGCGACGGGACGACCGGCGAAGTCACTCACGCCGGGCAGGTAACGGGCGACGGCAGGCCCGGCCCGGCCGACCCTGTTGTCGTGCAGGTCTCGCGCTGGGACAGGCTCAAGGACATGTCTGGTGTCATGCGCGGCTTCGCCGAGCATGTGGTGCCCAGCGGCGCCGGGTACCTGATGCTGGTCGGCCCCATGATGAGCGGGGTGGCCGATGATCCTGAGGGCGCCCTCGTCTTGGCTGAATGCCTGGCACAGTGGCGGGGCCTGCCCGCGGCGGCCCGCGCGCGGGTGCTCCTAGTGACCTTGCCGCTTGACGACGTCGAGGAGAACGCGGCCATGGTCAACGCGATCCAGCGGCATGCGACGGTGATCGTGCAGAAGAGCCTCGCCGAGGGCTTCGGGCTGACCGTTGCCGAGGGCATGTGGAAGGGCCGCCCGGTGGTCGGCTCGGCCGTCGGCGGAATCCTGGACCAGATCGCCGGCGGCACCGGCGTCCTGCTGCCCGACCCGGCCGATCTGGCCACGTTCGGGTCGCAGGTGCGGCGACTGCTCGACAGCCCGGACGACGCGAGGCTCATGGGCGCGGCGGGCTGGGCGCACATCCGGGAGAACTACGTCGGCGACCGCCACCTCATACTGTGGGCCCAGCTCATCGACGCAACCATCGGCGATTAGGCCGGCCCGGCTCGGCGATCAGGTGCCCCTGGCAGCTGAACCCGGCGAGGGAGATCCGCTGCACCCGGGTGACTGGATCCGATGTTCCTAAACATTGTAGGCCTACGACGTTGACATCTGCCTTACCGCACATTTACTGTAGGTCTACAGCGTAGTTCATCGGAGTTCCCCTCTGATGGTCCGTTCCCGGGCCCGTCATCGTGGTCGCCGCTGTGATCAGCGTCGCTGCCAACTCACATGAGATGACGTTCTCGCCGGATAGAGGAGGACGGACGATGGCACGCACAACAACCGCAAGGGGGACAGGTGTCCCGATGTGGCCGAAAGACGCCCTGCGGTGGCGCGCGAATGTCGCAGCGAGCACCGTCATCGTAGAACCCCAACGAAGTGGAGATGGTCATGCGAGCGCTTGTTTACCACGGTCCCGGCCTCAAAGCCTGGGAAGACGTGCCGAAGCCAGAAATCGCCGCCGACACGGATGCGATAGTGCGGGTCGACGCCACCACGATTTGCGGCACGGATCTGCACATTCTCAAGGGCGACGTGCCGATTGTGCCTGACGGGCGGATCCTCGGCCACGAAGCGGTCGGAACCGTCGAGGCGGTCGGCAGCGGCGTGAAGACGGTCAAGGTCGGCGACCGCGTGCTCGTCTCCTGCGTCTCCGTGTGCGGGACCTGCCGATTCTGCCGCGAAGGCCATTCCGGGCAGTGCCTGGGCGGCGGCGGCTGGATCCTGGGCTACAAGATCGACGGCACCCAGGCTGAGTATGTCCGGGTGCCGTTCGCCGACAACTCGACCTACCCGCTCCCGGACGGCGCCACGGACGAGGACATCCTCATGCTGGCGGACATCCTGCCGACCGCCTATGAGGTCGGCGTCCTCAACGGCGGCGTGCGGCCAGGCGATGTGGTCGCGATCGTCGGGGCCGGCCCCATCGGCCTGTCCGCGATCAGTGGCGCCCGCCTGTTCAGCCCGAGCCACGTGGTCGCGATCGACCTGGCTGACACCAGGCTGGAGGCGGCGAAAAAGTTCGGCGCGGACGTCACCGTGAACAACAGCCGCGAGGACCCGCTGGAGGCAGTCCGCTCGCTTACTGACGGGCTGGGCGCCGACGTGGCCATCGAAGCGGTCGGGGTGCCTGCCACCTTCGAGCTGGCCGCTCAGCTGGCCAGGCCCGGCGGGCGGATCGCCAACATCGGCGTGCACGGCGAGCCGGCCACCCTGCACCTCGAGGAGCTGTGGATCAAGAACATCACCATCACCACCGGCCTGGTCGACGCGTACTCCACGCCGACCCTGCTGCGCCTGCTCGCCACTCACCAGATCGACGCCGGGCGGTTCATCACCCACCACTTCACACTGGATGAGTTCGACAAGGCCTACGACGTGTTCGCCCGGCCAGCCGACACCGGCGCGCTCAAGGTCATCTTGAGCCGCACCGCGTAGGGCGTGCACCCGGCTCTGGCGCAGTGATCATGAACGTCACCTGCGGCGCCGGGTGCCCCGCCCACCACCGAGGACATCCCGAGCCGAAGGTCATGTTCTCCCCGCAAGCGCATCCTGGAAACGGCACCGCCGCACGACATTCCGCCCGCCGAACCGACCTGACCGCCACGGCCGGCCCTGACGCAACCGCCACGAGCGCGACGCCGGGCGCGACGTGGGAACACGCCATTCGTGCTGCCCTTAGCGCCGCAAGGGTCTGCTCAGGCCGAATACGATCAACAGCAGCTACGCGGTGAATGCGAGGTGTTCGACAGGACCGGCGGCCTCACCTTGATCTTCACCGGCCGGCGCAGCATTCCCGGCATCGAACTCGGTTCCCAGATCCGGGCCACCGGCACGATCGGTGAGACCACCGGCCGCCTCACCATCACCGACCCCGCCTACCAGATTCTGGCCGGGTGCCGGGATGGGGCTTAAGCCTGGCTGTCGACCAAGCGGCTCCAGCGCCGCAGCTCCGCCCGGAAGGCTGAGTGGCATCCGGCAGGACTGCCGGCGGGTCTCGGTGGCCAACTCCACGTCCGCGGGGCCGACGGGGTAGGCGACGTCTTCAGTCAGCTGCCGCTTGCGCCATTGGGCTCGCCTTCTACCGTTTTGTCGCCCGCTCACCACCTGGGGCCCCTCAATCGGCCGCTCGGGTGCCGGGCGAGGGATCCTCGCCCGGCTATGGCTCATCCAGCACCTCCGGGACGGGACGGCGAGGAGTCGGGGGGACTGGCAGGCCATAGCCAAGCCGCAGGATCATCTGCGGCTGCTCGGTCGCGGACCGCGGGTCGCGGACCAGCCACGCGTCGGCGGTCTCCAGCGGCTGGGTGAGCGGAGTCACGGCAATCCCGCGGTCGGTGGCGGTCAGCAGCACCCGCTGCAGCGCCTGCCCGGCACGCAGCCAGTCTGCCCTTCCGCCGGAGCGCACGGACAGGACGGCAAGCTGCGGGGTCTCCTCGAACCAGGCGTAGCTGGGGGGCTCGGGCCGTCCGGGCGTGAAATCGCGGACCGGCGTGGAACTGTCAGGGGCGCGGGGGCCCAGCGCGCTGTCGGGTATGCCCTCACGATCGCGTGCCCCGCCCGCCCACTGGGCAAGCTCGGCGCGGTAGGCAGGGTCGGCGAGCTGGTCGCGTTCGGCATCCTGCACCAGGCGCAGCACGCGGACCGTCTCGTCGTGGTCAAGGACGTGCAGCATGGCGCCTTCGAGCCCGGCTGCCTCGGCGAGTCGGGCCAGCACGGTCGGCGGCACCGGGCGGCCGCTGAACGGTCCGCGATTGGTGTGCCGCCTGGCGATGGCTGCATACAGCTCGCGCTCCGTCTGCTGCGCGCGATACGGCCCGGCGAGGCGGACCGTGGCCAGGAGCAACGCCTGACCCGGATCGGGGAGCAGCTGGACAACGGGCTGGCGGCCCGCAACGGCGGCTGCCAGGCGCAGGTTGAACAGTGCGGCGCCGCAGGCGATGTGGACGGCGCGACCGTGGGGGTCGCTGTACCGCAGCGTCCGTGCCGGGTCGGCGTGCAGCTCGATAGTGTGAGCAGCGCGCCGGATCCGGAACCGCCAGGGCTGACTGTTGTGCATCGATGGCGCTGCCACGGCGGCATCCAGCAGGTCGGCGATCACCTGCTTGGACAGCTCCCCCGACCTGGCCGGTCGCGAGGAGTCCCGTGCACCTGCTGGCGCCATAGCACAAGCATCGCGGCATCCCGTGCACAGCGCCAGTCTTCGCGCGGGTAGCCGAGCATGTCGTAGACACGGACAACGCCTTCCAGCACCAGATCGGCGCCTGGCCGACCCGCTTCGCATCATCGCGGTGTGGCGAGACCCAGCCAGGACGTAGCCCGGTAGCCAACCGGGCCTGTTAATCAGCCGGCGTGGATACGTGGCCGCCGGAAACGGCCTTCAGCGTCAAGCCGAACACGCAGGTCCAGAGCTCGTCGGCGGTGCTCCCGTCGGCCACGGCGATCGTGGCCGACGTCTGGCCCTCGTCATCGACACAGCAGGCCACCCTAGCGAGCAATCACACCGGGCAACGCGCAATAAAGAACGTTCTGTTTGTCGCGTCGTTGAGCTGCGCGCGTTCAAGATCACTGGCCTGGTTTGTGCGGTCTGGCAGGCCACTCACAGTGAGTCGGTCCCGGACAGCAAGGCATTCTTGTTGACGGCTGCGCTGCCTTGCCTCCGCCGGTAGGTGCGCCGTTTACTGGCCGGTTACTCCTTCTGCGGTGTGGAAGGCCTCGACCACCTCGCCGGGGGTGTCGTAGTAGGCGCCGGGGCCGAGGGCTGCGCTGATGCCGTAGCGGTCGAGCTGCTCGCGCACGGGGCTGTGGACGGTGCTGAGGGCAAAGCGGATGTGTCGTTTGCGGAGGTGTTCGATGACGCGGGTGAGGACCGCCGCCGCGGTGTAGTCGACGTCGCCGATGGCCGCGCAGTCCAGAACCATCCACCGCAGCGGGCTTCCCTGCGCGGTGAGGGCGGTGACGTCGTCGATGAGGCGGGAGGCGTTGGCGTAGTAGAGGCTGGTGCCGAACCGGTAGACCACCAGTCCTTCCTCGGTCCGCGCGCCGGGCCGGACTGGGGCCGGCTGCCAGTGCCCGGCCGCTGACTTCACCAGCACGCTGTTGAGCGGGTTGTAGCTGTGGCGCAGGTGGTCGATGACCGAGGCGGCGACGGCAAGCACGATGCCTTCCTCGACCCCGAGGACCACGACCGCGGCGGCCGTGAGCAGGGCAATGACGAACTCATGGCGCCGGCAGGCCAGGATGCGCCGCAACCCGCGGACGTCGATGAGCTCGATGGCGATGAGGAAGACGACCGCCGCCAGGGCGGCGTCCGGCAGGTACGCGAGCGGCCCGGTGAGCAGGAGAAGGACAATCAGGACTACCACGGCGGTCGTGAGCTGGGCCAGCTGGCTGCGCCCGCCCGCGCTGTCGGCCACCTGTGTCTTGGTCGGGCTGCCGTTGACGACGAAGGTGCCGGAGAACGCGGCGGCCACGTTGGCGGCGCCCAGGCCGACCAGGTCGGCGTCCTGGCTGAACGGCTCCTCGTACTTCCCGGCGTAGGCGCGTGAGGTCGCCGCGCTCTGGGCGAGGATGACCACGAACATCGACACTGCGGCGCCGAGCAGCGCGGCGGCGTCATGCCAGCCGAGCGCGGGCAGCCCCAGGTGCGGCAGCCCACGCGGGACCGGCCCGACCACAGCCACGCCGCGCACCGCCAGATCCGCCGCCCGGCTCACGCTGATCGCGGCGATCACCGCGATCAGCAGGCCCGGGATCTTGCGGGTGACCGCCCGGGCGGCCAGCACGATCGCGATGACCCCGGCCGACACTGCCAGATCTGCCGCGTGTGCCTGCGGGAGCGCGCGCACGATGTCCACGAGTTTGGTCACGGTGTTTTTGCCTGTGGCAGTCACCCCGAGCATGTCGGGGAGCTGGCTGACCGCTACCTGGATACCGACGCCGGTGAGGAATCCGACCAGCACGGTGCGGGACAGGAAGTTCGCCAGGAACCCGAGCCTGGCCAGCCGGGCCAGCAGCAGCATCGCGCCGGCCAGCAGGGCCGCGAGCCCGGCCAGCCGGACGTATCGCTCCGACCCAGCGGCCGCGAGCCCGGTCAGCGCGGCGGCGAGTATGACGGCGGTGGCGGAGTCCGCGGCCACGACGAGATGGCGCGATGAACCGAGGACGGCGAACACGGCCATCGGCAGCAGCAGCGTGTACAGGCCGGTCACCACCGGCATCCCAGCGATCTTCGCGTACCCGAGAACCACCGGGATGCTCACCGCGGCCAAGCTGATACCGGCGACCACGTCCGCCGCGATGTGAGACCGGTGCACGGGCAGCAGACCACCACCCATCACCGGCCACGCCCGCAGCCGTGCCCGCAGGGAGCGCCCACCCGAATCCGGCACCGTCACCTCCTCCGCTGCTGCCGCAGCCACGCCGGGCCGGCTGCGTGTCTTACCTGCCAGCTGGGGCAGCCAGCGATCTAGTTCGCCTGCCAGCCATCATGCGTTTACCTACCGTTCATTTCCAGGTCAGGCGGCGCGTCGCTTGAGCTGGATAGTGTCCGCCGCAGCAGGAGGCTCGCCGCCGGCCCGTGAGGCAGGAGGCTCGCCGCCGGCCCGTTAGGCAGGCGGCATGAGCGTCAGGGGACGCCGTCGACTTCCGGCCAGGTGATCACCGGAGATTACGACCTGATCGTGGTTACTGGCACGTGCTTGCTGGCGCTGCCTGACAAGAACTGGTCGCAGCGAAAGGAGGACCCGATGACCCCCATACCGAAGCTCGCGATGGTGACAGCAGTGCCGACGGCCGTGGCGATAGCTGGTGCAGCACCGGGCCGCGGCAGACTGCCGCTTTGCTCACGGTACTCACTCGTCTAGGAGATATTGCCGACCTAGGACACGGCGAAGGCCGCACCGTCCAGCGCTACGTAACGCTGCGCAGAAAGGCCAGCACGGCAGCCGCTCGCGCAGCTGCGGGTCGAGCGACTCGTAGACCTCATCGCCTGTCACATTGCGCAGGGTCAGCTCCATCGCAGCGCGCGGGCCGCCCCTGGCCATGCCTTCTTCCACCCGCGTCTTGCGCGCGGCGCGGATGGCGCAGTCTCACCTCGTCCGACGGTGCCTTCATGGCACGTGCAGGATGAGGGCGTCATCGACTGCACGCAGATCCTCTGGATCGGAGGTAACGACATGCAGGTTCCGCTGCCGCGCGCAGAGGGCAACCGAGACATCGACCACATCGGCGTGGCCCGACCTGCCACACAGGAGGCCGACCGCGCGGGCGACCGGGTCGTCCAGGGCGACGACCTCCGTGCGCTCGTCGCTGAGCAGCGCGGCGATCCGCGCCTGTCGAGGTCCGCCGCGCCACGCCTGAGCAACGGCACCCGCGGGCACCGCGACTTGCCAGTCACGCCGGTCGATCTCCTCTAGCAGAGCCTGCATCCGCCTGCTGCGACGCTCGATCGCGATGAGAGCGCCGGCATCGAAGGTGATCGCGCCGGTCACTCGACTCCGAGCGCTCGCCGAGCCCACGCGTAATCTTCCTCGCTCGGCTGCCCGTCCTCAGCCCGCATGTCAGCGACTAGGCGGGAGATTGACCTCGTCCGCGCCGACTGCGCCATCGCATCGGCGATGTAGGCAGAGACCGAGGCTGCCCGGCCTTCGCGCACAGCCTGTCGTGCCTGCTCAGCCAGCTCGTCAGGCAGGCTCACAGCCAACTTGGTAGTCATACCAGAAGCCTACCACAGTCATACCTGGGTAGTATCGTCGAGAGGGCTGCCCGTCCCGCAGGCGAACATCCAACGCAGCGAGGCGCGCCGCATCCGCCGTTATGGTCGGCAGTCTGGTCGCTGGCCTGGACTTCAGGGTCGCGCCCGAACGGTTAAATCTGCGCGCTCTGCTTCCTCTTCGCCGGGCGCTGCCGGTAGCTGGTGCGGCGGCGCCGTGGCTCAGCTGATGAACACTGCTATCGCAATAAACTGGCAGGTCGCGGCGGCGCAGACATAGGCGTGAAAGACCTCGTGGTAGCCGAACACCGACGGGTACGGGTCGGGCCGGCGGCGATGGTAAGA
>Ga0207664_10003539_pt1 | contig 10429 bp, 13 predicted proteins | sample LARL83metaG_FD_184349 | JGI IMG/M metagenome (GOLD analysis project Ga0207664, IMG submission 184349) | Corn, switchgrass and miscanthus rhizosphere microbial communities from Kellogg Biological Station, Michigan, USA - LAR L8-3 metaG... | ecosystem: Host-associated > Plants > Roots >...
CACGGCGGTCCCGCGTCCCACCCCCCCGGGACCGCCGTGCCCCGGGACCGCCGTGCCCCGGAACGCCGCGCCGCCGGCTGCTCGTGCCGGGCAAGCGCCCGGCACGGCCGCCAGCAGGACTCGGCTCTCCCCCCTCTGCCGGTATGGGCTAGCGGGAGGGAGCGCGGCGCGCAGACCCAGGGCCACGGGGCGCGCCGCAACCCCGTGCCGGGCGGGACGGCAAGGACACGGCGGCATGCCCCTCGGCCGCCACGGGTCCAGCCTCCGCCCGGCACGGGCCGCAGGCACCAGCGAGAGGAGCATCATGCCCGTCCACGAACCCGGCATCGACACCAGCAAGCCGAACATCGCCAGGGTCTGGGACTACTGGCTCGGCGGGAAAGACAACTTCGCCGCCGACCGCGCGCTTGCGCAGCGGGTCGAGGGCCTGTTCGGGCCGCCGCCGCCCGGCCGGCTCCCCGTGCCCCGGGAGATGGCAGTGCGGAACCGGCTGTTCCTGGAACGGGCCGTCACCTGGTGCGCACGCCAGCGGGGCATCGCCCAGTTCCTCGACCTCGGCTCCGGCCTGCCCGCAGGCGGCGCCGTCCCCATGCCGGACGGGACGGTCACTCAGGTCACCGACACGCACACGGCGGCACGGGCCGTCATCGGGGATGCCCGCGTCGTCTATGCCGACATCGATCCGGTAGCGGTCTCGCACGCGCAGGCGCTGCTGTGCGGCACCGGGGTGACGGCGGTACGCGGCGATGTGCGGGACCCGGGCGCGATCCTCGCGGACCCGGCCGTAGGCGCCGTCATCGGACTCGAGGAGCCGTGCTGCGTGGTGCTGGGCATGGTGCTCCACTTCTGCGGCGCTTCCGAGGCGCGGCGGATCACCGGGGAAATCGCCCGGGCCCTGGCGCCCGGCAGCGTACTGGTCGTCTCCGTGGCGCGGTGCGATGATCCGCAGCTGTGGACATCGATTGAGGCCGTCTATACCGCCGGGCGGGTGCACAACCACGCGCGTGCCGAGGTCGTGTCGTTCCTGGCCGGGCTGGACGTGCTCAAGCCGGGCGTGGTGCCGGCGCGGGGATGGCGGCCCGGGTGGAGGGACTCCGCGCCGTCTGACGCGCCGAGCTACGCGCTATGCGGGGTCGCGGTCAAGCCTTGAAGTATGTGTCCGCTCACAGGAACTTCAGCTCTTTCACGTCATCCCCGTTCCTGACGAGAAGCACCGAGCCGGCTGCAAGTTCCTGCTCGAAGAAGGCGTACACCTGCAATGCGCGGTTTATCACGTCGGTGCGGCTCAGCCCGAGCAGCGCCGCTGTCTCCTCCGTGGCGGCCCACGCCCGCGGGATCAGGTTGACCGTTACCTTGTGAAGCTCTGTCATACAGCGATCATACGCGCAAGAGACGTACCGGCGCCTTACTGAACGCCTCGCCTTCCGTCAGCCGCCCCACGTGACCTGCACGGCGACCCCCGGCGCGAACGTGACCACGGCGCTGCCAGGACCCTCACGGTGGCACGTCACCGTGACCGTGACTGTCTCCCCGTCCGCCAGGGATCCCGAGGCCGGCGACAGGAACACCCACCCCGGGGCGGACGCCTCCCACGACACCTGGCCCCCCTGCGCGGTGAGGGCCACCTGCCCGGTGCCGCCCTCAAGCTGGAGCACCGGGGATGAGACAGCCAGGACGCCGGGAGAGGGGGAGGCGGACGGGGACGGCGGCGGGGAACTCGGCGGCGGGGCGGTGGCGGGCTGCGGGGCCGGCGAGGTCACGGCGCGGCGCGGCCGGTGCCTGCGCTTGTGAGTGACCACGGCGGGCACAGCCGACGGGAACGCGGCGGCGGGGGCCAGGGCCGCGGCCTGGGTGACCGCGGGCTGCGGCGGCACCGTCTGCGTCTGGTACGGCTGGACTGCGAGGGTGAGGCCGCCTGCGGTCACCACGGAAGCGGCGAGAGCCAGCGACGCGGTAGCGGCCCGGTGCGCGGTGACCGCGGCTTTCGCCCCGGCGCCGATCGCGGCAATCACCGGGACGGCGCGCAGGGCGCGGCGGGCTGCCGGGAAGCGCCGGGCGTGCCGGCCGGGTGCCTGCTCGGCCGCGGCGAGCTGGCGGCCGAGCGCGATCATGTGGGGTGCCGCGAGCAGGGACGCGGCGACCCGGTCAAGTGATGCCTCGACGTCGGCGAGGCGGTGCCCGAGGTGGACCATCTCGGCGGCGGCGCGCTGGTCGCCGGGGTCGAGCAGGTAGCGGCGCAGGATGAGGTTCGCGGCGCTGAGCGCGTCGCGGGTCTCGGCGAGGACGCTTGCGCTCCCGGCCTCGTAACCTGGCTGGCCTGCTCGTGCTGCGCCTTCCACTGTGCGCCGTCCTCCCCGCGCGCTGCGTCGCGCGCCCCTCTGGACTCCCCGGTGCACTGGTTCCCCCCCAGGCACACGAAGCGATTCTCATAATATGAGCGGGAACAGGCAATATCCCCAACAGTTCGTGATCAAAGCGTTGCAATCAATGCGAACTGGCTGCGACTTAAGCAATCCGGGCATAACCCCGTGCGCCCCCTCCGGCCCTCCCCGGCCCCCCGCGCCCTCTCTGCCCGCCCGATCGCCACCATCCGCTGCCTCACCTTGCGGGACAGCCCCTCATCGCTCCACACGTTCCGCTCCCACACCGCGATCGGCGAGTCGCCGGGGAATATGACGGCGGCCGGCGGATTCGGGCCGTGAACCTCGGTCGCCGCCAGGACTTCCTCCGCGACTTCGAGCTCGCACCGGGCCAGGAGATCGGCGGGGCCGTCCCAGGTGGGGAGGTAGCCGTCACCTGCGGGACCGGGCGGCGGCCGGTGCGCGGCGGGGGGGACGGGGCCGGGGTCATCGCCGGACAGCGCTCGGGCGATGGCGCGGGCGATGGCGCCGGAGGGGAGGCCGTAGGCGACTTCGACAGCCGCGACGGTGGCAGCGTCATAGTTCTGCCGCCGGCCCTTCTCGATGTCTGCGGCGAGGCGCCCGTTGATGTGGCGTTCGGCGGCGAACAGGCTCCGGTTCATATAGCGGGGGTCGAGCTGGACGCGCTGCTGCACGAGCATTTTCCCCAGTGCTGCCCACGCTGCGGCCTCCGTACCGACCATGGAGTTTCCTTCCGGCAACCGAACCGCTCCTACTGAGGTTGACTGACTCCTATGCGCGCGTCAAGTAGTACCACAAAAATACCGCGCAAGGGCAGGTCATCTATGGTCTGGCTCCTTCCTGCTCCCTTTCTCGCGACCTCCACGTGAATCCATCTGAGTCCACTTCGTGACCTCTCCCGCTTGACTCTGACTCCAACTGACTCCTAGTGTTTCCGTATGCCTCCAGTTGCAACGGTCACGCCGAACGGCCCGGAGATCAGGCGGCTCCGGTCGCTCCGCGGCTGGGAAGCGCGGAACCTCGCGGAGAGAATCGGCCGCCACCCCAAGTCGATCGGGAAGCTGGAGCGCGGCGGTACTGCCAGCCTCGTGCTGATCAGCCAGGTAGCCCGCGCGCTAGGGGTTGACCCGGCCAGGATCATCCTCAGCGAGCCCTGCGAGAACGAGCCTGAGGCCGGCACCGAACGGAACGGCGCGGCGGCGTGAGGAACTACAAGCGCAAGCGCCCCCAGCAGTGGGCCGACAAGGACAGGCGCATGACGCTGGCAGCCCGCCTCCGCGGCGAGGGCCGGTCGCTGCGCGAGATCGGGGCCGAACTCCGCATCAGCCCCGCGACAGCGATGCGGGATCTGCGGCGGTGGGACGAAGCACAGGCCGCGGCACCGGCCGCGGCACCGGCCAACGTGTTTCACCTGCCCGTTTCAACTCGCCCCGCTCGGGGCGAGTTGAAACACCCCGCTGAAACGCGCGGTGAAACACCGCGGACGACCGGCGAGGTACTCGGGCTCTCCGTCCGCGAGGAGCAGATCGCCCGCGCAGTCGCCTACTTCACCAAGGGGGCATGATGAGGAACCCGCCATGGCTCGACAGCGAGCTGGAGTCCGCCGCGGCGCGCATCGTCGCCGGGGACACTGACCGGGAAACCGCCATCGACGCGATCACCGGCCAGATCATCAGCCGTGACGCCGCGCTCGTCCGCTCATTCGTCCGGGAAGGCGCCGGCAAGAAGGTGCGGGAGCGCATCAAGGCGCGGCTCATCACCTACTACGCCGCAGGCGGCAACGCCGGGACAGAGCCGGGTGACCAGCTCGAGCTGTTCGCCGCCCTGCCGCGCCTGCTCGAGACCTCGCCGGGCCGGTTCGCGCACATCAGCACCATGACCGGCCCGGACTGGGACGCCGCGCTGCGGCAGGCCGAGGTCAAGGCCGACAACTCCGGCCAGTACGCCAAGGCCGTCCGGCGCGCACACGACCAGGTCCGCCCGCTGCTGGCTGACGATGACAGCCTCACCACCGCGGATATCACGGACAAGCTCGGCGGGGGCCTGGCATGACCGCCTTCCGCGGCACTCTCCCTCCCGCTGCCCGGGACCGTTACGACGCGGCAGTGAAAGCGGCTGGCGCGGCGTCCCGGGCCGCGTGGGATGACCTGCACGAGTACGCCTCCGTCCACGGCACCAGGGCAGCAGCGGAACGGGCGCGCTACCCCGGTCACCCGCTCAGCGTGGAGGAGATCCAGCAGCGGATCGAGCAGGCACGCGGGCAGGGGCGGCGGAAAGCCGCCTGAGAAGGATTCGCCCCGGCGGGTCAGATCGCCGGGGCGGGGCGGGCGGGATACGCCACCCGCCAATCGTAACCGAGGGAAAGGGATACGCAGTGAACCGCACAGCCATCACGCCAGCGGAAAGAGACATCGCGCACGGGCTGGCGCTCGAAGAGGACGCGGCGAGAACAGGTCCGCCCCTCACCGCGCGCCAGCGTTACACGGCGCTGCTGCGCGACCTGGCCGCCTTCATGGACGAGCACGAGGAGTTCCCCGAGCCGTACGTACACCCCGGCGGGGAACTCCACTTCACCTGCGGCGGCCGTCCCGGTGCCCGCGAGACCCTCGCCGGCATCAGGCGGGCACTCGGCGGCAAGTGGGCGAAGGACGCCCGCGGGGACGGCTACATCGAGATCAGGGGCCAGTGGCGCGGTCACCGGGTGCAGCTCAGCGCCTCCCGCGAAGCCGTGTGCCGGAAGGTTGTCACAGGAACCCGCGAGGTCACCGAGATCGTGAAGGACCCGGAGAAGCTGGCCGAGGTCCCGGACATCGAGGTCACCCGCATCGAGGACGTCGTCGAGTGGGTGTGCGAGCCGATCACGGCTCCGGCCGGGACGGACGTGGCCGCATGAGCGCCGCGACAGCGGGCAGGCACGCCCTCCTGCCTGAGCCGAAGCCGAGGCGCCGGCTGCGGCTGCTCCCCCGGCGCCGCCCCGCCGCCCCCGCGATCCAGCCGCTCCCCGGGGTCAGCCCCGGCGAGCACCCGTACCCGGAAAGCGACCAGGCTGTCATCGCGGACGCGATGGCGGCGATCAGGGAGCCGGCCGGGGCTAGCCGCGAGGTGCTGCAGCACGTCCTCGACGGCCTCCGCAGCCTGCCGGGCCGGCAACCGGAACCGTCCAGCACCCCAGGTCCCGGAGACGACCCGGCGGCGGGCACGCCGGGCGCCTGGCTCGGGGTCCGCACGGCAGACGGCAGGCTCAAGTGCGGCGACGCGCTCACCTCCCGGCCCGCGCTCGCCGGCACGTTCCGCGACACGGACGGCCAGCTGTTCGCCGGCGTCTACATCACCGGGGAAGACCCGGACGGCCGGTTCGTCCTCGATGCGGCGAGCGCCGAATGGTTCCGGGACCTCTCCGAGGCGGCGGCGCAGGCCGCCGCCCTGCTGGAAGGCGCGCATGCGCCGCGGGAGACCGCCGGGGCCGCAGGCAAGCGCCGGGCGGCCCAGCTGACGCACTGCTGGGCGGTGTGGCGCCGGGCCTCGGAGCTGCCTGAGGCGGGCGGCGTGCCGGCGGCGCTGACTGCCCTCTATGACGCGATCGGGCAGTACGGGGAGATCGTCAACGGGCTGGACCCGGTGCAGGCGTTCCCGCACGTGGCAGGGATGCCGGACCCGGAGAGCGCGGCGGTCGAGGCGGCGATCGGCCTGGCCGAAGACGCGGCAGACCGGGTGATCCTGGCTGTCGCCGCCGAGCACGGCCAGGACGTCGCGGACCAGATCGCGGGCCGGGCAATAGCACATCCCCCGGTGCCAGCCCGTGAGCCGGACAAGGCTGCTGACGACGGCGGCCCCGGCAGCGAGGACAGCACTGGCGCTGAAGCCGGCGTGGCCTCGGCCGCCGCCGAGGTCCCGGCTGAGGACCCGGAACCGGCGAGCCAGGCAGGCGGTGCGCTGTGAACGAGACGAATGACGTGCGCACAGCCGCCACGCCGAACCTCAACAAGGCGCTCTCCATGCTCCAGGGTGAGCTGCCGAAAGTCACCAAGAGCAGCGAAGGCAAGATCGAGGGCCAGAGCCGGGAATCCGGGAAGCCCTACAGCTACTCGTACAAGTACGCCGACCTGGCCGACGTGACAGCTGTGGTCGGGCCGCTGCTGGCCAAGTTCGGCCTGGCCTTCCACTGCGCGCCGACCCGTGACCCGGCTGACCGGCGGGAGATGATCCTGGCCTGGTCGCTGCTCCACGAGTCCGGCGAGGAGAAGGCCGGCGAGTGGCCGCTTGGCCCGGCCAGCCAGAAGCCGCAGAGCCTCGGAAGCGCGATCACCTACGGGCGCCGCTACTGCCTCGGTGCCGCTACCGGCATCGTCGCCGAGGACGACGATGACGGCCAGCGAGCCCAGCGGAACGCCGCCGCCCAGCAGCAGGACGAGGTCCCTCCTCCGCCGCCGCCGCGGCTGGAGCCGGATGATGCCTGGGCGCAGAAGATCGACGACATCAAGACGCCCGAGGAGGCGGGCGAGGCTGAGGCCGAGCTGAAGCGGATCTACGACGCCGGGGAGATCACCAAGGAGCGCACAACCCAGATCCTGCACTGGATCAGGGTCAAGGCCGCCCCGATGCGGACAGCAGCACAGTCCCCGCCGCGGGCCGCGGCCAGCGCGGCTGGATCGGCCAGCGTGCCCGCGACCGATGAGGGCTGGGTGGGCGAGTTCATGGCCACCCTGGCCGCTGCCCCGCTCGACGGGCTGAACGCGCTGCGCGGCCGGATCGGCCGTGCGGTCGCCGAGCGGAAGATCACGCCCGAGGAAGGGTCGGCCCTGTCCGGCGAGGTCACCCGGCGCCGGCGCGAGCTGGAAGAGCCCGGCGGCGCACAGGAGGCCACGGCGGCATGAGCGGCCAGACAGAAGACGCCGCGGCGCCGGCTGGCCCGGCGCCGCTCACGGAGGAGGAGCGGCTCGCGCTCCGCATCGCCGTCCTCAAGGCCCGCGCCGACCAGGCATACAGCGAGGTCAGGACCGCCAGCAGCACAGCTTTCCCGGTGTTCGCCGGCATCCGCAACCGCAGCAAGCCCCAGCTGGAAGCGACCCTCCCCGATGGCACGACGATCGGGAAGTTCTCGATCCTGGCCGGCCCGGTGAACGTCAGCGTCGACGAGGACCTGCTGATGCTGTGCGTGCGCCCGCATGAGCTTGACGCCCATGTCATCCCTGCCGCCCTGAGGGACGAGCGGGTCCTGAAGCTGCTCGACGAGCATCTCCCCGAGTTCGTGGAGCGCCGCATCAAGCCGGAGGTCCGCGCGGAACTCCAGGCCGAGCTTGAAGAGCGCGGCGGCTGCGTCACCAGCCGGGTCAGCGGCGAGCAGGAGAAGGTTGCCGTGATCACCCGGCACCCGGCGACCGGCGAATTCCAGTACCGGCCAGGCAAGCAGGCGCAGCAGCAGATCCGCGCCGCGATCGAGGCCGGGCTGATCACCGAGGACGGGGAGATCCCGGACGGGGCACCGGAGGAGGCAGTTCCCGAGGCCGCGGAGCCTGAGCCGCGGCTGGCATCTGTCCCGCCCGTGACGAAGGCCGCGGGCAAGCGGGGCGGCGTGACGCCGACCGCCGAGCAGCAGGCCGTGATGGACGCGTTCAAGGACGGCGCCAGCCTCGTCGTCGAGGCCGGGGCCGGGACCGGCAAGACATCAGTGCTTGCGATGAGCGCCGCCGCGGTGCCGGGCCGCAAGGGCCTGTACGTGGCCTACAACCGCGCCATCGCCGACGACGCGAAGGGCAAGTTCCCGGCCGCAGTGCGCTGCTCGACCGCGCACGCACTGGCCATGGCGGCGGTCGGGAACCGGTACAGGCACCGGCTGAACGGGCCGCGGGTGCCGGCGCGGGACCAGGCACTGATCCTCGGCATCAACGAGCCGCTGAAGGCCGGCAGCAAGTACCTCGCGCCGCAGCGGATCGCCCGGCTCGCCGCGGAGACGGTGGAGCGGTTCTGTAAGTCTGCCAGCCCCGAGATCTCGGAGCGGCACGTGCCCCGCAAGCCGGGCCTGGACGCGCCGGAGGTGCACCAGGCGATGGCCGCCGCGGTGCTCCCGTACGCGCGCAAGGCGTGGGCCGACCTGACCAGCATGGACGGCCGGATGAAATTCGGGCACGACCATTACCTGAAGCTCTGGCAGCTGGGCCAGCCGGTCCTGTCTGCCGACTTCATCCTGTTCGACGAGGCCCAGGACGCCTCCCCGGTGATCCTCGACGTCATCGTGCGGCAGACGGAGTCCCAGCTCGTAGCAGTGGGTGACCGGTCGCAGGCCATCAACGGGTGGAACGGCGCGGTCGACGCGATGGACGAGTTCCCCGCGGAGAAGCGTCTCGCCCTGTCGCAGTCGTTCCGGTTCGGCCCCCAGGTTGCCCGCGAGGCCAACAAGTGGCTGGCCGTCCTCGGCGCCGGCCTGCGGCTGCGCGGCTCGGACAGGATCTCGTCGATGGTCGCGCCGCTGGAGAACCCGGAGGCGATCCTGTGCCGGACCAACGCCGAGACGATGGTGCAGGCCATGGCTGCGATGGAAGCGGGCCGGGCCGCTGCGATCGTCGGCGGCGGCGAGGACATCCGCAAGCTGGCCGAGGCGGCGATCGACCTTCAGGCCGGCCGGCCGACGAGCCACCCTGAGCTGTTCGCGTTCACCAGCTGGGCTGAGGTCCAGGACCACGCGGAGAACGACGCGGCCGGCTCTGACCTGAAGGTGCTGGTTGACCTGATCGACGGGCGCGGGCCTGAGCAGATCCTGGCGATGACCGCGCGGCTCGTCGACGAGAAGCAGGCCGACACCATCGTCTCGACCGCGCACAAGTCCAAGGGCCGCGAATGGGACAGCGTCCGGATCGCCGGGGACTTCCGCGAGCCGCGGCGCAACCCTGAGCAGCCGGACGAGGAGCTCGAGGTCCCGGCCGACCTGGCGATGCTCGCCTACGTCGCGGTCACCCGCGCGCAGCTGACCCTCGACCGCGCCGGGCTGGCCTGGGTCGACCAGTACTTGCCAGCGACAGGAGTTGCCGCATGAACCACCTGGCCTTCATCGACTGCGAGACCGTCTCGCTGATCCCCGGCCCGGCGACGATCTGGGAACTTGCCCTGATCTCCCGCGACGAGGGCGAGGATCGCGAATACCTGTGGCACATTCGCCCCGACCTCACCCGCGCCGACCCTCGTGCCCTGGCTGTCGGCGGCTACTACGAGCGGTGCAAGGTAGCGGCCTTCGCGCCAGGTGAGGCTGCCCGGCTGCTGTCGCCGCCGGACGATACGGGCGAGCAGACATCGCCGAAGCGCACTACGTCGGCAGTCATCGCCATGGACGTCGCCGACCGGCTCGCTGGTGCCCACCTAGTCGCCGCGAACCCCGCGTTCGACTCCTCCCACATCGCCGCGTTCCTGCGGGCGGGCGGCGAATGCGAGGCATGGGATTACCACCTCACCGATATCGCGTCGCTGGTCCGCGGCCGGATAGCGGCACTCGGCCGCTCGCTGCCCTTTCCGTTGAAGGTGGCGGATGCCGCTCGCGCAGTGGGCATCAACCCGGATGCTTACGAGGCGCACAGCGCCCTTCCGGATGCCCGGCTGGTCCGGGACATCTTCGACGCGGTGATGAGCGGCGGTGCATCGTGACCGCCGCTATCGCCCGCCTGGTACAGCGCCTGATCGAGCGGCGGAAGCTGCGCCAGTGGCAGCGGGATGCGAGGTTCTGGTGAGCCTCAGCCGGGGATGCGTGAACGGCCGCCGGTTCGGGTCCGAGCTGGCCGCGCTCAAGGCGGTCGCCAAGGGCGCGGACGGCACCCCGTACAAGTGCTCCCGGTGCCCGTCGTGGCATCTTGCGGAGCCTGCGGAGCACACCGGGTTCAGCCGGGCCGTGAAGATCCTGGTCCGCCAGCGGGCAGGCGGCGGGGATATCGAGCAGGCCGTCTGCGAGGCGTGCGGGGTGTGGTGCGGGCCTCTCCTGGGAGAGATCCAGCACGTCGTCGCGCGAGGCATGGGCGGCACGTCGCTCGCCGTGATGAACGGCGTTGCCAACGGCAGTTTGCTGT
>Ga0207664_10003540_pt1 | contig 10429 bp, 7 predicted proteins | sample LARL83metaG_FD_184349 | JGI IMG/M metagenome (GOLD analysis project Ga0207664, IMG submission 184349) | Corn, switchgrass and miscanthus rhizosphere microbial communities from Kellogg Biological Station, Michigan, USA - LAR L8-3 metaG... | ecosystem: Host-associated > Plants > Roots >...
CACACCGTCAGATGCGAGGCGAGACTGGCGGCGGAGTACATTGGTCTCCAGATTCCCGCTACCTCTTATTGTTCAAGGATCAATTGCTCTGTGGGTTCTATTTTTATACGATTGAGACTTTTGAAGTAGCGACCGGAAAAAGATCAATCATCCGAAGTTCTCGGTGCAAGATTGAAGGAGGACCTAGCGGCTGGATAGCCAATGAAACCGTGAAATGATTTCGGCTGCTGGCCCATGACGGGGCGGAGGGCGTCATACTCCTTTGCGAAGCAGCGCAATTCTACCTGGGGTGATGGAGCTAACTCTGCCGGGCCGACTTCGCCTGGTTCTCGGCAAGCTGGGCGCCGATTGCTTTCATCCGTTCGCGAATGGAGGCAACTCGCTTCCGGCCGTCCGGCGTTGCGTCAATCAACTTTTCAACGTTGAGGGCAAATTGAGGTGCGAAGGCTCGAATTTCGCTGAGCAGGGGCTCGATTTTCGAGAAGACGGCCATGTGTTCGCTATTGCTGTCATTGAAGAGCTCCAGGCTGATAGCTCCGTTGTTGACAAGTGCCGCCGCCATGTCCCAATAGCTGACGACCATCCGCAAATGACCGCTGTGTTCGCCCAGCATGGCAGTATTGAAGTCGGCCATCGACTGGGGATTAAAATCACGAAAATACCAGTCACGCGCCGTGCGCATAGTCTCTTCGCGGCGCAGTTCGTACAGTTTCAGGATAAGACCAGCTTCTTCTTGTTTCGACATGGATAGACATGCTCCTTCTAAGGGTTTCGGTGCCAGCGAGGCGCCAATAGCTATGAGTGTAGCAAAGCAGTTTTTCAATCTGATCACTACTGCAAGGAAATCACAACGCCCGTAGGAGTCTGGACACCGCCTACGGTGGCCTGAAGCGAGACATCGCCGGTGCCCAGGCCGGGAGGAATCGTCAAGTTGAGCTGATAGAGTCCGGCGCCCGATAAGCCCGCAAACAACGGGACTACACTCATGTTATTGATGCGAATCGTCACCGGGCTGGTGGTCGGGGCGGCTCCAGAAAACGCCTGGCCGGCCGGCACAGGTGGATTGGTGGGCCCGAATCCGGTGCCGAAGAGCTCGACAATGTCGCCGGCCTTCGCGGCAACGGTTGGATAGCCGAGCGAAGTCCCGGTGGGCCCCAGGAGATCGTAGCCATCCGATCTCACGATGATGGCCGCCACGTGTTTGCCATCGAACGAGAAGAACGAAGGGCTAAACGGAGCCAGCGCGGCAGTGGATGTTACGCTTCCAACCGCGGTAGTGATGACCACGTTTACGGTCCCAGTGGCCGTGTCGTTGGGAACTTGCAGGTTAATCTGCGCAGGGCTGACATACTCCAGATATGCCGCTTTGCCGTCGATCGTGACGCTGGTGCCGTCAAGGGAGGTGGGAAAGTCTCCATTCCAGGTTGCGATACCCTGCGCGAGATTGCTCCCGTAAATCGACACCCATTCGCCAGTCTCGATCGTAGCGGGAACGATACCGCCAGAAGATATGACCGGCAGAAGCAGCGGTTCACTGATCTGGAATAATTTCGGGCTCGCCAGGTTCAGTAGATCCTGGGCAGAGAGGGCGACGGTCGCGCCGTTGGTTTGCACCACCTGTGCCGGTGCGTTGACGTTGGCCGTCGCATATTGGATATCCGGCGAGTAGATTTGCAGGTAATTGAGTGGCGCGGCGCCGTTGGCTCCGCCAAAGAGCGCGGCGGCAGGCGTCCCATCGAAGTAGACCTTCAGCACGTTGTATTCGGCCTGTTCGGGCGGGATCAAGTATTTCGCGGGGACCTGGCCGAGAGTCTTGTAGGCAGCCAGATCCGCCGGCTTTACGCCGGGAGCAAGGCAGGCCTGCGGGATGCAGGCGACAGGAATGCACATTTGTCCGGAGCAACTGGGCGGAATGCTGCACGCGGCGGGCGTGTCGCTGGAGTCGGGGGGAAACTTGCTGGTACATCCCTCCGTCAAGGTGCTATTCGAGAAGGATGTGTTGAACTGCGCCCCGCCGAGGATCTGAGTTGAAGACGTCATGAACTGGGCCGTGCTCTGCGACAGCCGCTTCACGCCGGCGAGGCCCAGGTCGAGATCAGCGCGCGAAGCTTCCATGCCGCTAGTCTGGGTCGCCTTTGCGTTGCCCGCTGCAGTGGCGGGATTCACGAGGTGCGACAGAATCGTCGTCTCGGCGGCGCAATCCATCTCAGCGCGGCCGCAGTCCCCGCTGAAGGCGCTGGGGATCGTGAAATTGCCGCCGGCGAAGTTGGGAAGGCCGCTACCGGTGGTGGCGACCAGAGTCACGCCGGCGAAAATCTGCCCGTACATGTCGATGGCCGCGTTCCACTCGTCGATGAACGCCTGATCCGACTTTTGATACGCCGCCATACCGGGATAGTGGAACGCCAGCAGTTGAAGCCACATATCATTCGGCGAGATGCCTCCGAACTGGGATTGGGAGTGAGCGGTGCCGTTGGGCAGGATCATCTCGGCAGACGAAGCAGTGGGTCCAGCGACGGCGATGGAGACGAAGGCAGGGTTGGATCCATAACGCGCGGCGAGTGCCATCAGGAACGTTTTCCAGGAGCTCTTGTAAAAGGCGTTCCAGGGCAGCGGAAGCACCACGCTGTCGCCGGCTTCGACGACCGCTTCGAAGGTCACCTTACCGCAGTTGCTCGGAGGTGTCTGAACAGGCGACTGGAACAACCCGTCGCAGGAAGGAATCTGATCGCGTAACCATTGAGGCGATTGGAAACCCGCGGTGACGATGAGTTGGATAGTCTTGGGCGACAAGGCCAGATTTTGGGCGTTCCAGGCGGAAACCTGGTTGAACGCGTCGTCCACAAGACTCCAGTCGTAGGGATTGGCGGCTGACGGGGGATTGGGGTTGAGCGTGTCCCAATGAACCTGGAGCGTAAGTCCAGAGATGGCCGGATTACCGAGGAGCTGCTGATAAAGGTTGTTGAAATAGGCGTTCAAATCCGCGGATGGATTGGCTTTCTGCTGCTGATTGATGTTCTCGGTGACGTTGACGACGGCATAGATGCCACGCGGCCGGCGCGGGGAGGTTTGGCCGGGCATCACCAGAGCCGGGGCCAGCACGAGAAAGGATAGTGCAAGAGCGCGCTGTAGTCGACAATCCATCGGTTGCCTCTTCCCCGCTACTTTATCGTGCAGGGCGGGCGCAAGCAACCGATGCCGGTCAGAAGGTCAGCTTGGCTCCCAATTGGATCTGGCGGGCGCCGCCGCCCTGGCCGCCGGGAAGCTGGTTGGCGAGGCCGGTGATCAGTCCGAAGTTGGCGCTTGTATAGTCGGTATTCGGCTGGCCCCACTGCGGCGTGTTCACGACGCTGAAGGCCTCGGCGCGGAACTGTAAATGCCAGCGCTCGTTGATTTCGAAATTGCGGAACAGCGACGCATCCAGGTTCCAGTATCCGGGGCCATCGATTACATTCGGGCCGAGGTTGCCGAATTGCAGCGGAGCGGGTGGCGCGAAACAGTTGGTGGTGACGCTGGCGCTGCATTTTGTGTTGTCGAACCAGGGACTACCAAAGCCATCGCCGTAGAGAACGTGGATGGGCCCGAAATGATTCACGGTATTCTGATTCCCGGGCGCTTTGAGACCCGCGGCGCTGTACGGGAACGCGATGGTCCCGCCATTGTTGCCCAAGGGCGCACCACTGGCGATCTGCAAAACGCCATTCACTTGCCAGCCGCCCAGAATCCAGGACGCTGGACCGGACTGCAGATGTTGCTTTCCTTTACCAAATGGAAGCTCGTACACATAGCTCTGGACGAAGAAGTGCTTGCGATCGAAGTTCAGCCGCTGCCAGTTGCGCCGCTGATCGATGAAGAATTCGAGGAAGGAATCTTCCGATTGATAGCCCATGGCCTTGCTGAAGGTGTAAGCGGTAGTCATGGCGAAGCCGTTCGAGAATCGCTTATCCAACTTGAGCTGAAGGCCGTGGTACATGGAACTGTAGCCGACATAGCGTAGCTCGGTGTTGGCCTTCCTGCCGAATGGCAAATATTCGGGCTGCCCCTGCACGTCGGCGCCGATGGTAGTGGAGGCGTTCAGGTTGTAATTGGCGGGCTGGTCGACACCGTGATTACCGACGTACGCGATATCGAACACCAGGTTGAACGGCAGCGAGCGCTGGATGGCGAAGTTCCAGGACTCGACGTAAGGCTCGCGGAAATGCGGATTGACCTGGAAATAAACCTGGCTCGTATCCGGGTTAGTGATGATGCCGTTGGAAGGAATCACGGCCGGGGTAGCGGGCGGAAAACCATTCTGGAAAGTCGTCACCTGGCCATTGGGCAGGACTGCGGGGCAGATGCTGCAGTTGGGCTCGTAAGCATTGTTCTGCTTCACCGGGAAGTTGTACGCGTAAGTGTTGTCGGGGAAGGGAGCGTAGCTGATTCCGAAGCCGGTGCGGATGACGGTTTTCTCGGTCAAACGATAAGCGATGCCGAGGCGTGGAGCAAAGTCTTTGTAGTGCCTATCGAGGCCCAAGTCCGAAGGGTTGTTGCCGACTCCCGCAATGACGAGTGTGTTGTTGGTGGGATTGTATTGAGAGAAGCCGCCCGAATGCGCGGGCGTCGCGGGAGGATAAAATTCCCAGCGCAACCCGATATCGACCGTCAGCTTGGGCGTGACAACCCACTTGTCCTGGACGAAGGCAAAGAATTCCCAAGCGCGATAGGCGGGGAAGATGATGGGCAGATCGCGACCGGTCTCGCCGGGGACATCCAGCAGGAAGCTGGCCATTGAGTTGCCAAAACTGGTCGGGGCGACGCCATTCGAAGTCTGGTCGACCTTGAAATGGAAAAGACCACGCGGGCTGAAGGTCTGGGTCTGAAGCAAGTCGTCGCGGACGCGGCGCATGTCGAAACCGAACTTGATGGTGTGGTTGCCTTTGGTCTTGGTCCAGACATTCGTGAAAAGAACGTTCGTTTCGGCGCGAATCCAGGGCAAGCTGGCAGAGAAACCGAAGAACGGGGAATTGCCGAAGTTGTCCAGCTGAACGCCAAACGGCCCGCTGGTGAAATCGCTCTGGTTTACCCCCGGGACGCCGAGGGCATCGGAGGTCTTCTGCCCATAACCGACTTGTTGCGCGTCGTTGCGGTAGCGGTTCACTCCGAAGCGAGCCTCGGTGATCAGGGTGGGCGAGAATATGTGATCGTAATTGATCGCTCCGCTGTGGGTGCCCTGGACGCCCGTACCCTCAAAGCCGGCCCCACCGGTTCCTCTGGGCCCACCGTAGATGCCGTAGACGGCCGCGTCGAAGGTCACGGGACGCGAGTAGCTGTAGCGGATCGAGAACCGGTCGTTGTCGGTCTGATTGTGGTCCACTTTTGCGTCGAACTGGTCGGTGTTGCGGTAGAACGGACTCGTGACGAAGTAATTGTTGGTCAGTCCGGGGAGGTTGGGGAGCGGAATGAGGCTCAAGATTTTCGCGGAGATGGCATTGATCTTAGTGGATGGAATGATATTGCCACCGAATGGCGTTCGACCGGCCCCGGTGTTGGGATCGCCGGTAGTCGGATCGTAGATCACGGTTGGGGCGACGCTGAGGTTTCCAGTCCGCTCGTCGGCGGTGGGCAGCGTCAGCCGGTCATTGTTGGAACTATGGTCCTCGATGCGAAGATAGTCGCCGAAGAAGAACGTCCGGTTACGCTTGATCGGTCCGCCGAAGGTTCCGCCGAAGTAATTGTAGGTGAAATGGCCACGGGCCGAGTCGAAGAAATTCCGGGCCGAGAGCGCGCTGACGCGATTGAACTCGTAAGCTTCACCGTGGTACTGATTGGTGCCGGATTTTAGAATCACGTTGATGGCGCCGCCGGTGGCACGGCCCAACTCGGCATCATAATCGCTGGTCGAAATGTTGACGCTTTGGATGGCTTCCTGCGGAGGAATGAGCACTTGAAGCAGGCCGGTGCGTTCGTTGTCGTCGACGCCTTCGAGCTGCAGATTGTTGCCGAGCCGCGACTGGCCGTTGAAGCGGGTGGCATAGCTGGTTTGCGGGTTGAAGAAGGCCGAATGCTGGGACTCAATGCGGGAGGAGCCGGGAACCAGGATGCTGAGGCTCTGGAAATTATGGCTGGTACCAATGGGGACGTCTTGGACCACCTTACTCTCCATACTACGGCCGGTGTCGGCTCGCTCGGTTTGTAGCATGGGCGCCGCGCCGGTGACCTCAATGGTTTCGGTAATTTGTCCGGGCTGCAGCGTCAGGTCAACGCGTCCGGTGCTGTTGACGGCGACATCCACACCCGCCCGGGAGGCGCGCTTGAAACCGGTCTGCTCAGCAGCCACGGTGTACGTTCCGGGAGGGAGCTCGGAGAAGGTATAATTCCCACTCTCATTGGTGGTGGTGGTTCGGCTGACACCGGTATTGGTTTCGGTAAGCGTTACCTTTCCACCGGGAACTGAGCCTCCGGAAGAGTCGGTAACGGTGCCGACCAACGATCCAGTGACGGCCTGAGAGAAAGCAACGCCGGCAAACAAGCAGGATGCCAGCAAAAGAACGCAAATCGGACGTAGATTTTGCACTTTTAGAGTTCCCCTAATCTGAATTCAAGGGCCAACCAACCCTATGTAATCGACTGCCTGTCTCACATTATATGCCAAGAGGCCTTGTACAGTAGACACCAGGAGTGGAAGAAATGAACAACTATTTCAATTTGGCCGGGAAGGCGGCGTTGGTCACCGGAGGGTCATCGGGGATTGGCGCAGCAACGGCCATTTTGTTGGCGGATTTAGGTGCGCGGGTCGCGATCGGCTATCACGGCAATCCGGAAGGAGCGGAACAAGTGCGCTCGAAAATTGTGGCGGCCGGGGGGAAGGCAATTGCAGTTCGCGCCGACGTCACGAAGGCGGATGAGATTGTTGCACTCGCGAGCGCGGTGACAGGGCAGCTCGGACCGATCGATGTTCTGATCAACAACGCCGGGTCGTTGATGCAGCGCATGCGAATCCTGGAGGTGAAAGAGGAAAGCTGGGACGAAATACAGGATCTCAACCTCAAGAGCGCGGTGCTTTGCTCGCAAGCCGTAGCGCCGTCGATGATCGAGCGCAAGAGGGGCGCGATCGTGAACGTTTCTTCCATCGCTGGACGCAACGGCGGCGGACCGGGCGCAAGCGCTTACGCCAGCGCGAAAGGCGGATTGATCAGCTTCACCAAAGCACTCGCCAAGGAACTGGCGCCGCAGGGCGTGCGGGTGAATGCAGTTTCACCGGGAGTAATCGACACGCCGTTTCACGAGCGCTTCTCTACACCCGAGATGATGCGCAATTTCGCGGCAGCGATTCCACTTGGCCGGGTAGGCACATCAATGGAATGTGCCACCGTGATCGCGTTCCTGGCGTCAGATGCGGCCAGCTACGTGGTCGGCGAAACGATCGAGGTGAACGGCGGCCAGTTGATGCTGTGATAAACCGGCCAGCGCTCCGCTATTGAATCCTTATGCTCGTGAAGGCCTCGAGAACGCTCGTCTTGATCACCGCGGAATCCAGGTTTCCGCCAGCCGCCAGAGGCACGGAAAACGGGATGGGTTGCGAGACATTGTAAAGAATCAACACGCCGGCCCCTCCAAGATCATTCGCGAGCTGGCTCGTAATGTTGCCTGCCACAGTGAAGCTGCCTGGGTTAGCGGGGGCAGTGCACACGATTACGGGCGTTGTGCGGGAGGTGGCCGTTCCAAAAGCTATGATTCTTACCGTATCGCTGTCTGAGCTTCCACCGCCCGACCAGCCGACCAGCATGGGCTGGCCCCGCGTTATCGCGCTGGGAAGGGTGGTGGCCTTGAACTGGTTCTTCAATGTAAACGGCGCTGAGAACGCACCGACATCGCGCCCTCCGCTGCCGGTCAAGGCCCAATCGCCGTCCACCAGAACCGACTGCGACGTAGAGAATCCCGGAATGTCGACGCCGTCGTAGAGTGTTGTGAGCCCGTCCACGCTAATAGAGGTCATGTTCGTGCCTGGACCGGATAACGTCAACGTGGAACCAACATCGAGTGGACTTCCATTTATGTTGATATCGATGAAGTCGGTGTAGTCGAGGCTCGACTGATCGACCTTCACTACGCTGCACGTCCCCACGGCCTGAGACACAGAAAACGGAAAAGTTTGATTGCTGAGTGGAGAACCATTGGCGGCAAACTTTCGAAATTGAACTGCGATTTCCTCATGGGTGGCGCCGAAAGCCTGACCATTGGCGATGCCGAGGATACCATGGCTGCGCTGGATGCGGGCGACAGCGGCTTTGACAGTTCCTCCGGATTGGAGCGACGAAAGCAGGTCAGTCGACAGATCGAATTCATGCCGGCAGACAGGGGCGTTCGAAGATTTCGCTATGGTGGCCGAGCCGCGCTGTATCGAATCGCCGATTTGTATCTGGAGTTCCAGCGAACAACCGTCGGGGATGCTGTCGGGCAAAGTGAAATTGATCTGATCGACACCCGGGATACCGGGGGCGCGGCCGGCATAGAGCGGCGTGATCTCGTTACCGGCTACCAGCACCTTGGCATTGGAAACGATGTTTTCAGCTTGGGGCGGGCCGTCGTCGGAGCCCGCCGTATAGGGTCCCAGCCCCGTGCCCCAAAGGATCATGGTCTGGCCCTGGCGCGCTGGACTGGTGTACAAGTTCAACGGGAGCGAGGTGGCTGATTCGAAATTTTGCGCGATCGCCATGCCGGCTGGTTGCGAATTGAGAGTGAACATCCCGAAATTGTTTTCGACCACCTGGAAGGGGGCCGCCGCGCTGGTGGTCGTGCCAACTGTTACGGTAATCGTGGCCGCGCCGGCCGGAACTGCGGACGGCAGAACGGCATTGATCTGTCCGGGGCTCACGAAATGCAGAAAGGCCTTGTATGTAGTCGGACCGCTGTTCGACTTAACCGTGACCTGAGTCGTACCGAGCGTCGTGGGGAGCGGAAGCGCCGAGGGTGGACCGGCTTGGGCTCCGAAATTTTGTCCGTAGATGGACATGAAGCTTCCGCGGGCAATGGCCGTGGTGTCGCTATTGGCGGCGTTCACCACAGCTCGGACTACGGGAGCCTGGGCGTAGATGTCGCTCGCGCCTAAGCACAGGACCAAGGAAAGAGCACGACCGGCTAGAGCCACAAGGCTTAAATTTGTTCGATTCACGACATTCCTCCTGTTTTTAGATAAGCCGTCTTGATAAACGCGTAAAACAGGGGCGGATTTTGTCACGATCCAAGGGCGACAACGCAGCGCTGGAGCGACGGGGAGGCGACAGTTTGGCGGTTCGTGCGCCGCAGCGAGACATCCTGTCGTACGGCAAAGCCTGGACGAGCATACGCTAAGCGCCCTAATTCGTTACGTTTGCTCTTGGTTGCCGGTCGGTACTTCGATTGCTTTCGTAAGGGTGGGCACAAGGAGAGCCACCATGGAAAAGGAACTGCAGCATTTAATCGACGAACTTGGTGAAGCAATCAACTCATCTTTAGCGGAGTCGGACCGCTTTGCCGCAGTCATGGCGGAGATGGAACAGGCGGGCTACAACGCTTACGTAGTCTTGGAAGCTTCGATTGGGTTCCGGAAGCCGGGCGATGAGGAAGCCGAATCAGGCGAGGCCGAAATTCAGGTGTCGCCCGAACCCAAGCATGCTGCCGTCAAGAGCAGCGAGATGAGCGAAGAGGACCTGGACTTCTTACGGGAGCTCAAGATCTCCGCCGTCTGATAAACGATCAAGCAACCGCGGTGACCGTTCGCATGTCATCGCGCGAGCGGTAGAAGTAAGTGGCTAGCAGGATCGACGGAACAATCACGGCCGCCAGCACCTGCGCTACTGGATCGGTCGCATCGGTGAAAAGCACTCCCACGACATAGTAGGGCAGACAGCCCGCGCACCAATTTTTCCAGGCGGCGGAAAAGGAGCCGTGTTCGGTGAGGGCCAGTACAGTCGACACCAGGCTGGTGTTCACTACGTAAAAAGCAGCGCCGCCCAGCAACATGCACAGCAGAGGCGGCTGCTCGGCTAATCCGGGAATCATGCGCTGAACAAATACATAGCCGGCGGAGGCTGCCAGCGCCATATTCGCGCCATTAAAGAGAACCTTGATCAAGGATGGCCGGTATTTGGGCTGGTAGACGGTTCCAAGCATGGCGGCCAATCCCGATGCCATCCACACTTCCGGAAGCGACAGCGTTGTGGACCCGAGCAGCGCAAAGAAGAAGACCGGTGAATAAGTCCCGGCAACTCCGGGGACGCGGCACTTCAAGGTCGACGCAGCCAGGAAAAGCAACAGGAAAACCGCAAAGCGTGTCGGGTCGTCTGAACGCCAGTGAGAGAGCGCGAACGCCGTCGCGGCTGCTCCGGTCAGGATTACGCTTGCGATATATGTCTTTGCAGTCTTCGTCATATGCCCATCTCCTAGGCAGCTGTCTAAATTGTTTGAA
>Ga0207664_10003543_pt1 | contig 10426 bp, 8 predicted proteins | sample LARL83metaG_FD_184349 | JGI IMG/M metagenome (GOLD analysis project Ga0207664, IMG submission 184349) | Corn, switchgrass and miscanthus rhizosphere microbial communities from Kellogg Biological Station, Michigan, USA - LAR L8-3 metaG... | ecosystem: Host-associated > Plants > Roots >...
TCAGTTGAGAATAGCTTCATCGAGGAGGACACGATGTAGAACTTCGATCTCACATCTGCATCGTCCAGCCTTCGACGCCCATCGCCGCCTGACGCACCGCTTCGGTGAGGGTGGGATGCGCGTGGCTGGTGCGCGCGATGTCTTCGGATGACGCGCCGAATTCGATTGCCAGCGCCGCCTCCTGAATGAGGTTGCCCGCTTCGGCGCCCAATATGTGGCAGCCTAGAACGCGGTCGGTTTTGGCACCGGCGAGAATTTTCGCGAAGCCTTCCGTCGCGGCGATGGTTTTGGCGCGCGCGTTCGCGGTGAAGGGGAATTTGCCGATCTTGTAGGCGATGCCGGCGGCCTTCAATTCCTCTTCGGTCTTGCCGACGCTGGCGACTTCGGGCGCTGTGTAAACCACCGCCGGAATCGCGTCGTAATTCACATGGCCCGCGCGGCCCGCGATATTTTCCACGCACGCCACTGCTTCATCCTCGGCCTTGTGCGCCAGCATCGGGCCTTCGCGCGCGTCGCCCACGGCCCAGATGCCCGCGACGCCGGTCTTGAAATGCGCATCGGAGACGATGCGGCCTTTCGCATCCAGCTTCACACCCGCATTTTCGAGACCGAGATTATCCGTATACGGACGGCGCCCGATGGAGACGAGCATGATGTCGGCTTCCAGCGTGGTTTGCGCGCCGCCCGCGGCAGGCTCCACGATCACGCGCAAGCCGCTGCCGGTTTTTTCCACGCCGATCACCTTGGTGGAAAGCTGGAACTTCATGCCCTGCTTTTGCAGGATGCGCTGGAACTGTTTGCCGATTTCGCCGTCGAGGCCGGGCGTGATGCGGTCGAGGAATTCCACCACCGTCACATCGCTGCCGAGCCTGCGCCACACCGAACCCAACTCCAGCCCGATATAACCACCGCCGACAACCAGCAGCCGCTTCGGCACCGATTTGAGCGCAATCGCGCCGGTGGAGGAAACGATTGTCTCTTCGTCGATGGTGATGCCGGGGAGCGGCGCCACATCGGAGCCCGTGGCGATGATGATGTGTTTGGCGGTGAGCGTACGAACAGTGCCGTCGGCGCGCTTCACCTCCACCTTGCCGGGGGCGGCGATACGGCCTTCGCCGACAATGGCTTCGGATTTGTTTTTCTTGAGCAGGAATTCAACGCCACGCGTAAGCTCGCCGACTACTTTCGTCTTGTGCGCCATCATCGTGGCGAGATCGAGTTCGACGGTGGTTTTGATGCCGAGCTTCGGCAATTCCTTCTGCGCTTCCTCGAAGAGGTGGCTCGTGTGCAGCAGCGCTTTCGAGGGGATGCAGCCGACATTGAGACATGTCCCGCCGAATTGCCCGCGCTTGTCGATGCAGGCGGAAGTAAGTCCCAATTGTCCCGCACGGATCGCGGCGTTGTAGCCGCCGGGTCCGCCGCCGATGACGACGATGTCGAATGAGTCAGGCATAACGCGTTCCTTTCTTCACCTCCCCCTTTGTGGGGAGGTCGAAATTCGCAGAGCGAATTTCGGGTGGGGGACGGTGATTGCAGCGGGCACCGCCCCCCACCCGAAAAATCTTCCGCTGGCGCTCCAGATTTTTCGACCTCCCCACAAGGGGGAGGTGAAACTAGATATCTAGCAGCAATCTCTGCGGGTCTTCCAAGTTTTCTTTCACGCGCACGAGGAATGTCACCGCCTCGCGTCCATCCACCAATCGGTGATCGTAGGACAGCGCCAGATACATCATCGGGCGGATCTCGACCTTGTTGTCGATGGCGACGGGTCGGGGCTGGATCTTGTGCATGCCGAGCACGCCCGATTGCGGGGAGTTGAGGATCGGCGTGGACATCAGCGAGCCGAAGACGCCGCCATTCGAGATCGTGAACGTGCCACCCTGCAATTCCTCCAGCTTCAATTTGTTGTCGCGCGCGCGCAGGCCAAAATCGGTGATCGCGGCTTCGATTTGCGCGAGGCTGAGTTTGTCCGCGTCGCGCACCACCGGCACGATCAAGCCGCGCTCGGTAGAGACGGCGACGCCGATGTCGTAATAATGCTTGTAGATGATGTCGCCGCCTTCGATCTCGGCGTTGACGTTGGGCAATTCCTTCAGCGCTGCGATGCAGGCCTTGGTGAAGAAGCCCATGAAGCCAAGCCGCACGCCGTGCTTCTTCTCGAAACTGTCTTTATATTCCGCGCGCAGCCGCATGACGTGACTCATGTCGACTTCGTTGAAAGTGGTGAGTTGCGCGGCCGTGTTCTGCGATTCCTTCAGGCGCAGCGCGATGGTCTTGCGCAGCCGCGTCATCGCCACGCGCTCTTCGCGATCCGCATTCGCGCGTGGACCTGACGAAATATGCACTGGCGTCGGCGCGCGTTGCGCGGCGCGGGCTTCCAGTGCGGAAAGCATGTCGCCTTTCAGCACGCGGCCATCCTTGCCGGAACCTGAGACTTGCGCCGGATTCAATCCGCTTTCTTCGGAGATGCGGCGCACCGATGGCATCACAGGTTGTGCCGCAGCAGGTTGCGGAGCGGGCTTTGGCGCGGGCGCTGCAACGGGCGCGGGTTTCGCCTCTGCTTTCGGCGCAGACGCAGCGCCAGCTTTTCCTTCTGCAATCGCACCGAGGATCGCGCCGACTTGTACCGTGGCACCTTCTTTCACCGAAATGGATTCCAGCGCGCCGTCTGCGGGTGCGGGCACTTCCACCGTCACCTTGTCGGTTTCGAGTTCCAGCACCGGCTCGTCGCGTTTGACGGTGTCACCCTCTTTCTTGAACCAGCGCGCAACGGTGGCCTCGGTAACAGACTCGCCCATTGCGGGGACTTTGATGTCGATGCTCATGCTGCTTTTTCCGATTCGGATTTAGAGGGTCAACGCCTCGTTCAGAAATGCTTTCAATTCGGCGGCATGCTGGCTGGCGAGCCCCGCAGCCGTGGAGGCGTATTCGGGGCGGCCGACATAGGGCACGCGCGCGCCGCCACTGAGTTTGGAAATTGTCTCTTCGATGCGTGGGCCCACGAAATTCCACGCGCCCTGATTTTTTGGTTCTTCCTGACACCAGATAATTTCGGCCTTCGGGAAGCGGCGAAGTTCGTGCATCAGCGCTTCTTCGGGGAAGGGATAAAGCTGCTCCAGCCGCAAAATCATGATGCGATCCTGCCCGCGCTTCTCGCGCTCTTCCATCAGATCGAAATAGACTTTGCCGGTGCAGATGATGACGCGCTTGATTTGTTCGTCGGGAACAAGCTGCACATTGGTGGCGCCGGGCACGCATTCGGCCTGATCGTGGAACACGCGGTGGAACGACGAGCCTGGTCCGAAATCCGAGAGAAACGACACGGCGCGCTTGTGGCGCAGCAGCGATTTCGGCGTCATCAGGATCAGCGGTTTGCGGAACTGGCGATGCACCTGCCGCCGCAATATGTGAAAATAATTCGCCGGCGTCGTGCAATAGGCGACCTGCATATTGTCCTGTGCGCAAAGCTGCAGGAAGCGTTCGAGGCGCGCGGAGGAATGTTCCGGGCCCTGTCCCTCATAACCATGCGGGAGCAGCATCACGAGCCCGCACATGCGCAGCCATTTCATTTCGCCCGACGCGATGAACTGGTCGATGATCACCTGCGCGCCGTTGGCGAAATCGCCGAATTGTGCTTCCCACAGCACCAGCGCCTTCGGTTCGGCGGTGGAATAGCCATATTCGAAACCGAGTACGGCTTCTTCGGAGAGCAGCGTGTCAATCACTTCGAATTCGGCTTGCCCCTCGCCGATATGATTGAGCGGCAGATAGCGCTGTTCGTTTTCCTGATCCACCAGCGTTGAATGGCGCTGGCTGAATGTGCCGCGCGAGGAATCCTGTCCCGACAGCCGCACGGGATAGCCTTCATCCAGCAGCGTGCCGAAGGCGAGCGCTTCGGCGGTGGCCCAGTCGATGCCATTGCCGGTTTCGAACATCTGCGCTTTGGCCTGAAGCTGACGCACGATGGTTTTGTGCGCGTGAAAGCCTTCGGGGATCGTCGTCAGCGCGCGGCCGACTTTCAGAAGCTTCTCCGTAGCGACGGAGGAATCGCCGCGGCGGTCGCCTTCCGGTGCTGTGGCAAATCCCTGCCAGCGTCCGTCCAGCCAATCGGCGCGATTGGGCAGATGCGATTTGGAACTTTCATATTCTTCATCGAGGCGCTTGTTGAACGCGCCGATCATCTCGCGCACGTTGTCCTGCGTGAGCGTTCCTTCGCTGACGAGTTTGGTCGCGTAAAGCTCAAGAACCGTAGGATGGTCCTTGATCGCGCGATACATCAAGGGCTGGGTGAATGCCGGCTCGTCGGTCTCGTTGTGGCCGAAGCGGCGATAGCAAAACATGTCGATGACGACATCCTTGTGGAACAACTGGCGGAATTCCGCCGCGATGCGCGCCACATGCACCACGCTTTCCGGATCGTCGCCATTCACATGGAAGATCGGCGCCTGCACCATCAGCGCGACATCGGACGGATAGGGCGAGGAGCGCGAATAGATCGGCGCGGTGGTGAAGCCGATCTGGTTGTTGACGATGAAATGGATCGTGCCGCCGGTGCGGAAGCCTTTCGTGCCGCTCATCGCGAAACACTCCGCGACCACGCCCTGCCCTGCGAACGCCGCATCGCCATGCATCAGCAGCGGCAGCACGCTCGCGCGCGTTTTCGTATCGCCAAGCTGGAATTGCTTGGCGCGGGCCTTGCCCAGCACCACGGGATCGACGGCCTCCAGATGCGACGGGTTCGGCGTCAGCGACAGATGCACTTTGTTATGATCGAATTCGCGGTCGCTCGATGCGCCGAGGTGATATTTCACATCGCCCGAGCCCTGCACTTCGGCGGGCTTCGCACTTCCGCCCTGAAATTCGTGGAAGATCTGGCGATAGGGCTTGGCCATCACATTGGCCAGCACATTCAATCGCCCGCGATGGGGCATTCCCACGACGATATCCTTCACGCCAAGCTGGCCGCCGCGCTTGATGATCTGTTCCAGTGCGGGGATCGCGGATTCGGCGCCGTCGAGGCCAAAGCGTTTGGTGCCGACAAAACGCACGCCGCAGAATTTCTCGAAACCTTCCGCCTCGATCAACTTGTTCAGGATCGCGCGCTTGCCTTCGGGCGTGAAGGTGATTTCCTTGTCGGGCCCTTCGATGCGCCGCTGCAGCCAATCCTTCTGCTCGGGATCGGTGATGTGCATGAACTCATAGCCGATGCGCCCGCAATAGGTGCGCTTGAGCAGGTCCACCATCTGGCGCGGCGTGGCGGAGGAAAGTCCCAGCACGCCGTCGATGAAGACGGGCTTGTCGAGATCGGCTCCGTGGAAGCCATAGAAGCCGGGATCGAGTTGCGGCATCGCGGGCTTGGGCGCGAGCTTCAGCGGATCGAGTTCGGCGGCGAGATGGCCGATGACGCGATAGGCGCGCACAAGCTGAATGGCGCGGATGGAATCCTGGGCTGCGGCGCGCAGATCGGTTTGCGAAACCGCACCCTTCGCGGATTCGGGCCATTGGCCGGTCAGCGCGCCGATCAACTCGCCATCTTCGGACGAGGGTGGGGAAAGGGGCCGCGCCAGCACGCCCGCCGAGCGCTCGCCGAATTCCGCGAAGAATTCCCGCCAGGTCGGATCGACCGCCTCGGGATTTTCCAGATATTGGGCGTAAAGCTGCTCGATGAAAGCGGCGTTGGTCCCATAGAGGAACGAGCTTGCCTCCAGCGCTGCGTTGGAGGGCGGCGGAATCAGGAATTCGGATTTGTCATTCATTTCAAAACAGTAGGGGCAGGGCTTTTTGGGTCCGGTCCCGTCCTTGGCCTGCTGATGCCGCAGTTGCGAAAGGAAGGCTGGGCTTTAGCGCAGTTCACCGCCGATTGCACGCCTTTCTCAAGGCAATTCAACGGCGGGAAGCGTTAATATGGGGTCCCGCAGCCCGGATTTCACGACTGTACCCGGACGAATTCACGCACACCTTACGCGGAAGTCATACTTCACAACCGGCAGTTATTCTGTCACCGTCAAATAATCAATTGGGCTAGGGGAAACAAATGTACACCAAAATACTTGCACTCGCCTGTCTGGGCGTGGCCCTTTCCGGCTGCGCCGCAGTTATCAAAGGTTCTGATGAAGACGTTTCAATTTCAACTCCCCCCGTGTCGGGGGCAACCTGTGAATTGTCCAACAGTGAAGGTAAGTGGACGGTAACAACTCCGGCTGTGGCCAAAGTCGGCCTCACTAAGCATGACCTGCAAGTTCAGTGTGATAAGCCTGGTTATCAGCAAGCGAGGGCGTCTGTTCCTTCGGGGTTTCAGGCCTGGACTTTGGGTAATTTGATACTTGGCGGCGTGGTGGGATTCGCGATCGACGCCGGCACCGGCGCGATCAACGAATATCCACATCAGGTCGCGGTTCCGATGACGCCCGCGGGTTCGGCAGAAGTACCTGCTGCAGCACCGGCGGCTTCTTCGAGCCCGTCGTCCTAGGCTTGCCTTATAGCCGGGGCGCGGGATGCCGCGCTCCGGTTATTTTCAGCAAAAAAGTAATCGAAAGAGTGGCGGCCAGACATTGGCAGCCGCCATGGCTCTCTCCTATCCTGCCAGTCTGTTTTCAACGGATGGGGAAAACCATGAAAGTTCTGGCGGTCTCTGCGCTTGCAGCTCTCGGCGTCGCACTTTCGGGTTGCGCCACAATTATCGACGGCTCCACGCAAAAAATCGCCATCTCGACGCCGCAGGTGCGCGGCGCGCGGTGCGTGCTCAGCACTTCGCGCGGCCGGATCGCCGTCACCACGCCCGGTGTCGTGAAGGTGTCGCGCAGCAAGAAAGATATTCCGGTCCGCTGCACCAAGGATGGCTATCTGCCCGCCACCGGCACCATTCCTTCGGATATCGATGACTGGACGTTTGGCAATGTGGTCACGGCCGGGCTCGGCGCGGGCGTCGATGCGGCCACCGGCTCGATCAACGATTATCCCGATTCATTCCGCATACGGATGAAGCCGGACAACGGCATGGGATATACGCCCGATCAGCAGGCAGATCCCTATCAGCAGCCATATCAGCAGACTGTGCCCGACCAGCAAACAGTGCCGGATCAGCAGACCGATCCCAACGCGGGTTATTGAAGATCAGGTCGCGGGTTTGGCCATCAGCCGGATTTCCACGCGCTGTGCGCCGCTCGCATCCACCTTGGCGTCGCCCGTGGTGAGTTCTGCGCGCACCAGATGATCGGCCGCGATGCCGTCGGCAATGAGCGCATCTTCCACCACCTGCATGCGCGGCTGCGCCATCTTGGGATTGTAGCCCTTCGATTTGGCGCCTTGACCGGCGATCTGCACCAGCGCGTCGCTCGCTTTGGCTTCGGCGGCCGCATGATCGACAATGTGTTTTGCGGTATCCGTCAGCGCGATGCTGGGGCCTTCGAAGAATACGACATAGACCGGCGGCGGTTTGGACGAGACGCCGAGTGAAGAACAGGCCGCCGCGCCGAAGCACAGCAGCAACGCTATCGCCAATCGCATGGTGGAAACCTTCATGTCTGCCCCCAGACGGCATGATTATGTCATGCGCGGGCAGGCGCGTCTGTTGCAGGCTTGCTGCGGCGGCTATTTATTCGACAGAAGCTCGACCAGCGTGGTGCCGAGTGCCGCGGGGTTCGGCGAGACGCGGATACCGGCGGCTTTCATCGCTTCGATCTTGCTGTCCGCCCCACCTTTGCCGCCGGAAATGATGGCGCCGGCATGGCCCATACGGCGGCCCGGTGGGGCGGTGACGCCCGCGATGAAGCCCACCATCGGTTTCTTGGTCTTGTTACGCTTGATGAAATCGGCCGCGTCTTCTTCGGCGCTGCCACCGATCTCGCCGATCATGATGATGGATTGGGTTTCGGGATCGGCGAGGAACATCTCCAGCACGTCGATATGCTCGGTGCCCTTCACCGGATCGCCGCCGATGCCGACGCAGGAGGATTGGCCGAGGCCGACAGCAGTGGTTTGCGCCACCGCTTCGTAGGTGAGCGTGCCCGAGCGCGAAACGATGCCGACCGAACCACGGCGATGGATATGTCCCGGCATGATGCCGATCTTGCATTCGCCGGGCGTGATGACACCGGGGCAGTTCGGCCCGATCAGGCGGGACTTCGATCCCGACAGCGCGCGCTTCACCTTCACCATGTCCAGCACCGGAATGCCCTCGGTGATACAGACGATGAGCGGAATTTCCGCATCGATCGCTTCGAGGATCGCATCGGCCGCAAACGGCGGCGGCACATAGATCACGGATGCGTCCGCGCCGGTCGCCGCGCGCGCTTCGCGCACCGTATCGAACACGGGAAGGTCCAAATGCGTGGTGCCGCCTTTGCCGGGCGAAGTGCCGCCGACCATTTTGGTGCCATAGGCGATGGCCTGTTCGGAATGGAACGTACCCTGATTGCCGGTGAAGCCCTGGCAAATGACGCGCGTGTTCTTGTCGACGAGGATGGACATTCGTTTTTCGCTCGATCAAAGGTTGAGAAATGGATTTTCCGCGCGGACCGAACCATACATCTGTCCGTGATTCAAATCCTCGGTGTAGAGAATCTCTGCGCCCAGCGCCTCGGCGGCGGCCAGGATCGCGCCATCCCAATAATTGATGCGGTACCGCTCGGCGATTGCAATTCCCAATTTCACCAGCGGGGGGTCGACAGGAACGCAGGGTTGGCGGCACAGTCGCTCAATCCACGTCATTGCTTGTGCGGAAGAGAGAGGAACCGATATTTTTCTGGTGACGTTCGTGTAAAATTCTGCAAGCACTTGCCCAGATATTCCGAAGCGACCGGCGAGAATGATTTCATTCGCCCTTTTTCTCTTCGCTTCCTCCGTCTCCCTCCCCAAAGCCGCGTAGATCAGAATGTTTGTGTCGAGGAAATAGTCGATCCTCATAAAGTTCTTCCCGATTCCATTTCCAATCCGGACCAAGACGGCCCGGGGAGTTCTTGCTCAATTCAACCAGTTCGCGCCGGGCCTGTGCACGTCGCGCTTCAAGGTCGGCGGCGGCCTGCTTTTCCCCGGCCAACCGCGTAAGATAATCGCGCACCAATGCGTTGACGGTCGTATCGTGTTCGGCGGCATAAATCCGCGCGCCTCTGAGGGCGTCTTCGTCAACTGCCAGCGTAATATTCTTCATGGCCATCTCCACAGGCACGCAGTATATGTGTAACTGTGTAAAATAGTCAAGAACCCTTTACTGCCTTGACGATCTTCTGCGCCGCATCGGCGAGGTCGGAGCCCGATACAATCGGCAGGCCCGATTTGGCGAGGATTTCCTTGCCTTTTTCGACATTGGTGCCTTCGAGGCGTACCACCAGCGGGACTGACAAATGGATTTCCTTCGCGGCGGCGACGATGCCTTCCGCGATGATGTCGCATTTCATGATGCCGCCGAAAATATTGACCAGAATGCCTTTCACGTTCGGATCGGAGACGATGATCTTGAACGCCGCGGTGACTTTTTCTTTCGACGCGCCGCCGCCGACATCGAGGAAGTTCGCGGGCTCCTCGCCATAGAGCTTGATGATGTCCATCGTGGCCATCGCCAGCCCCGCGCCGTTCACCATGCAGCCGATGGTGCCGTCGAGCTTGATGTAGGAGAGATCGAATTTGGAGGCCTGCACCTCCATGGGATCTTCTTCGTCGAGATCGCGCAGCTCCACAATGTCCTTGTGGCGGAAGAGTGAATTGTCGTCGAAATTGATTTTGGCATCGAGGCAGATGACGTTGCCGTCTTTCGTCACCACCAGCGGATTGATTTCCAGCAGGCTCATGTCCTTCGCGAGAAACGCGTTGTAGAGCGACTGCACGATTCTGCCGCATTGCTTGGCGGCTTCGCCTTTCAGCTTCAGCGCGGTTGCGATGTCGAGGCCCACATAAGGCGAATAGCCGACCGCGGGTTCGATCTGGAAGGTTTGAATCTTTTCCGGCGTCTTGTGCGCCACTTCCTCGATATCCATGCCGCCTTCGGTGGAGACGATGAAGGCGATGCGCGATGTCGCGCGGTCCACGAGTGCGGAGAGATAAAGCTCGCGGTCAATCGCCGAACCGTCTTCGATATAGAGCCGTTTCACGAGGCGCCCCGCGGGCCCCGTCTGATGCGTCACCAGCGTCATGCCGAGCATGCGCTCGGCTTCCTTGCGCACATCTTCGATGGATTTGACGACCTTCACGCCGCCGCCCTTGCCGCGTCCGCCGGCATGGATTTGCGCCTTCACCACCCAGACCGGGCCGGGCAGCGATTGAGCCGCCTTCACCGCCTCATCCACGCTAAAGGCCGCAATGCCCTTGGGCACGGGCACGCCAAAGCCGCGCAAAACCTCTTTGGCCTGATACTCATGGATATTCATGGAGGGTCCTTAAGTCCTTGGGGCAAACGGAAATTGCCCTTGGGGACGCTCAAGGGCGGGGGCAC
>Ga0207664_10003545_pt1 | contig 10425 bp, 6 predicted proteins | sample LARL83metaG_FD_184349 | JGI IMG/M metagenome (GOLD analysis project Ga0207664, IMG submission 184349) | Corn, switchgrass and miscanthus rhizosphere microbial communities from Kellogg Biological Station, Michigan, USA - LAR L8-3 metaG... | ecosystem: Host-associated > Plants > Roots >...
TGCCAGAAAAGGCACCGAGTGCTTTTATCCTTTCTTCGACCGCATGCAGGCTGCCTTTTCCGATATTCGTTTCTCAGTCCAGGATGTTCTGGCCGAAGGTGATAAGGTTTGTCTTCGATGGTTATGCACGATGCGGCACAACGGCGTCGGCATGATTGTCAGTAACCGAGAGCTTCAGACGACCGGAATCACTATTGTTCAAATTGCGAACGGTAAGTTCGTCGCGGTCTGGCGGGACAGAGGGTCTTATGGAACAGATCAAGGGTGAACCGATGGCGCCGGTTTACATGACGGGGAGCAGGAAAGGCTGACTCGTGGGTGGTAGAGCGGGTGAGTTGGACGGCCGGAAACTCTCCAAATCGCCGCGTGATAGGTGTTATCGTAAATCCGTCACCCATGCAGGTCTTAAACGACAATCCATTCGCTGTACTGACTGCAGTTGTGGCTCCTGCGATTCTCACCAACGCTTGTTCAGTTCTGTGTCTTGGAACTGGTAACCGTATCGCCCGTGTTGTGGATCGCACTCGGATTCTGACTGCCGAACTTGCATCTCTCAAACCAGGAAATCCGCACTACAACTTGCATGTGCGGCAACTTGAGAAATTGCGGGTTCGGTCTCGGTTCCTGCTTTCGGCACTGCGATTGTTTTACTTCTCGTTAGGCTCATTTGGTGCGGCGGCTTTGATTTCCGTGATTGGATCGACGCTGGCTTTCTACGGTTGGCATCTTTTCTTTGAGGTGGCGGCAATTGTTGGACTAGCGATTGGGGCCTTGGGTGTGACGGGACTGGTCGTTGGCTGCACTTTGATGGTCCGAGAAACGCGTCTCGCTGTCCAAACTCTGACAGAAGAAGCCGGGTTAAGTGCGCTCGGTAACACCTCGGACAGCTTGTAAGATTGGGTCCGCCAGCGTTCCTTGCAGCTCGGGCAGGCGATTCGAAAATTCATGCCGACCAGGGAAGGACTTGGGTTTGGTACGCCCGGTAAGATTCGAACTTACGACCTTCTGCTCCGGAGGCAGACGCTCTATCCAGACTGAGCTACGGGCGCGCTGAGGTCATTATACCGTCGGACCAGATCAGCTGGCCGACTTGGGGCGCTTGGCCGAGGTGGTGGTCTTGGTGGGAACGTGCTTGGCCGGCTCGGCAGGTTCCTTCAGCAGCGTCTCGATCATATTGCGCCAATAGCTTTCCTGCAGGAGTTTCTCATCGCCCATGGGCGGAGTTTGCGAGCGGATGTTTCCTTGGCGGTCGATCCAGACGATCTGCGGGACAACGTAGCGCTCCATCACGGAGAAGCCCATGTAGTTCAAAACGTCTTCGGGCGAAGCGAAGCCCACCGGGTATCCTATCGCGTAATCCCGCACGAAGTCCTTCACGTAGATGTTGGCCATGGTATTGAAGGCCACATCCACCGCTTCAAAGCCGCGCGCCTTGTTTTCCTGCACCAGCCTGGTGAAGACCTGTGACGTGCGCTGACAGTGCGGACAAGTGGTGTGGACAAACAAAAGAGCCACCACCTTTCCCCTCAGGCTGCTCAGAAGCATTTGGCTGCCATTTGGATACTTGATGACAAATTCGGGGGAATGGCGAAGGACCGGGGGGGCCTGCGCTTGCAAAGTAAGCGTGGCGAATAATACGAGCGCCGCTGGCAGGAAACGCATCCGAAATCTCCTTGTCCACTAGTGTACCGGAGATTGGGGGCCTGGTATAGGAGAATGGAGGCCTTCGAGGTGATAGACACTGGCACCCTCCCGCCAAGCCCGGAAATAGCCCGAATCGCCGTGGCCCGCGATCACGGTGGAGGTTTGGGAGGCGATCTCCGGTTTCTTCCACTTGCCTTCCAGGACGCGCCGGTACAGCTCCCGGTATTTTTCGGCTGATTCTTCCGAGTCCCAAGTGGATGCGAAGGCCAGCACCGGCAGCTTGTCGTGCTTGTACTCGAATAATGCGTAAGCGCCGCCCGCCAGATGCGCGGAGGCCTGCTCGCCTTCGTCCTTGCTGGTGTATTGGGAGAGCAGCACCCGAAAGTCGAACTCGCCCAGGCTTCCTTCGGCCAGCTTGCGCATTTCGCGTGGCGCGGGCACCGCCGGAGGCTCGGGAACTGCCGGTGTCGAGTGAGCCAGGTAGCGGTCTGGATGGATAATCTGCTGCGTGCTGGCGGGCGCCCGTTGGAAGACTTCCGAGAACGCCTCGCGGCCCAGTTTCTTGAAAACGGCATTCTGGAACAGCATTCCATCGCTGTAGGGAAACACCAGCGACTCGCGAATGTAGGGCGGGGCTTTCGAGAATACCGGATACTGTTCGGCCGAGCCTGCCATGGTGTTGGTCATCAATTGCAAGACACCGTCGGGAACCTCGGCCGGCCCGCCTCCCAACTTGGACAGATACGCCGCCATCAGCCAGGACGCCTGGCCCTCCATGACTGCCAGCCGCGCTGTGGATCCGTCGTCGCTCTGCAAGCCTTCGCGAATATATTTGCGCAGCGGAAAATGCTGGTCCGCGAGTGCGTGCGCCAACTCGTGAACCAGCGCCATGCGTTCTTCGGCGCCGGCGCCCGACCCTTCCAGCACGTACAGCCTGCGCTTGTTGTAGTCGTAAAAGGCCGCGGCCTGCTCGGTCAGCAGGTCGACGGTGTTCTGCCGCAGATCGAACTCCGGCGGGATGAGGCCGAGCAGTTTGAGCGTCAATTCTTCCGCGCGCAGATCGGCCGGCTTGACCGATTCTTTGATGCGGTCCTCCAGATATCGCCGCAGCTGCTCTTTGTTGATCACCGCATAAGGGACTTGGCGAGTGAAGCGGAGGCCGGTGATCGCTGACAAGCCTTCCTCAATGGTTCCGATCTCGGAGAAGAGCGGAGGTTGGTCGGCTGCTATGAGCAGCGTGGTCCCAAGCAAGCATGCAAGCAGTGGTTTCATGCGACAATGAACTTTCATGGTAAACGAGAAAGAATATTCGGCCGAGTACCACGGCAGTGGGACCTTCGTCATCAGCAAGCCCAAGCGCAAAGGGCGCAAGCTTCGGCAATCCAGATTGAAGAAGCCCCAGCGCGGCGCCCGGAAGTAGCCAAGCCCTTCCTCTCAGGTAACTGCAACTCATTGCCATCGTTGAAGTTTCGGTGCCGAGGGATGAGCCGTACCAGTACGATTCCGATGCTGGTTGCAGGCCTCCCCGGCTATACAATGAAACTGGCGGATGGTCACGCTTCGCAAAGTTACGCTGGTGGCAGTATTGTTGGCATCGCTCGCGGTGCTCGCCATGGCTGCGTACCTGTTTTGGGGTTTCGACCAAAGACCGCTCGATACACTGGCTGACGACATCCTGCTACTGGTAGTGATTCTGCTGGCGAGCTGCGGCTTATATGCGATGGTATTTGCGTTGTCGTCGTACTCTAGCGCAGTGGCGTTCGCGCGGCAGGCCGATCAATCCATCGCGAGCATCCGCGATCAGCTCGGTATCGCGATGGGCGAACTCCGCGCATTGCAGGAAGAGGCGCGCAAGAATCTGCAACAGCAACAGCCGAGTGCCGGCGCATCGACAACCCCCCGTACGACGCCCGCAAACGTGGAGGCGCACCTGTCGGCCATCCTCAAGCGGATTGCGGCCTGGGACGGGGCGGCACTAGAGGCCCAGGGCAAGCTGGAGCTGATGCACTATGAAAACGCGGCGGCGTATTTGGAATTAACCGGAGGTCCTCACGCGGGTCCGTCATTGGCGGCTTTGTATCGCCGGTTTGCCGAGATTTACGCAGCCAATGACAAAACGCGGCAGCGTTTTTATCTGACACGTGCGCTGTCGCTAGCGCCTTCAGATTCACGATCGGCGTCGGAGATTCACTACGACCTGGCTTGCTGGTTTGCGGATAATCGCGACTTTTCGCACGCGCTCGGCGAACTGACGCTGGCGTTCCAACATCAGTCCAAGGCTTTGGATGACCGCCTGGCGCAGGACATCGAGGAGGGTGGGCGCCTTTACTTGCTGGCATCGACGCCGCCGTTTGAGAAAGCCGTGAACGATCTGCTGCTCAACATGAGCATCGGGATCGGTTGAACACCAGGCGCGTGTCAGGCGACGATTAGCGGGCCGGGAGGGTGGTCTTGAGGCTCGTAGCCGTGGCAGTGACTACGGGATTGTCCGGGAAATAGCCCAAAGCGGCCACGATTACGTCACGAGCTCGCGTGGCATCGCCAGCCTGTCGGAAGCTAAGAGAAATCTGGGCCAGGGTGACAGGCGAGGCCTTGAAGGCGTCCATGCCAAGCTTCTTATAGAGCTCCGCGATAGGCGCGAATTGCCGGTGGTTGAAGTACAGCTGGACCAGGTATTGCCCCGCAAAGCTGTTCGCTGGATTCTGGTCGAGGGCTTGCCGCAGATAATCCAGGGCAGCCGGCTCGTTCTTTTGGGCGAGGGCTTCGAGCGCTCGGGTGTAGGCCGCGACTCCAAGGCGCGCGAAGCCGCGTGATTCGTTGAGAACATACAGCGGGGGATGCATTGCTTCATCCTCTACCTTCAGGGCGAGATTGGCGGATGTGATGACCTGAGTGTTGCCGGCGGAGCGGACATTCACGACGAGTCGATATTCACCGTTTTCGAGATCCGTGAGAGGAAGAGTCTTCGATTTCAGGAGCACACCGTTCTTGAATTCGGTGCGTGGCACGTCATCGGTTACGGTCCGGCGCGCCTCGCGGTTGTGAAGGTTTACCAGCACATAATCGAGTTGATAGTCCTGATCGGCGGCGGGCGTGCGCAATTCGAACAACAACCGCAGAGGATTCTGGCGGTTGAAGACGCGCGGTGCCGCGGGCTGAAACTGCGCGCCGAAATATTGGAAAGGGGTTAGCGCGTCGGGCCGCGCCGCTTTTTCCACCGAGCTCACGAGCAGAGGCCCTGCCATGGCGACCTGGTTGCCACCGCCCACGACTAATTTCTGCTCTCCTTTATAGGCCTGGCCAGCTTCCCGGTTGGTAATCTCGACCGTTAGTTTGTAACTTCCGGGTTCAACTGGAAGCCGATTCGCAATAACGAATGGCTGGAATTTCTTATCGGATGACGCCGGATAAGCGCGATCCTCGGAGTCTTCGATGATGAGTTCGTCGGCATCGTTGGTCAACCGGTAAGCCGCGCTCACCTTGAATTGGCCGGTAGAGGCATCCAGTTTGCCGAACTTCACGTCGTCCACCAATACTCCGTAATCAACCCAATACTTGCCGGTTGGATCAGCCAAAACGAGTGCACTGACGTCTAACGGCCGATCCTGAGCCAGCATGAAATAGGAGCTCACTTCGGCGCGAAGCGATCGCATCTCCCGAATGCGTCGGACGTTAAAGGTATCGTTGGCGAAATTCTGAATTCTGCTGATCAGCATGTCGCTGCCCATTTCCGTCGTGAAATCCTGGGTGTCGATCGGATCGTTGGGAACCAGCGAGAAAGCGGCATGCGCCACGTCTCCGCCCATGCCTCGGAGGGCATTGTAGACGTCTTTGTTGGAATTGAAATTACTGCCGCGAACCAACTTCAGGGGCCCGTCCAGGTAAGGGCGATAGAATCTGTATTCGCCGATATCCTCCGGCATGTAAAACATCAGGTAAAAGAACGGGGGCAGAGAAGGCAGGTGGGTGGGGTTCTCATAAAACCACAGCTCCAGGGGATAGATCTGGCCGTAGCCGATGAACGGATGCTGCGACACAGGCTTTCCGAAGAGGATGTAAGCCCGGCCCATGTCGGTCATCCAGCCCGGGGTATTGGACTGACGGCCGAAATGCTCGCTGGCGTACTGGATGCGCCGGTAATGCTCTTCCTTGTAGGGGTTGATCTTGGAGCCGCGATTGGGATTGCGGATGTCCCAAAAGGTTTCGATGAACTGGTCGCGTGCGGCATCGTTATCGAGGCTTTGAAATGCCTTCCGCTCTTCGTCCGTGATGATGTAGAGGACGTCTTGCTGGAGCCAGGTTTTATACTTCTGTGAAAGCTGGGGCTTTTTGGTAGCCGCGAAACACAAGCAGCAAAGCAGCGACACTAAGAGTGCGTAGCGATACATATACCCACTACCATTATTGTCTTACAAAGCAAAAAGGGGAGATCCGAAGACCTCCCCTGAACAGGATTTTTCGGGTTCTGTCTAGAACTCGAATTTAACCGCCAACCGAGCGTTGAACGGCGTTTGATAGGGATAAGCGAACACGTTTGTTCCAGGCTTCAGGTAATCGGGATTAGTCGTCCCACCGTTGAGCTGGGTCCAGGTATTGATGAACAATAGCCGGGTTTGATTGCCGACGTTGAACAGATCGGCCACGAATCTAAGCCGCATCCGCTCGCCCATTTTGAGCGTGTAATCGCCGTGCAAATCCAATGGGAAGGTCACGTCTGTCCGCCCCAAATTGCCGCGGCCCGCGATAGGGATCTCGCCAGCATTCTGATACGCCGGATGAGCGGCCAGCGCTGTCAGCGGCGTTCCAGACCGGATGGACCATGAGAGACCAAAGTTGAAGTTCTTCCATTGGTAGCTGGAGAACAGTTTTACCTGGTGCCGGCGATCGTTGGGCAACACTCCGGGTACGGACTGGAATCCTAGTTGACCGTCGGTGTTGGTAAAGTCAAACAACGAACTGATGTTCGGATCGCTCTGGCCGTTGTCGTTACGGAAAGAGCCTTCAAAGTTCCCATATAGCTTGGAAAGGAGGTAGCTTCCGTATAACTGCCAGTTGCTGCTAAGCCGCTTGGAAACGATCAGCTCCATGGACTTGTAGATGCGGACCGGGTTTGAGAAACCATCAGCGCGGCCATCCGAGCCAAGGGGGTTGTCCCCGATATCAGTGAAACCGATTTGCTTGCCCTCATTGAAAGGATCGTCATAAGTCACGCAACCCTTCGCGCCGGGCGTGCAAGGATCAGCGTTCTTGAAGATGTCCAGCTTCGCGGAGGGATTCGACACAACGTACTGTTGCGCGACGCCCGCCAGATTCTGAGTGACGTTGATGCCGGAAATGTCTTCAATGATCCGGCGCATGTGCCGGTAAACGAAACGGCCGCTGAAGGTGAAGCCGTTATTGAACTCGTGCTCGTAACCACCCACCGCCTCATCCTGGTACTGAGCACCCGTGCCGCCGGCGACTAGAGTGAGGTTGTCGGGTCCACCGGAGAAGGCAATCGAACCACCAGGGATATAGTTGCTGGCAGATAGATTGGGAGCGGCGTTCGGTCCCGGGTCCTTGTAGAGCATTCCTCGGACGCTGTCCTCGAATGAGAAGGAGCGAACCGATATATCGGATGGGACCTTTTCATAAAAACGTCCCCAGTTGGCGAAAAACTTCGTCTTGCGATTGCCGGTTGGATCGAAAATTAGGCCTATGCGCGGCGCCCAATTGTGAGCAAAGACGTAGCGTGAGGAGGTCCCCGCCATGGCCTGCTGTTCGAACCGGAGTCCGGGTTTAATGGTGAGCCGCCGGCCGATGGTCCAACTATCTTGTATGAACCCGGCGTGATAGCGCGTGAGGGTGTTCACGGACGGGTCGGAGTAGTTACCGCGTGTGACACGCAGAACGATAGGCGCATTCTTGTCTTTGCCTCCCTGGTGTTCGCGAATGAGGGATGCCCCATGCATCACCTTCCCGGCGCCTGCGCCTAGTTTCGGATCGTTGGGCAAGGTGAAGTCGCCACCAGTATAAAGATTGGTGATGTCGTAGATCACGTCTTCAAACTGATAGCCGAATTCGAGGGTGTGGCCACCGAAGAGAGTGAACAGGTGCGAACTGGTGGTTGTGAACTCGTTTACGTGCGAATGCGTGTTTTGGAGCAACCCCAAACCGTTGTATGTGAAGTTCGAGCCAGTCCCTTCGAGAGACGGCGTCTGATCGGTGATTTGGTATCCATTGAACTTCGGATTTTCGGTGAAATCGTTCAAGTAGTTGCTGTAGTTGGCGGACAGCAGCCACTTGGCTGAGAAGATACCGTTGTAGCGGCCGGTCCAGGTACGGGAGCCGTAGTCGAGTCCGCTGGATCGGAGGTCGTCATTTGCCAGAAGCGAAGACACCCTTGCGAATCCGGGGTTGGAGGGCAGCACGGCTGGATCGCCGAACACAGAACCTTCCAAGCTGTGATTGGCGGAAATGTTGTAATTGATCTTTCCGGAATAGTTCAGTGTTCGGGTGCTCAGGTCGACAACGCCGAGAGCGAGATTCTTGAAGGGCGCCACTGATTCGCGATACTGGTGCGAGTAATTCGGGTTAAACCCACCATAGAAAAACAGCTTGTCCTTCTTGATATAGCCGCCGACGTCGCCACCGAAATCGAAACGCGCAGCGTTCAAAGTGCGGGTGACCTTGTTGGTGATCACCAGGTCGGGGTTGGGACGTTCGGCCTCAAAAGCCTGCGGTTGGAAATAGCCGTACGCTGTGCCATGGAAGGCGTTGGTCCCACTCTTGGTGATGATGTTCACAACGCCGCCCAATGCTTCGCCGTATTGGGCTTCGAAGCCGCCGGACTTGACCTGAACTTCTTGAATGAAGTCAAAGTTCACGCCGCTTCCGAGCGAGCCGAAGTTCAGCGTGTAAGTTCCGAAGCCGCCATAACCGGGGTCGGTTACGTTGGCGCCGTTCACAATGTACTGGTTCTCAAGTCCGGATGCGCCATTGATGGATGGATTGGCCGTGCCGGTGCCGCCGCCGTCGGTAACGCCCGGTGACAGGTAAATCACGGACGAGACACTGCGGCCCACGGGCACGTTCTTATACAGCTCCTCATTGAGGTTGGCGCCCACACCGGTGCTAACCATGTCGATGGCCGTGCCGCCGGAGGCATTGACTTCGATCGTTTGAGTGCTTTGGCCGACTTGCAGGTTGATATCGGCGGTCGTCCGCGAGTTGACGCCGACCGTCAGGTTGCCCATTTTGGCGCTGGAGAAGCCCGGCTGGTCTACTGTGAGGACGTAACCCGAGCCGACCGGCAGGTTGGGGAAAAGGTACTCTCCGGTGGCGTTGGTTGTCGTGGTGTGATCTCCATTCGGTGACGATAACTTCACCGTGACGCCGGGTATCACTGCTCCGCTGGCATCCTTCACGACGCCGGCAATGGAACCTTTAGTGATGTCCTGGCCCTGCACGCAAAAAAGCGCGATGACGAGCATCACAAACAAGGTCTTGGTTAAGAATCTCATTCGTTTTCTCCTTCTGGAAACTTGTTACGATTGCCGGAACAAATTTAGTAAAACATTAGCACAGCCTAAGAGCAAGTGCTAAGAAGCTGATGGCAAGGTTCGCCGCGTCCTATGGAGCACCTCTGTAACCAAAAGCGTTACGTTCGGAATTCCACAAATTAGCTCTTTAGATGCAAGGAGTTCGCGTTGCAAGGGGGCAGGGTGGAACTATGTTTTTCGGTAGATTGGCAGGCTGGTTTTCCAGAATCGGGAACTAAGGCGCTCCCACAGGAAAGGATGGGAGCGCCTTTTGCGAGTTCAAAGCTAGAACACAAACACGATTTTGGTCTGAATGATGCGGCCGGATACGGCTGATCCGACGAACGAACCATAGACGCTGGTCGGCCCGGTTACGGTCTGTTGGATCTGGCCGAAGCCCGCGCCCACCTGTCCGAAATCGCCGATGGGCTGGTCGAAATTCGGATGGTTGAACAGGTTATAGAACTGCGCGCCGATCGACAGCTTCATCGTTTCCGAGCGCGGGATCTTGAACTCTTTAAGGACGGCTAGATCGGTATTGAAATAGCCGGGTCCGCGGAACTGGTTGCGGGTTTGGGTTGCGAAGCTGGTCGGGTCGGCGAACATATTGTCGGCGAAGCACGGTGTATCGATGGCCGACTTTCCGCACGAGATGGGTCCCGGTCTGACCTGCTGCGCGAAGATGGCGTTAAACGGCGCAGGCTGGTAATTCGGGATTCCGCCGCTCACGCTGGTATCGACCACCGAGAACGGCAGACCGCTGCGGTGGAACAGCGTGCCCGAGAGCGTCCAACCGCTGAACAAGACGTTGGGTCCGCCATGGAACATATGGCGCAAGGCGTCCTGCCACACGTAGTTCAGGCTGACGTAGTGGCGCACATCGTAGTCGGAATTCCCGTACAGGGATTGGCGGATGTTATAAGGATTCTCCGGGAACTGAATGCTCTGATTGGTGACGCCGAGATAGGCATAGGGCTCGACGCAACCGTTGGAGCACTCATCCAGCGCATGACTCCAGGTGTAGTTGAATTGGAACTGGAAGCCGTTGGCGAAGCGTCGCTTCAGGCTGGTCGTCAGGCCGTTGTAGTTGGAGAGGCCCGCGCTGGTGAATTGGTTGACGATTCCAAAGCGCGGATCCGGAGCAGCCACCGGCAGACTGCCGAATCCATAGGCGTTGATGTTGCCGTTCTGGATCAGCTCGTGGATGCCGTGATTGCCGACGTAGTTGACGCTCAGCACCATCTGGCTGGGGAGGGCCTGC
>Ga0207664_10003546_pt1 | contig 10421 bp, 8 predicted proteins | sample LARL83metaG_FD_184349 | JGI IMG/M metagenome (GOLD analysis project Ga0207664, IMG submission 184349) | Corn, switchgrass and miscanthus rhizosphere microbial communities from Kellogg Biological Station, Michigan, USA - LAR L8-3 metaG... | ecosystem: Host-associated > Plants > Roots >...
TGGCCACGGACGGCCCCGTCTTCTCTTTCGAGTTCTTCCCGCCGGAGACACCCGAGGGCGAGGCGCGCCTGTTCCAGGCCATCGACCAGCTCCGCGAGCTCCATCCCAGCTTCGTCTCGGTCACCTGCCGCAACCACTCGCGGGCGCGCACCCTGCAGGTGGTCACCCGCATCCGCAGCGAGATGGGCCTGGAGCCGGTGGCCCACTACACCTGCGCCGGCGCCACGCGCGAGGAGCTGCACGACACCCTGCGCGGCCTGCGCGACGCGGGCGTCGACAACGTCCTCGCCCTGCGCGGCGACCCGCCCAAGGGTTCTGACCACTTCGTGCCACAACCCGGCGGCTTCACCTACGCCACCGAGCTGGCGGCGATGATCCGCGACGAGTACGACTTCTGCATCGGCGGCGCCTGCTATCCCGAGGGCCACGTCGAGTCGCCCTCGCTCGACGATGACCTGCGCCACACCGTGGAGAAGGTCAACGCGGGGATCAGTTTCCTGATCACCCAGATGTTCTTCGACAACCGGCACTACTTCGACTTCGTCGCCCGGGCGCGCGCCGCCGGCATCAGCGTGCCCATCATCCCCGGCGTGATGCCCGTCACCGCGCTGGGCCGGCTCGACCGCGAGCAGGGCACGCTCTTCGGCGCCCACGTGCCGGCGCCGCTGCTGCAGCAGCTCGAGCGCAGCCGCGACGAGCCCGAGGCCATCGTCGCCCTGGGCACCGCCTACGCCACCCTGCAGTGCGCCGAGCTGCTCGCCGGGGGCGCGCCGGGCATCCACTTCTACACGCTCAACCGGGTGCCGGCGACGCGCGCCATCCTCTCGGCGCTGCTGGCGTCGCGGCCCTGGGAGCGGGCCCGCTGAGCCGTCTCGGGACGCCACGGCGGCGCCCCGAGGCGACCCCTGCGACCTACTTGACGATCTGAGTCCAGACGAAGTCGGCGGCGTCGGTCCCCTGCGGCGGGCACTTGGTGAAGATGTGGGTCACCATGGTGCCGGCGCCGAGCGTCCCCTGGTTGGCCAGGAAGGGCACCGCCACCGGGTACATGCTGATGGCCAGGTCCCAGTGCTCCTGGATGGTCCGGGTGGTGCGCAGCACGGTGTCGAAGAGCTGCACGGTGACCAGGATGTTCAGGTTGGTGACCGCGCTGCTGGAGCACAGGCCCAGGGTGTCCGAGGTCCCCGACCCGGAGAAGCTGACGATCTGCGTGTTGGGCGGCGGAAGCGCGACGTCGGGGCACGCCCCGGCACCGCTGATCGACCAGTCCCACGCTGTGCCGGCGGCGTTGGGCGCGACGTCCACGGTGCCGGACGCAGAGCAGGCGAGCACCTGCTCCGACGCGTTGGCGCGCATCGTCCCCACGCCGATCAACGATCCCGCGATGCCGGCCGCCAGACTGCCGACGGCTGCTCGCTTGGCGAAGCGTAGTGGCATAGCGCCCTTCCCTCTGATGGGTTTCTATCGATGGTGAGCACAGGCACCCACCCTCTCATCACAGCAAACGGGGCAGACGCCCGTTCCTTGCACTTTTCCGCCTGCCGATCCGGACAGGTCGTCAGTGGCCCGGCGGCGCCCCGATGACGAACTGGATCGGCGTCGGCTTGGGGGTGGGGGTGGGCGTCGGCCTGGGCGTCGCCGAGACGGCCGGCGCGGCGGTCGGCGCCGTGCCGCCCGTGGGCGCCGCCACGGGATCCGGCGGCCCCGGCTTGCCGCCCACCGTGGGCGTCTGCGGGTTCTCCAGGTCGACGTAGCCGAAGTTGGGATGCTGGTAGTCCAGCCGGCCCCTGAGCGACACCAGCGCGGCGAGCTGATCGGGCACGGCGGCGACGTCGGCGTCGCTGAGCATGTGGCCGAGGATGGCGCGCCAGCCGGCGGTGGTGACGATGGCGAAGAGCCCGTCGCCCTGCCACTCGAAGTGGTTGACGCCGACGCCGAACACCGGGCGGAAGCGCTGGGCGGTGATCACCAGCGTGCGCACCAGGGTGGGGTCGAGCTGGCCGGCGGCGCCGCCGGCATGGGCGGCGACCAGCTGCGGCCGGTTGTCGACCACCACCGGCACGCCGGGCGGGGCCGGCACCTGCGCATGGCCGAGGTCCAGCAGGCTGCCGTCGTCGGCGATGGCCAGCTCCTCGGCGCCGCGATGCAGCACCAGCACCGGCGTCCACTCGCGGACGGTGATGCGCACGGTGTGCGGCAGGTCGGTCTCCACGCTGGCGCTGCGCACCCAGGGAAGCTGCAGCAGGCGCTGCTGCACCTGCTCGCCGTCGATGGTGAACAGGCTCTGGGTGTCGGAGATGCGCGCCGCGGCGAGGATGGCGGCGCGGTCGAGCAGCCGGTTGCCGCGCACCTCGATGACGCTGGCCCGGAAGGCGGGCAGCACCAGGATGGCGAAGAGCCCGACCACCTGCAGCGCCAGCACGGCCAGGGCCAGGCGGCGCCGGGAGATGGCCGAGATGGGCAGGGCCAGGTCGGGCGCGGTGTGGTGGCGCACGCGGCGGCGCTGGCTGGCGCGCAGCGGCGCATCCTCGGCGGGAGCGAAGCGGCGGGGCACGCGCGGCGCGTCGACGATCGAGGCCGCGGCGGCGCGGGCCCGCGCCTGGCGGCGGACGCGGTCCTCGAGCCTGGGCGTCACGGCGCGCGCTCCTCGGCCTGGCGGGCCATGCCGTCGCGGACCAGGCGCTCGCAGAGCTCCTCGAAGGCGATGCCCGCAGCCCGCGCGGCGTCGGGCAGCAGCGAGAGCTCGGTCAGCCCGGGGATGGCGTTGACCTCGATCACCCAGGGGCTCCCGTTGCTGTCGACGATGACGTCAACCCGCGACATGCCGCGGCAGCCCAGCGCGGCGTGGGCACGCTCGGCGGCACGCTGCGCGGCACGGCGCTGCTCCTCCGGGAGCCGCGCCGGGATGACGTGCTCGCTCTGACCCGCGGTGTACTTTGCTGCATAGTCGTAGAGAGGACGGTGGGAGACGATCTCGAGGGTCGGCAGGGCCTCGGGGGGATTATGCCCCAGAACCCCGACGGTGATCTCCTTTCCCTGCACGAAGTGCTCGCAGAGGACGGTGTCGTGCCGCGCCGCGTTGTGGTACGCCTCGGCCAATTCTCCGGGGTCGCGGACGATGCTGAGGCCGATGGTCGAGCCGGCGCGGTTGGGCTTGGCCACCATGGGATAGCCCAGCTCGGCGGCAGCCTCGGCCATCGCTGCCTGCGCCGCCGCGCCGTCGAGGTGCCGCGGCACCACCCGCCACGCCGGCGTGGCCACGCCCTCGGCGACCAGCACGCGTTTGGCCATCGCCTTGTCCAGGCAGAGCGCGGTGGCCAGCACGTCGCTGCCGGTGTAGGCCAGGCCGAGCAGCTCGCAGACGCCCTGCACCGTGCCGTCCTCGCCGTAGCGCCCGTGCAGGGCGATGAAGACGCAGTCGTAGCCGCCGCCGCGCAGCGCGTCCCACAGCTCGTCGTCGGCCTCGACCAGCTCGGCGTCGTGGCCGCGGGCGCACAAGGCGGCGTGCACCTGCCGGCCGCTGGTGCGGCTGACCTCGGCCTCGGTGCTCCTGCCGCCGAGCACCACGGCGACGCGCAGCGGCGTGCCGGCGCCGCTCATGCGCGGGCCCCCGCCGGCTCACCGAGGACGACGATCTCCCGCTCCAGGTCGACGCCGAACTTCTCCAGCACGGCGTCGTGGGCCAGGTCGGCGAGGGCGAGCACGTCGGCGGCGCTGGCATGCGACGCGTTGACGATGAAGTTGGCGTGCTTCTCGGCGATCTGCGCGCCGCCGCGGCGGGTGCCGCGCAGGCCGGCGGCCTCGATGAGGCGGCCGGCAAAGTCGCCGGGCGGGTTCTTGAAGACGCTGCCCAGGCTGCGGATGCCGTAGGGCTGCGACGCCTTGCGCTGCGCCTGGACCTCGTCGGTGCGCGCCCGCACCGCGGCCGGGTCGTCGCGGTGCACCGTGAAGCGCGCGGCGACGACCACGTGGCCGAGCAGGTCGGCCTTGAAGCGCGAGTGGCGGTAGGTGAAGCCGCAGTCGGCGGTGCCCAGGGTGTGGCGCGTGCCGTCGGGGGCGATGCTGTCGCAGTCGATCATCACGTCCTTGATCTCGGTGCCGAAGGCGCCGGCGTTGCCGCGCACGCTGGCGCCGACGGTGCCGGGCACGCCGATGCCGAACTCCATGCCGGCCAGGCCCTTGCGGGCCAGGTCGAGCGCGGCGCGGGGCAGCATGTAGCCGGCGCTGAGCTCGATGCGCGCGTCGTCGAGCACGTGGAGCTGGCGGTCGGCCATGCGCACCACCAGGCCGCGGATGCCGCCGTCGAGGACCAGGGTGTTGCTGCCCGCGCCGAGCACGGTGAAGGGCACGCCGGTCTGCGTGCAGTGCGGCAGCAGCTCGGTGAGGCGGCCGGGGTCGTGCAGGGTGAGGAAGAAGTCGGCCGGGCCGCCGATGCCGTACTGGGTGTGCCGCGCCAGCGGCTCGTTGCGGCGCACGCCGGGCTCGCGCTCCAGCCACTCAGCGTCCATCGCGCTCCCCCAGCGCCCGCAGCGTGCGCTTGGCCAGGTCGTCGAAGCCGCGCACCGACATGCAGAGGACGACGTCGCCGCTCTGCGCCTCGCCGAGCAGCATGGCCAGCGCCTCGTCGCTGCTGTCGACGACGCGCACGTCGCTGACGCCGCGGATGCGGGCGGCGACGTCGCGGGTGCTGACGGTGTGGGCCAGGTGTCGCTCGCGCGCGGGCTCGATGGGGCCGAGCAGCACGGTGTCGGCGCCGCGGAAGGCCTCGGCGTAGTCGTCGAGCAGCGCCAGGGTGCGCGAGTAGGTGTGCGGCACGTAGACGGCGATGATCCGCGAGTCGGCGTACCGCTGGCGGGCCGCGGCGACGGTGGCGGCGACCTCGGTGGGATGGTGGGCGTAGTCGTCGATGACGGTGACCCCGCCGGGCGTGCCCAGGATCTCGAACCGGCGCGATGCGCCCCTGAAGGTGCTGCACGCCTGCGCGCAGGCGTCGAGCGGAGCGCCGGCGGCGTCGGCCAGGATCAGCGCCGCGGTGGCGTTGAGCACGTTGTGCCAGCCGGGCAGGGCGAGGTGCACCGGCGGCACGGCGGCACCGCCGTCGCTGCGGGTGACGGTGAACCGCTGCGGCTGCGTCGAGTCGATGCGCCAGTCGGCGTCCGGCGTGGCGCCGTAGAGCACCGTGGGGCAGGACGCGTGCTGCTTCAGAGCCACGCACTCCGGGTCCTCGGCGCACAGGGCCAGCAGCCCGTCTGAGGGCATGGTCTGCGCGAGCTGCACGAACGGCGCGCGGTAGGACTCGAAGGTGGGGTAGACGTCGGGGTGGTCCAGCTCGAGGCGGGTGACGCAGGCGGCCTGCGGGTCGGTGTGCAGGAACTTCGGCCGCGGGTCCCAGGGCGCGGTGGTGTACTCGTCGCCCTCGAAGACGAAGGGCCTGCCCTCGCCGAGCCGGGCGGTGACGCCGAAGTCGCGCGACGTCGTGCCCAGGCGGAACCCGGGCGACATGCCGGCGCAGTCGAGCATCCAGGCCAGCAGCGAGGCGGTGGTGGTCTTGCCGTGGGTTCCGGTCACCGTCAGCCGCAACCGGCCGGCGGTCAGCTCGCGCCAGAACTCGGCCTCGCTGGTCACCGGCAGGCCGCGCTGCACCGCCGCGTCCCACTCCACGTTGCCCTGGCGCACCTGGTTGCCGACCACCACCAGGTCGGGTGTTCCGGCCATGTCCAGGTTGGCGGCGGCGTGCTCGTTGACCCAGGGGATGCCCGCCGCGGTCAGCGTGTCGGTGGTCGGCGGGTAGGCGTCCTCGTCCGACCCGCTGACCACGTAGCCGAGCTGCCTGGCCACCAGCGCGGCGCCGCTCACCGCGTAGCCGCAGATGCCCAGGAAGTGCACGTGCCGCGGCTGCGTCATGCCGCCGCCGCCGCCTCGCGGATGAGCTGCACCACTTCGTCGTCGGCGCCGGGACGTCCGGCGCTCCGGCTCGCCTCGGCCATGCTGCGCCAGCGCGGCGCGTCGGCGAGGATGCGCTCGATCTCGGTGCGCAGCCGCTCGGCGCCGCACTCCTCGTCGGGGATGAGCACCGCGGCGCCGGCGCGCACGTAGGGCATGGCGTTGTCCTGCTGGTGGCCGCCGGCGTAGGGATAGGGCACCAGGATCATCGGCCGCCCCAGCACGGTGGTCTCGGCCAGCGAGGAGCCGCCGGCGCGCATGACCACCAGGTCGGCGTCGCGGATGCGCTCACCGATGTCGTCGAAGAACGCGCTCACCGTGTAGCGCTCGCGCACCGCCTCGGGCAGCCCGGCGCGCACCGGCACCGCCCACTCCGCGTCGCGCGCACCGCACTGGTGGGTGACGCGCACGTCGGGGAAGTCCTGCAGCAGCTCGCGGATGCCGCCGGCCACGGCGTCGTTGATACGCCGCGCCCCCTGCGAGCCGCCCATCACCAGCACGTGCTCGCAGCGTTCGCGCAGCGGCGCGCCGGCGAGCTGCTTGACCTCCGGGCGCACCGGGTTGCCGGTGTGCACCACGCGCGCACCGGGCAGCTCGGCCGCCGTCTCAGCGAACGACGCCGCCACCACGCGCGCACGCCGGGCGAAGAGCCGCGTGGTCCGCCCCGGGTGCGCGTTCTGCTCCAGCAGCACCACGGGGATGCCCCGCAGCAGCGCGGCGGCGACGACGGGCACCGACACGTACCCCGCGGCACCGACGACCACGTCGGGCTTGAACCGCCGCACGATGCGCGACGCCTGCAGCGTCGCCCGCGAGATGCGCGCGGCGACGCCGGGCAGCTTCCAGGGCGAGCCCAGGTCGATGCCGCGGACGCTCAGTGTCTCCAGGCGCAGGCCGCTGCTCGGGACCAGCGTCTCCTCCAGGCCGCCGCGGCGGCCGACGAGGAGGACGTCGCCGTCCGGGTCAGCGCGCCGCAACGCCTGCGCGACCGCCAGCGCGGGAGTCAGGTGACCTCCCGTCCCCCCTCCAGCGATCAACGTGCGCACGACGTGTCACCCCTTGGCGGCGCCCCTGCGCCGAGATGTTGCAGAGGATGCCGACGGCCAGCAGGGTCATGGCCAGCGACGAGCCGCCGTAGCTGACAAACGGCAGCGGCACGCCGGTGGTGGGCACCACGTCGGTGACCGCGGCGATGTTGAGGAATGCCTGCACGCAGATCCAGGCGGTGATGCCGCCGGCCACCAGCGCGCCGTAGCTGTCGGGCGCGCGCAGCGAGGCGCGCACGCCGCGCCAGGCCAGCAGGATGAAGCCGCCGATGACGCTGAGCGTGCCCACCAGTCCCAGCTCCTCGCCGATGATGGCGAAGATGAAGTCGGTGTGCGCCTCGGGCAGCCACTGGAACTTCTCCACCGAGTTGCCCAGGCCCACCCCGGTGAAGCCGCCGCTGCCCAGTGCGTACAGCGAGTGCACCATCTGGTAGCCGGAGTTGAGCGGGTCGGCGAAGGGGTTGCGGAAGCTGGCGATGCGCGTGGCCCGGTACGCCTCCAGGGTGATGGCCATGTAGCCCAGCGCACCGAGGATGCCCACCAGGATGACGAGGTGGCGCTTGCGCGCACCGGCCAGGGCGACGAGCACGATGCCGATGCCGGCCAGGATGATGGTGCTGCCCAGGTCCTTCTCCAGCACCACCAGCAGCAGCAGGCCGAAGAGCAGCAGCCCGTAGTCCTTGACCATGCGACGTGAGCGCACCGCGGGGCCGCGGTCGACCAGCCACTTGGAGAAGGCGATGATGCACATCATGGTGGCCACCGCCGACGGCTGCAGCGACAGCGGGCCGATGGTGAACCAGCGCCGCGCGCCCAGCACCTGCGTGCCGATGTGCGGCACCAGGACCAGCAGCAGCAGCGCCAGCGAGACCAGCGCCATCTTGCCCGCCCAGCCGCGCCAGCGGTGGTAGTCCATGCGCGCCGCGCCGACCATGAGCACGATGCCCAGGGCCAGCCAGACAAGCTGGCGCTCGAAGAAGTAGTTGGGGTTGCCGTACGCCTGGTAGCCCAGCGCCTCCGACGCGCTGTAGACCATGACCAGCCCGAAGGCGCACAGCCCGGCGATCGTGGCCAGCAGCCAGCCGTCGATGCGCGCCAGCGACACCGTCTCGCCCTGCGCGCGCGCGTCGGCGGAGTTGCCCGGGCGGAAGGAGTCGACGGGCGCGACGGCACGGCGGCGAAGCGTCGCCGCGCGCGTGCCCATCTCGGCCACGCTGCCGGAGCGGATCGTTCGCGTGCGTGCTGCCATCACACCCTCCCGCGCGTCGTGCCGCAGACCTCGCGGACGAGGTCGGCGAAGACCTCGCCGCGCTGCTCGTAGCCGGTGAACTGGTCGAAGCTGGTGTAGCCCGGGGCGAGCAGGACCACGTCGCCGGGACGGGCGACGTCGTGGGCCACGCGCACCGCCTGCTCCAGCGTGTCGACCATCGTGCGCGAGGTGTAGCCGAGCCGCTCCAGCGCGGCGTCGACCTCGGCGCCGGTGCTGCCGTTGAGGATGGCGTGGCGCGCGCGCTGGCTGACCTCTCGCGCCAGGTCCTCGGGACCGACGCCCTTGGTCTGGCCGCCGCCGATCCAGACGATCTCGCGCTCGGGGAAGGCGCGCAGCGCCTTGACCGCGGCGTCGACGTTGGTCGCCTTGCTGTCGTTGACCCAGAGCACGCCGTCGGCGTCGAGCACCGGCTCCAGGCGGTGGTGCACCGCGTGGAACTCGCGCACCGCGCCGGCCATGTTCTGCGGCTGCACGCCGGTGGCGTGCCCCAGGGCCAGGGCGGCGAGGACGTTGAGCACGTTGTGCTCGCCGAACAGCGGGATGTCGCTCACCGGCATCACGCTGCGCGTCTGCCCGCGCTCGACCACGACCACCACGCCGTCGCGCACCGTGGTGCCGTCGGCGACGTCGATGTCCAGCCCGGCCATGAGCACGCGCGCGCTGGCGGCGGCGGCCATGCCGCGGGTCACCGCGTCGTCGGCGCCGAGCACCACCGCGCCGCGCGGGTCGCAGTGCTCGACGATGCGCCGCTTGGCCGCGGCGTAGGCCTCGAAGGTGCCGTGGCGGTCGAGGTGGTCGGGGGTGACGTTGAGCACCGCGGCCAGGCGGCACCGCGGCGCCTCGACGGACTCGATCTGGAACGACGAGAGCTCCAGCACCACCCAGTCGTCGGCGCGCACCTCGGCCAGCCGGTCGAGCATGGGCTCGCCGATGTTGCCGCCGACGTGCACGCGCGCACCGCCGGCGGCGATCACCGCGCCGGTCAGCGCGGTGGTGGTGGTCTTGCCGTTGGTGCCGGTGATGCCCACGATGGGCGCGGGGCACTGGCGGAAGACCAGGTCCATCTCGCTGCGCACCGGCACGCCGGCCTCGCGGGCGCGCGCCAGCTCGGGCGCATCCCAGGGCACGGCGGGGCTGGGGCAGACCATGTCGGCGCCGGCGGCGACGTCGTCGCCGTACGGGCCGAGCTGCACGTGCACGTTGCCCGGCAGCGTCGCGGCGCGGCGGCGCAGCTCGTCGTCGTCCTTGCGGTCGACCACCAGCACCTCCCAGCCGTCGGAGGCGAGCGCGCGCGCACAGGCCATGCCGCTGCGCGCCAGCCCGATCACCACGGCACGGGGCATGGCGCTACGACCCCACGCCCGCGGGCAGCGCGGCGAGCACCGCCAGCAGCGCGCCGAGCCCCGCGGCGGCGCCGAACCAGAGCACCAGTCGCTGCTCGCGCAGGCCCAGCTCCTCGAAGTGGTGGTGCAGCGGGCTGGCCCGGAAGACGCGGCGGTGGAAGCGGGTGATGGCGGTGACGTTGACGATGACGCTGAGCGTCTCGGCGACGAAGACGACGCCGAGCAGCGGCAGCAGCCAGAGCATGCGCACCTCGGCGGCCACCGTGGCCAGGGCGCAGCCCAGCGCCAGCGAGCCGGTGTCGCCCATGAACACCCGCGCCGGCCACCAGTTGTAGACGAGGAAGGCCAGAACTCCGCCGGCGATGGCGGCGCTGAGCACCGCCGCGGGACGCACACCGAGGTGCAGCGCCAGGGCCCACAGCGCGCTGAAGACCAGCACGCTGCACCAGCCGGCCAGCCCGTCGACACCGTCGGTGAGGTTGACCGCGTTGCTGGCGGCGACCACGGCGAGAGCGGCGAGCACCAGCACGCCCCAGCCGAGGTCGACGCTGCCCAGCACGGGCAGAACCTGCCGGGTGGCCCCGACGTCGTGCAGGCCGATGCCGACGAGCACGCCGACCACCGCCTGCAGCACCAGCTTCTGCCGTCCCAGCAGCCCCAGCGCGCCGCGGCCGCGGATGTTGGCCAGGTCGTCGAGGACGCCCAGCGCGGCGCCGGCGGCGACGCCGAAGGCGATGACGAACCCCGAGCGGGTGCGGTCGAGCAGCAGCCAGGCGAGCAGGGCCAGGGCGCAGAACACGGCGCCGCCCATGGTCGGCG
>Ga0207664_10003547_pt1 | contig 10420 bp, 6 predicted proteins | sample LARL83metaG_FD_184349 | JGI IMG/M metagenome (GOLD analysis project Ga0207664, IMG submission 184349) | Corn, switchgrass and miscanthus rhizosphere microbial communities from Kellogg Biological Station, Michigan, USA - LAR L8-3 metaG... | ecosystem: Host-associated > Plants > Roots >...
AATACGAAAGAGAGCGCAAGCTGCGCGATCACCAGCCCGTTGCGCAGGCGAGGAAAGCGGCCGCCGAGAAGTCCGCGGGCACCCCCTTGCCTCAGAGCGCCCTGGGGATAGACGCGAGTGGCTTGCCAGGCGGGAACGAGGCCGAAGATCAGGCTGCTGCCGAGCGAGATCGCGGTGGCGAAAGGCAGGACCAGACGATCGACATGGACGTCATTCAGGCGCGGGAGCGGCACCGAACCTGAGGAAACGCGCAGCAACAAGCCGGTTCCGGCATTGGCGAGAAGCAGGCCGAGGACGCCACCCGCGAGCGCCAGCACTGCGCTTTCGACCAAAGGCGGCCGGACGATGTGCCAGGGCCGGGCACCGAGTGCCGCGTCAGCGGTGCAGGCGCCCAGACCTTAGCAGTGCGGGGGAATTGAAAGCTGGCTGGAAGAACACCGACGATCTCGTAGGATCGATTTTCGATGTGCACGGCGCGACCCCATTGAGGATGCTAAAGATGGCGATGTGGGCGCCGATCCCGAGAGCCAGGGTCCTTCGCGAGCGCGCGGGCGGCGTGAGCAAGATCTTGCAGTAGACTCATGAGGCCGATCCGTAACCTTACGACAAGCGGAAATTGATTGTTGTAACCTCGTCACGCATACCCGATGCCGCAGCCCGCGGCTTTACGTCTCTTTTTTGACGGGTTCGGCGCATGGGAGCCCGCATCCGCTGTGGCAGAACTTTCTCTGTGGTCAATGCGTCGTTGAACTCGACCTTCAGATAGTCGCCACGCTCCAACATACTCTATCCGGGTTTGCCGCGGCCGCCTTGCCATGGCGTGGACTCATCGAGTAGTTCAGTAGGGCCAGGCCGGCTTGGCGAACAAGCCGCCATCCACCCAGAGCGTCTGACCGGTAATGAAGGCGCTCGATTCGGAGGCAAAGAAGACTACTGCGCGGCCGACGTCGAGCGGGGTTCCCACGCGGCCCAGCGGCGTCAGCTTGGCCCAGGTTCCCGCGAAATCCTGAACCTCAGTCTTGGTGCGCTCGGTTTCAATCGCACCGGGCGCCACGCAGTTCACGGTGATATGATACGGCCCTAGCTCGACCGCCGAGACCTTGGTGAACATCTCAACTCCTCCTCGACTGGCAGTGTAGTCCACCAGTTTGGGGAAAGCGACTTTATTCGATCCCGAGCCGATATTGACGATGCGGCCGCCCCCCGCCGCCTTCATTTGCCTGGCGGCGCGCTGGGTACACAGAAAGCAGCCTTTTAGGTTAGTGGCGATCACGCGGTCCCAATCGCGCTCTTCCAGGTCGAGCAGCGATTGCCAGGTCTGAATGCCGGCATTGTTCACCAGAATGTCGAGACGCGGCAAGCGTTGCAGCACGGTTTCGAACATGCGGCCGACTTCGGAGGCAACGCCGACGTCGGCCAGAACCGCGAATGACTGGCGCCCCAGAGCCCGGATTTCCGCGACTGTGGCATCCGCTCCGGCCGAATCGGCATAGTCGTTGACCCCGACATCGCAGCCTTCCCGAGCCAGCTCGAGTGCGATCCCGCGTCCGACGCCTTTGGCCGCGCCGGTGACCAAAGCGGTCTTGCCTCCCAGTAGCATGGTGACATTTTAACTGCGCGGAAGCCTTTGTAACGAAAAAAGTGCTTGCCCTTCCAGGCAATTCCGAGGAAACTGAAACTTGATGTCATTACATCTGGAGGTGGCCGCGAATTGAAACTTGGTGAAGCTGCTGTTTGGGAACCGACCGAACGATGGAACATTGCGGACGCCGGCGAACTCTACGACGTCGCCAGTTGGGGCAAAGGTTATTTCTCAGTGGGCGCGAATGGACACCTCTGGGTGCATCCGACCAAGGAAGCAACGCGGGCAATCGATCTCCGGGAGCTGGTGGAGAAGCTCGAACTGCGCGGCATCTCGCTGCCTATCCTGGTTCGGTTCGGGGAGATTCTGAAGCATCGGCTGGGAGAGATACACCAGGCTTTCTCAAATTCGATCAGCGAGCACGGCTACAAAGGCAGCTATTGCTGCGTTTTCCCGATCAAGGTAAACCAGCAGAGGCAAGTGGTGGAGGAAGTCTTCAAATACGGCCGGCCTTATCACTTTGGACTAGAAGCTGGTTCGAAGCCCGAGCTACTGGCGGTGCTGGCGGTGGCCGATAACGAGACACCCATCATCTGCAACGGATTCAAGGACGACGAGTACATCGAGATGGTGATGCTGGCGAAGAAGATTGGCCGGCAGATCATTCCGGTGGTCGAGAAATACAGCGAGCTGGATCTGATCGTCAAGCACTCGCGGCGCGTCGGCGTGGATCCGACCATCGGACTGCGCGTGAAGCTGGCCGCCAGAGGGTCGGGACGTTGGAAGTCATCGGGCGGCTATCGTTCGAAATTCGGTCTCACGGTTAGCGAGGCGCTGCAGGCGCTCGACCTGTTGAAAGCCGAAGGCCTGGAGGGCTCGCTCGAACTGCTGCACTTCCACTTAGGCAGCCAGATCACCAATATCCGCCAGATTAAGGGAGCGGTGATCGAAGGCGCCCGCATCTACGTCGAACTAAAGCGTGCCGGCGCCGGCCTGAAATATATGGATGTGGGCGGCGGGCTGGGCATCGATTATGACGGCTCCCAAACTGATTTCGAGTCGAGCGTCAATTACACGCTTCAGGAATACGCCAACGACGTCGTCTATCACATCCAGAATGTTTGCGACGAAGCCGAAGTGCCGCATCCGACTATTGTTTCCGAAAGCGGCCGCGCCATCGCAGCCTATCACAGCGTTCTGGTGTTTAACGTGATGGGCGTGACCGGATTCGGGGAAGAGTCGTTTGAGCCGGTGCCGGAAGATGCCGAGCAGCCTCTCATCGATTTGCAGGAGACATACCGCTCGCTCAGCTCGAAGAACCTGCAGGAGAGTTTTCACGACGCCCAGCAAGCGCTGGACTCAGCTCTGAACCTCTTCAGCCTGGGCTACCTGCCGCTGGCGCAGCGCAGCCAAGCTGAAAAGCTGTACTGGACCATCTGTCGCCGCGTCCACCGCATGGCCAAGGAGCTGGAATATTTTCCAGAAGAGCTGGAAGGTCTGGACGGCATGCTGGCCGACACCTACTTCTGCAACTTCTCGCTATTCCAAAGCATGCCCGATAGCTGGGCAGTGAAGCAGCTTTTCCCCATCATGCCCATACATCGCCTGCACGAGATGCCATCGCGCAGCGGAGTGCTGGGCGATATTTCGTGCGATTCAGACGGAAAGATCGACCAGTTCATCGACCGCCGCGATGTGAAACGGACCCTGCCGTTGCATCCCTTCAACGGCGAGCCGTACGTGCTGGGCGCGTTCCTGGTGGGCGCTTACCAGGAGATTCTTGGGGACCTGCATAATCTGTTCGGCGATACTAACGCAGTGCACGTGAGCCTGGGCGACAACGGCGATGTGATCCTGGATACCGTGATTCAGGGCGACACCGTACGCGAGGTTCTGGACTACGTGCAGTTCAACTCCAAAGCCTTGCTCGAGGAATTTCGCCGCGACGTGGAGACGGCGTTGCGCGAGGGCAAGATCGGATACGAGGAATCGGGCCGGCTGCTGCGGTTCTATGAAGACGGCCTGAACGGGTACACGTACCTGGAGCAGTAAAGGGAGCTATTGCCGCGAGTAGTTCTTCGGCCGGATCAGTATCCGCAGATTGACCTGCCTTCCATCCGACCGCTCCAGTACCACGTCGTAATTACCCAAGAATCCTGGCCCAGGTTGCCAGTAGAACACGCCATCTTTGAAGGTTGAACCCACAGGATGCGGATATCGCTCCCCATCGAACAGCAAGTAACCAGATACCACTCCTGCTTGTAGTTCTATTCTGTCGAGTTCCTCCATTTCGATGACATAGAGACCTTGGTCGTCAGGTTTTAGCCGCTGGGCAAGATGGCTGAGATCATAACCCTTGCGCAAGAGGACGCCTTGCATTCCGTTAAATTCTGGAGTGGTTCCGGCAGGTGAAGCAGTGCTCCCGCCGCTGTTCGAAACACTGAAATAGCGACTACCGATCCCGTCAACGTGACCCTGGTTGTCAGTCGCGACCCACGAAATGGTATGGACACCGTTGGTGAGTTTGGTGGTATCGATAAAAGAGTATCCGACGCCGCCGTTACTATTGCACAGTCCGGCAAACAAACTCGCGATGTCGCTGCGATTTTGGTTATACGCCGGATGGCCTTCGACAACACCGTCGATCAGGACGGTGATGGTTGAGCCGTCGAACGGTATGCAGTAGGGCTTCTGGGTGAGAGCCCAACCGAAATTCACATAGGAACTGCCCGATACTGAGCTTCCCTGGCCAGGCGTATCAATGGTTCCGAATGGTTTTGTTGCATGCGCGTTATCAACCGTAATCGTGCGGGTTCCAAGATCAACTTGATTGCCGAAAGTATTAGTCGCGATGGCGTGGAGCTTGTAGGTACCGTTGCCCAAGCCCGGGGTACCGTCAGTGTTTGGGAGGAAGTTGGTTAGCATCGAATAACCCCAGCCCGCGCCATATTGATTCGGCATGTTGGGATACAGCGCAGCAACATCCGGCCGGGCGTCATCGACAAAGACCGCATCTCCGATGAAAGCCAGTCCGGATCCGGCTTCGCGATAGATGCGGACACTGACTACTTCGACATTGTCCAGTGCCCACCCGGTTACCGGAATGGCGCCCGCTATTCCCGTGCTATTGTCGGCCGGCGTATCAAAACTACCGAAGGGAGCGCCTGGATTTGCTTTGTTGACATTGACCTGGATGTCTACCGATCCGACGGCGTTGGTGAGCGCTATGGTGATCGTACCGCTGGGACCGGCCGCGGCTCCGACTTCAAAGCTTCCTCCGCCTATGCCGGTAACCTGCGGGGTCACTGCTCCCGCGAACAGAATGTTTGGTTGATTAGGTGTGGCTGTCCAGCCGACGTTAGGGCCCGCATTGGTTAGGTTCACAATGATGGTTTGCAATGCACTCGTGGCGAAAATCGGGCCGGTGGTGTAGGCGAAGTTCAGCTTAGTATGGTTCACAGTTAGTTTCGGCTGAGCGGAGGTGATTAGTGTTAGATCACTCGCGCTCGCGCTCGCCGATCCGCCGCCTGAGACGCTAACCTGGTTTACCTGTGGAGAGGTTGCATTCACCGCTACATTCACTGTCACGGAAATCGCCGGATAGCTCGCGCCCGGACTCAAGACATCGCTTCGGTTGCACGTGTTGGTGGAGCAACTCCAGCCGGGACCGGACATGGATACCAATGTGAAGCCAGAGGGAATCATTTCGGTGACCGTCACCGGGGCATTAGTCGGCCCTGCCGAGGATGGATTTGAAACGATCACCGTGTAAGTCGCATTCTGCTGGCCGGGCGGGAAATTGCCGATGTGCGTCTGACGAATGCTTAGAGTAGGGGGTGGAATCGTGGACTGATTCACTGTGAAAGTTTGTCCGGCGATGGTGATGGTTCCCGAGCGGGGAGGTCCAGGTGGAGCAAGATACGCGGCCACGCTGAACTGGACCGTGGCGGGGCCCTTGCTGGAGGTCGGAGGCGTAAGTGTGATCCAGGGTGCATTGCTTTGCGCCTGCCAGGGACAGCCTGCATTCACGTTGTACGTGAAGAATTGGTTGTTCGTGGCGGTATACGGCAACGTCACAGAAGAGGATGGAGTTAGTGTTGCTGTACAGCCGAGTCCGGGCTGAGTAACATCTATCCGGCGGCCTGCGACGACAATGTGACCCGTCTGATCCGGACCGTATTGCGTGAATGGAACTGTGAACGTAATATCGCCTGTTCCGGCGTGCTGTGATGGGCCAAGTATAAAATCTGGAGAATTCAACGGCGGGCCATTCGTATTCGGAGATGCACTCCAAATGCAAGTCGGCGCCGTACTGACATGAACGCTGGTGCTCAAACCCGACGGCGGGACAGTAAAGCTTACTGGCGATACAACGGTTCCCGCGCAAGTACTATCGTCGACGATCTTAGAGACGCCTATTTCAGCGCCGGGGCCCAGCTTCATGGAGTTCACTATCGGATAGGTACCCATCACAGTTACAGCGACATATGCGGCATTGTTAGCATCAACGGCGATGCCCGATGCACCTGTGTTGACCCCTAGCAGCGTGGAGTAAATCATCGATGAGAGATCCGGTGCTAATTTGGTCAGAAACGCGTCGGGGCCCGAATCGCTATTGCGCTGAACGGCTCCAAAAACGGGATAGTCGGACAGGGTCGATCCGCCGGCAACCAACACGTTCCCAGTCGAATCGAGTGCGATTCCCGAACAGCCCGTACCATAGTGCGAGTTTAAGAAAGTAGAAGCTAACAGCGCGCCCGTGTTACTGACTTTGCTTATGAAGCAGCTTGGTACAGAGCCTGGAAATGGCTCCAGGGCACCAGCGGTGGTGGGAAAGTCGGGTGACTCTGATGATCCAGTGACGAAGGCGTTGCCACTTGAATCCACTGCGATGCCCGAGGCATACTCTGGCAGACTCCCACTCAGAAATGAAGAATAGATGAGCGCACTCGCTGTACTGTTGAATTTCGCAACGAACGGATGGCTGGACCGCGTATCCGGGAGCGAGGGTTGGAAAGCATGGAGGGTCGGCAGATCAGGCGACGTCGTTCCTCCGGCGATAACAATATTTCCGGTGGAAGGCTCAAGCGCGATGGCGTCGATATAATCGTCGCCGGTGCCTCCAAAAAAGGTGCTGAACCCCAGTGCGGTCCCCGAAGGATTTATTTTCAGGAGAAAAGCATCTCTGCCACCTCCCGACCGCGGTTGGAACGCATTCGTAATCGGCAAATTTGGATTAGGGGCCGCGCCCACATAGGCAGCGCCTACCGAATCGACCGCGATCGCCCCACCTGGAAAATAACTGGAATAAATGAAGCCCGATCCCGCAGGATTGAGTTTGACGATGAAACCCTCGCCCCCGGCGCCAATGTTGGGCAGCATGGCATTAAAGACGGGGAAATCCACGGATATTGTACTGCCGGTGACGTAAGCAGAACCGGCTGGGTCAACCGCGATGTAGTTGGGAAGATCGTCCTTGCTGCCGCCAAGGTAGGTCGAATAAATCAGTTGGGTACCGGCCGGATTGAACTTTGAGATAAACACATCCGGGGTCTGACCATAGATATCGGCATTCCGGCTTTGAATTGGCTGCGCTGTCGGAAAGTCAGGAGAATATGTCAGACCTGTTACATACGCTGCTCCAGTCGAGTCAACCGCGATTCCACGCGGTTCATCCTGTCTCGATCCGCCGAACCGTGTCGAATAGACAAACGAGGGATCGATGATCAGTGGAAGACTCGAGTCATAGGCTCCCAACTCAAACGCGATGCTTTGATCTTCCCGTAAACGATAACGGACTGAGACAGGATGGCGGATGCCGCCTTTCAACTGGTAGCCCATCGGCCGCCTTTGGATCAAGTCGCCGCCCCGGAGATGCAGGATCAAATCTCCGTCGCCACTTAATTGAATGGGTTCGTGCCCATCAAATTGCATCAGGATTTGTGATGGATCGGCGCCCGGCTCAAGCACAAAATCGTACTCGAGCCGTCCGTCCTCGCTGTAGAAATCTGCGTCGATTTCGGGATAGAGGCCTTGGGTGTGCATCCGGGCATACTGAGGAATATCTGTACGCCATCGGGTCGGGTCATTCCCGATCAAGTAATTGCTCGTGCCGGGCAAAATTTCGCGCCCCTCCAATACGGTGTTTTCAGCAGCGCCGCGGAAACGCAGGCTGGCGGTATCGGCGAGAACCTTGCCGGTTTCGGAATCGCGGTAGAGAAGCTTGAAGAGCAGCCCGCCGGGTTGCAGGTAGACACTTCCGTCCCGTGCATGGACCAAGAATGGCGATGGTACTGCCGCCTGGCCTTGGTTGGGCTCGAACGATAGGGGGATACTCCCATATCCTTTCATCCAGCCGAGAGGCAGGTTATTGGTTGAAGCTATCGCTCGATCAGGGATTCCTGTGATTGTAACCAGCCCTACAAGGGCACTAAATGCGCTCGAATTAATCAGTCGAGACATAGTTGTCCGAAACTTCACTGAAATATTTTACGATATTCCCCGGAAAAGATTAAGTACTAAAGTGCGCGCGTTCTACTGGGTGTTTGCCCTGGTACTCTTCAAATTGGCAAGCTTCACCGACAACCTGCGCGTGGTCCTGGTCGCTACCCGCAATCCGCTGAACATCGGAGCGGCCGCGCGGGCCATGAACAATTTCGGCTTCCGTCATTTGCGGCTGGTGAATCCCTACCAGGTGGCATATCAAGAAGCGCGGTCGGCGGTGCGGGCCGCCGAAATACTGAAGAACGCTAAAGAATACAAGACAACAGCAGAGGCGATCGCCGATTGCGGGTTGGTGGTTGGAACTACCTCGCTCGGCCATCGTGAACTGCAACATCCATTGCGTACGCTCGAATACGGCGGACGGTTGATTCGCAAAAGGCTCGCTTCGGCGCCTGTGGCACTACTGTTTGGATCTGAGAAGTTCGGCCTGTCGAACGACGATCTGAGTTATTGCCACTGGCTGATGCGCATCGGAACCGAGGGCTCGATGAACCTCGGCCAAGCGGTCGCGGTGTGCCTGTACGAGCTGACGCGGAAGGCTGCTGCGCCGAAGCCGGAAAAGCGAAAGCCGGCGGGGGCTCAGGATCTGGACCGGCTCACGCGCCTGCTCACGGAAATATTGGAGCAATCCGGATACCTGCATGCCAGCAGCACGGAGGCCAAGATCCGGCGGCTGATCCGGCGGCTCGACCTTCCGTCGCACGATGCAGAAGTGTGGCTCGGGATGTTCCGGCAGATTCAATGGAAGTTGGGCAGAGAGCCACAGTGATATGCTGAGGGGTCGGATAAATCGGGGATGACAAAAGTTCAATTGGAATACGAGCTCGTCCGCCCGCTGACGGATGCGGATGCGAGCGGTCTAGCGGACGTACACAGTTGGTACGGCATTCAGCGCGTACAACTGGCGCCATCGCTGGACAAGCTGATTGTGGAGTACGACGCGTCGCGGCTGAGCGAGAAAGATGTGGAAGCGGTGCTGCAGCGGTTCCGGCTGCCGATCAAGCGGAAGTGGGCGGTGCCTTAAATTTGGCAGGGAGGGGACAGCATGGCGAGCCGGATCAGGGGGTCCGGCGCGGACGAGGGTGTGCGCCCACAGCAGGTCGGGGACCTGCGCATACAATGGCAGCATGGGGATTTTGCACCGGCTGAGCTACCTTGCGGCGCTGATTTCACTAGGTCTCGTGGCGCAGACGCCCACTAATAAATCGCTCTCGGGGAAATATCTTTACCACGAGGTTCTGCTGGTGCCGGACGCGGCGCAGCCGGTCGTGAGCGGCGATGGATCGCTGACTTTTGACGGAAACGGCGGCTTTACGGGCGGTACCTACTCCGTAGATTCGAGCGGTGCAGTCACGCTGACGGATCCTTTGCGAAGCGGATCTACCATCAATGCCAGGCTCGGAACGGTAGCGCTGATCGGATCGAACACCGAGGCCGGCAACAATGTCTTCAACATCTTCGTGGCGGTTCCAGCGCCGACGTCGACGATTAGCGCGAGCGTGTTGAACGGAACGTATTGGATCGCGTCGCTGGAATTCGTAAATGGGAGCTTGGCATTGAAGCGCCAGACTTTCTTTCCAGTGACTGCAAATGGTAGCGGCAGTCTCGGCAATCCGGCGGTCTTGGGGGAAGCAACGAATCTGCAGGATAAACAGATCACCCAGACGGTCAGCGGAGCGACATACACGGTGAACTCCGACGGCAGCGGCACCGTTACCTTTCCGGGAGATGCGACACAACAACTGATTGCGGGAACAAAGGCGATCTACGTAGCTCAGGATGGCAGTTTCTTCTTCGGTGGCGGAAGCGCGGCTGGTGGACCCGGACTGGTAATCGGAATTCGCGCGGGAACCAGCCTTAGCCCACCCAGGACTTTCTGGGCCGCGGATCTGCGCGTGGAAGGGCAGAACTACTCGAGCTTTGCCGGTTCGTCCGTGGCTGTCGACAACAGCCGCATGACATGGTCGCGACGCCTTCGCACCAACAATGGACCGATGGACGTGACCGACGTCACGCCGTATACCGTAAGCGCCAATGGATCCGGGACACTTCTGGATAACCGGATAGCGGTTTCGAGCAATGGCCAGCTGTTCGTGGGCAGCGGGCTAGCTGCGTCGGACACGATTCGCTACGAGTTGTTCTTCGGCGTGCAAGCGCCTTCGGTCTCGGGTTCCGGAATGTTTTTGAACCCGCAAGGCGTCTTCAATGTGTTCAGCTTTGCGCCGGCCGGAAATCCGATTGCGCCGGGAGAGTTCGTCAATATCTATGGAACAGGGCTGCCTGCAAAGAATGCCAGTGCGCCGCCGTTCCCGACTAATCTCAGCGGGGTACCTT
>Ga0207664_10003552_pt1 | contig 10410 bp, 10 predicted proteins | sample LARL83metaG_FD_184349 | JGI IMG/M metagenome (GOLD analysis project Ga0207664, IMG submission 184349) | Corn, switchgrass and miscanthus rhizosphere microbial communities from Kellogg Biological Station, Michigan, USA - LAR L8-3 metaG... | ecosystem: Host-associated > Plants > Roots >...
CATGGGGAAGAAAGGAAAATTGCTTTGAACCGCATGACGGCCTCTGTCATTGAAGAATGCAGGTGGCAATCCCGAGCTCATTTTCATCTGGAAGCATGGGCTAAGTAGAGATTACCCATGAAATAACACGTTATGACAAAAACGGACGATCAGCCGCGCTGAAACCTATGACGCAACCTATGATGCAGTGTGTTCGGAGAGAATGTACCGGCAGGATTCGCTAATGTGCGTATGCAGGGCCTCAAACACACTTTCGGACGACGATTGCGAGCAGCCAGATCATCGCTGGAAACCCGAAAAGTTTGTTGGAACACAAAAAGGGGATATCATTCAGCGCTAAAATCGAGGAATTGGTGGATGCGGCAAAATCGGATTTGCACAACTGATTCACGCAAAACTCACGCACTCGTTATGCTGAAAAGAAAAACCGCCTAGTATGCTATACGTAAGCGGTTGATTTTACTTATTATTATTGGCGCGCCCGGCAGGATTCGAACCCACGACCCCTTGGTTCGTAGCCAAGTACTCTATCCAACTGAGCTACGGGCGCTAACGGGCAATTTCCTCTGTTTATTTAAAATTGCCATACGATTATATCAGACTGACGGACTACCAAGTAAAAGCGAACTCTTTCCCGGTCAAAAAATATTCCAGGAATCTCACCATAAACTTTAAATTTGCCAGCACCGTTTAAGAATAAACTCATGTGTCTGGAAATACCAGACGTGGCAGCACGCCACTCATGATTTGGAATGGTATATTTTAATAAATGGCGGAAAAGAATATTACTGACTCGCAGAGCTCCACGATCTGCGCCAGATTGAATCACCGTCCTGAAGTTCGGTATAGAACGCTTGTAAAAACGTCAATGCAATGAATGCCGCGCAAGCTTAAAGATCGGGGATAAGCACTGCTGCGCCGGTCAATTTTCCTTCCCGCAGCCTTGTCAAAGCGGTATTGGCTTGACTGAGCGGCCATGCCTCCGTCGTAACTCTAATTGGAATTTTCGGCGCCAATACCAGAAACTCTTCGGCATCCCGGCGCGTGAGATTGGCCACCGAAACCAGGCGTTTTTCGCGCCATAGGATGTCGTAGGGAAAAGCGGGAATGTCGCTCATGTGGATGCCGCCACACACCACGATTCCACCGGGACGGATGGCACGCAGCGCGGCAGGGACCAAAGCGCCGATCGGTGCAAAGATAATGGCAGCATCGAGTTTCTCGGGCGGCATCGTGTCCGATCCCCCTGCCCACATTGCTCCCATTCTGCCCGCAAAATCCTGCGCCGCTGTATCGCCAGCGCGCGTAAACGCAAATAGCTTTTTTCCTTCATAACGCAGAATCTGGGCCAAGATATGAGCCGCGGCGCCGAATCCGTAAATACCCACCCGATCGGCGCTTCCGGCCATTTTAAACGCCCGATAACCAATAAGTCCGGCGCATAACAGGGGCGCGGCCTCGACATCGCTATAAGCCTCGGGAATACGGAAACAATAACGCGCGTCAGCGACGGTATATTCAGCATAGCCGCCATCGATTTGATAACCGGTAAATTTGGCACTTTCACATAAATTTTCATGGCCACTACGGCAATACCGGCACTCGCCACAAGTCCAACCCAGCCAGGGAATACCAATCCGCTCGCCAATGGAAAAGCTTCCGGCATTCGCTCCGCAAGCCACCACTCGCCCTATGATTTCATGACCAGGAATAATGGGCAATTTGGGGTTGGGCAGTTCGCCATCAACAACGTGTAAATCGGTGCGGCATACTGCGCAGGCCGCAATCCTGACCAGCAACTGATCCGGGCCCGGCAGCGGCCAAGGCAAGCTGCGCATATGCATTGCCTGTCCCGGTTCATCCAGAACCATCGCCTGCATGGAATTGTTTAGTTTGGACATGACATCACGAACACCTATATTATCAAGTCTAGCAATCTTGGATGTGATCCCTTGCGTGTGATCCGCTATTCGCCTTTCCAGGTTCGAAGAAATGAAACGTGACACTTGCGCCACCTATCCACCGCTCAATACCCTAAAGCCCGTTACGCAAGATATTTCGATTGCTGATGGCCCCGTCATCCGGTTTGGCATGCCTTGGCTAGAAATACCTTTCCCGATCAGAATGACCATTGTCCGCCTTGACCGCCGCGATCTGTTTATTCACTCGCCGACGTGTCTGGTGCCGGAACTCAAAACTAAAATCGAGAAAATGGGAACTCCCCGCTGGATTATTGGCCCGAACCGTATTCATTATTGGTGGATTCCAGAATGGAGAAGTGCATTCCCAAACGCAAAAGTTTATCTTGCTTCGCGAATCAGAGAGCGCGCTGGCCGTCACATAGATTTTGATTGTTTTACTCTAGACAAAGACACAGGCTATCCATGGGACGCGGAAATTGCCACCCTGCCTATTGTAGGGAGCTTCATGGCGGAATCGAGTTCTTTCACCATGCAAGCCGCACGCTCATTCTGACAGATTTAATCGAAAATTTCGAGCCGAGGAAACTAAACTCGTTCATTATCCGCTGGTTAACCCGACTAGACGGAGTGCAGGATCCCGACCACCAGATGCGGCTCGACCTGCGGCTGACTTTCTTCAAAAGAGACGGTAACTTCGGGCGGCAATCAAAAAAATGCTTAGCTGGAATCCAGAACGCATCATCCTGGCCATGGTCACTGGTATGAGAAAAACGGCACGGCCGAGCTGCATCGGATGTTTCGATGGATACTCGATTAGCGCCGGTATCCAAAACTGATCGGCCAGATGTCGATCGGCTCCACCCAATGAATCGGGCGCAAATCAGCTAATCACAATACTCGCACCTATTCTGAAGTGGCGGAGAGAGAGGGATTCGAACCCTCGATAAGCTTTTTGAGCCTATACTCCCTTAGCAGGGGAGCGCCTTCGACCACTCGGCCATCTCTCCATAATAGAGCCATTAGGATAGCGGTTTACAACTCCTCGGTCAAACAAAGGCTCGCACTCAACAGTGTTTCCCCGCAAGACTCAGGATACTTGATCCAGCTCAAAAACCTTGTGCAACACTCGCACCGCGAGTTCCATGTATTTCTCTTCCACCACTACGGAAATCTTTATTTCAGAGGTGGAAATCATTTGGATGTTGATGCCTTCTTCCGCCAGGGCACGAAACATTTTGCTTGCAATCCCGACATGCGAACGCATTCCGACTCCAACCACCGATACCTTGGCTATTCTGTCGCCACCAATTACACCCCGTGCGCCTATATGGGGCTGCACCTGATTTTTCAGGATATCCATGGTTCTGGCGAATTCATTACGATTTATGGTAAACGAGAAATCTGTCATACCATCGTGGCCGACATTCTGGATAATCATATCCACATCGATATTGGCATCGGCCACCGGGCCAAGAATCTGATAAGCAATACCAGGGCGATCCGGTACACCCAGCACAGTAATCTTCGCCTCATCACGGTTAAATGCAATGCCTGAAATAATCGCCTGTTCCATGTTTTTGCCTTCCTCGAAAGTAATCAGGGTTCCCTCGCCTTCTTCCTCGAAACTGGAAAGCACCCGCAACCTGACCTTGTATTTGCCGGCGAATTCGACTGAACGAATTTGCAGCACTTTGGACCCCAAGCTCGCCATTTCGAGCATTTCCTCAAAGGTGATGGTCTTGAGTTTCCGGGCGTCAGGCACAATGCGAGGATCGGTCGTGTAAATACCATCCACGTCGGTATAGATCTGGCATTCTTCGGCTTTAAGCGCTGCCGCTAATGCCACACCGGTTGTATCGGACCCGCCACGACCCAGTGTCGTAATGCTGCCGGTTTCATCAATTCCCTGGAATCCGGCTACTACCACAACGTAGCCGGCATCAAGATCGGAACGTATTTTATTCTCGTCAATTTTTAATATGCGCGCTTTGGTGTAGGCATTATTGGTAAGTATCCTCACCTGTGAACCTGTATAACTCTTTGCTTTGATACCCAAATCCATAAGCGCCATCGACAGGAGAGCAACAGAAACTTGCTCACCGGTAGAAACCATGACATCCAGTTCACGCGGATCGGGGTGAGCCTGGAATTCCTTGGCCAGGGCAATAAGACGATTGGTTTCGCCGCTCATCGCGGAAACCACCACTACGACCTGGTATCCCCGAGACTGGAATCTCACTATTCGGCGCGCAACATTTTTAATGCGCTCAGTGCTGCCCACCGATGTGCCACCGTATTTTTGAATAATGAGTGTCACGATTATCGAGACTTTATGTTAATTATAAGGAACTCTGACGTGAATAAAGGGGTCTCATATGTTAAATCAATTACGCCGCTGCAAGCGGCCCCGAATTTGGCTCTGCGAAAACATCAATTTTACCTGATTACCGTAAAGAAAACTAAATATATGCAATGATGATAATAAGGCGGTCACGATAAATGTCAGAAGGATGTACTTAATACTTGCATTGAATAGAAAAACGAATTAAATTTATGAACGTGCAATAATCTTATAACATAACCTACCACAACTTAGAGAGAGCTGACTCATGAAACTCTTTGAAGAAATATCCAACCCTCGCGATATCCGCCGCAAGCTTGGCCTTAATCAGCATGACTTCTGGAGCAAGGTCGGTGTCACTCAAAGTGGCGGCTCCCGTTATGAAAGCGGTAGAAATATGCCAAGACCGGTGAGAGAACTCGTACGACTTGTGCATATCGAGCATATCGATCTGGCCAAGATCAGGAAGGATGATCTGGTGGTAGCCACGTTGCTGAAAAGCCAAAATCCTGATTTATATAAGAGTCTGAAAAAAGCTGCCAAGGCGAAATAAGCTTGGCAAAGACTTGCTGCGACTCCACGTGTGACTTCTTCTTTGTCTGCCTCTGCCCCTTTGGTCTGGTTGAATCATTTGGAAGAATCTAAGTGCGATTGCTACGGGTTGAGCTTTACGGTAAGTCCAAGCGCTTGGATTTTTGCGGAGAACGCTTCTATCCATACCTGACCGACTTTTGTAAGCCGCGGCGCTTCCGGTTGCATGGATGGACGCGCAAGCCCATATAGCAGCGCGCCTTTCAGCGGCACGCCCTCCTGTAATAGTTCCCCTACAAATTTCAGATAAGCATCGGATTCCACCTCGGAAGGTGGCTTGCCATCGATTTGAAACGTACAGGTTTGCAGCCAGGTAGGACACAAGGAAGCAGCCAGACGCAAGTTTTCACGCATGCGCCTCAGGCTCATTCGGGTGTTATTGATGCGCTGCCTTCCTTCACGCGTGACACTGTCCAGCTTGAACCACACTTCCCCGTTAAGCCCCGCCATCGAGCGCAACCCTGCCTGCACACCCGGTCGATCGATCAGACTGCCATTGGTAATCAACACCAATTTAAGCGCCTTCGGCAACGCATATTCGCACTTCACTCGTCCAATCAACTGGATTACCTGCTCAAATTCCCTTGCGCTGGTGGGTTCGCCATTGCCGGATAAAGCGATATCATTGATGCGCCTTGCTTCCGGCGGTACATATGCCTGCATGAAATTACCATATTGAATTTCATGCAAGAATGTGCGCACCTCTTTTTCAAGTCTTGCAAGGTCGATCACCGGAGCCGTGCCGCGTTTGAGTTCCGGAACCTGGCAATAAATGCACCGCCAGTTGCAGGCGTTGTTGGGATTAAGATTAATACCTATCGAGACACCGCCGGCACGGCGTGACACGACCGGATAGATGTAGGCCATTCCCGCACTGTCGCGGCTGTGATCCTCAATATTCAATAGTTTGGATATGTGCTGCAATGCTACAATTCCGTTAATGTTAATCACACGCAGGCTGGAATTCGATGCCGGCCACCGCATACCTTCCCACAATAGCAAGTGCCGCCATTTGCACGGCCATCGTTACGCTATTGAAATCACCCTGTCGGGTGACATTATTACTGACAGAGGCGTCGCCGAGCAAGGAATGGTGATGGATTATTCAGAAGTGAAACGTATTGCCAATACCGTGCTGGTGGATAAATGGGATCATGCCTTCCTTGTGTATTCGGAAGACATGATATTACTGCAATTTCTTCAATCCCTCGAAGACCACAGGACAGTAGTGCTGGATGCACCACCAACGGCGGAGAACCTTGCGCTCGCCTCATTTCGCATACTCGATGCAGCCTATCAGGATAGCTATGGGAATCACCTCAGACTGGAGCAAGTGCGTTTATTCGAAACACCAAATTGCTGGGCTGATGCAACGCGAGGACAGGTATTTGGCAGGTCGGTCCGATAGACCCGTCGTTTCAAGTATCCCACATCCTCTGCCTCAAGCGGCGTTTGCTTTAGGTCATCTTTTTGATACCATGCAAAATCGAAAAAGTTCCATAAATGAATCTCTTAATGAGTCTTTCAATGAGCCTTTCTCCCATGTTGACACAACCTGTTCCTGATTTTGAACTTCCCTCCACCGGCAACAAAGTATTTCGTCTATCCAAAACCCCGGAAAAAAATCTGGTCATTTATTTTTATCCAAAAGACGACACACCAGGCTGTACAACCGAGGGCCAGCAGTTCCGGGATGCTTATACCGAATTCGCCAAGCTCGACTGCGATATTGTGGGCATTTCGCGCGACAGCATCAAATCGCACGAGAATTTCAAGGGGAAGATGGATTTTCCTTTCGAGCTTTTGAGCGACGCTGACGAAACAGTCTGCAAGTTGTTCAACGTCATCAAAATGAAGAATATGTACGGCAAACAGGTTCGAGGTATAGAACGCAGCACTTTCGTGCTGGACACAAAAAGGACGCTGCAGAGGGAGTGGCGAGGAGTCAAAGTCCCTGGCCATGTTCAGGAAGTGCTGGAATTCGTAAACACCCTGTCCAGAGAGAAGTCATGAGTCCCAGAAAACCTGCTTCGCCCATTTCAGCAGTCACCCGGTTGCGGGTTAATCCCAAGCTGTTTGTACTCGACAGCAACGTTCTGATGCATGATCCCACCAGCCTGTTCCATTTTCAGGAACATGACATTTACATCCCCATGGTTACCCTTGAAGAGCTCGATAACAATAAGAAAGGGATGTCGGAAGTGGCTCGCAACGCTCGTCAGACAAGTCGTTTTCTGGATGAGATCGTTAGCAGCGCCGTAGCCGATATTGATGAAGGCATCTCACTGGAATCGCACGGCAGCAAAAACGCAACTGGGCGGCTATTCCTCCAAACCCAGGCGATCAGTAGCGTACTGCCTGTGCGCCTGGCTAGCGGCAGTGCCGATAACCAGATTATCGGTGTGGTTAAATTCTTGCATGAAACCTGCCTGAGCCGCAATGTCGCGCTGGTTTCCAAAGACATCAATATGCGTATTAAGGCTCGGGCACTCGGGCTGGCGGCAGAGGATTATTTCAATGATAAAGTACTGGAAGACACTGATCTCCTTTTTTCCGGCATAACGGAATTGCCATCGGATTTCTGGGACAAGCACGGCAAGGAAATGGAGTCGTGGCAGCAATCCGGGCACACGTTTTATCGTGTAAGCGGTCCACTATGCGCGAATTTTCTGATCAATCAGTTTGTTTATCTGGAGCATGACAAGCCATTCTATGCCCAAGTCACGGAGCACAGCGGCAAAACTGCGGTCCTGCGGACGCTCAAGGATTACACACACCAAAAAAATAATATTTGGGGCATTACCGCACGCAATCGCGAGCAGAATTTTGCACTTAATTTATTGATGAATCCAGAAGTGGATTTCGTCACCCTCCTAGGCCAGGCGGGTACCGGCAAAACCCTGCTTACTCTTGCCGCAGGCCTGATGCAGACGCTTGAGTACAAGGTATATTCTGAAATCATCATGACTCGCGTCACCGTTCCGGTGGGAGAAGATATTGGCTTTCTACCCGGTACCGAGGAAGAAAAGATGACGCCGTGGATGGGGGCGCTGGAAGATAATCTGGATGTGCTCAATAAAACCGATAACGACGCCGGCGAATGGGGACGGGCTGCTACACGTGACCTGATTCGCTCGCGCATCAAGATAAAATCACTTAATTTTATGCGGGGACGCACATTCATCAACAAGTTTCTCATAATCGACGAGGCGCAAAACCTCACGCCCAAGCAGATGAAAACACTCATTACCCGCGCTGGCCCGGCGACCAAGGTGGTCTGCCTGGGCAATATTGCACAGATAGATACGCCTTATCTGTCCGAGGGAAGCTCGGGGCTAACCTACGTGGTGGATCGCTTCAAAGGATGGAATCATAACGGACATGTGACGCTACAGCGTGGCGAGCGCTCCAGATTGGCGGATTATGCGGCGGAGGTATTGTAGGAAGGCGTTTCCGAGACCAGGGTTCCTCTCTGATCCAGCCGGACGTTCGCAAATCGGATTTTTAATAATGCCCGGATTTGGCATAGCTCTCGAATCTTGTGTACTCGCCGAGGAACGTCAGATCAATCTTACCTATGGGACCATTGCGCTGCTTGCCTATGATGATTTCGGCAATTCCCTTGTCCTGTGTCTCCGGGTTGTAGACTTCATCACGGTAGATAAATAGAATCAGATCCGCATCCTGTTCAATGGCGCCGGACTCGCGTAAATCAGACATTACCGGGCGTTTGTTCGGGCGCTGCTCCAGGCTGCGATTCAATTGCGATAGCGCGACCACAGGTACCTGCAACTCCTTCGCCAACGCTTTCAACGAACGCGAAATTTCAGAAATTTCGGTAGCGCGATTCTCACCTTGACTACTCGCGGACATTAGCTGTAAATAGTCCACGACAATCAACCCCAGTTCACCTTGCTGCCGATGAAGCCGTCGCGATCTGGCCCGTAGCTCCAATGCATTCAAGGCCGCACTTTCATCAATGAACAAAGGCGCGTCGCTCAGCTTGCCCAACGCATGGGTTAGCTTTGACCAATCTTCATCCTGCAAACGGCCCGTACGCACCTTGTGCTGATCCAATCGCCCTACGGAACCCAGCATTCGCATTGCTAGTTGCGCGCCTCCCATTTCCATACTGAATACCGCCACCGGTTTTGCCAGTTCCAGCGCCACATATTCGGCTATATTAAGCGAGAACGCGGTTTTGCCCATGGAGGGCCTCCCGGCGACAATGACCAAGTCACCCGGCTGGAAACCGGAGGTTTTCTGATCGAGATCGTGGAACCCGGTAGCAATACCCGTTACGTCGCTGGGATTGTCCTGATTGTAGAGTGTCTCGATACGCTCCACAACTTGCTTCAGAAGCGGCTGGATATCAACAAAACCTTGTTTTCCCCGCGCCCCCGCCTCGGCAATTTCAAATACCTTGGCTTCGGCTTCATCCAACAGATTGGCAGCAGAACGACCCGCGGGATTATACGACGAGTCAGCAATCTCCGCTCCCACCTGCGCAAGCTTGCGCATCACCGCACGTTCCCGCACGATTTCCGCGTAGCGGCGAATGTTGGCCGCGGATGGCGTATTTTGAACCATTGCCCCAACGTAGGCCAACCCCCCCACGTTTTGCAGTTCCGCCGATATTTCAAGCGACTCTGCGACAGTCACCACGTCTGCCGGTTTACTGTGCTCCACCAGCTTGCAAATGTGGCGGTAAATAAGACGATGGTCTTGCCGGTAAAAATCGTCCTCCGTGATAACGTCAGCCACCCTATCCCAAGCATAGTTGTCCAGCATCAGTCCACCTAATACTGACTGCTCCGCCTCAACCGAGTGCGGGGGCATCTTAAAGGATTCAAGCAACTGATCGTTGGTGGCTGCGGAGAGGAATTGAGCCATGGGATCCAGATGACATTACCATTACAAGCATCAGGGAGATTTTACCACCGGCGACGACTTGAAAGAAAAGAACTTGTCAGCAACGCTTAGGCAAACCTTGACAAACTTCCACGAAGCACGTTACAGGCAGAATCGGGGATGATTAAAGACATGCGTTGAAGACCGCAGGCCATCCATGCTGCCAGATGTGAACGCAATAAACGGCAGGCTTTACTGCAATCCGTCAATCCGGATGAGGCGGTACGGCTGTAGCGTTTCTAAAGACGGTCCGCTTCGTCAGGCTTCATTCGACATCCGCGAAGGGATCGGGCTATTCGCCTCATTCCCCCTCTCGCTCCTTTTCACGAGTCCCATTCCCAAAAAACGACCCCATCCCGCTCGCTGAAAAAAAAGGCGGAGCTTTATTTCAGAGGCTTTCCAACCGCCGGTGAAAATGCTTCAGGACCCGTTTTCACCCAGCACTGATACGACAATATGTGCGAATACATCACTGTGCAGTGCAATATCCAACGGATGATCGCCCACTTGCTTTAACGACCCTTGGGGCATACGTATCATTGATCGCTCAATCTCAAAACCCTGGGCCTTAAGCGCTTCCTCGATATCGGCGTTGGTGACCGAACCGAACAGCTTTCCATCCACTCCAGCTTTCTGGGTAATCTG
>Ga0207664_10003553_pt1 | contig 10408 bp, 9 predicted proteins | sample LARL83metaG_FD_184349 | JGI IMG/M metagenome (GOLD analysis project Ga0207664, IMG submission 184349) | Corn, switchgrass and miscanthus rhizosphere microbial communities from Kellogg Biological Station, Michigan, USA - LAR L8-3 metaG... | ecosystem: Host-associated > Plants > Roots >...
ATTAGGCGTGACCGGCGGAAATGCCTTGGGGATGCGTGCGCGCGGGCTGGGCTACGAAAGCTCGGCGGCTTGGGGAAGAGCCTCCGAGAGCGATTGCCGGGCGAGGATGTCTTCGAACTCGGACGCCGGCAGCGGGCGGCCGAAGTAAAAGCCTTGCGCGTATTGGGTGCCGCAATCGCGCAGGAAGTGCCACTGCGCGTCCGTCTCGACGCCTTCCGCCACGACTTTGAGGCCGAGTGCGTGCGCCATGGCGATAATCGCGGAAACGATGGCCAGATCGTTCGCATCCTCGGGAATGTCGCGCACGAACGACTTGTCGATCTTCAGGACGTCGATCGGAAATCGCTTGAGATAACTCAGCGAGGAGTATCCGGTTCCGAAATCGTCGAGCGAGAGACCGATGCCGAGCGATTTGAGCTGGCGCATGACGCCCACGCTTTCCTCGGCGTTGTGCATCGCAATGGTTTCGGTGATCTCGAAATCGAGATCGGCCGGGTCCAGGCCGCTCGCCGCCAGCGCCTCTTCGACTTGCTTGATCAAGTTGAAGTGCAGAAACTGGCGTCCGGAAAGATTTACCGCAAGGCGCAGCGGCATGCGGAAAAGCTGCTGCCAGCGCCGGACCTGTTCGGAGGCGGTTTGAAGCACCCACTGGCCCAGCTGAATGATGAATCCGGAGGTTTCCGCGTGCGCGATGAACGTCTCGGGCATGGTGATCGTCTGATCGCGCTGCGGCCAGCGGCAGAGCGCCTCGACGCCGATAATCTCCCCGTCGCTCAAGTCGACGACGGGCTGATAGAAGAGTTTGAACTCTCCGTAACTCAGCGCGTTCGCGAGGCGCTGATGCATCGGAACCAGGCGGTAGCTCACAAGGGCGTTAGGTTGGATACTCCCGCTCGGCTAGCCTACCGGCGGCCGCAGGCCGCTCAAGAAATCGATGCGCGCCGCCTCCTCGGCGAGGTCCGTGCTGACGAACGCTTGCTCGAGCGAGGCTCCCACGGCCGAGAGCCCGTGCCGTTCCATCAGCACGACGTCGATTCCGCGGCCGAATTCCACGGACGTCACCGCGGCAAGTTCTTGTGAACCCGGGGGGCGGTATGGCGTCCACCCCACCTCGCCGAGCGTTTCCCGCGCCCCGACCGTGTCGCGCTCGAAGACCCGCCCGCGCTTGGAGCAGACCACGCAGAACGTCGGATGCGTGTGAATGACCGCGTGGATATCCGGCCGCACGGTGTATGCCGCGATGTGCAGCGGCAGCTCGCTGGTAGGGCGCTGCGAGGGATTGCGCGGCACGCCGTTCGCGTCGGTGCGCACCAGATCACCCGGCGTTACGACCCGCAGCGAAAGCAGGGTCGGCGTGACGATCAGATCGCCGTCCGCGAGACGAACGCTGACGTTCCCGCTGGTCCCGGTGACCAAGCGGCGCTGCCACAGCAGCCCGCAGTATTCCGCGATGCTCTCGCGAGCTTTCGCTTCGGTCAGATACCCGCCGGATGCCAAATCGTCTTGATTTCGCTGTACGCGGCGACGTCGTCCAGGCTTTGGGCGGCAGATGAAAACCAGTCGCGAGCGGATCGCGCAGCGAGCACGCGCGTGCGTTTTACGTTTTCCGCAGCCGCAGTCTGCAGCTCCGCCGTTTGCGGGCTGTCGACGAGCGCGAGCGCATTGACGTCCATATGCTTGGCCAGCACGGGCGCGAGTTCGCTGCGCATTCCGGTGATGATGTTCACAACGCCGGCCGGGAGATCGCTGGTCGCGAGTGCTTCTGCAAAGACGATGGCCGTGCGCGGATCGGTTTCCGAAGCAACGAGCACGACGGAGTTCCCCGCGACGAGCGCGGGCATCAGCACCGAGACCAAGCCAAGCAGAGACGGTTCGTCGGGCGCGAGCATGCCGACGACGCCCATCGGCTCCGCCGTCGAAAAATTGAAGTGCGGGCCGCCGACCGGATTGCGCGTCGAGAGCAGTGCAGCGTATTTATCACACCATCCGGCGTACCAGACGATGCGATCGATCGCCGCCGTGACTTCGTCCTCATCGCGGGTACGCTCGACGAACTCGGCGCGGCGAGCCTCCATCATTTCCGCTAAGCGATAGAGAATGAGTCCGCGCGTCGCGGGTGCGGTTTTCCACCACTTCGCTTGCGCGGCGCGAGCGGCGACCACCGCATCGCGAACGTCTTTGCGCGAGCCGCGCGCAATGTTCGCCACGAACTCCTTGCCGTCCGAAATCGGATCGCTGCGCCCAGATTCGGAACGCACGAACGCGCCGTTGATAAAGAGTTTGTACATTTTCCGCACCGCAAGGCGCGGCTGTTCGCTTTTTCCCACGGAAACCGACCTACGACGCAAGAGGGGAAGCCCCCTGGGTTGAACAGGGCGCCATGTCATCAATGCGCGTCGTCATCGCGGAGCCGTTTGCCGATTTGGGCCAAGCGGTGCTGCACGAACACGGCATCGACGTCGTTTCGTGCGTCGGCCGTCCGCGCGAGGATCTCCTCGCCGCACTCCAGGATGCCGACGGCCTCATCGTTCGATCGGAAACGCGCGTGGACCGCGATCTGCTCGAGCATGCGCCGCGCATTCGCGTCGTCGGCCGCGCAGGCGTCGGCGTCGACGCGATCGACGTGGACGCCGCGACGGAAGCCGGAATCGTCGTCGTCAACACGCCGGCGGCAAACACCATCGCCGCGACCGAGCAGACGTTTGCGCTGATGCTTGGGTTGCTGCGCAACCTGGCACCGGCAAATGCTTCAATTCGGGAGGGACGCTGGGAGCGCACGCCGTTCATCGGTACGGAGCTCTTCGGTAAGACAATCGGCATCGTGGGCTTGGGACGCATCGGCGGCGGCATCGCATCGCGTGCCCGCGCGTTCGGAATGCACGTGCTCGCGCACGATCCGTTCATTCCACAGTCGCGCGCCGAAGCGCTGGGTGCGGAACTGGTGACTTTGGATACGCTGCTGCAGCGCGCGGACGTCGTGACGCTGCACGTCCCGCTTACACCGCAGACGCGCAGCATGATCGATGCGCGCGCGCTCGATCTCATGAAGTCCACTGCGGTGCTGATCAATTGCGCGCGCGGCGGCGTGATCGACGAAGAGGCGCTGCTGGAAGCGCTCGACGCGGAAGATCTTCGCGCCGCCGCCATCGACGTCGTCGCGAAGGAACCGCCGGTGCCCGGCTCGATGGGCGCGAAATTACACGCGCACCCGCGCGTGCTCGCAACGCCGCATCTTGGCGGCTCCACGCACGAGGCGCTCGAGCGGATTGCGGTGGAACTGGCGCGAGACGTTGCAGACGCGCTCGGCGGACGGCCCGCCGCAGGTGCGGTGAATGCGCCCGCGCCGACCGGCGCACAAGCGGAACGCATTCGCGCATACGTCGGCGCAGCGGATCGTTTGGGGAGGCTGCTCCCGCAACTGTTTGACGATGCGCTCGGCACGCCGCTGCGCTTGCACGTGAGCGGAGAACTTGCCGCGGCCGACGCGCAGCCGCTGCGCGCGGCATTTCTAGCGGCGCTGCTGCAAACGACGACCGAGCGCCGGGTATCCATTGTCAATGCCGACGCGATCGCAGCAGAGATCGGCGTGGCGCTCGACATCGTAGCGGATCCGCAGCCCGCACCGTTTGCCTCGCTGCTCTCTATTTGGGCGGGGCAGCACCGCATCGGCGTGACCGTGCTGTCCGGCGGCCCGCGCATCGTGCAGATAGACGGCTACGAACTCGATGCGATTCCGCAAGGCGCGTGGATCGTGACGCTCCACGAGGACGTGCCCGGCATGGTCGGCCGGGTCGGAACGATTCTCGGTAACGCCGGCGTGAATATCTCGACGATGCAAGTCGCGCGCGATCCGCAAGCGGAGCCTGCACTCATGGTCCTCGCCGTCGATCGCGCGATCGGCCGTGAAGATCTCGAACGCTTGCGCGCGATCCCCGGCATGCAGCGCGTCGAAGCACCGGTTTTTTAGCAGCGTGTCCGTCGACGTCTACATCGCACGCCACGGCGAGACAACGTGGAACGCCGTCGGGCGCTATCAGGGGCGCTTGGAGACGCCGCTCTCGCCGCTCGGCCAGGCACAGGCTCAGGCGCTGGCCGGTGCACTCGCAGACAAGCGGATCCGCCGCATTATTTCCAGCCCGCTCTCGCGCTGCATGCAGACTGCGCTGCCGCTTTCGGTCGAAGCCGGCATTCAGATCGAAACCGATCCGCTGCTGCTCGAGATTGCGCACGGCACCTGGGAAGGGCGCTATCGGACCGAGATTGCGGCGACCGAACCGGAACTCTATCGCGCCTGGCGCGAGCATCCGGAACGCGTCACGTTCGAGGGCGGAGAGAGCCTGGCGGACGTTCTGCGCCGCTGGGAGGCGTTCGTCGAGCGCTTCGAACCGCGAGAGAACACGCTGCTGATGACGCACGACGTCGTCGTGCGCGTGGCATTGCTCGAACGCGCTGGAAGGCCGATCTCCGATATCCGGCACGTGAACGCGCTCAACGCGGCGTTCTCGCATTACGAGGTTGGCGGCGGCGCCTGGATGCTTCTGCGTGAATGCGTTGCGGAGCATTTGGCCGACCTGGCGGCGGACCCGGAGCGGCAGGCTCTGTAGCGCGGCGTAACCAACAGCAAGGCAGGGGGTAGGATGCTTCATGCTAAGCGCAATTGTACTTGCCGCGGCGACGCTCGTTCGTCCGCCTGACGGAACATACGCATTCCGGTTGACGGCGGCCGGCGCTACACTCGGCACCAGCACCGTCGTCGTCACGACGAGCGGAGGGCGCATCACCGCGGTTGAGAACGCGTCGCTGCCGGCCCAGCAAATCACCGCAAAAACGACTACGGTTTACGATGCCGCGACGCTGGACGAACTCTCGTACGCCGCCGATGTTCATCTGCCCACCGGAACGCAGCATACCAGCGTCACGCTTTCCGGCGGAAAAGCAACGATCGACGTGGGAACCCAGCACCTGGTGCTGCAGGCGGATCCATCCGCACCGGTGCTCGTCAGCGTCGATAATTTGCCGGGCGACGCGCTGTGGTTTCCGGCGGTCGTTCACGCGCATCACGCGGCCGCGATAAGTTTGGCCGTGCTCGCCGGCGGACAGGTCGCGGTGCAGCGAGTACAAAGCGATAAAGGCGGCTTCTTAACGGCCGCGACCGGGCCGCTGACGCTGACGTATACGTACGATCCGAAAACGGATGTCGTTCGCACCATGCAGGTTCCGCAGCAGCAGGCGCAGGTGCAACTCACTTCGCAAAACGCCTCGACGGCGCCGGCTCCGGCGCCGTCGCCGCTTGCGACACCGGTTTCACTTCCGCCCGCGCATTTCGTCAGCAAAGACGTTACGTTCACGTCTGCCGACGGAACCCGTCTCGCGGGAACGCTGACCGTTCCGAATACCGGCGCGGCGCCCTACCCCGCCGTGGTGCTCGTGCATGGCAGCGGGCCGGAGAACCGCAACGAGCAGATCGGCCCGAATGCGGTATTCTTGCAGCTGGCAACGGCGCTCTCGAACGCCGGATTCGCGGTGCTGCGGTATGACAAACGCGGGATCGGTAAAAGCGGCGGAAATGCGCGATCGATGACGCGCGACGAGCTGCTGCAGGACGTTGAAGCGGCATTTCGGTTTGTTCGCGCGCAAAGCAGCGTCGATCGCTCGCGGGTGTTTCTGCTCGGCCACAGCGAGGGCGGAGAACTCGTGCCGAGCGTCGCGGCACGCACGCCCGGGATAGCGGGGATCGTGTTGATGGCGCCGCCGGCTCTGCCGCTGGCGCAGATCAGCACCGAGCAGGTGCTGGAGTCGGTCCCGGCTTCGAAACGCGCTCAGGCGCGCAGCGCGCAAGCAGCCGCGCTGCAGAAGATACGGAGCGGCGCGACGGCCGGAATGTCGTGGTACCGCAGTTCGATGGACGTCGATCCGGTCGAAGCGATCGCGCAGGTGCGCGTCCCGATGCTCATTCTACAAGGCAAAGCGGACGTGCAAGTGTTGCCCAAGGACCTTCCGCGGCTGGTGAATGCCGCAAAGCAGCATAATCCGCACGTAACGGTGCATCTCTTTTCAGGCGACAATCATCTGTTCATGCCGGCAATGCCCGGGACGGAGAGCAGCCCCCAAGCGGCGCTCAAGCAGTACCTGACGGTCCCGGCCCGAATGGATCCGGCCGTCCTGCGCACGCTCATCGGTTGGCTTAAGCAGCCCGGGGTATAACGCCCGTATGACTACTTCGACGCCTTTTTTGTCGGACGTTCAGGAACTTCGCCGTCGTGCGCGCGAGAATATGATGCGCGGTCCGATCACGAGCGATTATCGCGGTGACGTCAAACAAGCGGTGGACATTCTGAATGCGGCGCTTGCAACCGAACTGGTCTGCGTGCTGCGTTACAAGCGCCATTACTATATGTGCAGAGGCATCTACAAGGATGCGGTAGCGGACGAGTTCGCCGAGCACGCGTCTCAAGAGCAAGAGCATGCGGACATGATCGCCGAACGCATCACGCAGCTCGGCGGGGAGCCGAATTTCAATCCGGAAGGGCTGGCGACGCGAAGCCACTCCGAGTACCGCGAAGGCGAGAGCATGATCGACATGATCAAAGAGAATCTCGTTGCCGAGCGCGTTGCCATAGAATCGTATCGCGAGATGATCCGGTTCTTCGGCGACAACGATCCGACGACGCGGCGCATGCTCGAACATATCCTCGCGGTGGAAGAGGAGCACGCGAACGACATGGTGGACCTGCTCGAACAGCACGGCACGGCTGTTCGAGGCGAAGCATAGCGATTCGATTTACCTTCGTTCGCCACGGAAGCACGCAGTGGAATGCGCTGCGCCGCTTCCAAGGGCAAAGCGATATTCCGCTGGATGCGAAGGGCCGCGCGCAAGCGCAGGCCCTCGCCGCGCTGCTGTGCGACGAAACCTTCGATGTTGCCGTGTCGAGCGATCTCTCCAGAGCGTACGATACCGCTCGTACCATTCGCGGCGATCTGCCGGTGCAGCGCGATCCGCGCTGGCGCGAGTTCGCCTTTGGGCAATGGGAGGGGCTGACGTGGGAGCAGATTCTCGAACGCTGGCCGCACTTGCGCGACCAGCCGCCGACCGCGGCTTCGTTGTACACGCCCGAAGGCGGCGAGAGTTTCGATGCCGTTGCGGCCCGCGTGAGTCGATCGCTGCACGAGCTTCGCGAGGCCGGATATGCAAACGCGCTCGTCGTTACGCACGCGGGGCCGCTGCACGCGATGCTGCACACGCTTTTCGGAGAACGCGAAGCGGAAATGGCGGAGGCGCTCGCCGTGCGTTTTTCGCCCGCGAGCGTGACGCGCATCGTTTGGGAAGAAGACGGCGCTCAGCTGTTAACGCTGAACGACGTCGCGCATTTGCCGGAGTAGCCGGAAATAATACCGGCGAAAATTTCGACCGTGTCCGCCAGACGCGGACCCGGACGGTTTACGTAGGCATTTCCATCGACAAGGTGCACGTTGTCGCGCTGCAGTTGCGGCACTTGCGCGACCGCCTCGCGCGCCTTCTCGAGATCGAAGCCGCACGGGGCGACGATGATGCAATCGGGATTCGCGTCCTCGATTTCGTCCCAGGCGAGGACGCGCGAATTCTCACCGGGATTTCCTAATACGGGGATGCCGCCGGCGAGCTCGACGAGGCCGGGCGTCCAGTGCCCGCCGCTCATGGGCGGATTGGTCCATTCGAGGACGAGGACGCGGCGTTTCTCGTTCGTCGATACCTGCGCGCGACATTTTTGTACGCGTTCGCGCAGCGATGCGACCACGTCACGCGCTTCCTGTGCGTGGTCCGTAAGGTCGCCCAGCATTTCGATGTTTGCGAACACGTCTTCGAGCGATGACGGTTCAAGCGAGATGATGCGCGGATCGCTGCTCAGCCGCCGCGCTGCGCGGTCGACGATGGAATACGAGACGGCGCACACCTCGCACAACTCCTGCGTGATGATGAGGTCGGGCTGCAGGCGCTCGAGGAGATCTGCGTCGAGATGATAGAGGCTCGAGCCGCTGTGCAGGGCGCTGCGCACGTGGCGATCGATGTCCTCGGCGCGCGCCGCTTGCGGCAAGGCGGAGGATGTCAGATGCGGCAGGGCCTTCGCCTGCGGCGGATAGTCGCACTCGTGCGTGACGCCGGCGAGGCTCTCGCCCGCGCCGATTGCAAACAGAATCTCGGTGGCGCTGGGAAGCAGGGAGACGATCTTCATTCAGGACGCAGCTCGATCACGTGAAAGCCTTTCGGTTCCATCGCGGTCGTGACTCCGCCTTCCAATTCTTGCGCTGAAAGTCGCCGGGGCTCGAGCCACGCGCGCTTGAGGCTGTCGTAGATGCGAGCAGTATAGGCGCGCCTCGCCTCGCGCAAGCGGAACGCCGTCGAAACCGTGCGGTCCTGAATGTTGCCGACGATGCCGACGATGCGCTCTCCGTCGCCTAGCGCTGCGGTAATGGCATCGTCGCCGCTGGCCATGAAACGCTCGCTGAGGTCGTGCGGGAGCACCTGCACCGGAGTCGAGCACTCGACGCGCTCGCTGCTGAAGAGCGTCAATTCCGGAATGCGCGCGAAAAACCAGGTTACATATTTTCCGCCGTAGGGGACGTTTCGCAATCCGCACCAGTTCCAGCGTGACGGCAGATTCGGACTCAGCTTCGGTTTGTCTCCCGAAATGTCCAGGCCGAAAACGCCTTCGATGACCGCCCACAGATAGCGTGGCGGAAACCAAGGCGAGAGCGGCATGCCTTGATTGACGAGCGTCTCGCCGTGAAGCCACTCCGAAAACTCACCCGGCACCGTGTTGTTGCGCTGCGGATCGCGCGCGTAGTTTTCAAAACCGTTGGTCAGCGCTTCTTCGCTGAAGTCCGGCATGTACTCGGCAGCGGCCTTCGCGTACCAGAACGTCACGCCGTTCCACACGCCGCCCAGGCAGCCGCTTGCGTCTTCGGGAGTATAGTTGATTGCGTCATGCGGGATAGTGCGCATACCGCCGGGCGTCCAGAAGTCGTTGTCGCTCAGGCGCCGGATCACGTGCGAGGCGACACTGCGATCCGCCAGACCAAACATCACGGGAAAGACCAGGTCGGCAGTGACGTCGCTGCGCGGCGTGCCGTCGACGTCGATGTTCAGATAGTATAAACCGTTTCCGGGATTGTAGAGGTGCTGGTTAACGGCGTCTTTTAGTTCGAGCGCCAGGGATTCGAACTCCTCGCCGGCCGCGCCGTCGCCGATTATGCGGGCCATGTGCGCGACCGAGCGAAACGCCGCGAAGCATAGCGAGTTGATCTCGGTGGTGGCGCCGCTCAAGCGGTATCCCTGAATCACGTTGCGCCAGCCGACGATTCCGCGCGAGCCGGTTTCGCGGGACGTGCACCAGATTAGTCCGTGTTTATTGCGCTGTTTGGCAAGATAGCGCGCCGCCTTGAGCGCTGCGGGATATGCTTGCTCCAAAAACGCGCGATCGCCGGTCATTTGATAATGGTGCCAGAGACTCCAGACGATGAGCGGCGTGTCGTCGTTGACGTTGAGATCGAAGTCTTCACGCTCGTCCGAGAGCATGTCGTAGTATTCGATCATCAGGCCGCTGCGTTCTTGACGCTTGACGAACTGCATGAGGCACTCGCTCGCGAAGTCGGGCCGGAAGTAATCGGCTCCGGCGCAGAACCACGCGGCGTCGCGCCCGACGCAGTTCGTCGAGCCGAGCGGATCGTTCGTAAACGTCCATCCCGACGGCGGCCGCAGCATGACGCGCTGCATGTTGGTTTTCGCCCACAGCACGCCGCGATTGATCTCGGCGTTCGGCGTGATGGCCACGGACCGCTCGAGCACGTCGTGGTAGGTTCGCTGCGTATGTTCCAGCGCTGCCTCGGCCTTCGGTGCGGACCGGTACATCGCCGCTGCATCCGCTTCGCCGTTTGCGCTGAGCGCGAACGTGAAGACGATCTTCGCGCGCTCTTTCTTGCCGAGAACGGTCGAGAAGTGCATGATGCCGCAGGGCAACCCGGCAGGCGCATCCGTCTTGTTGGAGAGGGGGCCGGGTGCATGCCCCGTCACGGCCTTGGCATGATCGATCGAGACTTCGTAGCTGGACGGCGCGCGCGAGGTGCCCACCACGCGGGCGTGTTCGCGCTTCTCGCGGCTCGTGACGACGAAAGCGCGCATCGACTCGTCGTATCGCACGTCGACTTCGTCTGCGACGTCCTTGGCAAGTTCGCTGAAGGCGTAGGTCGCGATGCGCTGCTCTTCCTCCGAGTCGTTCGTGAGTTCGACGACGTAGTTGGCCAGTGCGCCGTCCGCATGAACGAAGACGTCCTCGAAGACGTAGACGCCGTTGGAGAGCATGGAACGGTGTTCTTGATGCTCGGCGTAGAGGAAGAAGTGGCCGCCGGTGATGTCGAGCTTCATTCCGGAACG
>Ga0207664_10003554_pt1 | contig 10408 bp, 5 predicted proteins | sample LARL83metaG_FD_184349 | JGI IMG/M metagenome (GOLD analysis project Ga0207664, IMG submission 184349) | Corn, switchgrass and miscanthus rhizosphere microbial communities from Kellogg Biological Station, Michigan, USA - LAR L8-3 metaG... | ecosystem: Host-associated > Plants > Roots >...
CGCGGCGATGCGCTACGCGGGACCGCGCGAGGCCGTGTACCACGGGCTGGTGCGCCGCAACTACGGCTGCTCGCACTTCATCATCGGCCGGGATGCGGCCGGAGTCGGCAAGTACTACGGCACCTACGACGCGCAGAAGCTCTACGACGAGCTGGGCGGCGCGGCGCGGCTGGGCTACACCGCGTTCAAGTTCGAGCACACCTTCTGGTGCAACGCCTGCGAGGGCATGGCCAGCACCCGCACCTGCCCGCACGGCGCCGGCGACCGCGTCATCCTCAGCGGCACCGCGGTGCGCGCCCTGCTGAGCGAGGGCGGCGACGTGCCGCACACCTTCACCCGGCCCGAGGTGGCCCTGGTGCTGGCCGCGGCGTACGCCACGCAGGCCTCGCCGGCCGGGGTCGCCGTGTGACCGTGGCCCTCGAGCTGGCCGGCCTGGAAGGGGCCGCATCGCGCCTGGAGACGGCAACGCCGCAGGAGGTGGTCGCCTGGGCGCTGCAGCGCTTCGGGGCCGAGCGCAGCGCGGTGGTGACCGGGCTGCAGGCCGAGGGCGTCGCCGTGGCCGACATGGCCCTGCAGGTCGACCCGCAGGCGCGCATCGTCACCATCGACACCGGCCGCCTGCCCGCCGAGACCTACGAGTACGTCGACGCCCTGCGCGAGCGCTGGGGGCGGCCGATCGAGGTGGTCCACCCCGACGCCGCGCTGCTCGGCGAGTACACCAGCAGCTTCGGGCTCAACGCCTTCTACGGCTCCATGGAGCGGCGGCTCGACTGCTGCCACATCCGCAAGGTCGAGCCGCTGGAGCGCATCCTGCGCGGCGTCGACGCCTGGATGACCGGGCTGCGCCGCTCGCAGTCGGAGCGCCGGGCCACCACCCCGGTGGTCGAGCTCGACCTGGAGCACGGCGGCATCGCCAAGGTCAACCCCGTGGCCAGCTGGAGCGAGGAGCAGGTCGTGGCCTACCTGGCCGCAAGAGGCGTGCCCCGGCATCCGTTGTACGCCAAGGGATTTCGCAGCATCGGGTGCGCGCCGTGCACCCGCGCGGTGGCCCCCGGGGAGCATCCCCGTGCCGGCCGCTGGTGGTGGGAGGACGGCCTGGACAAGGAGTGCGGCATCCACCACCGGCCGCAGATCGGGGACGCGCGCGTCCCGGGGAGCAACGCATGAGCGAGAAGGGTCTCACCGTCTGGTTCACCGGCCTGTCCGGCGCGGGCAAGTCGACCATCGCCAACGCCCTGGCCGAGGAGCTGCGCGCCCGCGGGCGCAGGGTGGAGATCCTCGACGGCGACGTGGTCCGGGAGAACCTGAGCAAGGGTCTCGGTTTCTCCAAGGAGGACCGCGACATCAACATCCGCCGCATCGGCTTCGTCGCCGACCTGCTCACCCGCAACGGCGTGACCGTGCTGGTGGCGGCCATCTCGCCCTACCGCGCCGTCCGCGACGAGGTTCGGGCCATGGTCGGCCGTTTCCTCGAGGTCCACGTCGACTGCACCCTGGACGAGCTGACCCGGCGTGACGTCAAGGGCCTGTACGCCAAGGCGCTGGCGGGGGAGATCAAGAACTTCACCGGCGTGTCCGACCCGTACGAGGCGCCGCTCGACCCCGAGGTGCGCGTCGACAGCAGCACCGAGACCCTCGAGGAGTCGCTGGCCACCGTGCTGGAGGCCATCGAGGAGTACGACACGGTCGAGGAGATCGCGGTTTAGTCTCTCCACGCGCTGACGCGCGTCGTGGGGGGCCTCCCCCAGGCCATCATTCGCCGCTGGAGTGCGGCCGCATGACAGCCTTCCCTCTTCCACGCGCTGACGCGCGTCGTGGGGGGCCTCCCCCAGGCCATCATCGCCGCTGGAGTGCGGCCGACTGACAGCCTTCCCCCTGGGGGTCACACCGGGTCGCGGAGGCGGCTGCCGTGGGCGCCGGGGAGGGACATGGCGCGCAGCGGCCGCCCCAGCCAGAACCCCTGGGCCATGCCCACGCCGAGGCGCTGCATGGTCTCGGCGGTGCGCTCGTCCTCGACCCCTTCGGCGATCACCGTCGCCCCGGTCGAGGCCGCGAAGGCCACGGCGGCGCGCACCGCGGCGCGTGACCCGGAGCGCTCGATGGTGGTGGTCAGGCTGGAGGCGACCTTGATGAACTCCGGCGACACCGCGGCCATCACCTCCAGGGTCGAATGCCCCTCGCCGACGTCGTCGACGGCGAAGCGCATGCCGTGCTCGCGGTACGCCGCCGCCACCCAGCTCAGGCGGTCGAGGTCGCGGATGGTCTCGCGCTCGGTGATCTCCAGCACCAGCCGCGAGGGGTGGTAGCCGGCCCAGTCGCAGAGCAGCAGCATCTGGTCGACGTCGTGTAACGGGTCGAGCAGGGTCACCGTGCTGACGTTGATGAACAGCCCCAGCGGCTCCTGCAGGTCGCGCATGCCCTCCAGCGCGGCGCGGCGGCAGATCCAGTCGAGGTCGCGCATGCGCCCCAGCCGCTGCGCGGCGTGGAACAGGCCCTCGACGCTGGTCGTCGGCGCCAGGCCGCTGGTGCGGGCCAGCGCCTCGTAGGCCACGGTGATGCGCGAGTCCAGGGCGACGATGGGCTGGTACACGCTCTCGATGACCCGCTCGTCGAGCGCGTCCACCAGCGTCTCGGCCCACGCCGACTGGCTGCGCGCCGAGCGGATGCGGCTGCCGTGCTCGATGACCACGACGCGGTCCTTGCCCGCCCGCTTGGCCTGGTACAGCGCGTCGTCGGCGGCGCGCCAGACGCCGTGCGGGTCGGCGCCGCGCGGCGCGGGGGCGCAGCCGATGCTGATGCGCGCGCGCCCGTGCGGCAGCGCCGTGCCGTGCAGCGCGGTGCGCATGCGGTCGGCGACGTCGGCGGCCACGTCGGCGTCGACGTCGAAGAGCAGCGCGGCGAACTCGTCGCCGCCGACCCGGGCGAGCACGTCACCGGCGCGCAGCACGGCGCTCAACGTGGCCGCGCTGATCTGCAGCACCAGGTCGCCGGCCTCGTGGCCGAACTCGTCGTTGAGCGCCTTGAGGTTGTCGAGGTCGATGGCCAGGACGGCGAAGGGCGTGCGCGGCAGCGCATTCATCAACCGCTCGAACTCGCGGCGGTTGCGCAGGCCGGTGAGCGGGTCGCTGGCCGCGTGCTCGGCGAGGCGCTGCACCAGGCGGGCGTTGGTGATGGCCACCGCCGCCTGCGCCGCCAGGCCGCCGGCGAGCACCTCGTCCTCGGGGCTGAACTCGGCGCCGTCGCGCTTGCCGATGAGGTAGATGGCGCCGAGGAGCTGGTCGTGCAGCAGCAGCGGCATGCCCAGCAGCGCGGTGCGGCCGGACTCGGCGGCGCCGCCGCCGTCGCCCTCGATGCCGGCGAGGCGGACCACGCGACGATCGCGCAGCACCGCGTCGGCGACGCCGCGCTCCATGTCGAAGGGACGGAAGGCGTCGAGCGCGGCCTCGGGTGCCTCGCCGGACTCGGTGAAGCTCTCGACCCGCCGCCCGTCCTGGGAGATGACCGCGATCGCCGCGTACACCGCGGCGCCCAGCTCGCGGGCGCTGTCTGCCAGCGTCTGCATCACCGACTCGGGCTCGACCTCGCGCGCCAGCGAGAGGTTGGCGGTGACCAGGCTGGCCAGGCCGCGGGCGGTGCGATGCTCGCGCTCCCAGCTCAGCGCGTTGGCCAGGGCGAGCTGGGTGACGTGGACGATGGCCTCCAGGCGCTGCTGCTGGCGGTCGTCGAAGCCGCTCGCGTCGGTGGCGGCGACGGTGAGCAGCCCCCAGCAGCGGCCGTCGGCGACGATGGGGGAGAGCAGGTACGAGGCCAGCGCGGCGCGATGCACCGCGTCGGCGGTCTCCTCCGGCATCTCCACCGCGGCCATGTCGCCGCGCTGCACGGTGCGCTGCTCCACGGCGGCGCGCAGGACGGGGTGCTGCGAGAGGCGGTAGACGGTGCCGGCGAAGCGCTGCGGCCCGGCGCTGTCGGGGCAGTGCTCGGCCACCGAGACCATGCGCTCGCCGTCGAGGCGGAGCACGGTGGCGCGCCGGCCGCGGGCCGCCGGCGAGGCGATCATCTCCGCGGCGGCGCGCACCGCATGGCCGAGGATGGCCTCGACGTCGAGCGTGGCCGACATGGTTGCCGCCAGCTCCTGCATCAACTGCATCTCCCTGGCCACCGCGGCGATCTCCAGCGACTGCACCCGCGTGCGCCGGACCACGCTCTGCACGCTGACCGCGACCACGGCGACGATGGCGGTGTAGAGCAGCCGCGGGCCCAGGTCGGGGTAGCCGCCGTGCAGGTGCTGCGGCAGTAGGAAGAGCACCGCGGCGAGCACCACGCCGGCGAGCAGCTCGCGGCGCGTGTGGTGCAGCATCAGCCAGAGGATGGCCAGCACGGCGATGGGGAAGATGAGCTGGGCCGAGGTGCCCAGCCCCTCGTCGAGCAGGATCAGGGCCACCACCGCTCCCAGTGGCGGCAGGGCGTGCAGCCAGCGGGGCACCGAGTCCCAGGGCAGCAGGTAGAGGGCCAGGGCCACCCCGGTGATGGCCGCAGCGCCGAGGACGCGCATGGCGTCGCCGAAACTGGACAGGCTGCTCGGGGAGAGCAGGCCGACGAAGGCGACGGACACCGGCAGCGCCGGCAGCCAGCGGGGCAGGCGCTCCCAGGGCGCGAAGGGGAAGCTGGCCACGGCCACCAGGGCGGCGGCGAGCGCGGCGAGGCGCAGGGGGCTGAAGCCGGGGAAGTCGGCGGCGGTGGCCGCCGCCGCGCCGAGCACCGCGGAGGCCACGAAGGGCGCGGTGCGACGGAAGAGGCCGTCGGTGCGCAGCGGCGGCGGGGTGGTGGCGGCCTCGTCGAAGTGCCGTGGGGCGAGGCTGCCGAGCATGGCGGCGGCGTGGCTGCTGGCCGTGGCCTGGATCCTCACGTGGACCGCTGCGACGCAGCGTTCCCACGGGCGTCCCGACCCGTGGCAGCGCCACCCCCTGCGTCGACCGCCCCCCTTGCAGACCGGTCGCGTCCCCTGCGCCGGCCGAGCGGTGCCCCCTGTTGTACACCCGGCCGGTGTCAACTCGGTGGCGTTCCGGTGGCGTCGCGCCCACTCGCGCACGGCGCGGCCCGCTAGACTGCCCTCTCCCATGACCGCCGTCGACCCCGCGCAGAGCTCTGTGCCCCCGCCCGTGCCGCCGCCTCCGGACATCCTGGAGCGGCTGGTCTCGCTGTGCAAGCAGCGCGGCTTCGTCTTCCCCTCCAGCGAGATCTACGGCGGCATCAACGCGCTCTACGACTACGGCCCGCTGGGCACGCGCCTGCGCCGCAACATCCGCAACGCCTGGTGGCGCCGGATGATCGACCTGCGCGACGATGTCGAGGCGGTCGAGAGCTCGATCATCATGAACCCCAACGTCTGGGTGGCCAGCGGGCACGTGCAGAACTTCACCGACCCGCTGGTCGACTGCACCGGCAAGTGCCGCAAGCGCTGGCGCGCCGACCACGTCGAGGCCGAGCGCCGCGCCCGCGGCAAGGACCCGGCGCAGGTGCTCTGCCCCGAGTGCGACGGCGCGCTCACCGAGGCGCGGCAGTTCAACCTGATGTTCAAGACCTTCCTCGGCCCGGTGGAGGAGGCGGCGGCGCAGGTGTACCTGCGCCCGGAGACGGCGCAGGGCATGTTCGTCAACTTCGGCAACGTGCTCAACGCCACCCGCCGGCGGCTGCCCTTCGGCATCGCCCAGCAGGGGCGCTCCTTCCGCAACGAGATATCGCCGGGCAACTTCGTCTTCCGCCTGCGCGAGTTCGAGCAGATGGAGATGGAGTACTTCTGCGAGCCGGGCAGCGACCGCGAGCTGCTCGACTACTGGTGCAAAGAGCGGCTCGACTGGTTCGTCGAGGACCTCGGTGTGCGCCGCGCCCAGCTCCGGCTGCGGGCGCACGACGCCGAGGAGCTGTCGCACTACAGCAGCGGGACCTACGACGTCGAGTACCTCTTCCCCTTCGGCTGGGGGGAGCTCGAGGGCATCGCCGACCGCACCGACTTCGACCTCAAGCAGCACGCCCAGCACAGCGGCAAGGACCTCGCCTACTTCGACCCCACCACCAACCAGCGGTTCCTGCCATACGTGGTGGAAACCGCGGTGGGCGTGGATCGCATCTTCATCACCATGCTCATCGACGCCTACGACGAGGAGGAGGTGCGCGGCGAGAAGCGCGTCGTGCTCCGCCTGCACCCCGACATGGCGCCCTACCAGGTGGCGGTGCTGCCGCTCTCGAAGAAGCCCGAGCTCTCCGCCAAGGCGCGCGAGGTGCAGGGGCTGATCCGCGGCCAGCTGGCCACCGAGTACGACGAAACCCAGTCGATCGGGCGCCGCTACCGCCGGCAGGACGAGATCGGCACGCCGCTGGCGGTGACCGTCGACTTCGACACGCTGCAGGACCAGGCGGTGACCATCCGCGAGCGCGACGGCATGACCCAGGTGCGCGTGCCCCTCACCGAGCTGGCCGCCGCGCTGGGCGAGCAGCTCGACGTGATGCGCCGCCGCGCCGCCGAGCGCGCCGCGGGCCGCGCCTCGGCCGGCTGACGCGCCGCCGCAGCGCTGGTCGCGACCATGGACGTCTTCGTCACCGGCGGGTCGGGATACGTCGGACGCAACCTGCTCGACGCCCTGCGCGAGCGCGGTGACGCGGTGCGGGCGCTGGCCCGGTCGGACGGCGCCGCCGCCGAGGTGTCGTCGCGCGGCGCGACCGTGGTGCGCGGCGACGTGCTCGACGAGCAGGCCATGGTCGAGGCCATGCGCGGCTGCGACGTGGTGGTCCACTGCGCCGCGCTGCTCGGCGGCCCGCGCAGCGAGGCGCCGTACTTCCGCACCAACGTGGGCGGCACCGACGCGGTGCTGCGCGCCGCCGAGCGCGCCGGCGTGCCGCGGCTGGTGCACGTCTCCACCGAGGCGGTGCTCGCCGGCGACGGCCCGCTGCGCTCGGTGGACGAGACGCAGCCCTACCCGCGGCGGCACATCCGGCCCTACGGCATCACCAAGGCGCTGGCCGAGCAGCACGTCGTCGCCGCCTGCTCGGCGCGGCTGGCCACGGTGGTGGTGCGGCCGCGCTTCGTCTGGGGCCGCGACGACTCCACGCTGCTGCCGCGCTTCGCCGAGGCGGCGCGCCGCGGCCAGCTCGCCTGGTTCGGCGGCGGCCGCTATCGCACCTCGACCACGCACGTGGCCAACGTCGCCGCGGGACTGATCGCCGCGGCGGAGCGGGGGAGGGCCGGCGAGATCTACTTCGTCACCGACGGCGAGCCGGTGGTCTTCCGCGAGTTCGTCAGCGCCATGCTGGCGACGCAGGACGTGGCCCCGCCGACGCGCAGCGTGCCGCTGCCCGTGGTGCGCGCGGCGGCGGCGGGCATGACCGCCTGGGCCTCGCTGCGGCGCAGCGCCGGCGAGCCGCTGCTGACCCGGGCTGCGCTGGAGCTGGTCGCACAGGAGATGACCGTCTCCGACGCCAAGGCGCGCCGCGAGCTGGGCTACCGCCCGGTGATCACCGTGGAGGAGGGCCTGCGCGAGCTGCGCCGGCGCCACCTGGCCGAGGCCGCCGCCGCACCCGGCTGACGCTCGCCGGCCGGGCGACCCCCCGCTCCGCGGTGCTACGCTCGCGCCTCGCCGTACCCCCTGTCAGCCACCTCGTTCGCGGAGCAGACGATGGCGGTCAAGAGCCGTACCACGCAGCAGAAGAAGAAGACGACGACGGCCGCGGCCAAGAAGGCCAAGGCATCGACCACCCGGTCGTCGGCACGCACCAGCTCCACGGCGACACGCGGCACGGCCAAGTCCGCGTCCAAGAAGAGCACCGCGAAGAGCACCGCGCGCACCAACACCACCACCCGCGGCGCCCTGAAGTCGTCCCGCGGCACCGCCAAGCCGAAGAAGAGCGCCGTACGCCGCGCATCGCCGGCGCGCGGCGCCGTGGTGACCGGCCGCGCCGGCCTGCCCAACGGCCGCCCCGCCGCCGCTGCAGCCGTCCGCCTGCGCATCCCGCGCGGACAGCAGAGGTGGGTCTACCTCTTCGAGGAGGGCAGCGCGTCGATGCGCGACCTGCTCGGCGGCAAGGGCGCCGGCGTCGCCGAGATGACCCAGGCCGGCCTGCCCGTCCCGCCCGGCTTCACCATCACCACCGAGTGCTGCAACGCCTTCTACAAGAACGGCCGCCGGTTCCCGCCGGGGATGTGGGACCAGGCCATGCAGGCGCTCAAGCACATCGAGCGCAAGACCGGCAAGAACTTCGGCGACCCGCGCAACCCGCTGCTGGTCAGCGTGCGCAGCGGCGCCAAGTTCTCCATGCCGGGGATGATGGACACCGTCCTCAACCTGGGCCTCAACGCGCAGACCCTGCAGGGCATCGCCAAGCTGACCGGCAACGAGCGCTTCGCCCTCGACGCCTACCGGCGCTTCATCCAGCTCTTCGGCAAGATCGTGCTGGGCATCGACGGCGCCGTCTTCGAGCACGCGCTCGACGCCTGCAAGCAGCGCTTCGGCGCGAAGACCGACGCCGACCTGCAGCCCGACGCGCTGCGCCTGCTCATCGACGAGTTCAAGAACATCGTCCGCGACAAGGCCGACGTGGAGTTCCCCGAGGACCCGTACGACCAGCTCGAGCAGGCGATCGGCGCGGTGTTCTCGTCGTGGAACAACAAGCGCGCCACCGACTACCGCAACTTCAACAAGATCAGCCACGACCTGGGCACCGCGGTCAACGTGCAGACCATGGTCTTCGGCAACATGGGCGACGACTCGGCCACCGGCGTCGCCTTCACCCGCGACCCGTCCACCGGTGATCGCGAGCTCTACGGCGAGTACCTGCCCAACGCGCAGGGCGAGGACGTCGTCGCCGGCATCCGCACGCCGCATCCCATCGCCGCCATGAAGCGGGAGATGCCGCAGGTCTACGGGCAGTTCGAGAAGATCGCCCAGCGCCTGGAGAAGCACTACCGCGACGTGCAGGACATGGAGTTCACCATCGAGCGCGGCACGCTGTACATGCTGCAGACGCGCAGCGGCAAGCGCACCGCCGCGGCCGCGGTGAAGATCGCGGTGGACATGGTGCACGAGCGCCTGATCACCAGGCAGGAGGCCGTGCAGCGCGTCGAGCCGGGCCACATCGACCAGCTCCTGCACCGCCGCATCGACCCCGCCGCCAAGGTCGACATCATGGCCACCGGCCTGGCCGCCAGCCCCGGCGCCGCCTACGGCAAGGCCGTGTTCGACGCCGACACCGCCGAGGAGTGGGCCAAGGCCGGAGAAAAGGTCATCCTCGTCCGCATCGAGACCAACCCCGACGACGTGCACGGCATGATCGCCGCCGAGGGCGTGCTCACCTCGCGCGGCGGCCGCACCTCGCACGCCGCGGTGGTGGCGCGCGGCATGGGCAAGCCCTGCGTCGCCGGCGCCGAGTCGGTGCGCGTCGACCTGCAGAAGCGCCAGTTCACCGCGGGCGGCCGGACCATCAAGCAGGGCGAGTTCTTCACCATCGACGGCTCCACCGGCAACGTCGTCTTCGGCCAGGTGCCGATGATCGACCCCGAGATCAGCGGCGACCTCGAGGAGCTGCTGCGCTGGGCCGACTCCATCCGCCGCCTCGGCGTGTGGGCCAACGGCGACTACCCGCACGACGCCGAGCGCGCCCGCGAGTTCGGCGCCGAGGGGATCGGCCTCTGCCGCACCGAGCACATGTTCATGGAGCAGGAGCGCCTGCCCGTGGTGCAGCGCATGATCCTGAGCGAGAGCACCGAAGCGCGCCGCAAGGAGCTCGACAAGCTGCTGCCCATGCAGCGCGGCGACTTCCGCGGCATCCTCAAGGCGATGGCCGGCCTGCCCGTGGTCATCCGGCTCATCGACCCGCCGCTGCACGAGTTCCTGCCGTCGCTGGAGGACCTGCTGGTCGAGGTGACGCGCGCGCGCGCCGAGGGCAAGCCCGAAGCCGAGTACGCCGAGCAGACCCGCCTGCTCCAGGCGGTGCGCGACCTGCACGAGCAGAACCCCATGCTCGGCCTGCGCGGCTGCCGCCTGGGCCTGCTCTTCCCCGAGATCATCGAGATGCAGACGCGCGCCATCATCGAGGCGGCGACGCAGCTCAAGAAGGAAGGCGTCGACGTGCGCCCCGAGATCATGGTGCCGCTGATCGGCACCGCCGAGGAGCTGCGCCGCACCCGGGCGGTGATCGACCGCATCGCCCAGGAGGTGATCAAGTCCAGCGGGGTGAAGCTTGCCTACAAGGTGGGCACGATGATCGAGATCCCGCGCGCCGCGCTGACCGCGGGCGAGATCGCCGAGTGCGCCGAGTTCTTCTCCTTCGGCACCAACGACCTCACCCAGACCACATTCGGCTACTCCCGCGACGACGCCGAGGGCAAGTTCCTGCTCAAGTACGTCGAGGAGAAGAT